>Ga0160445_100043_pt1 | contig 156279 bp, 135 predicted proteins | sample HID1972M_E1MG_FD_108215 | JGI IMG/M metagenome (GOLD analysis project Ga0160445, IMG submission 108215) | Enriched pill bug-associated microbial communities from UW Madison campus, WI, USA - HID1972M_E1 MG | ecosystem: Host-associated > Arthropoda: Insects > Digestive system > Unclassified ... | reverse complement strand
GTTGTTGAGTAGCCCGCGCAGCGGGCGTATCGAAACACGGACGGCGGCAGGAGGATCAGCACCCCGCACCCCCGGCGGTTGTTGAGTAGCCGCGCAGCGGGCGTATCGAAACACGGACGGCGGCAGGAGGATCAGCATGGCGGAACGCGAGCGGCGCCGCCCCGGAAACCGGGACGACGCCGCGTCGGAGTCGTCAGGACTGCAGCGTCGCGTGACCGGCGACGATCGTCAGCTCGTCGCGCTCCATCGACAGGAAGCCGTCGTGGGCGGTCGCGACGATCTTCGAGCCGTCCGCCTGCGTGATGCGGACCTGGCCCTCGGCGAGGATCGCGAGGACGGGCTCGTGACCGGTCATGAAGCCGATCTCGCCCTCGACCGTCTTGGCCACGACGAGGTTCGCCTCGCCGTGCCAGACCTGCTCCTCAGCGGAGACGAGGGTGACGGTCAGCGCCATGTCAGCTGTTCTCCTTCTGGATCTGCGCCCACTTCTCCTCGACGTCGGAGATGCCGCCGACGTTGAAGAAGGCCTGCTCGGCGACGTGGTCGAAGTCACCCTTGACGATCGCGTCGAACGACTCGATGGTCTCCTTGATCGGGACCGTGGAGCCCTCGACGCCGGTGAACTTCTTCGCCATGTACGTGTTCTGCGAGAGGAACTGCTGGATGCGACGTGCGCGCGACACGACGATCTTGTCCTCTTCGCTGAGCTCGTCGACACCGAGGATCGCGATGATCTCCTGCAGCTCCTTGTTCTTCTGGAGGATCTGCTTGACGGCGGTGGCCACCCGGTAGTGGTCCTCGCCGATGTAACGCGGGTCGAGGATGCGGCTGGTCGAGGTCAGCGGGTCGATGGCCGGGTACAGACCCTTCGAGGCGATCTCGCGCGAGAGCTCGGTCGTCGCGTCGAGGTGCGCGAAGGTCGTCGCCGGAGCGGGGTCGGTGTAGTCGTCGGCGGGCACGTAGATGGCCTGGAGCGACGTGATCGAGTGACCGCGGGTCGAGGTGATGCGCTCCTGGAGCACACCCATCTCGTCGGCGAGGTTCGGCTGGTATCCCACGGCGGACGGCATGCGGCCGAGCAGCGTGGAGACCTCGGAACCGGCCTGCGTGAAACGGAAGATGTTGTCGATGAACAGCAGCACGTCCTGCTTCTGCACATCGCGGAAGTACTCCGCCATCGTCAGGGCCGACAGCGCGACGCGCAGACGCGTCCCCGGCGGCTCGTCCATCTGGCCGAAGACCAGTGCCGTCTTGTCGAAGACGCCGGCCTCTTCCATCTCGTGGATGAGGTCGTTGCCCTCACGGGTGCGCTCACCGACACCGGCGAACACCGACACACCGCCGTGGTCCTGCGCGACGCGCTGGATCATCTCCTGGATCAGGACGGTCTTGCCGACGCCGGCGCCGCCGAACAGGCCGATCTTGCCACCCTGCACATACGGGGTCAGCAGGTCGATCGACTTGATGCCCGTCTCGAACATCTGGGTCTTGGACTCGAGCTGGTCGAAGTTGGGCGCCTGGCGGTGGATGCCCCAGCGCTCGGTGACCTCGATCGTCTCGCCCGGCTCGGCGTTGAGCACGTCGCCGGTCACGTTGAAGACGCGGCCCTTCGTGACGTCGCCGACGGGAACGGTGATGGGACCGCCGGTGTCGCGCACCTCCTGGCCGCGGACCATGCCGTCCGTCGGCTTGAGGGAGATGGCGCGCACGAGGTCGTCACCGAGGTGCTGGGCGACCTCGAGCGTGATCTCGGTCGACTCCTCGCCGATCGTGATCGTCGTCTTGAGCGCGTTGTAGATGTCGGGGATCGAGTCGTGCGGGAACTCGATGTCGACGACGGGGCCGGTGACGCGCGCGACGCGACCGACGACCGTGGTCGCTTCAGCGGTGGCGGTGGTGGTCATTCTCTGTCTCTTTCGGTGTGGTCGGGAGCGGCGGCGAGGCTTACTTGCCCGACGCCAGAGCGTCGGCGCCGCCGACGATCTCGGCGATCTGCTGCGTGATCTCCGCCTGGCGCGCGTTGTTGCGCAGACGGGTGTAATCGGTGATGAGGTTGTCCGCGTTGTCGCTGGCCGACTTCATGGCCTTCTGCGTCGCGGCGTGCTTGGCCGCCGAGGACTGCAGCAGCGCGTTGAACACGCGGCTCTGCACGTACACCGGAAGGAGCGCGTCGAGGACGACCTCGGGGCTCGGCTCGAACTCGTACAGCGGGTAGACCTGGCTCGGCGCCGTCTCGGTCTCGTCCGCCTCCACGACCTCGAGCGGCAGCAGGCGCACCGTCTCGGGGGTCTGCGTCATCATGCTGACGAAACGGTTGTACACGAGGTGGATCTCGTCCACGCCGCCGTTCTCGCCGCCGCGGTCGTAGGCGTCCAGCAGGGCGCCCGCGATCTGCTCCGCGGTGTTGAAGTGCGGCGTGTCCGTGTCCCCGGTCCACTCGCCTGCGGCCTCCATGCGGCGGAACTGGAAGAAGCCCACCGCCTTGCGACCGACGAGGAAGTACACCGGCTCGCGACCCTCGGAGCGCAGCAGCTCGCCCAGCTGCAGGCCCTCACGGAGGATCTGCGAGTTGAACGCGCCGGCCAGGCCCCGATCCGAGGCGAAGATGACGACCGCGGAACGGCGGATCACCTCGCGCTCGGTCGTCAGCGGGTGCTGGATGTTGGAGTGCGTCGCCACGGCGGAGACGGCTCGGGTCACGGCGCGCGCGAAGGGGCTCGACGCGCGCACGCGCGCCATGGCCTTCTGAATGCGCGAAGCCGCGATGAGCTCCATCGCCTTCGTGATCTTCTTGGTCGTCTGAGCAGAAGAGATCTTCTGCTTGTAGACCCGGAGTTGTGCGCCCATAGGTTCTGTGTCTCAGGGGTCGTGGCGGCGTCAGCCGCGACGGCCCTTGACGATCTTCTCCTGGTTCACGTCGTCGGCGTTGGCGGCCTCGACCTCTTCGTGACCCGGCTTGTTGATGGCCTGGCCCTTGCCGCCCTGGAACTCGAGGACGAACGCGTCCGTCACCTTCTCGAGCTCGGCGAGCGTGGCGTCGTCGAGGACGTTGGTGTCGCGCAGCGTGTCGAGGATGGTCGTGTTGCGCTTGAGGTAGTCGAGCAGGTCGCGCTCGAACCGGAGCACGTCCTCGACCTCGATGGAGTCGAGCTTGCCGTTGGTGCCGGCCCAGATCGACACGACCTGCTCCTCCACCGGGTACGGGTCGTACTGCGGCTGCTTGAGCAGCTCGGTCAGACGCGCACCGCGGGCGAGCTGACGACGCGAGGCGGCGTCGAGGTCGGAGGCGAACATGGCGAACGCCTCGAGCGAGCGGTACTGGGCGAGCTCGAGCTTGAGCGTGCCGGAGACCTTCTTGATCGACTTGACCTGGGCGTCACCGCCGACGCGCGACACCGAGATGCCGACGTCCACGGCGGGACGCTGGTTGGCGTTGAACAGGTCGGACTGCAGGAAGATCTGGCCGTCGGTGATCGAGATCACGTTGGTCGGGATGTACGCCGACACGTCGTTGGCCTTCGTCTCGATGATCGGCAGACCGGTCATCGAGCCCGCGCCCAGCTCGTCCGAGAGCTTCGCGCAGCGCTCGAGCAGACGCGAGTGCAGGTAGAAGACGTCACCGGGGTACGCCTCGCGGCCCGGCGGGCGGCGGAGCAGCAGCGACACGGCGCGGTAGGCCTCGGCCTGCTTCGACAGGTCGTCGAAGATGATCAGGACGTGCTTGCCGCCGTACATCCAGTGCTGGCCGATGGCCGAGCCGGTGTAGGGCGCGAGGTACTTGAAGCCGGCCGGGTCGGATGCCGGGGCCGCGACGATCGTCGTGTACTCCAGCGCACCGGCGTCCTCGAGCGCGCCCTTGACGGAGGCGATCGTGGAGCCCTTCTGGCCGATGGCGACGTAGATGCAGCGCACCTGCTTGTCGACGTCCCCCGACTCCCAGTTGGCCTTCTGGTTGATGATCGTGTCGATCGCGATCGCGGTCTTGCCGGTCTGGCGGTCGCCGATGATGAGCTGGCGCTGGCCGCGGCCGACGGGGATCATGGCGTCGATCGCCTTGATGCCGGTCTGCATGGGCTCGTGCACGCTCTTGCGCGCCATGACGCCCGGTGCCTGCAGCTCGAGTGCGCGACGACCCTCCGTCGCGATCTCGCCGAGACCGTCGATCGGGTTGCCGAGCGGGTCGACGACCCGGCCGAGGTAGCCGTCGCCGACCGGGACCGAGAGGACCTCGCCCGTGCGGGTGACCCGCTGACCGGCCTGGACACCCGAGAAGTCACCGAGGACGACGACGCCGATCTCGTTCTCGTCGAGGTTCAGCGCGAGGCCCTCCACGCCGTTGTCGAACCGGACGAGCTCGTTCGCCATGACGCCGGGCAGTCCCTCGACGTGGGCGATCCCGTCTGCGGCGTCGACGACGGTGCCGACCTCGGTCGCGGCGGCCCCGGTGGGCTCGTACGCGGCGACGAAGTCTTTCAGCGCGTCACGGATGACGTCGGGGCTGATGGACAGTTCTGCCATGGTCTTCCTTTGTTGTGAAAGTCGGGTGCGCGGGCCGGTCCCGCGCGTGTCCGCTCCGGGGAGCGGGAAGTACTAGCCGGCGAGCCGCTGACGCAGATCGCCGAGACGGGAGGAGACGGTCGCGTCGATCACATCGTCGCCGATCTCCACGCGGATGCCCCCGAGCACGCTGGGGTCGACCACGACGTTGATCGCCACCGAGGAGCCGTAGCGCTCCGCCAGGCTCGCCTGCAGGCGCTCGACCTGCGCGTCACTCAGCGCCGCGGCGGCGTGCACGGTCGCGACCGCGCGGCCCCGCTGCGCCGAGACCAGGCGGACGGCCCGGTTGAGCAGCGTGCGCACGCGGCGCCCGCGTGCCTGCTGGACGAGCGAGGAGGCGATGAGCGTGGTCGCCGCCGTCGCCGTGCCGCCGAGGATCTTCTCGACGAGTGCGCCCTTGGCGGCGTCCTCGCCCAGGCGGCTGCCCAGCGCGAGCTCGAGCTGGGCGTTGGAGGCGACCGCACGGGTGACCTCGAACAGCTCCCGGTCGATGTCGGCGGTCGGCTCGGCGACGGCCGCAGCGCGGATCGCCAGCTCCTCGACACCCTCGACGAAGTCCGCGGGCGAGGACCAGCGCTGTGCGACGGCGGTCGCCAACAGCGACACCGTCGTGGCCTGGAAGCCTCCGAACACGTCGGTGACGACCTTGCTGCGGGCGTCGGCCGGCGCGACCGCGGCAGACAGCGCGCCGCTCAGCTGCGGCGTCTCGCCCAGGGTGCGCGACGCGGCGAACAGCTCGCGGGCGACCTCGAGGTCGATGCCGGACGCGGCGTCGAGCGCCGCAGTGCTCGCCGCGAGCGCCTGAGTGGTCGCGCTGCCCATTACTTCCCTGCCTCCGCGGTCTCGGAAGCCTCGAGCTCGGCGAGGAAGCGGTCGACGACGGCCTGAGCCTTCGCGTCGTCGGACAGCGTCTCGCCGATGACGCCGCCGGCCAGGTCGAGGGCGAGCGTGCCGACCTCGCTGCGCAGCGACACGAGCGCCGACTGACGCTCCGCCTCGATCTGCGTGTGCGCGGCGGCCGTCACGCGCGCTGCCTCCGTGGAGGCGGCGTCCTTGGCCTCGGCGACGATCTTCTTGCCGTCCTCACGGGCGGCGTCGCGGATCTCGCCGGCCTCCTTGCGAGCGGCGGCCAGCTGTGCCGTGTACTCCTCGAGAGCGGCCTCGGCCTTGCGCTGCGCCTCGTCGGCCTTCGCGATGTTGCCCTCGATGGCAGCGGCGCGCTGATCGAGCAGCGCCTTCATCTTCGGAAGGGCGACCTTCCAGAAGACGAAGAGGATGACGACGAAGCAGACCGCCGACCAGATGATGTCGTACCACGCGGGGATGAGGGGGTTGTACTCCCCCTCTTCCGCGGCGTACGCGACAAGAGCGTTCAGCATCCTGTCTCCTTAAGACTGGTGAACGGAATCAGAAGCCGAAGATGAAGGCGGTCGCGATGCCGATGAAGGCGAGCGCCTCGGTGAAGGCGATACCGATCCACATCAGGACCTGCAGTCGACCGGCCAGCTCGGGCTGACGGGCGACGCCCTCGATCGTCTTGCCGACGACGATGCCCACGCCGATGGCGGGGCCGATGGCGGCCAGGCCGTAGCCGACCGTCGCGATGCTGCCGGAGATCTCGGCGAGAACCGTAGTTGCGTCCACGGGGGTGTTTCCTTTCGGTTGGGTGGGAGGACCGGGGTCCGCCCGCTCAGTGCTCTTCTGCGACCGCGAGCTGGATGTAGACCGCGGTGAGGATGGTGAAGACGTAGGCCTGGAGGGCAGCCACCAGGAGCTCGAACAGGGTGAAGGCGAGGCCGAAGGCGAGCGAGCCCGCTGCCAGTGCGGACCACCAGCCGCCCATGTCGAGCAGGAAGAAGTGCGTCGCTGCGAAGAACAGGACGAGCATGAGGTGCCCGACCATCATGTTCATGAGCAGTCGCAGGGTCAGCGTGACGGGCCGCACCAGGAACGTCGAGATGAACTCGAGCGGCGTCACGATGATGTAGAGGAACGGCGGGACGCCGGACGGGAACAGCGAGTTCTTGAAGAACCCCTTGGGGCTCTTCTTGACGCCCGCGTAGATGAAGGTCACGTAGCTGACGACGGCCAGCAGCAGCGGCACGGCGATGATGGCGGTGCCCGCGAGGTTCAGGAACGGGATGATGCCCGTCAGGTTCATGAACAGGATCATGAAGAACATCGTCGTGAGGATCGGCAGGAAGCGCTGTCCGTCCTTCTTGCCGAGCAGGTCTTCGGCGATGTTGACCCGGACGAAGTCCAGTCCCATCTCGACGAGGCTCTGGAAGCGTCCCGGCACGACCGTCATGCGACGTGTGCCGAGCCAGAAGACCAGCACCACGGCGATGGTGGCGAGGAACTGGATCACGTGGATCCGGTTGATGACGAGATCGCCGATCTGGAAGATCGCTTCGGGGAAGAATTCGCTGACGGAAGGGCCGTGGAACTCCGGGCCTTCAACGGCGGCGGTGGCGATCAGGGTCGCAGCGTGAGTAATCAGCGCGGGCTCCAGCTTCGGGGCATCGGCGGGTAACCGAGGCGACGATGGTCGGTGAGCGTGACTCCGCGAACACTCCGCAAGGGAGCGGCGGGCTCGTGGAACAGCCTATCAGGCCTCAGAGCGTGCTCTGACCCGGCTCGGGGTCCTGGTCGGCGGATCGCGCCTCCGGATCCCGCAGATCGTCCATCGTCGGCAGGACGACATCGCTCGCGTGCGGGATGCGCATGCGCAGCATCACGAGCACGTCGATGACGAGGGCGACCACGACGCTCACCACGAGCGCGACCAGGAACACCGTCGGATGCAGCCACGGCTGACCCCGCAGCAGGAACAGCGCGACGATGAGGAGCACGAACTTGAGCAGCCACGCACCCATGACGCTGCCGAAGAAGATCGGCACGTACAGCGGGTCGCCGAACCAGCGGTTCGCGATGAGGATGCTGGCGCCGGTCAGCCCGAGGAAGACGGCGGCCAGCACCACCGCGACGAGGGCCGACCACAGGCCGGGCGCGCCGGCGACCAGGTAGCCGACGACGGCTCCCGCGACGGCGAGCACGGCGGTGGCCGCCGCGGACCACAGCAGGGTCGTGCGCAGGACGGGATTCGACGAGACGGTGGATCGGGTCATGAGCTGCTCTCCTGGGTGGATCGGGCAGAGGAAGTGGATCGTGGGGCGGGGGCGGGTCGTGCGGTCGCCACGCCGGCGCGGCGCTCACCGCGCGTGGGCGGAAAGGTGACGACGGTGCACGCCAGGACGCCGGCGACCAGGAAGGCGACACCGCCCCAGTAGCCGCCCGGCCAGTCGGCGGTCGTCCCGATGTACATGAGCAGCACGGACAGGCTGACGACCGAGGTCCACGCGAAGAAGATCAGCACGGCGTCGCGATCGCTGTGGCCGAGATCGAGCATGCGGTGGTGCAGGTGCTTGCGGTCCGGGGAGAACGGCGACTTGCCGCGCGCCATGCGCCGGATGATCGCCATCCCGAAATCGAGCAGCGGGAGCAGCACGATCACGATCGGCAGGATGACGGGGATGAACGCGCCGAGCAGCTGGGAGCGCCCGAACAGGTCATTGTCGGCGAGCATCGAAGGCGGCAGCCAGCCGGTGACGAGGATCGCCGAGCAGGCCATGAGCAGACCCAGCATGAGGGCGCCGGCATCCCCCATGAACAGCCGCGCGGGACTCCAGTTGAACGGGAGGAAGCCGGCGCACACGCCGATGAGGACGACGGCGATGAACGACGCCAGGTTCGAGTAGCTGTCGTCGAAGCGGAAGTCGCGCATGAGCATGTAGGTGTACGCGAAGAACACCGTGTTGGCGATGAGGCACACGCCGGCGACGAGTCCGTCGAGCCCGTCGATGAAGTTGACGGCGTTCATCACGATCACGATCACGAGGACGGTGAGGGTCATGCTCATCCAGCTGGACACGACGGTCTGCCCGCCGATGGGCAGCGAGAAGATCTGGATGCCGCCGACTCCCACGACCAGCCACGCCGCGAGGAACTGCGCGCCGAGCTTGAGGAGCCAGTCGAGATCCCACAGGTCGTCGGCCAGTCCGACGAGGACCGTCAGCAGCGTCGCCCCGAGGATCGCCCATACGCGCGCCGGCGACTCCCAGACGATCGCGAAGTAGGGCACCTGCGACGACAGCGCGAACGCCGCGAAGACGCCGAGGAACATCGCGAGACCGCCCAGACGCGGCGTGGGCGTCTTGTGCACGTCCCGCTCGCGGATGCCGGGATACAGCTTGTAGCGCAGGCTCACCCGCCACACGACCCACGTCAGTGCCAGCGTGAGCGCACCGGTGAGGATGAAGATGAAGATGAAGTGCTTCACGCGCCGGCGGTCTCGTCACAGTCGTCGTCGACCGGATCCGGTTCGAGCAGGTCGCCGAGGACCTCCCGCAGCTGCGCGCGCTCGATGGCACCGTCGCGCAGCACGCGCACGGCACGCCCCGCCGCTGCGACCAGTCCGGTCGCGTCGACGATCGTCGAGGCGACGCCGGTGGCGACCATACCGCCGTCGAGATAGACGGCGACGCTGTCGCCCAGCATCCCGATCGCCTCGTCGACGGAGAGGGCCGCGGGACGCCCCGTGAGGTTGGCGCTCGAGACGGCCAGGGGGCCGCACTCCTCGAGGAGCTCCAGCGCGATGCGGTCGGCGGGCATGCGCACCGCGACGGTGCCTCCCGTGTCGCCCAGGTCCCACGCGAGCGACGGCTGCGAGGGCAGCACGATCGTCAGGCCCCCCGGCCAGAACGCCTCGACGAGACGTTCGACCGGCTCGGGCACCTCGGCCACGAGGGCACGCAGGGTCGACAGCCCGGCGACCAGAACGGGCGGAGGCGACTGGCGGCCGCGCCCCTTCGCCGCCAGCAGCGCGGCGACCGCGCTGCCGTCGAACGCGTCGGCCCCGACGCCGTACACCGTGTCGGTGGGCAGGACGATCAGCTCACCGCGGCCGAGGGCCTGACGCGCACGGCGCATGCCGGTGAGCACCTGCTCGGGATCGCGGCAGTCGAAGACGGGGGACATATCCGTGACATTCTAGGGCCGCGTCCTGCGCGATTCCGCAGAGTGGGCCCCGACCGACCGCTCGTCCGGGCCGCCTCGAGCTCAGGGGCGCACGGCGGTCGTCGCGCGGTCCCGCATCGTCAGGTCGGGGTGGGTCGCCGTCGCCCGCCAGCCGTCGGCGGCGAGCAGATCGCGGATCGGCTCCCCCTGCCACTCCCCGTGCTCGAGCACGAGCAGTCCCCCGGGGTGCAGCAGCCGCAGGCCCACGTGCGAGAGCACCCGGACCACGTCGAGTCCGTCGTCCCCGCCGTACAGCGCGGCGGGTGGGTCCCAGAAGCGCACCTCGGGGTCGCGCGGGATCGCGTCGGCGGGCACGTACGGAGGGTTCGAGACGAGCACCGACACGGTGCCGTCCAGCTCCGGGAAGGCGTGCTCCAGGTCGATGAACGCGAGCCGGGCGTGCGGCGCGAGGGACGCGAAGTTCTCGGAGGCCCAGACGAAGGCCTCCACGGAGTTCTCGGCGGCGTGCACGCGCGCGTGCGGCACCTCCGTCGCCATCGCGAGCGCGAGGGCACCCGATCCCGTGCCCAGGTCGACGGCGACCGGCTCGGGGGTCGCCGCGGCGTGGAGCGCGTCGATCGCGAGCTGCGCGACGATCTCCGTCTCGGGGCGCGGCACGAACACGCCGGGTCCGACGCGCAGCTCGAGGTGCCGGAAGGGGGCGACGCCGGTGAGGTGCTGCAGCGGCTCGCGGGACGCCCGGCGCTCCACGAGCGCGGCGAACCCCGCCTGCTGGGCCGCCGTGGCGCGGTCCCCCCGCAGGGCGGCGGCCGCGAGCTCGCCGCGGCCGCGGCCCTGGACGTGGGCCAGCAGCAGCTCGGCGTCGACGTCGGGGGTCGGGACGCCGGCGGCGGCGAGCGTCGCGGCGGCGGTGCGCAGCAGCTCGGACAGCGGCGGGGCGTCCCCGGTGGACGGGTCATCGGCGGGCGTCATGGGCGCCACCAGCTTAGTGCGACGGATCGTCACACTCCGCCCGCCCGCAGCCGAGGGCAATAGGCTGGTCCGAGGCTCTTCGCGCCGTCCGCGAGGACCCGACCCGATCCGCACGAAAGGCACATCATGCCCGGCATCCACTCCGACATCACGAGCGCATTCGGCAACACTCCGCTCGTCCAGCTCAACCGCGTCACGGAGGGGCTCGCGGGCACGGTGCTCGCCAAGCTCGAGTTCTTCAACCCGGGCTCGAGCGTCAAGGACCGGATCGGCATCGCGATCATCGACGCCGCCGAGGCGTCGGGCGCGCTGCAGCCCGGCGGCACGATCGTGGAGGGCACGAGCGGCAACACCGGCATCGCGCTCGCGCTGGTCGGCGCCGCCCGCGGGTACAAGGTCGTCCTCGTCATGCCGTCGTCGATGTCGGTCGAGCGACGTGTGCTCCTCAAGGCCTTCGGCGCAGAGCTCGTGCTCACCGACCCCGCCGGCGGCATGAAGGCCGCCGTCGCGAAGGCGCAGGAGATCGTCGACGCGACCCCCGGCGCGATCCTCGCGCGCCAGTTCGAGAACGACGCCAACCCCGAGATCCACCGCACCACCACCGCCGAGGAGATCTGGCGCGACACCGACGGCGACGTCGACGTCTTCGTCGCGGGCATCGGCACGGGCGGCACGATCACGGGCGTGGGGCAGGTGCTCAAGCAGCGCAATCCCGACGTCACGATCGTGGCGGTCGAGCCCACCGCATCCCCCCTGCTGTCGACCGGCACCCCTGGACCGGCGAAGATCCAGGGCATCGGGCCCAACTTCGTTCCGCCGATCCTCGACACGACCGTCTACGACGAGATCATCACGGCCGAGTTCGAGGATGCACTGTCCACGGCGCGCGACCTCGCCGCCAAGGAGGGCATCCTCGTCGGCATCTCGAGCGGCGCCGCGGTCTGGGCCGCTCTGCAGATCGCCGCGCGCCCCGAGAGCGCCGGCAAGCGGATCGTCGTGATCGTGCCCGACACGGGCGAGCGCTACCTGTCGACCGCCCTGTTCGAGGATCTGCGCGAAGGCTGAGCCGCGCCGGCCGACAGCCGCACGCGCGGCAGAGCGCGCACTGCACAGAAGAGCCCGCACCGCACAGAAGAGCCCATACCGCACAGAAGAGGAGGCGCCGTGCCCGGCATCCATCCCGACATCACGACCGCCTTCGGCGAGACGCCGCTCGTGCGACTGAACGCCCTCACGGCGGGGCTCGGCGCGGAGGTCCTCGTCAAGCTCGAGTTCTACAACCCGGGCTCGAGCGTGAAGGACCGGCTCGGCTACGCGCTCGTCGAGGCCGCCGAGGCCGCCGGGGAGCTGGAGCCGGGCGGGACGATCGTGGAGTCCACGAGCGGCAACACCGGGATCGCACTCGCCCTGATCGGAGCGGCGCGGGGGTACCGGGTCATCCTGACGATGCCCGCCTCGATGTCCAAAGAGCGCCGCACGCTCCTGAAGGCCTACGGCGCCGAGCTCATCCTCACCGACCCGTACAAGGGGATGACCGAGGCCGTCGAGACCGCGCAGCGCATCGCCGCCGAGACGCCGGGGGCGGTCCTGGCGCGCCAGTTCGAGCACGAGGCGAACGCCGCGATCCACCGTGCGACGACCGCGGAGGAGATCTGGCGCGACACCGACGGCCACGTGGACTGGTTCGTCGCCGGGTCCGGGACGGGCGGGACGGTGACGGGCGTCGGACAGGTGCTCAAGCAGCGCAACCCCGACGTGAAGATCGTGCTCGTCGAGCCGAAGGACTCCCCCGTGCTGACCGAGGGTCGGGCCGGCGGGCACCGCATCCAGGGCATCGGCCCCAACTTCGTGCCCGACGTGCTCGACCGATCGGTGCTCGACGAGATCGTCGACGTCGAGTTCGATGACGCGATCGCGGTCGCACGCGACCTCGCCACCCGCGAGGGGATCCTCGCCGGCATGTCCGCCGGCGCCGCCGTCTGGACGGCGCTGCAGATCGCCGCCCGCCCCGAGGCGGCCGGCCGGCGCATCGTCGTGATCGTGCCCGACTCGGGCGAGCGCTACCTGTCCACGGCGCTGTACGCGCATCTGCGCGAGGAGGAGGCGAGCCCGTGAGCCGCATCGGCATCCGTGCCCGGCTGCGCGAGGACGTCACGGCCGCCAAGCTGCGCGATCCCGCCGCCCGCAGCGGGGTCGAGATCGCCGTGCTGTACTCCGGGCTGCACGCCATCTGGGCCTACCGCGCGGCGCACGCGCTGTGGCGTCGTCGCCTGCGCTTCCTCGCCCGCGCGCTGTCGCAGGTGGCGCGCTGGTTCACCGGGATCGAGATCCACCCCGGCGCCGTCATCGGTCGCCGGTTCTTCATCGACCACGGCATGGGCGTCGTCATCGGTGAGACGGCCGAGATCGGCGACGACGTGATGCTCTACCACGGGGTGACCCTCGGCGGGCGGACCCGGGACGGCGGCAAGCGGCATCCCACCCTCGAGGACGGCGTCGCCGTCGGCGCGGGTGCCAAGATCCTCGGTCCCATCACGATCGGGGCGGGATCGGTCGTCGGCGCGAACGCCGTCGTCACCAAGGACGCCCCCGCCGGCTCCGTACTCGTGGGCGTGCCGGCCAAGTCGCGCCGGCGCGGCGAGGGCGAGGACACCCGTGCCCTGCTGGCGGCGCCGGAGTACTTCATCTGACACCGTCCGGCCGGGGCGGCCGCACGAGGTCACCGGCTCGGCGACGCGCCCATCCGCGCCGCGCCGCGCGCGGTCACTCGCCCCGGCCGGCGACCTTCTTCTTGATGAAGATCATCGGCAGCAGCAGCGTCGCCAGCGCGGTGACCAGCCACACGACGACCGGCGCGAGGATCCAGGAGACGAGGTCCTCGATGCGCAGGCCCGCCCCCGGGATCAGCACGACCACGACGAGCGCGACGAACGTCGAGACGATGCCGATGCCCCCCAGGAAGGCCGGCGCGTTGCGCTTGGCGACGCGGGCGAGCCACGGCGCCAGAATGCTCTGTAGCACCGCGAAGATGACGATGGCCAGGACGAAGCCCCACCAGTTGCGCCACTCGATGACGAAGCCTTCGAGGATCAGATCCGCGACGATGAGTCCGATCGCGGCCGAGGCGAGGAAGATGAGCGCGCGGATGAGGAACATGATCATGCGCTCAATGTAGCGCCCGCCGCGCGCCCGGCGACGACCCGGGTGCGCTCCGGACCTCAGTCGTGCGAGCCGAGCGCGGCCAGTCGCGCCTCTTCGTCGGCGACGATCGCCGACTCGATGAGCGGGCCGAGCGCGCCGTCCATCACCTGATCCAGGTTGTAGGCCTTGTACCCCGTGCGGTGATCGGCGATGCGGTTCTCGGGGAAGTTGTAGGTGCGGATGCGCTCGGAGCGGTCCATGCCGCGGATCTGCGAGCGTCGCGCATCGGATGCCGCGGCATCCAGCTCTTCCTGCTGCTTCGCGAGCAGGCGCGCCCGCAGCACGCGCATGCCCGCCTCGCGGTTCTGCAGCTGGCTCTTCTCGTTCTGCATCGACACGACGATGCCGGTGGGCACATGGGTGATGCGCACGGCGGAGTCGGTCGTGTTGACGGACTGCCCGCCCGGGCCCGACGAGCGGAAGACGTCGATCTTCAGGTCGTTCGGGTCGATCTGGATCTCTTCGGGCTCGTCGACCTCGGGAAAGACCAGCACGCCGGTCGTCGAGGTGTGGATGCGTCCCTGCGACTCGGTGGCCGGCACTCGCTGCACGCGGTGGACACCGCCCTCGTACTTCAGGTGCGCCCACACGCCCTGCGCAGGGTCGCTGGAGGAGCCCTTGATCGCGACCTGGACGTCCTTGTAGCCGCCCAGATCGGACTCGTTGCGCTCGAGCAGCTCGGTCTTCCAGCCCTTCGAGGCGGCGTACTGCAGGTACATCCGCATCAGGTCGGCGGCGAACAGCGCCGATTCGGCGCCGCCCTCCCCCGCCTTGATCTCCATGATGACGTCGCGCGCGTCGTCGGGGTCGCGCGGGATGAGCAGGCGCCGCAGGCGCTCCTGCGTCGCGGCGACCTGCTCCTCGAGCGCGGGCACCTCCTCGGCGAACGCGGCGTCCTCCCGGGCCAGCTCCCGCGCCGCGTCGAGATCGTCGGATGCCGTGACCCACGCGTCGTGGGCCGCGACGATCCGCGAGAGCTCCGCGTAGCGCCGGTTGACCCGCTTGGCGCGCGCCGCGTCGGCGTGCACGGCCGGGTCGGAGAGCTCCTCCTGGACGGCCTTGTGCTCGGCGATCAGCGCCTGGACGGACTCGAACACGGTGCGCTGCCCGCGGGTCAGCGGATGTTGTTCTCGTGCCCGTGGCTGGAGCCGCCCGGGGTGGGGATCGACTTCTGCATCTGCACGAGGAACTCGACGTTCGACTGCGTCTCCTTGAGCTTGCCGAGCACGACCTCCAGGCCCTGCTGCGGGTCGAGGCCGGCGAGGGCGCGACGCAACTTCCAGGTGATCTTGACCTCGTCGGGCGACAGGAGCATCTCCTCGCGGCGCGTGGAGGACGCGTTGACGTCGACGGCGGGGAAGATCCGCTTGTCGGCGAGCTGACGGCTCAGGCGCAGCTCGCTGTTGCCGGTGCCCTTGAACTCCTCGAAGATCACGTCGTCCATCTTCGAGCCGGTCTCGACGAGCGCGGTGGCCAGGATCGTGAGGGATCCGCCGTTCTCGATGTTGCGCGCGGCGCCGAAGAAGCGCTTGGGCGGGTACAGCGCCGAGGCGTCGACGCCGCCGGTCAGCACACGGCCCGAGGTCGGCGCCGAGATGTTGTAGGCGCGGCCCAGGCGCGTGATCGAGTCGAGCAGCACGACGACGTCGCGGCCGAGCTCGACGAGGCGCTTGGCACGCTCGATGGCGAGCTCGGCGACGGTCGTGTGGTCCTCGGCCGGGCGGTCGAAGGTCGAGGCGATGACCTCCCCCTTGACCGTGCGCTCCATGTCGGTGACCTCTTCGGGACGCTCGTCGACGAGCACGACCATGAGGTGGACCTCGGGGTTGTTCGTCGCGATCGCGTTCGCGATCTGCTGCAGCACGATCGTCTTGCCGGCCTTGGGCGGCGCGACGATGAGACCGCGCTGGCCCTTGCCGATCGGCGCGACCAGGTCGATGATGCGCTGGGTCAGCTTCTCGGGCGCCGTCTCCAGACGCAGGCGCTCCTGGGGGTACAGCGGCGTCAGCTTGCCGAACTCGACGCGGTTCGCGGCGTCCTCGACCGACAGTCCGTTGATCGAGTCGACCTTGACGAGCGCGTTGTACTTCTGACGACCCGACTGCTCGCCCTCGCGGGGCTGCTTGATCGCGCCGACGACCGCGTCGCCCTTGCGCAGGTTGTACTTCTTGACCTGGCCCAGCGAGACGTACACGTCCTGCTGGCCGGGGAGGTACCCGGTGGTGCGGACGAACGCGTAGTTGTCGAGGACGTCGAGGACGCCCGCGATCGGGATGAGGACGTCGTCCTCGTTGATCTCGGTCTCGAACTCGTCGCCGCCGCTGTTCGGCGTGCGGCGCTTGTTGCGCTGCCGGCCGCGGCCCTGGCTCTGGTCGTCCTCGCCGTCGGACGGCTTGTCCTCGACCGGCGGCTTGCTCTCGGCCTGGCCGTTGCCGTTCTGGTTGTCGGCCCCGCCCTTGTTGCGGTTGCGGCTGCGGCTGCGGCTGCGCGAGCGGCTGCGGCTGGGCGTGTCGCCCTCGGCCGGCTTGTCCTCTTCGGCGCCGCTGTCGCCTTCGGCGGCGGGCTGCTCGGGTGCGTCAGCGGGCTCGGCCGTCTCGGCCGTGGGCCGGGCCTCGGCGGCCTCCTCCGCATCGGCGGCGGGCTGCTCCGCGGCAGCCGCCTGCTCCGCGGCCGCCTGCTCCGCGACGCGCGCGGCGGCGGACTTGCGCGCGGGGCGCTTGGCGGCGGGCTTCACGGCCGGCTCCGCCGGGGCGGCCTCGGCGTCCGTGGCCGGCTCCGCCGGGGCGGCCTCCGCGTCCGTGGCGGGCTCGGCCGGGGCGGCCTCGGCCTCGGGCGCGCTCGCGGGCGCTGCGGCGGCCGGCTGGTCCGTGCTCTTGGCGCGGCGCGGGGCCCGCTTGCGCGGCGCCTTCTGCGGCGCCGCTTCGGCGGCCGGCGCGGCGTCGGTGGCGGCCGGCGTCTCGACGGCTGCGGCCTCGGCGGCCTCCGACGCGACGGGCGCGTCGTCGATCGACGGGGCGTCCTGCGCGGCGGGCGCCTCGACGGCCGTCTCGCGCGCGACGACGGCGTCTTCGCCGACCGCGGTGTTGTCTTCGGTCTGGATCTCGGAGATGGACTCCACGAGTTCTCCCTTGTCAATGTGTGGAAATGCCGAACCGCAGGCGGCGCTGTCCACGACAGCGCCGAATCCTCCGTGGATGTGCGCGTACGCAAGCGACACGCCAAGCCGGAGCGGAGGTTATGCGGTGGTTCGCAGAATTGCGACGGAGGCCAGATTCACGTGACTACGTGGAACCCTCCGTATAGTCCTTCACTGTACCACCCTTGACATCGACGGCCGGCATGACCGCCCGCCACGGAGTGTCCGCGAGGGAAACGGCGAGCTCGGCGGCGGCCAGGCGCCTGCCGGGCCCGTCGGCGAGCACGAGCACGCTCGGGCCGGCGCCGGACACGACCGCCGCGAAGCCTTCCGCGCGCAGCGCCCGCACGAGCTTGTCGGTCTCGAGCATGGCCGGCGCACGGTAGGACTGATGCAGCTTGTCCTCGGTCGCGGCCAGCAGCAGCTCGGGGCTCTGGGTGAGCGCCGCGATCAGCAGGGCCGAGCGCGACACGTTGAACACGGCGTCCTCGCGCGTGACCTGGAGCGGAGCCAGTCCGCGGGCGACGGACGTCGACATCGTGAAGCCGGGGACGAGCACGAGCGGCGACACGCCGCGGTCGACGAGGAGCTTCTTGTGCTGCGGGCCGCTGTCGTCCATCCAGGCGATCGTGAGCCCGCCGAACAGGGCGGGCGCGACGTTGTCGGGATGGCCCTCGAGCTCGGTCGCCAGGCGCAGCAGCGTGTCGGGTCCGAGCTCGACGTCGCCGGCGAGCAGCCCCTTGACGGCGAGCAGTCCCGCCACGACGGCGGCGCCGGACGAGCCCATGCCGCGTCCGTGCGGGATCGCGTTGTGGGCGGTCAGGCGGATGCCGGGCATCGCCCGCCCGCAGGCCTCGAAGGCGTACGCCATGGCCCGCACTACGAGGTGGGAGGCGTCGGTCGGGACCTCGCCGGCGCCCTCACCCGTGACGTGGATCTCGATCCCAGGTTCGGGCAGCGCCGTCACGATGAGTTCGTCGTACACGCTCAGGGCGAGCCCGAGGGTGTCGAAGCCGGGACCGAGATTGGCGCTGGTCGCCGGCACGCGCACCGCGACGGAGCGCGTCGCGGTCATCCCTGAGCCCGAGCGAGCTCGAGCACCGAGGCCACCTCGGTCGTGGTCGCGTCGACGACGATCGGCTCGACCGTCGATCCGTCGGCATTGCGCAGCGCCCACTGCGGGTCCTTGAGGCCGTGACCGGTGACGGTCAGCACGACCTTCGCGCCGGCCGGCACGACGCCCGCCTCGGCACGGTCGAGCAGGCCCGCCACGCTGATCGCCGAGGCCGGCTCCACGAAGACGCCGACCGTCTCGGCCAGCAGCTTCTGGGCCGCGAGGATGCGCTCGTCGTCGATCGCGCCGAACCAGCCGTCGGTCGCGTCGCGCGCCTCGAGGGCGAGTTCCCACGATGCCGGGTTGCCGATGCGGATCGCCGAGGCCACCGTCTCGGGGTTCTTGACGATCTCGCCGCGCACGAGCGGCGCCGAGCCCTCAGCCTGGAACCCGAACATCCGCGGCACGCGCGTGGACACCCCGCGCGCGGACTCCTCGCGGTAGCCGCGAGAGTACGCCGTGTAGTTGCCGGCGTTGCCGACCGGGATGAAGTGGAAGTCGGGGGCGTCGCCCAGCTGTGACACGACCTCGTACGCCGCGGTCTTCTGCCCCTCGATGCGGTCGGGGTTGACCGAGTTCACCAGGTGCACCGGATACTCGTCGGCCAGCTCGCGTGCGATCTCGAGGCAGTCGTCGAAGTTGCCGCGGATCTGGATGAGCCGTCCGCCGTGCGCGACGGCCTGGCTCAGCTTGCCCATCGCGATCTTGCCCTCGGGCACGAGCACGGCCGCGGTGATGCCGGCGTGCGCCGCGTAGGCGGCCGCGGACGCCGACGTGTTGCCCGTCGACGCGCAGATGACGGCCTTCGCGCCGTGCTCGACGGCGCGCGAGAGCGCGACGGTCATGCCGCGGTCCTTGAACGACCCGGTCGGGTTCATGCCCTCGAACTTGACGTAGACGTCGGCGCCCGTGATCCGCGACAGCGACGCCGCCGGGATCAGCGGCGTGCCGCCCTCCCCCAGTGTCACGACCGTCGAGGCGTCGGTGACGCCCAGCCGGTCCGCGAACTCGCGCAGGACTCCCTGCCATACATGGACCATGCCCGTTCCTTCCGCCATGTCAGTCTCCTTCCACCCGCAGCACCGAGACGACGCGCCGCACCACGCCGCTGGCGGCGAGGCGGTCGACGGTGTCCGAGAGGTCCTGTTCGCGGGCTGTGTGCGTTCCGATGACGAGGTGCGCCGTGCTGACGCCCTCGTCGAGGTCTTCCGATCCGGACGGGCGCTGCTCGACCGTCGCGATCGAGACGTTGCCGTCGCTGAGGATGCCGGAGACCTCGGCGAGCACGCCGGGCGCGTCGTGGACCTCGAGCGTGATCTGGTAGCGCGTGCAGATCCGCCCGAACGGCAGGATCGGCAGGTTCGCCCGGGTCGACTCACCGACGCCGATGCCGCCGGCGAGGTGCCGTCGAGCGGCCGAGACCACGTCGCCGAGCACGGCGGACGCGGTCTGCAGCCCGCCGGCGCCGGCGCCGTAGAACATCAGGTCGCCGGCGGCCTCGGCCTGCACGAACACCGCGTTGTTGCCGCCGTGGACGCTCGCCAGCGGATGCTCCCGCGGGAGGAGCGCGGGGTAGACGCGCACCGAGATCGCGTCGCGGCCGTCGTCGGAGACCCGCTCGCACACGGCGATGAGCTTGATCACGCGACCGGCCCGCCGCGCGTCGTCGATCGCGGCGGCGTCGATGCCCGTGATCCCCTCGCGATGCACGGCATCCAGCGGCACGGCGGTGTGGAACGCGAGACTGGCGAGGATCGCCGCCTTCTGCGCGGCGTCATAGCCCTCCACATCGAGCGTCGGGTCAGCTTCGAGGTAGCCCAGCTCCGTCGCCAGCGCCGACGCCTCCTCGGCGGTCAGCTGCTCGCGGTCCATCTTGTCGAGGATGAAGTTCGTGCTGCCGTTGATGATCCCGAAGATCCGGCGGATGCGGTCGCCGGCGAGCGAGTCGCGCAGCGGCCGGACGATCGGGATGGCCGCGGCGACCGCGGCCTCGTAGGACACGGTGGCCCCGACCTGGTCGGCGGCGTCGAAGATCTCGGGACCGTGCGTGGCGAGCAGCGCCTTGTTGGCCGTCACGACGTCCGCGCCCGAGCCGAGCGCCTCGAGGATCCATGTGCGCGCCGGCTCGATGCCGCCCATCACCTCGATCACGATGTCGGCGCCCTTGATGAGCTCATCGGCGTCGGTGGTCAGCAGCTCACGCGGCAGCGGGACGTCACGCGGGGCGTCGACGTCGCGCACCGCGATGCCGACCAGATCCAGCGCGGCCCCGGCGCGGTCGGCCAACTCGTCGGCGTGCGTGCGCAGCATGTCGGCGACCTGCGCGCCCACGGAACCTGCGCCCAGCAGCGCGACGCGCAGACGACGGTACTCGGTCATTCGTTCTCCTCGTTCGACACGGGCTGCGCCGTCGCAGGGATCTGCGGGATGCCGGCATCCCGCGCCAGCAGGTCGGCGATCGACTCGCCGCGCACTATCACGCGGGCCTCGCCGTCGCCGACGGCGACGACCGGCGGGCGCGGCAGATAGTTGTAGTTGCTGGCCAGCGAGAAGCAGTACGCACCGGTCGCGGGCACGGCCAGCAGGTCCCCGGGGGTGATGTCGGCCGGCAGATACTCGGCGTCGACGACGATGTCGCCCGACTCGCAGTGCCGTCCGACCACGCGCGCCAGCGCGGGCGCCGCCGTGCTCGTGCGCGACGCGATGCGCGCAGCGTACTGCGCGCCGTACAGCGACGGCCGGGCGTTGTCGCTCATGCCGCCGTCGACGCTGACGTACAGGCGCTCGAGCTCGTCCGACACCCGCACGGGCTTGATCGTGCCCACCTCGTACAGCGTCACCCCGGCCTGGCCGACGATGGCGCGTCCGGGCTCGAACGCGAGCGTCGGGATCGGAATGCCGCGCACGGCGCACTCGCGCGCGACGGCGTCGACGATCCCGTCGGCGAGCTGCTCGATGGGCGTCGGGTCGTCGACGGACGTGTAGGCGATGCCGAAGCCGCCGCCGAGGTTCAGGACGGGGACCTCGCCGCCGGCGCGCAGCCGGGCGTGGACGTCGACGAGGCGGGCGGCGGACTCCTCGAACCCGGCGGTCCCGAAGATCTGCGACCCGATGTGGCAGTGCAGGCCGGCGAAGCGCAGCGACGGCAGTTCGCGGATGCGGGCGACGACCGATTCGGCGTCGTTCAGCGCGAACCCGAACTTCTGGTCCTCGTGCGCCGTCGCGAGGAAGTCGTGCGTCTCGGCGTGCACGCCGGAGTTGACCCGCACCAGGACCTCCTGCACGGCGCCGCGGCGCTCGGCGATGACGGCGAGTCGCTCGATCTCGATCGGACTGTCGACGATGACCGATCCGATGCCCACCTGCACCGCGTGCTCGAGCTCGGGGACCAGCTTGTTGTTGCCGTGCAGAGCGAGTCGCGCCGGGTCGGCGCCCGCGGCGAGCGCGACGGCGAGTTCGCCGCCGGAGGCGACGTCGACGTTCAGCCCCTCCGCGGTCACCCACCGGACGACCTCGGTGCTCAAGAATGCCTTGCTCGCGTAGTACACGCGGGTCTCGGCGCCGTGACGGGCACCGGCGGCGCGGAAGGCGTCGCGCACGCGGCGCGCCCGCCCGCGGACGAGCGACTCGTCGAGCACGTACAGCGGGGTGCCGAATCGGGTGCGCAGCTCGGTGACGGCGACCCCGCCGACGTGGAGCACGCCGTCCGCGTCACGGTCGGCGGAGTCCGGCCACACGCCGGCGACGAGCGCGTTGGGATCCTCTGGCACGGCGAGCCACTCGGGCACCGGGGGGCGGTCGGAGGACGCGGACACAGACGACACCAATCGGGTGGAAAGTGAGGGACTGCGGGCGGCGGGTGAGCGGCCCGGCAGTGGTCAAAGTCTAGGGCACCGCGGCCGGTGAGCCTGCCGCCGTGACGGCCACGCGCGGTCCCACGCGCGGTCTCACGCGCACGAGCCGCTCTCCTGCAGGCGTACGTCCTGCAGGATCGCGCCGTCGATGTCCACGTCGGCGACCACGGCATCCCCGTCGACTCGGATGCCGGTCAGCACCACCCCGGCGGGCAGATACTGCGCGACGCACACCTTCCAGTCGCGCAGCACCGACGAGGCGAGCGGGCCGAACTGCGCCAGCAGCGCCTCGGCCGACAGCTCCGCCTCGGCCACGCGCAGGGTGGAGGGGGTCAGCACGAGCTCGCCGTCCTCGACGCGGGGGGTCAGCCCGACGCCGACGGAGACGCTGAGCACCCACAGCTCCAGCTCGGTGGTCATCGCGATGTCGGGGTCGTCCAGGGCGACGGTCTCGACGGGGAAGCCGTCGATCGCGCCGAGCAGCACCCGCAGCTGCTGCTCGTCCAGGCGCACGGTCGCGCGCGCCGACTCGACGGGCGCGTCTCCGCGGATCGGGATGCCGGTGGCGTGCACCACGATGTCGCCGGACAGTTCGCCCGAGGCGACGTTCTGCGACGAGAGGGTCAGCTCGCCGATCCGTCCGCCGATCAGCTGCGGCAGCACGGGCCCGGGCAGGTCGACGTCGATCGGGTGGTCGGCGGGCAGGGACAGCTGCGACACGATCTGCTGGCGGATCGTCGTGGTGACGATGCTGCGGGCGAGGAACTCGCCCGCGATCCACGCCCCGACCGCCAGCAGGGCGATGAGGGCGACGCCCACGATCCACGGCGTCGCGCGACGGCGCTGCCGCGGCTGCGGGCCGGACGAAGCCAGGACCCACTGCGCGTCCGGGCGCGGCAACGGCTGCGTGGGCTGCGTGTCGCCGGTCATCGCACCCTCCGGGTCACATGCGCTCGGGCGCGCTCACGCCGAGCAGGTCGAGGCCGTTGCGCAGCACCTGGCCGGTCGCATCGTTGAGCCACAGGCGGGTGCGGTGCAGGTCGGTGACCTCCTCGTCGCCCAGCGGGGTGACGCGGCAGGTGTCGTACCAGCGGTGGTAGAGGCCGGCGAGCTCCTCGAGGTAGCGTGCGACGCGATGCGGCTCGCGCTGCTCCGCGGCGAAGGCGACGACACGCGGGAACTCCTGCAGCGCGCCGAGCAGCGCCGACTCGGTCTCGTGGCCGAGCAGCTCGGGCGCGAACGCGTCGCGGGTGACGCCCGAGGCGGCGGCGTTGCGGCCGACGTTGTGCGTGCGGGCGTGCGCGTACTGCACGTAGAACACCGGGTTGTCGTTCGTGCGCTTCGTGAGGATCTCGGGGTCGAGCATCAGCGGCGAGTCGGCCGGATACCGCGCGAGGGAGTAGCGCAGCGCGTCGGTGCCGAGCCAGTCGCGCAGGTCGTCGAGTTCGATGATGTTGCCCGCGCGCTTGGACAGCCGCGCGCCGTTGACCGAGACGAGCTGGCCGATGAGGACCTCGATGTCCTTCTCGGGGTCGTCGCCCGCCGCGCCGGCGAGAGCCTTGAGACGGTGCACATAGCCGTGGTGGTCGGCGCCGAGCAGGTAGATCTTGTGGGTGTAGCCGCGGTCGCCCTTGTTCAGGTAGTACGCGGCGTCGGCGGCGAAGTAGGTGTACTCCCCGTTGGAACGGCGGATGACGCGGTCCTTGTCGTCTCCGAAGTCGGTCGTGCGCACCCAGACGGCGCCCTCGGCGTCGAACACGTGCCCCTGCTCGCGCAGGCGGTCGACGGCCTCGTCGACGAGGCTCGGCTCGCCCGCCGCGCCCTTCGCGTGCAGCGTGCGCTCGCTGAAGAACACGTCGAAGTGGACGTTGAACTTCTCGAGCGAGCTCTGCAGCTCGCCGAGCTGGAACTCGTAGGCGCGATCCCGCGCCGTCACGAACTGCGCGTCGTCGTCGAGATCGAGGATGCCCGGCTCTGCAGCGTGCACCCGCCGCGCGAGTTCGCCGATGTACGCGCCCACGTAGCCGTCCTCGGGCGTGGGCTCGCCCTTGATCGCCGCCAGCACGGATCGGCCGAAGCGGTCCATCTGCGCACCGGCGTCGTTGACGTAGAACTCGCGCACGAGCGTGGCTCCGCTGGCCAGGAGCACGCGTGCCATGGCATCGCCCAGCGCCGCCCAGCGCGTGTGCCCGATGTGCATCGGGCCGGTGGGGTTGGCGCTGACGAACTCGAGGTTGATGCTCTGGCCGCGCTGGGTCTCGTTCGTGCCGAAGGCCGCGCCGGCCTCGACGATGGTCTTGGCGAGCGCGCCGGCGGCAGCGGCATCCAGGCGGATGTTGATGAAGCCGGGGCCGGCGACCTCGACACTCGCGATGCCGTCCGTCTCGGCGAGCGCGGCGGCGATCTCGGCCGCGAACTCGCGCGGGTTGGTGCCGACGACCTTGCTCAGCTTGAGGGCCGCGTTCGAGGCCCAGTCGCCGTGGTCGCGGTTCTTCGGCCGCTCCAGCGGCAGATCCGCGGCCGTGATGCCCTCGCTCGAGCCGGCGCGTCGCGCCTCGGCGAGCGGGGCGATGACGGCGAGCAGTGCGGCGGAGAGGGCATCAGGATTCATAGCCCCTCAATCCTACGGTCGCCCGCCCCGCGTCCCGGCCCGCCCCGCCTGGTCTGCGTGCTCCCCGCCCGTCCGTCCCGTTCCCCGCTGCCCGCGTTCACAATTCAGGCAGAGTGAAGCCGCCGCGCGGGCACGCCCGCGAGATTCCGCGGCACACCTCCGCCTTCGGCCACGCGGAGCCTGAATACGGAACACCCCCGCAGCCACGCCCGCCCCCGCGCGGGCCGCCACCCCCGCGCAGCGGCGCCCGCCCCCGGCGACGCCGTCAGGCGAGCTGGACGAGCTCGGCGGGATCGTCGAGCGCGGGGGCCGAGGCGACGTCGGCGCCCTGCGCGTCCACGAGCATGTGCGTGAGCGCGACGTGGCCGCCGTAGTAGCTGAGGAACGCGCAGTCGGCCGCGTCGCGGCCGGTCGCGATGCGCACGAGCCGGCGCCGATCGGACAGCCGCGTCGCGTCGACCACGTGCCACGCGCCGTCCACATACGCCTCCGCGACCGCGTGGAAGTCCATCGGCTGCAGGCCCGGGGCGTAGCAGGCCGCGTAGCGGGCCGGCATGTCCATGGCGCGCAGCAGCGCGATGACCAGGTGTGCGTAGTCGCGGCACACGCCCTGCCCGGTCATCAGAGTCGTCACGGCCGAGTCGGTGCCCTGGCTCAGTCCCGGCGTGTAGGTCGTGCTCGTCGCGACGAAGTCCTCGACGGCGGAGAGCAGGTCGCGGCCCTGCAGCCCGCGGAACTGCCGCCGCGCCTGCGCGAACACCTCGTCGGACTGGCAGTAGCGGCTCGGCCGCAGGTACGCGATCGTGTCGAACTCGCTCGCGGGGCGGTCCGCCGCGGCACCGTCGACCGTCGCCGCGTAGCGGACCTCGAGCCGTCCGGCCTCTGCGCGCAGCCGATGCAGGCGGCTTCCGGACGGATCGGCGAGCTCGGTCGCGATGAGCGCGCGGCCGTCCTGGGTGAACGTCAGGTTCTCGTGGATGAGCGGAGCCGACCGGGCCGCCGCGATCTGGAAGATGAGGTCGACGGACGACCCCAGTTCCAGGTCGAGTTCAGCGGTGAGGTTGCGCGGCACCGAAGTATCCTCGCATGCCCCTGGGGGTGATCCGGCCGTCGTGCGCGAAGCCGTGCGATCCCCGCGTTTCCGCGGCGCGCCCGCCGTGGCTTACCCTCGTCGAATGAGCACCGCCGCCCGCGCGTCACGCCGCCTTCCCGCCTGGGCCGTCGGCCTGCTCGCGGCGCTGGCCGTCGCGGTGATCGTGGCCGTGCTGTGGCGCCCCTGGTCCACCCCCGCCGCGATGATCGCGGCCGGTGCGGACGCGGCTGCCGGCGGCGCGATCGTGCCCGATCCGATCGACCTGCCGGACGCGCCGACGGTGCTCGTGTTCGGGGATTCCTGGACGTACGGCTCCGCGGCATCCGTCCCCTCGCTCGGCTACGCGTATGTCCTGGCGGATCTGACCGGATGGCGCACGGTGGTCGACGGCGTGCGGGGCAGCGGCTACCTCAAACCGGGCACCGACGGCCCCGACTTCGGCACGCGCATCGCCGCGCTCGACCCGGCCCTCGACCCCGATCTGATCATCATCCAGGGGTCCATCAACGACCGACGGCTCCACCCCGGCGGGTACCGGGATGCCGTGGGCGCGGCGTGGGATGCGCTCGCCCAGACGTACCCCCGCGCGGCCATCGTGGTCCTCGGACCCGCCCCGCAGGTGCTGCCGGTCGAGCCGTCGACCGGCGCGATCGACCGGGATCTCGCCGACCTCGCCGCGCAACGCGGGTGGTGGTACATCTCGCCGATCGCGGACGGGTGGATCACGTCCGAGAACTATCTCGACGTGATCGACACCGGCGTCGGGCGCAATCATCCCTCCACCGCCGGCCACCGCTACCTGGCGGAGCGCCTCGCCGCGGCGATCGCGGTCGTCTCGCGGTGATAGTCTCGATCGGTACGCCTCCGTAGCTCAGTGGATAGAGCGCCGGTTTCCGGTACCGTAGGTCGCAGGTTCGACTCCTGTCGGGGGCACCACTGAAATCCCAGGTCATCCCTGGGATTTCTGCGTTTCAGGGCGTCGCGGCATCCCGGGTCGGCCGCGAGGGCTCACTCGCCGCTGACGACCTTGAGTCCGACGATGCAGCCGACGAGTCCCAGAATGAGCAGGAACTTGATCAGCGAGAACTGCTCGTCGCCGGTGACCATGGCGTAGACGACCGTCAGCGATGCGCCGATCCCGACCCAGACCGCGTACGCGGTTCCGGTGGAGATGTCGCGCATCGCCCACGCGAGCCCGACCATGCTCAACCCGAGCGCGCCGACGAAGACGAGCGACGGCCAGAGCTTCGTGAAGCCCTCGGACTTGCCGAGCGCCGTGGCCCAGACGGCCTCGAGCACTCCGGAGACGATGAGAATGAGCCACGCCATGACCTGACCTCCTGGCCAGTCTTGTCGCTCACCGGGTACTGAACCCTCGTCCGGGGATCCGATCGGGATCCGGCGCTCAGCTTAGCGCCGGCGCCTGGGCACGGTCTGGGCAGCGGGGGCATGCGACCTCGGCGCGCACACCCGCTGCCGACGCCGAGATGCTGACTCCCCGCGACAAGACTCAGGGCGAGATGAAGAAGAGCCAGTCGAGCATGCCGGGGTTGTGGGCGTGGACGAGGACGGCGAAGACGACCGCGTCGAAGAGCAGGTGCACCGCCACGACGTAGCCGAGCGAACGCGTCCGCAGGAAGATCATGGCCTGCACCAGCGCGAACGGGATCGTCAGGACCGGCCCCCACGCCTGGTATCCCAGCTCCCACAGGAACGACACGAACACGATGGCCTGCAGCACATTGGCGGCGCCGTCAGCGAAGTGACGGCGCAGCAGCACGAAGCAGGTGCAGATGAAGAACAGCTCGTCCCAGATGCCCACCGCGCCCACGCCGACGAACAGCCGGGCGATCATGTCGGGGCTGTCGACGACCGGCCAGTTCTGGTAGACGCCGGAGGTCAGGAAGTAGAACGGCAGGAGCAGCCAGCCCAGGAAGAGCACTCCCCCGAGCCATGCCCACTGCCACCGGCTCCAGCGCCGTCCGCCGCGCCACGGGAACGAGATCGCGCGGTCCCGGTACACCCATCGCGACAGGACGTACGGCACGACGACCGCGCCGCCGAGGGCGAGCGTGAAGCGCACCATCGCGACGTTGTCGAGCTCGGCCTTCAGATCGATCAGACTCACGATGAGCATGCCGACCGCGATGAGCGACAGATCGCGCGTCAGCGAGGGCCCGGATGCCGCGACCGCACGTCGCTCGATCAGCGCCGCACCGGCCAGCCCGGTTGCCAGCAGGAGCCAGCCCAGCCACGGGATCTGCACCACGAACAGGGCGGGGGCGGCCAGGCATACCAGCAGCGCGGGGAGCGTCCCGACCGAGACGACGGGGCGGGGGCCCAACTGGGCGACGGCAGGCACCTCAGCCCTCCCGCTCGACGCGCCGGTAGACGAGATCGCGGATCTCGCGGCCCTTCGCAATGCCCTTGCGCTCGAACGCCGTCATGGTGCGACCCGCGAAGCGCGGCGCCCACTCCCCGTCGAAGGCCGGGACGAGCGAGTCGGCATCTGCCAGGACCTCGCGCATCTGCAGCGCGTAGTCCTCCCAGTCGGTCGCCAGGCGCAGCACACCGCCGTCGCGGAGCGCCCGGGCCGCCAGCGGCGGGAAGGCGGGATCGAGCAGCCGCCGCTTCGTGTGCTTCTTCTTGTGCCACGGGTCGGGGAAGAAGATCCACACCTCGCTGACCGACGCCGCGGGCAGCAGATGCTCGAGCACCTCGGGCGCGTTGGCCTCGACCAGACGCAGGTTGCGCACCTGTTCCCGGTCGGCGTCGAGCATGGTGCGGGCGAGGCCGGCGCGGAACACCTCGACGGCCAGGAAGTCGGTGTCGGGGCTCTCGCGCGCGGCGTGGACGATCGCGTGCCCCTGGCCCGATCCGATCTCGACGACGAGGGGCGCCGCCCGCCCGAAGACGGCGACGGGATCGATGCGCGATCCGGGACGGATGCTGGTGGCGGCGGCGTCCCGTTCCACCGGCAGCAGGTACTGCGGGGCGAGGTCGGTCCACGCGCGCTCCTGCGCCTCGCTCATCCGGCCGCTGCGGCGCACGAACGAGACGGGCTTCTCGCGGAACCGCGGCGGGTCGTCGGGTTCGGCGGGAGTCGGGAGCATCGTCCCAGGATACGGGGGCGGGATCTCGATACACGCCGGCGCAGCCGGCGCACTCGATCACCGGGGGGGGGCTGCGGCGGCGCACTCGATCACCGGGGGGGGCCGCGGCGGCGCACTCGATCACCGGGGGTCAGTCGGCGGTGGTGAAGTCGATGAGCTCCTCGACGCGGCCCAGCAGGGCGGGATCCAGGTCGCGATAGGAGCGCACGGCGCCGAGGATGCGCTGCCAGTTACGCGCGAGGTCGGCCTGCTCGGCCGCGGGCCAGCCGAGGGCCCGGCTGACGCCGACCTTCCACTCGATGCCCCGCGGGATCTGCGGCCACGCTCCGATGCCGAGGGTCTCGGGTCGCACGCACTGCCAGACGTCGATGTGCGGGTGCCCCACGATCTTCACGAAGCGGCCGTGCGGGCCGCGGGCGACCGCATCGGCGATGCGCGACTCCTTCGACCCGGGCACCAGGTGGTCCACGAGGACGCCGTAGCGGCGCTGCGCGGACGGCGGGTCCTCGGCCAGCACGGCATCGAGCAGGTCGACCCCCTGCAGGTACTCCACGACGACGCCCTCGATGCGCAGGTCGTCGCCCCACACCTTCTCGACGAGCTCCGCGTCGTGGCGCCCCTCGACGAGGATGCGCGAGGCGCGGGCGACGCGGGCGCGCGCCTGGGGCGCGGCGAACGATCCCGACGCCGTGCGCGCCGGGCCCGTGGGGGCTTTCGGGCGCGGCGGGACGAGCTCCACCAGCTCGCCGTCGAGGAGGAATCCGGCGCCGAGGGGGAACAGGCGGATGCGTCCCCGCCGGTCCTCGAGCTCGACGTGACCCCCCTGCACACGGGTGACCGCGCCGCAGTAGCCGTCCGCCGCGACCTCGACGACGAGGTCGGTCTCGGCCTCGATCCGGCGCGTCTGGCGCCGACCGGCATCCCGCCAACCGGACGCCAGCACGTCCGCCCCGTATCTGTCTTCCACGGTCCACCTCCGAGTCGGGGAGCCTATCGCGACAGGGCCGCCGGGGCGGCAGCGACCCACCGTTCCGCCGACGGCGGACGCCGCTTTCGCCGCATGCCCTGCGGCGCATAGACTCGCGGACGGGGCGGTATTCCGCGCCCGACGAGGAGGATCACCGATGCGTTCGCGATGGGCCCTGGCTCTGACAGCTGCTCTCATGATCGTGTTCGGCGGTGCCGCCGGGGCAGCCGTCGCCACCGAACCGGTCGGACTCGGCAGCGGGCGGGTGCTGGACCAGGCCGGCGTGCTGGACGCGGGCCAGGAGACGGCGATCCAGGAGCGGTCCGAGCGCCTGTCGGAGTCGTCCGGCGTCGATCTGTGGGTCGTGTACGTCGACGAGTTCACGAGCCCCTCCTCCGCCGAGGACTGGGCCAACGACACGGCCACGCTCAACAATCTCGGCCCCAATCAGTACCTCCTCGCGATCGCGACCGAGGGCCGCGCGTTCTACCTCTCCGGAGATTCCGCCGGCCCCGTCGACGTCGACCAGCTCATCGCGATCGAACAGCAGCGCATCCAGCCGGCCCTGAGCTCGCTGGACTGGGTCGGCGGCGCGATGGCCGCCGCCGACGGACTGGCCGCCGCGGTCGGTGGCGGCACGGGCGGCACGGGTGGCACGGGAGACGGCGGCAGCGGCGGTGGCGGATTCGGCGCGGTGCTGATCCTGCTGGTGATCGCCGCGATCGTGGGCGTCGTGATCTGGCTCGTCGTCCGTTCGCGCAAGAACAAGGCCGTCGCCGCCGGGACGAGCCCCGACCAGGTCGCTGCCCTTCCGACGGCGGAGCTGGCCCGCCGCGCGGCCTCCGCGCTGGTCCAGACCGACGATGCGATCCGGACGAGCGAGCAGGAGCTCGGCTTCGCGAAGGCGCAATTCGGGGATGCCGCGGCCGCCGAGTTCGAGCAGACCCTCGCGCAGGCGCGCGCCGACCTCGACCAGGCCTTCACCCTCCAGCAGCAGCTCGACGACTCCACTCCTGACACCGAGGCGGACGTGCGCGCGTGGAACACGCAGATCATCGAGCTGTGCGCGCATGCCAACGACGAGCTCGACGCGAAGGCGGCGGCGTTCGACGAGCTGCGCCAGCTGGAGCAGAACGCCCCGCAGGCCCTGGCCCGCGTGGAAGAGCTGCGCGCCGCGGCCGGCGGCGCCGCCGCGGCGGCCGCCTCCCGTCTGGCCGCCCTGCAGCAGACGTACGCGCCCGAGGCCATCGCGACCGTGTCGGACAATCCGGAGCAGACACGTCAGCGCCTCGCGTTCGCCGACGAGCAGATCGGCATCGCCCAGCGTGCGCTCGCCTCCGGAGACGGGGCCACCGCTGCGGTGAGCATCCGCGCTGCGGAGGACGCGGTCGCCCAGGCCCAGCAGCTCGAGGACGCGATCGGCGCGCTCGGCGACACCCTCAGCGCGGGCGAGCGCGACGCGGCGGCACTGATCGCCGACGTCGAGCAGGACCTCGCCGCCGCCGCGACCGTGCCCGACCCCGACGGGCGCGTCGGGGCCGTCGTGGCCAGCACGCGCCAGGCGGTGGAGGCCGCGAAGGCGAATCTGGCCGGCACGGCGAAGCGGCCGCTTCTCGCCCTCGAGTCGCTCGAGCGGGCCAACACCGAGATCGACACCCTGATGGCCGGTGTCCGCGACGCGCAGGAGAAGGAGCGCCGCGCGACGCAGATGCTCGGGCAGCTGATCGTCCAGGCACAGGGGCAGGTGGCTGCGGCCGAGGACTTCATCACGTCGCGGCGCGGCGCGATCGGCGCGCCGGCGCGTACGCGCCTCGCCGAGGCCGGCGCCGCGCTCGTGCAGGCGCGGCAGCTGCAGGCGACCGACCCGACTCAGGCGCTCGGCTATGCGCAGCGCGCGAACGATCTCGCCGCGCAGGCGATCCAGTTCGCGCAGCACGACGTCGGCGCCTTCCAGGGCGGTGGCTTCGGCGGTCTGTCCGGCGGCGGCAACCGCAGCGGCGGCGGCGGCGGCATCATGGGCGCTGTCCTGGGCGGCATCGTGATCAACTCGCTCCTCGGCGGCGGGAGCCGGGGCGGCAGCCGCGGCGGCGGCTTCGGCGGCGGCATCAGCGGCGGGGGCGGCGGGCGCTCCCGCGGCGGCGGAATGAGCCCGGGCAGCTTCGGCGGAGGCGGGACGCGCAGCCGCCGAGGAGGGGGCCGCTTCTGACGATCCGCACCGGCGCCGGCACCCCCGGCATCCGCCCGTTTCTGAACCTCACCTCACTTCCGCTAGGAAAGGAATACCGATGGCAAAGCAGTCCATCTTCGGCCGCATCTCGACCCTTCTGAAGGCGAACATCAACGCGCTCCTCGACTCCGCCGAGGACCCGCAGAAGATGCTCGACCAGCTGGTCCGCGACTACACGAACAACATCGCGGACGCCGAGACGGCGATCGCCGAGACGATCGGCAACCTCCGCCTGCTCGAGCGGGACCATGAGGAGGATGTGAAGGCCGCGCAGGAGTGGGGCAACAAGGCCCTCGCCGCGAGCAAGAAGGCCGACGAGCTGCGCGGGACGGGCAACACGGTCGACGCCGACAAGTTCGACAACCTGGCCAAGATCGCCCTGCAGCGCCAGATCTCCGAGGAGAACGAGGCGAACGCGCTCGCGCCGTCGATCGCGGCGCAGACCGAGGTCGTCGACAAGCTCAAGGACGGCCTCAACGGCATGAAGCAGAAGCTCGAGCAACTGCGCTCGAAGCGCTCCGAGCTGCTCGCGCGTGCGAAGACCGCCGAGGCTCAGAACAAGGTCCACGACGCCGTGAAGTCGATCGACGTGCTCGACCCGACCAGCGAGCTCGGCCGGTTCGAGGACAAGGTCCGCCGCCAGGAGGCGCTCGCGACCGGAAAGGCCGAGATCGCCGCCTCCAGCCTGGATGCCCAGTTCAACCTGCTCGAGGACGTCGGCGAGCTCACCGAGGTCGAGGCGCGCCTGGCCGCGCTGAAGACCGGCGGCTCCGCGGCGCCCGCGATCGAGCAGTAGGAACGGCTGACCGTCACGGCGCCGGGCCCGCGCGGGCTCGGCGCCGTGACGTCCTTCCCCGGAGTCTGCCGACGTGAACAGGTGAGGAGCAGATCATGACGAGATTCGTCGTCGTCCCGCAGTGGCAGGGCTCGCCCGTCGCGCGGGCGATGCTGCTGGCCGACGGCGCCGAGGCGATCGCCGGCGACCTGCCGCGCGCGGCGTGCACACGGGTGGAGGTGCCGGTCGAGGCGGGCGAGTCCCTGGACACCGGCATCCGCCGGTTCAGCTCGCTCCACCGCACCCAGGAGCGCATCGTCGAGGCGCTGACCGCGTCGGACGAGATGGCGATCGTCGTGGGCGGGGACTGCGGCATCGCCGCTCCCGCGATCGCGCACGCGGCATCGCGGCATCCGGACCTGGCCGTCGTCTGGTTCGACGCGCATGCCGACCTTCACCTCCCCGACTCGTCCCCGTCCGGGGCGTTCGCCGGCATGGCGCTGCGCGCCGCGTTCGCCGACACCCCGCTCGGAGCGCACGCCGTCGCCGCGGACCGGGTCGTCCTCGCCGGGGCGCGGGAGTTCGACGACGCCGAAGCGGCCGTCGTCGCCGACAGCGGTCTGCGGACGCTCTCGGTCGGCGAGCTCGCCGACCCGGCCGCGCTCGGCGCCGCGGTGGCCGCCACCGGCGCGAGCGCCGTGTACATCCACGTCGACCTCGACGTGCTCGACCCCGCCGTCATCACCGGCGTCGCGCTACCGGTGCCCTTCGGCCTCGAGGTGTCCACGCTGACCGCCGCCGTCGCGGCGCTGCGCGAGCGGCTCCCCCTCGTCGGCGCCTCCCTCGCCGGATTCGCGCCCGCCACGCCCGCCGCCGCCGTCGACGATCTCGGCGCGGTGCTGCGCGTCGTCGGGGCGCTGGCGTGATCGCCGCGCCCCCGCCGGGGTGGCGCGAGCGCGCCGATCGGGCGCTCGCGCGCGGTGCGACGCTGGACCGGTTCATCCCGCCCTTCCTCCTCGACTCCCCCCTCAGCCTCGTGGGGTACTGGTGGGGCAGCGCCGTCGGCTGGGTGTGGGGGTCGCTGTGGTCCACGGGCCGGGTGAGCCGCCGGGCGGGCCTGTGGGTGTTCGCCGGTCTGCCGAACTGGGCGTTCCGGCGCGGGGGCGTCTGCGTGGGCGGGTGCTTCCTGACCGGCGAGCGGACCCCGAGCGACCGCATCCTCCGGCACGAAGCGGTGCATGCGCGCCAGTGGCGCCGCTACGGGTTCCTCATGCCGGTGCTGTATCTGCTCGCGGGGCGCGACCCGCTGACCAACCGATTCGAGATCGAAGCCGGATTGGCCGACGGCGGCTACCTCCCGCGCGGCGCATAGCCTCGCGGGGGGCCGGGGTCAGTGCGTGGCGACGAGGCCGAAGCGCTGAGGAGTGTCGATCGCCTCGACGGGAACGCCCAGCGTGGCGGTGAGGTGATCGAAGATGTCGGCGGTGCCCAGGAATCCGCCCAGCAGGTGGATGCGGGTGCCGCAGCCGCGGTCGTCCGCGCACAGCATCTCATCGGCCCACGCGGTCACCGCGCGCGCGAGCGCCGCGCCGGACGCGCAGGCGCGACCGGTGCCGGGGGCTCCGCTGCGGCGCGAGCGGTCGAGCCAGGTGACGATCATGCGTGCCGGCACCTCGAGCTCGCCGATCCAGCTCTCGTCGGGCACCTCGATGAAGACGCGTCCGGTCGAGCAGATCGGCAGCGTCGCGATGAGCGCCTGCAGTTCGGCGAGCGACTGCTCGTCGGCGGTGATCAGCTGCTGGACGCGCGCATGCTTCGACGCCCGGCAGGCGGACGCATTGTGCGCGGTGAGCGAGTTCATGATGCCCCCACTATACCGCGCGCGAAGGGTTGCCTTACCTACCCTTGCCGAACCAGGACACGACGAAGCTCCACCAGCTCGTCGTCGGTCAGGCCGTGCGCGCGCAGGAACTCGACCGGCGCACCATAGCGCGCACGCAGATCGTCCAGCACGTCGCTCATCGCGCGCGCCGGCGAGCGCGTCGCGAGATCCTCGAGGTGGCGGGACCGCGGGTAGCGACTGCGGAGGAAGGCGAGCACCTTCTCGTTGCGCGCGGGCGGCAGCAGCCCCTCGGTGCGCGCGTAGTCGGCGACGACGGCGGCCTCGTCGACGCCGGCGGCGGCGAGGGTCAGTGCGACCGTGATCCCGGTGCGGTCCTTGCCCACCGTGCAATGCACGAGCACGGGCTGGTCGGACAGCACGCCGCGCACCACCTCGACGATGCGATCGGCGGAGCCGTCGACCAGCGCGCGGTACATGTCGGCGAGCGAGAGGTCGTCATCGAAGAAGGATGCCGTGGACCCGACGAACATCGGCACGCGCAGCATCTCGACCTCGAGCCCGTCGACCAGCGACGGATCGAACCGGAGCTCCTCGTCGTCGCGCAGGTCGATGATCCGGCGCAGTCCGAGCTCGCGCAGGCGCTCACGCCCGGCGTCGCTGAGCCGGGCGAGATTGCCCGAGCGGAAGAGGATGCCGTGGCGGCTGACCGAACCGCTCGCGGCCAGGCCCCCGGTGTCGCGGAAGTTCAGGGCGCCGGCGACCTCGTACGCGTCGCTCACGCGTCTGCGGCGGCGTGCTCCCGGTGCCGCGGCTGCACAGGATACTTGCCGGCGATGGTGATGCGGTTGAACGCGTTGATCGACACCAGGAGCCAGCTGAGTCCGACGTACTCCTGCTCGGAGAGGATCTCGGTGACGTGGTCGTAGACCTCGTCCGAGATGCCGTCCTCGTGGATGTAGACGTAGCTCTCGGCCAGCTCCAGAGCGGCGCGCTCGCGCGGCGTGAACACGCCCGACTCGCGCCAGGCGGGGATCTGCGCGATCTCGTCGGCCGTGAGACCGGCCGTCACCCCGCGGTCGACGTGCACACGCACGCAGTAGGCGCACCCGTTCAGCTGTGACGCGTGGATGAGCGCGATCTCCTTCAGACGGTCGTCGATCCCCGCGTCGGCGGCGACCTGCGACACCGTCTTGGCGAACGCTTCGAGGGCGTCGTAGGCGGGTCGTGCCGAGCGGGACAGATGCACGCGGCGTTCCTGAGTCATGAACGCCACCCTAGCCCGCGACGATTCGTGACAGCCGTGCGCACCGGCCCCCGTGCCGTCCGCGACAATGGAGCCACCACCGACCACGTCACCCCGAGGAAGCCGCGTGACCGACAGTCCGTTCGACGAGTTCTCGTACCTCCCCGCCCAGGCCGCCGAGGCCGGCATCGACCCGGCCCCTCCCGTGCGACGCATCGCGCACACGCTCGACGACGGTCGTGTCGTCAGCGCGCTGCAGTACGGTGATCCGCGCACCGGCGCCTTCACTGCGCCCGCCGTCACCTTCCTCCACGGTGCGGGCCTGAACGCGCACACGTGGGACACCACCGTCCTCGGACTCGGCCTGCCCGCCCTCGCCGTGGATCTCCCCGGCCACGGCGACTCGTCCTGGCGTCCCGACGCCGACTACGCCGGGCGCGTGCTCGGCGCCGACATCGCGCCGGCGCTCGCCGCCTGGACCGGCGGCCCGCAGGTCCTCGTCGGCCAATCCCTGGGCGGGCTGTCGGCCGCCGCACTCGCCGCCGTCCGCCCCGACCTGGTGCGCCGGCTCGTCGTCGTCGACATCACCCCCGGGATCGACCCCAACGGCAGCGCACGGCAGGTGCGCGAGTTCTTCGCCGGCCCGACCCACTGGGCCTCGCACGACGAACTCGTCGAGCGCGCCCTCTCGTTCGGGCTCGGCGGATCCCGCGCCGCCGCCTCACGCGGTGTGCGACTGAACTCGCGCGTGCGCCCCGACGGGCGCGTCGAGTGGAAGCACCACTTCGCCCACATCGCGAACGCGCTGGCGGCCGACCCCGAGACCGCGGCGGCCGTGGCCGAGCGCCAGGCCGCGACCGCCGGCATCCTCTCGGAATCGGGGTGGGAGGATCTGGCCGCCGTGCGCGCGCCGATCACTCTGGTCCGCGGCGACCGCGGCTACGTCTCCGAATCCGAGCGGGACGAGTTCGCGCGGCGTCTGCCCGCTGCGCGGATCGTCGAGGTGGAGGCGCGGCACAACGTGCAGGAGGACATCCCCCTGCCGCTGGGACGGCTCATCGCCGAAGTCGCCGCATGACGCAGATCATGACACTCGATGAACGGCGCGGCGCGCCGGGACTCTAGGCTGTATCGCGCACCGAGTACGCGGACCGGCGTCGCAGCAACGACACCGCCGCCCCTCCGAAAGGACTCTCCTCACATGCTTCGTCGCACAGCCCTCACCGCCACGGCACTGCTCGCCGCCGGCGCGCTGCTGCTCACCGCCTGCACGAACGACGTCACGCCCGCGCCCACCCAGACCGATGTCACCCCCGACACCGACGCGAGCGTCGCCGTCCGGCTCGTGCTCGAGCCGGGCAACCTGGACATCCGCGAGACCGCCGGCGCCGCGCTCGATCAGATCCTCGTCGACAACGTCTACCAGGGACTCGTGTCGCGCACGCCCCAGCAGGACATCGTTCCGACGCTCGCAAGCGCGTACGAGATCTCCCCCGACGGCCTCACCTACACGTTCGAGCTGCGTGAGGGCGTCGCCTTCCACGACGGCCAGGAGCTCACTCCCGCCGACGTGGTGTGGTCGCTCACCCAGGTCAAGGAGAACGCGGCCTACCGCGACTCCGCCCGTCTGTCCCGGGTCGACACGATCACCGCGGAGGGCCAGACGATCACGCTGACCCTGAGCGAGCCCGACTCCACACTGCTGTGGAACCTCACCGGGCGCGCCGGCCTCATCCTCAAGCAGGACGACGACATCGACCGCAAGACCGCCGCCAACGGCACCGGCCCCTACACGCTGGCGGACTGGAAGCAGGGCGACAGCATCACCTTCGCCCGCTTCGCCGACTACTGGGGCGAGCCCGCGCAGGTCGCCGAGGTGGTCTTCAGCTACATCCCCGACACCCAGGCCGCCCTCAACGGCGCCCTCGCCGGCGAGCTCGACGTCGTCACCGGGTTCGACGCGAACCTCATCGACCAAATCGAGGCGAACGGCGACTTCACGGTCGAGCTCGGCGAGTCGACCGACAAGGCCACGCTCGCGATCAACTCGACGACGGGACCGCTCAGCGACGTCCGCGTCCGCCAGGCCATCCGCCAGGCGATCGACAAGCAGTCCATCGTCGATGCCATCGGTGCGGGACAGACCCAGTACGGCCCGATCCCCTCGCTCGACCCGGGTTTCGAGGACCTGTCCGCCGTCGCGCCGTTCGACCCCGAGGCCGCCCGTGCGCTGCTGGCCGAGGCCGGCGCCGAGGACCTCTCGCTGACGCTCACCATTCCCAGCTTCTACGGCTCGACGATCCCGCAGATCCTCGTCTCCAATCTCAACGACGTCGGCATCACCCTCGCGGTGAACCCGGTCGAGTTCCCCGCCTGGATCAACGACGTCTACATCAACCAGGACTTCGAGCTCAGCTACGTGCTGCACACCGAGGCGCGCGACTTCGAGAACTGGGCCAACCCCGCGTACTACTTCACGTTCGACAACGCCGAGGTCCAGAGCCTGTTCGCGCAGTCGCTGTCGGCGACCGACGACGCGGCGGCCGCCGCGCTGCTGCAGCAGGCCGCGCGGATCGTCTCGGAGGAGCACGCGGCGGACTGGCTCTACACGGGCGCGTCTGTGGTCGCCGTGGGCACCGGCATCGCCGGGGTGCCGTCGGTCAACGTCAACGAGCGCCTGAACCTGGCTGAGCTGGTCAAGAGCCAGGAGTGATCCGGTACGCGCTGACGCGGCTGGCCCTGCTTCTGCTGGGCCTGTTCGTCGCCAGTGCGCTCATCTTCCTGACGCTGCGCATCCTCCCCGGGGACGTCGCGCAGATGATCGCGGGGATCAACTCGACCCCCGAGCAGATCGCGGCGATCCGCGAGCGCCTCGGCCTCGACGCGCCCCTCATCGCGCAGTACGCATCGTGGATGGGCGGCATCGTGCGCGGCGACCTCGGCGCCTCGCTCGTCACCGGAACGCCGGTGGCGAGCGAACTCGTCCAGAAGGCGCAGGTGACCGTCCCGCTCGGGCTGCTGTCGATGCTCATCGCGCTGGTGATCGCGATCCCCTTCGGTGTGCTGTCGGCGCTGCGCCGCGGCCGTCCCGACGGAACGGCGCTGAACGTCGGCGCGCAGGCGCTCGCGGCCGTGCCGGTCGTCTGGGCGGGCATGATGCTCGTCGTCGTGTTCGCCGTCTGGCTGGGCTGGCTGCCCGCGCAGGGCTTCCCCCGATCGGGCTGGGACCAGCCGTGGAACGCCCTGCGATCGCTGCTGCTGCCGGCCCTCACGATCGGCGTGATCGAGGGGGCGATGCTCCTGCGGTTCGTGCGCTCGGCCACGCTCCAGGCGGTGGGCCAGGACTTCGTGCGCACGGGCGCGGCGAAGGGCCTCACCCGCACGCAGGCGCTGATCCGCCACGGCCTGCCCAGCGTCGGCCTGTCGATCATCACGGTGCTCGGCCTGCAGGTGGCCGGGATCATCGTCGGCACCGTCATCATCGAGCAGCTGTTCACCCTGCCGGGCATCGGGCGGATGCTGGTGACCGACGTCGGCAATCGCGACCTGCTCAAGGTCCAGGGCGAGCTGCTCGTGCTCACCGGCTTCGTGCTCGTCGTCGGCTTCGTCGTCGACCTCGTCCATCGGGTCATCGACCCGCGGCAGCGGGAGGCGGAGTGATGCGCGGGCGGACGCGGTGGCCGAGTCGCCTGTGGGCACTGTCGACGGGACGCTTCGGCGTGATCGTCGTGGCGATTGTGGGACTCACCGCACTCGTGGCGCGCTTCTGGACCCCGTTCGACCCGCAGCGTGTCGACATCGCGAACCGCTGGGCGTCGCCGTCGTGGGGTCACCTGCTGGGCACCGACGGATCGGGACGCGACATCCTCAGCCTGCTGATGGCCGGCGCCCGCACGACCGTCTGGGTCGCGCTGGGCGCCGGGATCGTGGCGACCCTCATCGGCCTCGCCCTGGCCGCCCTGGGCGCCCTCACGGCGCGAGGGGTGCGCGAGTCGGTCGCCGTGCTCGTCGACATCCTCATCGCCTTCCCCGTCCTGCTGATCGCCATGATGATCTCGGCCGTGTGGGGCGGATCGCTGTGGGTGGTGATCCTGTCGGTGGGCATCGGCTTCGGCGTGAACGTGGCGCGCGTCACCCGTCCCGAGCTGCGACGCGTGCTGCACAGCGACTTCGTGGTCGCCGCGCGCGCGAGCGGCCTGACGCCGTGGCAGAACCTGTGGCGGCACCTGCTGCCGAATGTGGCGCCCGTCTTCATCGTGCAGCTGTCCTGGGGCATGGCCGTGGCCGTGCTGGCCGAGGCCGGCCTGTCGTACCTCGGATTCGGCGCACCGGTCACCGAGCCCTCGTGGGGCATGCTGCTGCGCGACCTGCAGGCGTACATCTCCGTCCACCCGGGATCGGTCGTGTGGCCGGGCCTGACGATCACCCTCACCGTGCTCGGGCTGAACCTCCTCGGCGACGGCCTGCGCGAAGCGACCGACCCCACGCTCTCGCGTCGCGACCGCGACGCGGCCCCGCCGCTGCCGGAGGTGGTCGCATGAGCCTGGAGGTGCAGGATCTCGTCGTCGAGATCGGCGGCCGCCGCGTCGTCGACGGCGTCTCGTTCGCCGTGCCCGACGGTGCCCGCGTGGGGCTGATCGGCGAGTCCGGATCGGGCAAGTCGCTGACCGCCCTCGCCGTCCTCGGTCTGCTGCCGGACGGCGCGACGGCGCAGGGCAGCATCCGCTGGAACGGACGCGAGCTGATCGGGCTGTCCGACCGGAAGCTGGCCGAGCTGCGCGGCGACGAGATCGGGATCGTCTTCCAGGAGCCGCGCACCGCGCTCAACCCGATCCGCACGGTGGGACGCCAGATCGCCGAGTCGATCCGCATCCACCAGCGGCTGCCCCGCCGCGCGGCGATGGAGCGCGCCGTCGCCGAAGCCGCGCGCGTGCGCCTGCCCGACCCCGAGCAGATCGTGCGCCGCTATCCGCACCAGCTCTCCGGCGGGCAGCGGCAGCGCGTCGCGATCGCGATGGCCCTCGCCTGCCGCCCCCGTCTGCTCATCGCCGACGAGCCGACGACCGCGCTGGATGTGACCATCCAGGCCGAGATCCTCGAGCTGCTCCACTCCCTCGTCGCCGACGACGGCATGTCGCTCGTGTTCATCACCCACGACCTGGCCGTGCTGTCCCAGATCGCCACAGATGCCGTCGTCCTCGAAGACGGTCGCGTGGTCGAGCACGGCGCGCTCGCGCAGCTGCTGACGGCACCGGCATCCCCCGTCACGCAGGGGCTGCTGCGCGACGCGACCGCGACGCTCTGGCGCCCGGGAGGCATCTCGTGAGCATCCCCACGACCGACGGCGTCCTCCTCCGGGGGCGCGGCCTGACCCGTCGCTTCCGGGCTCCCGCGGCCCGGCTGTTCGAGTCGCGGCGATACACGACGGCGCTCGATGACGTGGACATCGACGTGCCCGAGGGCTCTGCCGTCGGGATCATCGGCGAGTCCGGGTCGGGCAAGTCGACCCTCGTGCGCCTGCTGCTCGGGCTGGACTCCCCCACCGCCGGCACGGTCGAGCTCGGCGGCAGGCCCGTCGACGCCGGTGCGCGGGCGCGCTCGCTGCACTGGCTGCGCCGCGCGACGGGCATGGTCTTCCAGGACCCCTACGCGTCGCTGGACCCGCGCATGAGCGTGGGGCAGATCATCGCCGAGCCGCTGTGGGCCCTCGGCATCCCCGGCGATCGACGCGCGCGCGTGCGCGAGGTCCTGCAGCACGTGGGCCTCGACGCCGACATGGCGGCGCGCTTCCCGCACGAGTTCTCGGGCGGCCAGCGCCAGCGCATCGCGATCGCGCGCGCGATCGCGCACCGCCCGCGCGTGCTGGTCGGCGACGAGCCGCTGTCGGCACTGGATGTCACGGTGCGCGCGCAGATCCTCGACCTGCTGCGCACGCTGCGCGAGAAGGACGGACTCACGCTCGTGATGGTCTCGCACGACATCGGCGTCGTGCAGAATCTGTGCGATGAGGTCGTCGTCATGAAGGACGGGCGCGTCGTGGAGGAGGGCCCGACCGAGAAGGTGCTGCTCGAGCCGCAGGCCGCCTACACCCGCCACCTGCTGGCCTCGATCCCCGTCATCGACCCCTACCGATCGCGCTGACCGCCCGGCGCCGCCTCGCACCCGCGCGTCGGGGACGGGGACTACTGTGACGGTCATGCACGCGATCGTCCCCCCGTACCTGCTGGCCCGCCTGGCCGCCTCGCCGCAGGCGCGGTACGCGCGCGCCGCCGAGGCGGCCCGCGCCACGCTCGCCGTGCCGCGCCGCTACCGGCCCGTGCGCGCCGTACTCGATCTGTCCGTCGAGGACGGCGCGCTGGTGGTCACCGCGTCCCCCGCGCCCGACCGCGTGATCTCCGACGCGCAGCACCGCGAGGTGCTCCCGGGTGTCCGCGTGCGCGGTGAGGACGATCCCCCGACCGGTGACGCCGCCGTCGACGAGGCCTTCGACGGGCTGGGCGCCACGTTCGCGTTCTTCTGGGAGGCCTTCGCCCGCTCCTCGATCGACGGCGCCGGCGGCACGCTGCCGGCGACGGTCCACTACGGCGTGGACTACGACAACGCGTTCTGGGACGGCCAGCGCATGGTCTTCGGCGACGGGGACGGCGACGTGTTCACCGGGTTCACCCGCTCGGTGAGCGTCATCGCGCACGAGCTCGCCCACGGCGTCATCGAGCACGCCGGCGGCCTCGTATACCGCGGGCAGTCGGGCGCTCTCAACGAGTCCATCGCCGACGTGTTCGGCGCCCTCACCGAGCAGCACCGCCTGGGGCAGCGGGCCGATGAGGCATCGTGGCTGATCGGCGCCGAGATCTTCACCGACGCCGTGCAGGGCGACGCGCTGCGGTCCCTCAGCGCGCCCGGCACCGCCTACGACGACGACGTGCTCGGCGCCGATCCGCAGCCGGCGCACCTGCGCGACTACGTCGACACCACCGCCGACAACGGCGGCGTCCACATCAACTCCGGCATCCCCAACAAGGCGTTCCACCTGGCCGCGACGAACCTCGGCGGCCATGCCTGGGAGCGTGCCGGCGCCATCTGGTACCGCGCGCTCACCGGGGGCCGGCTCACGCCCACCGCGGACTTCGCGGCCTTCGCGACGGCCACCCTCGCCGCCGCCGCACAGGAGTACGGTGAGGACTCAGAGGAGGTCGGCGCCGTCCGCGAGGCGTGGATCGGCGTCGGAGTGATCGAGGATGGCCACTGACGAGCTGCCCGCCGCACGCGCGACCCCCGAGGTGCGGATCACCGTCGTGCGCACCGGCGGGTTCGCGGGCGTCGCGCGCCGCTGGAGCGTCGCGCCTCCGCCGCGGGAGGCACCCGTGTGGGCCGAGCTGATCGATGCATGCCCGTGGGAGCATACGACCGGGCCGCCCACCCCGCCCCGCGGCGCCGACCGGTTCTGCTGGGAGGTGGCCGCGGCGCACGGAGGCGACGCGCGGCACGCGGAGCTCGCCGATCAGGACGTCGACGGCCCCTGGCGTGTCCTCATCGACGCGGTGCGGAGCGCCGCAGACGACTCAGTCGCGCCGGAACAGTGACCGCTTCCGGCGCGGTGCCAGGCTCTTCTGGAGGTAGATGGTGCCCAGCGAACGGCCGAACTTGTAGCCCACCCGGCCCATCCGGCCCACCTCGACGAAGCCGAGCTTGCGGTGCAGCGCGAGCGATGCCTCTGCACCCCCGTCGCTGATCACCGCCACCATCTCGCGGATGCCCTTGTCCTCGCACGCGGCGATGAGCGCCTCGAGCAGGGCACGTCCCAGCCCCTTGCCCGCCGCCGCCTGACCGAGGTAGATCGAGTTCTCGACCGTGTAGCGAAAGCCGGACTTCCCCGTCCACGGTGCCGCCAGGGCGTAGCCGAGCACCTGTCCGCCCGGGGACACGGCGACGAGGAACGGCAGCCCGAGCTTGTCGAGGTGCTCGAGCTTTTCGACCCACTGCCGATGCGACCACTTCTTCTCGTCGAAGGTGACGACCGAGTTGGTGACGTAGTGGTTGTAGATCTCGCGCACGTCGGCCATGTCGGCGTGCCCCGCGGGACGGATCTCGTACGAGAACGGCCCCTCCGGCTCCGGACGGCGACGCAGGTGCCGGGGCAGACGTCGCCGGTCGCGGTCGTACTCCTCCTCCAGCATGCCGTTCAGCCTAATCCGGCAGACGCCAGTCGACAGGTTCCGCGCCGGCCTGGACGAGCAGCTCGTTGACGCGCGAGAAGGGGCGGGACCCGAAGAAGCCCCGGCTCGCCGACAGCGGCGAGGGATGCGCCGAGGCGACCACAGGGGTCTCGCCCAACAGTGGTCGGAGGCTGCCGGCATCCCTCCCCCACAGGATCGCCACGAGCGGCTTGTCACGGGCGACGAGTGTGCGGATCGCGTGCTCGGTGATCGTCTCCCACCCCCATCCGCGATGGGATGCCGGGGCACCCGGCGCGACGGTCAGGACGCGGTTGAGCAGCATGACCCCCTGATCGCTCCACGCCGACAGGTCGCCGTGCGCGGCCCGCGGGACGCCCAGATCGGCCTCGAGCTCCTGGTAGATGTTCCCGAGACTGCGCGGCAGCGGCCGCACGTCGCGGTCGACCGCGAAGGACAGTCCGATCGGGTGTCCCGGGGTCGGGTAGGGGTCCTGGCCGACGATGAGCACCCGCACCCCGGCGAGCGGTCGGGCGAACGCACGCAGCACTCTGTCGCCGGCGGGCAGATAGCCCCGGCCGGCGGCGACCTCGGCGCGCAGCCGCTCGCCCAGCGCCGCGAGGTCGACCGCCACGGGGGCGAGCGCGGCCGCCCATCCCGGGTCCATCATCCCCGCGTGCGCGAGCTCCTCGAGGGTCATCGCCATCCGTGCCGCCTCCCCGTGTCGGGCCTGCCTCCTCCGATCAGACTAGAGGCGCCGATATGCTCCCCTCGTGTCCACCACTCTGCGCAGCTCCGGCCTGGGAATCACAGCGGGCCTCATCGGCTGGTTCGTCCTCGTCGAGGTGGTCAGCGGCATCCTGCAGGGGTACTACGTGCCGCTGTTCAGCGACATCGTCATCGAGCTGGGCATCCACGACTCCGACGTCAACTGGTTCGAGGCCGCGCAGCTGCTGCTGTCGGCGCTCGTCGTGCCCGTGCTCGCGAAGCTCGGCGACATGTACGGGCACAAGCGGATCCTCGTCATCGCCGCCGTGCTCACCGCCGGCGCGACGTGGTGGATCGCGTTCGCCGGATCGTTCTGGACCTTCCTCATCGCCTGGGCGCTGCAGGGGTTCTACGTCGTGTGGCTGCCGCTGGAGATCGCGCTGATCTTCGAGCGCGGACGCACGCAGAACCACGGCGTCTCGCTCACCCGCCGTGCGGCGGGACTGCTCGTGGTCGGCCTGCAGGCCGGCGCGATCATCGGCGCGCTGGCCGCCGGCCGCATCTACGCGGCCACCGACGGGGATCTGACCCTCACCCTCATCGTCCCGGCGATCGCCGTGACGCTCGTCGCCGTGGTCATCTGGCTGTGGGTGCCCGAGTCGACGCCCGAACCCGGACGGTCGCTGGACACCCGTGGATTCGTCATCCTCGCCTGGGGGCTGCTGCTGGTCACGGGCGCCCTCGCCTGGATGCGGATGATCGGCGAGCTGAGGCTCGGCGCGGTCGCCTGGCTGTGGGTGGCGGGCCTGCTGATCGCCGGCGTCCTGGTGCTCGTCTGGTTCGTGCGGCACGAGCTGCGGCAGGACGATCCAGCGATCGACATGCGCGTGCTGCGCCGCCCCGAGATGTGGCCGGTGCAGGCCACCGCGTTCCTCATCGGCATCAGCCTGCTGGGCGCGCAGGGACCGCTGTCGACCTACGCGGGCACCGACCCGGCGCTGGGCTACGGTCTCGGGCTCGATGCGACCGAGCGCTCCAACGTCATCGGCGTCTATCTCGTGTCACTCATCGTCGGGGCCGTCCTGTTCGCCGTGACCTCGCGGAAGGCGAGCCCCCGCATCGTGCTGATCGTCGCGGCGCTGCTCGTGGGCATCGGCTACACCCTGTTCCTGCCGTTCCACCTCGAGCTGTGGCAGGTGCTGCTCAACCTCTCCGTCGCCGGGCTCGGGTGCGGGGCACTGGTCGGCGCCATGCCGGCGGCTGCGGCCGCCGCCGCGCCGACCGGCCAGACCGGCGTGGCCTCGGCGCTCACGAACACGACCAAGACCATCGGCGGCACGTTCTCCTCCGCCGTCTTCGGCGTCGTGCTGGCCGCCGGCGCCGGGGTCGTGGCCAGTCAGACGGCGGCATCGCTGGGCGGCTACATGACCGTGTGGGCGATCTGCGCCGGCGGCGGGTTCCTCGCCGCGCTCCTGCTGCTGTTCGTCCCGAAGGTCGCCTTCGCCGACGCGCCGCCGGCCTGATCCCGGGTCAGCGCCTGCCGCGCGTTCCGTCCTCGGGCAGGCGCGGACGCAGGGGGCCTCGCGCGAGCAGGTGCTGCGCGGACTGCGCGACCGGTCGCATCGTGATCAGGTCCAGGTTCACGTGACCGGGAGCGTTGAGCGCGTAGGCGATGACCCCGGCGACGTCCTCGGCGAGGAGCGGCTTGTCGACGCCCTCGTAGACCTTCTCGGCGCCGATGCGGTCGCCGCCGAGGCGGTTGAGGGTGAACTCCGGCGTGTGCACCATGCCGGGCGCGACCTCGGTGACCCGGATCGGCTCGCCGTTGAGCTCCAGGCGCAGCGCGCGCGCGACCATCGACTCGCCCGCCTTCGCCGCGTTGTAGCCGGCGCCGCCCGGGTAGGCCGTCTGCGCGGCCGTCGAGGTGACGTAGAGGGTGTCGGCGTGCCCGTCCACCGCGGCCGCCTGCCGCAGCAGCGGCAGCAGCGCCGCCGTCACCAGCTGCGCCGAGAGGACGTTGACCTCGAACATCCAGCGCCAGTCCGCCGGATCGCCGTCTTCGATGCGGTCGGCGCCGCGGGCGCCGCCGGCGACGTGGACGAGCGCGTGCACGTCGCCGGTGCCGGCCAGGTGCGAGGCCAGCGCCGCCACCTCCTCTTCACGGGTGAGATCCGCCGCGAACGAGACCGAACCGAGCTCCGCGTCCAGCGCGGCGAGGCGCTCGGCCCGCCGCGCGACGCCGACGACATCCCATCCGGTCGCGCGCAGCGCGCGCACCACCGCCTCCCCGATTCCGGAGCTGGCTCCCGTCACCACAGCACGTCGCGTCATGACCCCCACGGTACCCCCGGCCCCCGTCGGGCCCGCCCGATGACCCCGCGCGCCCCGGCATCCACCGCCTCACGCGCGTTACGTAACATTTCCCATGCCTTGTTGACAGGATGCCGGGATCCGTACTGTCGGGGGGAGCGACGGCGCCCGCCGTACCCGCAGAACGACCCAGATGGAGCCCGACATGTCCGCACCCGAGAACTGGCGCTTCGAGACCAAGCAGATTCACACCGGCGCTGCTCCGGATCCGGTCACGAAGGCCCGCGCCACGCCGATCTACCAGACGACCTCCTACGTCTTCGACAACGCCGACCACGCGGCGAACCTGTTCGCGCTGGCCGAGTTCGGCAACATCTACACGCGCATCCAGAACCCGACGCAGGACGTGCTCGAGCAGCGTCTGGCCGCGCTCGAGGGCGGCACCGGCGCGCTGCTGCTGGCGTCGGGCCAGTCCGCCACGACGTTCGCGGTGCTGAACATCGCCGAGGCCGGCGACCACTTCGTGGCCTCCAGCTCGATCTACGGCGGCACCTACAACCTCTTCAAGTACACCCTCGCGAAGCTGGGCATCGAGGTCACGTTCGTCGAGAACCAGGACGACCCCGAGGAGTGGCGACGCGCCGTCCGCCCGAACACGAAGCTGTTCTTCGCCGAGACCATCGGCAACCCGAAGATCAACGTGCTCGACATCCGCACGGTCGCCGACATCGCGCACGAGAGCGGCGTGCCGCTCATCGTGGACAACACGATCGCGACCCCGTTCCTGATCCGTCCGTTCGAGCACGGCGCCGACATCGTCATCCACTCGGCGACGAAGTTCCTCGGCGGCCACGGCACGACGATCGGCGGCGTGATCGTCGACGGCGGGCGCTTCGCGTGGTCGCAGAACGTCGAGAAGTTCCCCGGGCTCACCGAGCCCGACCCGTCGTACCACGGCGCGTCGTACACCACCGCCGTCGGCGACGGCCTGGCCTACATCATCAAGGCGCGCGTGCAGCTGCTGCGCGACCTGGGCGCGGCGATCTCGCCCAACAGCGCGTGGCTGCTCATCCAGGGCGTCGAGACGCTCTCGCTGCGGATCGAGCGCCACGTGCAGAACGCCCAGGAGATCGCCGAGTGGCTCGAGAACCACGACGACGTCGCGTCGGTCAACTACTCCGGGCTGCCGACCTCGCCGTGGTACGCGAAGGCCAACGAGTACGCCCCCAAGGGCGTCGGCGCCGTGCTGTCGTTCGAGCTCAAGGGCGGCGTCGAGGCGGGTCGTGAGTTCGTCAACTCGCTGACGCTGTTCAGCCACCTCGCCAACATCGGCGACGTGCGCTCGCTCGTGATCCACCCGGCGTCGACGACGCACTCGCAGCTCACGCCCGAGCAGCAGCTCACGAGCGGTGTGACGCCGGGCCTCGTGCGACTCTCGGTGGGCCTCGAGAGCATCGACGACCTCAAGGCGGATCTCGAGACGGCGCTCAGCGCCGCGCGTCGCGTCGCCGAGGCCGCTCGCGCCTGACCCCCTCCTCAGGGCTGTCGGAGGCCCCCGTCCCCACCGGGGCGGGGGCCTCCGCGTTGCGCCCCGCGCCGTCTGCGGCGTTGCCCCGCCCCACAAGCGCGCCACATCCCGGCATCCGCGCCACCCCGCCGCGGCCCCGCCCCACAAGCGCGCCACATCCCGGCATCCGCGCAGCAAATCGACGGAGCGGATGCCGGAAACAAGCGCGCTCACGTGACTCCCCCACGCGCCGCGCGCCGGCAACCCCGCACCCGCGCCACCCCTCCACGACCCCGCCCCACAAGCGCGCCACATCCCGGCATCCGCGCAGCAAATCGACGGAGCGGATGCCGGAAACAAGCGCGCTCACGTGACTCCCCGCTGCGCCGCGCGCCGCGCGCCGTAATCCCCGCGCCACCCCGCCCCGCCCCGCCCCGCAAGCGCGCCACATCCCGGCATCCGCGCAGCAAATCGACGGAGCGGATGCCGGAAACAGGCGCGGCCATGGGATTCCCGGCACCGCGCGGCACCCGGGCGCGGGACCCGCCCTCCGGGCGCTCGCCCGCGTAACACGTGCGCCCGGGCCGCGAGTCCGGGCGAGAATGGGGACATGGACTGGCAGACCTCCGAAGACACGGTGCCCTCCGCGCCGATCACGGAGGCCGACGCGCGCCTGCTGCTGGGGCGCCCTCCCACGACCGGCGCGTGGCGCGACGGCGATCCGACCGGTGATCGCCGCTTCGCCACGTTCGGCGCGTTCCGCACCGAAGGCGGCCGTGAGCTGCCGGCCATCCGGATCGCGTACGAGACGTGGGGCGAGCTCAACACCGCGCGCGACAACGCCGTCCTCGTGCTGCACGCGCTCACCGGCGACAGCCACGTCCGCGGGGCGGCGGGCCCCGGCCACGCGACCGCAGGCTGGTGGAGCGACATCGTCGGCCCCGGGTGCGCGATCGACACGGACCGCTGGTTCGTGGTCGCCCCGAACATGCTGGGCGGCTGCCAGGGGTCGACGGGACCTTCGAGCATCGCTCCCGACGGCTACGAGTGGGCGGCGCGGTTCCCGTACCTGACGATCCGCGATCAGGTCGAGGCCCAGGTGCGTCTGGCCGACGCCCTCGGGATCGACACGTGGGCCGCGGTCGTGGGCGGGTCGATGGGCGGGATGCACGCGCTCGAATGGGGCGTCGGCCATCCCGAGCGCGTCGAGCGGCTCGCCGTGCTGTGCTCGCCGCCGACGACGACGGCCGACCAGGTGGCGCTGAACTCGGTGCAACTCGAAGCCATCCGGATCGATCCGCGCTTCCAGAACGGCGGCTACTACGACGCCGGCGACGGCGACGGCCCGCACCGCGGCCTGGCCCTGGCCCGGCGCATGGCCCTGCTGAACTACCGCACGTCGACGGAGCTGAACCAGCGGTTCCAGCGATCCTGGCAGTCCGGGGTGAGCCCGCTCGGACACGGCGGCCGCTTCGCCGTGGAGAGCTACCTCGACTTCCACGGCAACAAGTTCACGCGCCGATTCGACGCCAACAGCTACATCACGCTGGTCGAGGCGATGAACTCCCACGACGTCGGACGCGACCGCGGCGGTGTCGAGGATGCCCTCGGCCGCGTGACCGCGCGCACGCTCGTCCTCGGCATCGACAGCGATCGGCTGTTCCCGCTCGAGGGCCAGCACCGCATCGCCCGCGGCATCGGCTCCACGATCGACGACAGCACCGTCGTGCTCTCCAGCGACTTCGGGCACGACGGCTTCCTCATCGAGACGCAGCCGGTCGGCGCCCACCTGCGCCGGCTGCTCGCGACGTGACTCAGTCGCTGCGCGTGTAGACCCAGGGCAGCTCAGACACGTCCAGGCGGTGCCGCGTCGCCGGCGCCTCGCCCCCGGCATCCCCCTCGTACTCGGCGTCGCCGCGCCACAGCAGCATCGGGCCGCGCGAGCCGCGTCGCGCGACCGTCTCGAAGCGGCGCAGGCCGCCCAGGCGCACGACGGCGAGGAGGTCGTCGACGTCCGCCTGCGCCGACAGGTCGTGCAGTGTCACCCATGTCGGCGGATAGAGAACGATCTCCCCGCGACCGTGCGCCGCGAGGACGTCGGCGGGGCGCCGCCAGGCGGAGGCCACCGCCTCATCGGCCGCCAGAGCGAGTTCGCCGCCCGGATCGCGCGCGAGGAAGAACCAGGTCCGGATGCGCAGCGGCAGTCCCGGCGGCGGATCCCACTGCGACAGCACCTGCAGATCGGCGGTGTCCAGATGCAGCCCGGTCTCCTCGCGCGTCTCACGCACGCCGGCCGCCCGCGCCCGCTCGGGCTCGGTCTCGCCCGCGTCCTCCGGATCGACCTTTCCGCCCGGGAACACCCACGCGCCCGCGAAGCTGCCCCGATCGGGGCGTTCGATCAGGAGCACTTCCGGCCCGGCGGACGTGTCGCGCAGCAGCACGACGGTCGCCGCGACGGGCACATCGGCGTCCTCGATGTCTTCGGGCCGGCGCGGACGCGAGTCTCCGACCGCGTCGGCGAGCGCCTGCAGCGCCCGCTCACCGCTCATCGATCGGGCGTCTCGGCGTCACTGATCGCGGACTCGAGCCGGTCGAGCTTGCCGGTCAGCTCGCCCGTGTAGCCGGGGCGGATGTCGGCCTTCAACACGAGCGAGACGCGTGAGCCGAACGGCTGCACGGCGTCGACGGCCGCCTTGACGGCGGCCATCACCTCGTCCCACTCCCCCTCGAGCTCGGTGAACATCGAGGTCGTCCGATGCGGCAGCCCGGAGGCGCGCACCACCGAGACGGCGGCGGCGACGGCGTCGTGCACGGACCCGTCGGCCCGGCCCGTGCCGCTGGGCGCGACAGAGAATGCGATGAGCATGGGATACCTCCTGTGGTGGGTGGATCAGGGCGAGGGCCGCAGCGCCGCCGGCGCGACGCCGCGACGAGCAGGGACCGGCAGCCGGGCGAGACGGACGACCATCCACACCAGCAGCGCGATCAGCGCGATGTTGCGCAGCGTCAGGACGACGACCGCCGTCGGCTCGGGGACGAGGATGCCCCCGTACAGCAGCGGATAGACCAGCTGGGTGAGCAGCGCGGCCAGGAGAGCGAGCGCCGCGGGGCCGTACCAGTGCTGCCGGCGCACGACCAGGGCGAGCACGAGCGGCGGGACGAGCCAGCCCTGGAACTGCGGCGAGCCGACCTTGTTGCACACGATGAGGGCGGCCACCAGCGCGAGGGCGAGCACGGGGAACAACGAGACGAACCGCGCACCCCGCCGCGCCTTGAGACCGCCCAGCGCGGCGATCGCGAGCACGGCGAGCAGCAGCAGCGGCGTCATCGCCGCGATGACGGGATCGATGTTCGCGCCGGTGACCTGGAAGGTCAGGATGTCGAACGAGTAGTGGACCCAGAATCCGTCGAGCCCGAGCAGCGCACCCCAGAGGAACGGCGTGCTCACGGGTGCCTCGACCTGCAGTCCACGGCCGGTCTGGCCGGCGACGAAGCCGAGTGCGTAGCCGTCGGCGACAAGGAGTGCGAGCAGCGTCATCGCCGTGACCGCGCCGGCGGCGATGACGATGGCCGCTCGGCGCCGGACCGCGAGCACGGCGGCCAGCAGCAGCGCCGCGGGCCACACCTTGATCCAGGTGGCGACGGCCAGCAGCGCGGACGCGGCCCAGGGGCGCCCCACCAGCCAGAGGCAGGCGATGATGGCCAGCGGCACCGTGATCGCGTCGACCCGGTACATCCCTGCCGGCCCGTGCAGAGCGAGGAAGGCGAGCCAGAACCACGCTCCCGTGACGCGGCCCGCCGCCTGCGCGCGGCCGACCAGGACCGCGAAGCCGAGCGCGTCGACGGCGGTGACCAGCACGACCCAGCCGATGACGTAGCTGCCGACGAGCACCCCGATCCCGTGCGCGAGCAGCATCGGGACGAGGGCGAGCTGCGGGTACACCCAGGGCTCGGTGATCCCCACGATCCCCGACCCGGCGAGCGCCTGCGCGGACCAGGGCTCGTACACGCGGTACACGTCGCCCATCGGCTCGTTCGGCTGGAGGAAGCCGAGCGCGGCGACCCCGGCGTGCACGACCGCGAACGCGGCCCACAGCACGCCTCGCCTCGTCATCCTCCCCATCCTACGGAGGGGGTCGCATCAGGATGCCGGCGTCGCGCCCCCGCTCGCGCCCCCACCCAGGATCTCGCCGACGGCGTGGGACACCGCACGCGCGACGTCGAGCGCGGTGACCGGGCCGCCGCCGCGCGCGGCCGACGCCAGCGTGCCGGCCCGGCCGTGCAGCCACGCCGCCGAGGCCGCGAGCGGGCCCAAGGCCTCGGCCTCGGTCGCGCCGCTGCCCGCGACGAGCGCGCCGAGGATGCCGCCGAGCACGTCCCCGGTCCCCGCCGTCGCCAGCCACGCGGTCGGGGCGGTCACGCGGCGCGTCCACCCCTCGGGGGTCGCCACGACCGTGACCGCTCCCTTCAGCAGCACCGTGGCGCCCAGGGCCGCGGCGGTGCCGCGCGCGGACGCGACGCGCGCGTCGTCGGCCGCGTCGTCGCCCGCCGCGTCATCGTCCCCCGCCGCGTCGTCGTCGGCGAGCTCCAGCGCCGCCCGCAGCCGCGCATGCTCGCGCGCGTGCGGCGTGACGACCCGCGGAGCCCGCGCGCCCACGGCGAGATCCAGCGCGCCGGCGTCGACGACGACCGGTTCGGACCCGCTCAGGATGCCGCGCAGCGCGATGACCTCTCCGGGACTGCGGTTCGCGGCATCCGTTCCCGACCCGATCAGCCAGGCCTGCACGCGCCCGTCGACGACGACCGTCTCGGGCCGGCGCTGCAGCACCAGGCCGGTCGGCATCTGCGCGCCCAGGTAGCGCACCATGCCCAGTCCGGTGCGCCAGGCCGCCTCGACGCCGAGGACCGCCGCACCCGGGTAGGCGTCGGATCCGGTGCGCACGCCGAGCACGCCCCGGGAATACTTGTCATCGGATGCCGTTGGCTCACGCAGGACGCGTGCCACGTCGTCTGCGGTCCACATGCCCGTCTCGGCCATGGCCCACACCCTACTCGCGACCCCGATGGAGTCCTCCGCATGAGCCAGCTGTTCACGCCCCTCGACCTGCGCGGAGTGACCGTGCGCAACCGGCTCTGGGTCGCGCCCATGTGCCAGTACTCCGCCGTCGACGGCCTCCCGAACGACTGGCACCACGTGCACCTCGCGCAGTTCGCCTCCGGCGGCGCGGGACTGGTGATCGCCGAGGCCACGGCCGTCCTGGCCGAGGGCCGGATCTCGCCCGAGGATGTCGGCCTGTGGAACGACGCGCAGCGCGACGCGTGGGCACCGATCGCCGCCGCGATCCGCGCGCGGGGCGCGATCGCCGGCATCCAGCTCGCCCATGCGGGGCGCAAGGCATCGACGTGGAGCCCGTTCTCGGGCGAGCGCGGCTCGGTGCCCGCCGGCCGCGGCGGCTGGCGGACGGTGGCGCCCTCGGCGATCGCGTTCGACGGAATGGCCGAGCCGATCGCGCTCGACCTGGCGGGCATCGATGCGGTCGTGGCCGCCTTCGCGGCGGCCGCCGCTCGCGCCGTGGCCGCGGGGTTCGAAGTCCTCGAGATCCACGCCGCACACGGCTACCTCATCCACCAGTTCCTCTCGCCGCTGTCCAACCATCGCGACGACGCGTACGGCGGCTCGCTCGAGAACCGGGCACGGCTGCTGCTGCGCATCGTGGACGCCGTCCGCGAGGTCGCCCCCGGCGCGCCGCTGCTGGTGCGCTTCTCGGCCACCGACTGGGCGGACGGCGGGTGGGACACCGCCCAGACCGCCACCGTCGCGGCATGGGCGGCCGCGCGCGGCGCTGACTTCTTCGACATCTCCAGCGGCGGGCTCGTCGCCCATCAGCGGATCACCGTGGGACCGGGCTACCAGGTGCCGCTCGCGGCCGAGCTGCGGGCGGAGACGGGGCTGCCCGTGAGCGCGGTCGGCGAGATCACCTCGGGCGAACAGGCCGAGCAGGTCCTCGCCGACGGTGCCGCCGACGTCGTCATGGCCGGCCGGGAGTGGCTGCGCGACCCCCACTTCGCGCTGCGCGCGGCGACGGAGCTCGGCGCGGACGACGCGGCACCGTGGCCCCCGCAGTACGTCCGCGCCCGGCCCCGCCGCGTGCCCGTCCCACGCTGAGACGGGCCGCGCGCGGCGCCGCTCAGAAGCCCCGGCGCGTCGCGTCGTGGACTTCCCCGACGAGCTCCTCGATGATGTCCTCGAGGAACAGCACTCCCGTCGTGTCGCCGTTCGCATCGCGCACCCGCGCGAGGTGACGGCTCGATCGCCGCATGAGCGCCAGCGCGTCCTCGAGGTCGGTCGTCTCGGCGACCGGCACCATGTGGTGGATGCGCTTGGGCTTGATCGGCTCGGCGACGTCGTTCTCGGCATCCGGGCCCTCGGCCGCGCGCAGCACGTCCTTCAGGTGCACGTATCCCAGCGGCACGCCCTCGTCGTCGACGACCACGTAGCGCGAGAAGCCGTGCTTGGCGACGGCCCGCTCGATCTCGTCCGGAGTCGTGGATGCAGGCAGCGTGACCAGATCCGCGAGGGGGACGGCGACGTCCATCGCCTTCTTGTCCGTGAACTCGACCGCAGCCGCGACGGCGCCCGACACATCGTCCAGGACGCCCTCGATGCGCGACTGGTTCACGATCGTCGCGACCTCCTCGAGCGTGAAGGTCGAGGCGGCCTCGTCCTTCGGCTCGACGCGGAACAGCCGCACGATGTGGTTCGCGATCCAGTTGAGCGCCACGATCACGGGGTAGAACAGCTTCGACACCCACACCAGCGGAGTCGCCAGCAGCAGCACCGCCCGGTCCGGGATCGAGAACGCGAGGTTCTTGGGCACCATCTCACCGAACACGACGTGCAGGTACGACACGATGACGAGCGCGATCGCGAAGGCGACCCCGCCGATGACGGCATCGCTCCAGCCGGTGAGGGCCAGGGGGACCTCGAGCAGGTGATGGATCGCCGGCTCCGAGACGTTCAGGATCAGCAGCGAGCAGATCGTGATGCCCAGCTGACTCGTCGCGAGCATGAGCGTGGCGTGCTCCATCGCGTACAGCGCGGTCTTCGCGGTCTTCGATCCCCGGTCGGCGAGCGGCTCGATCTGCGAGCGCCGCGCCGAGATGACGGCGAACTCGGCGCCGACGAAGAAGGCGTTGAGCGCCAGGAGCACGACCAGCCATGCGATTCCGGCCCAGTCGTTCATCGCTGATCACCTCCCTGACGTTCGGCGCGCAGCGTCCTCTCCGCCTCGGGCGGCAGCGGATGCGGTGCGAACCGCACACGGTCGACACGACGACCGTCCATGCGCTGCACCGTGAGCGTGCCGTCCTCGAGCGCGACCTCGTCGCCGACGGAGGGGATGCGCTCGAGCGTGGACATCAGAAAGCCGCCGACCGTGTCGTAGACATCGCCCTCCGGCACGCGGATGCCGGTGCGGTCGACGAGTTCGTCGGGACGCAGGTCGCCGGGAAAGACGACGGACTCCTCCGTGCGGATGATGCCCGCACGACTGCGGTCGTGCTCGTCGAGCACCTCGCCGACAATCTCCTCGACGAGGTCCTCGAGCGTGACGACGCCGGCCGTGCCACCGTACTCGTCGACCACCACCGCCATCTGATAGCCGCGACCGCGCAGCTCCGACAGGAGCGCGTCCAGGTGGACGGCCTCGGGGACGCGCAGCGGCTCTTCGGCGATGGCCGCGGCGGGGACGTCCGCGCGGCGGTCGCGCGGCACGCTGACGGCCTGCTTGAGGTGGACGATGCCGGTGATGTCGTCCATCGAGTCGTCGTAGACGGGGAACCGGCTGTGCCCTGTGCGGCGCGCGAGCTGGATGACATCCTCCACGCTGTCGCCGGCGGCGACGGCGTGGACGCTGGGACGCGGCGTCATGATGTCGGCGGTCGACAGTCGCGCGAACGTGAGCGTGCGGTCCAGGAGCGAGGCGGTGTCCTTCTCGAGCACGCCGGCGCTGGCCGATCGTCGCACGAGGCTGGACAGCTCCTCGGCGGTGCGCGCGCCGGACAGCTCCTCCTTGGGCTCGATGCCCATCGCGCGCAGCACGCCGTTGGCGCTGCCGTTGAGCACCGTGATCGCGGGGCGGAACACGGTCGTGAAGGCGACCTGGAACGGCAGCACGAGCTTGGCGGTCTGGCGCGGGATGGCCAGCGCGAAGTTCTTCGGTACGAGTTCGCCGATGATCATCGAGAACACGGTGGCGATCGACATCGCGATCACCGCGGAGATCGGGCGCACGGCTGCTTCGGGCACGCCCCACGCCGCGAACAGCGGGCTCATGAGGTTCGAGAGCGCCGGCTCCATCGTGTATCCCGTGAGCAGCGTCGTCAGTGTGATGCCCAGTTGCGCGCTCGACAGATGCGTCGAGGTGATCTTCAGCGCGCTGATGGTGAGCGCCAGACGCGACTCGCCGGCCTTCTGCCGTGCTTCGAGGTCGGCGCGGTCGAGATTGACGAGCGCGAACTCGCTGGCGACGAACAGTCCCGTGCCGACTGTCAGGAGGAGCCCCACGCCCAGCATGACGTAGTCCATCACGCGTCACCTCCGCTCACGCGGAAGAAGGGTCGGTGGGGCGAGTGTCTACAACTGGGAGGGTCGTCCATGTCGCCGATCAGTTTACGGCAATCGCGCGGCCGCATTCCGGCGCGATTCCCCCGCTCCGTCCCGCACCCCCGCTCCGTCCCGCACCCCCGCTCCGCCCCGCACCCCCGCTGCCGCGCGTCACACCCGCTCCGTCCCGCACCCCGCTGCCGCGCGTCACACACTCGCGCCCCATTCCGGCATCCGCGCCGCCGATGAACAGAGCGGATGCCGGGAACAGGCGCGCACGCGTGATCGCCGCCCCGACGACGGGCACGCGAACCGGGAACAGGCGCGCACGCGTGATCGCCGCCCCGACGACGAGCGCGCGAACCGCGACGTCTCCGCCGCGCGCGACGCCTCCTGCACAGGGCGGCGTTCGGTCGAGTCCTCCACATTCGGGCCGCTTTCCGCTGACGACGGCGCGGAGTCGGCGCACGCTGGGTGCCATGCCGGTCGAACTCCTCGCGGTGCGCGATCTCCTCCCCGCCATCGACGTGATTCGCCGTGCCGACCGCGTCGACCCGCTCGACGATCGCCGGCTGCGACGCCTGATCGCCGCGGGAGTGTGGACCAGAGTCGCTCCCGGCGCGTTCGTGCGCACCGCGGAGTGGACGTCTCTGACGCCGCTCGAGCAGCACCGGCTCCGGGTGATCGAACGCGTCCGGCGGCTGCGCGCCCCGGCGGTCGTCTCGCACTTCGCCGCGGCGTCGCTCTGGTCCATCGACGTGCTCGGCCCGTGGCCGACCGCGATCGATCTGTCCCGGCCGCCGGCCGGCGGCGGGCGCTCCGGCGGCGGCCTCCGTCGCCACCCGCGCGACCTGTCGGAACTCGCCACCGTTCCGTTCGGCGAGCATCGCGTCACGACGCCGGCGCAGACAGCAGTGGATCTCGCCCGGCTCGTCCCGCACATCCACGGCGTCGCGATCGTGGATCAGGCGATCTGGACCGCTCGCACCGGCGGACCGCTCACGACGCGCGACGAGATCCTCGAACTCTGGGAGCGCGAGTCGACCCACCGCTCCTCCGCGCGCGCCCTGCGCGCCATCAGCTCCGCCAGCACCCTCGCGGCCAACGTCCGCGAGTCGCAGAGCCGCATCGTGATCGCGCGGCTGGGCTTCCCGACCCCGCGCCTCCAGGAGCGGCGGGTCCTACGCAGCGGTCGCCTCGTGTTCGGCGACTTCTACTTCCCCGCGCACGACCACTGGTGCGAGCTCGATGGGCGGGGCAAGTACCGCAGCCCGCGGTTCCGCAGCGACCTGGACCCCGCGTCGCTGGTCATCGACGAGAAGAACCGCGAGAACGAGATCCGCCGCGAGGTGCGCGGGTTCTCGCGGTGGGAGCCGGCGGACGTCGATGATCCCACCCGCCTCTACGACATCCTGACGGGCGACGGGCTTCCCAGTGCGCTGCCCCGTCCGCGCGGCGGAGCCGCGACACCACAACCGCGCCGTTTCCCGGCATCCGCCCCCAAAACAAACAGCGCGGATGCCGGAAACCAGAGCGCGCGCGTGACGAGACGCCCGGGCGCACCTACCAGCTGACCGGCAGCGCCTTGCCCTCTTCGTACCCGGCGGCGGACTGCAGGCCCACCGTCGCACGCTCGTGGAACTCGGCGACCGTCGCGGCCCCCGCGTAGGTGAACGAGGAGCGCACGCCCGAGGTGATCATGTCGACGAGGTCCTCGACGCTCGGCCGCAGCGGGTCGAGATAGATCCGCGACGACGAGATCCCCTCGGCGAACAGCTCCTTGCGCGCGAGCTCGTACGGGTCGAGGCGGCCGAAGCGCTCGTGCACCGCCTTGGTCGAGGCCATCCCCCAGGACTCCTTGAACAGACGGCCGTCGGCGTCCGCCTGCAGCCGACCCGGGGCTTCGACCGTGCCGGCGAACCACGACCCGATCATGACGGATGCCGCGCCCGCGGCCAGCGCGAGCGCGACGTCGCGCGGGTAGCGCACTCCCCCGTCCGCCCACACGTGGGCGCCGAGCTCGGCCGCGGCCTGCGCGGTCTCGAGCACGGCGGAGAACTGAGGGCGGCCGACGGCGGTCATCATCCGGGTCGTGCACATGGCGCCGGGACCGACGCCGACCTTCACGATGGACGCCCCGGCATCCACCAGGTCGCGCACGCCGTCCGTCGTCACGACGTTCCCCGCGACCAGCGGGATGCCGAGGCCGAGCTGCGCGACCTGGGCGAGAGCGCGGAGCATCCCGTCCTGGTGACCGTGCGCGGTGTCGACGACGAGCACGTCCACCCCGGCGGCGGCCAGCGCGGACGCCTTCGCCGCGACGTCCCCGTTGATGCCGATCGCGGCGGCCACGATGAGCCGCCCCTCGGCATCGACGGCCGGGGCGTAGAGGTTGGCGCGCAGCGCCGTCCGGCGCGACAGCGCCCCCACGACGAAACCGTGCTGCAGGACGCAGACGGTATCGGCATCGGCTGCGGTGAGGAGGTCGAACGCGTGCCGCGCGTCGGTGACGTCGTCGGCGTCGATCGAGACCGCCCGCCCGCGCGCGAGGTCGCCCAGCCGGGCATCGGGCAGGGCGGTGCCCAGTCGTGCCGCGGGCAGCACCCCGAGCACGTCGTCGATGTGCAGCCGGTCGCCACCGGTGCGGGCCACGACGATCCCGTGCCCGTCGATGGGCGGCACGACGCACGCGGCGTCGGCGACGGTCGCGTCGGCATCGAAGACGATCGGCGTGTCCCACCGGACAGGCTGATCCTTCACCCAGCGGATCGCGGCGTCGAGCTCCTGCAGCGGCATGTCCTGCGGCAGGACGCCGAGACCTCCCCGGCGCGCGAGCGTGGCCGCCAGGCGCGGGCCGGTCACGGAGTTCATGTTCGCCGACACGAGCGGGATCGTCGCGGCCGTCCCGTCGCGCGGTGACAGATCCACGTCCAGGCGGCTCGTCACCGCGGAGTGGCGAGGGACGAGGAACACGTCCGAGTAGGTCAGATCCACAAGGGGCCGTTCACCGGAGAACTGCATGACCCTCACGCTACCCATCCCTGCAGATCGTGACATCTCACCCTGTGGAATGTCGCACCCTCACCCGTCCGCGCGTGCACGTACGCCCCGCGGTTCCTGGGATACCCTTGATACACGTGTGCGCGAAGGCCGATCAGGTGCCTCGCACTTCCGATCTTCATCGACGAAAGCAGGCGGATCCGTGTCCAGTCCGGTGACCGGCGTGGGAACTTCGAGCGACGGCGAATTCGGCGCCAACGAGTGGCTCGTCGCCGAGATGTACGAACAGTTCATCAAGGACCGGAACTCGGTGGACAAGGCCTGGTGGCCCGTCCTCGAGTCCTACAGCCCCTCGGGCGACGCCGACGGCGGTGACACACCGTCCGCGACGGCAGCGACGACCAAGCCGGCCGCCGAGGCGCACCCCGTCACCGCACCCATCCCCGTCATCGGCGCGCAGCCGGTGGCCCGCACGACGGCGCGACCGGCGGCCCCCCAGCCGATTCCGGCGCAGGCGCCGAAGGTCCAGCCCGTCGCGGGCGACGACGCGGCCGAAGACGCCGTGACCCCCCTGCGCGGTCTGCCCAAGACCCTCGCGGCGAACATGGACGAGTCGCTGACGGTGCCCACCGCGACGAGTGTGCGCACGATCCCGGCGAAGCTCATGATCGACAACCGGATCGTGATCAACAACCACATGTCCCGCACGCGCGGCGGCAAGGTCAGCTTCACGCACCTCATCGGCTGGGCGCTCATCCAGGCGCTCAAGGCCTTCCCCAGCCAGAACGTGTACTACTCCGAGGTCGACGGCAAGCCCTCGGTGATCGCGCCCGCCCACATCAACCTGGGCATCGCGATCGACCTGCCCAAGCCCGACGGGTCGCGCGCGCTGCTGGTGCCCAGCATCAAGCGCGCCGAGTCGCTCACGTTCAACGAGTTCCTCTCCGCCTACGAGGACCTCGTCGTCCGCGCCCGCGGCAACAAGCTGACCGCAGCCGACTTCCAGGGCACCACGATCTCGCTGACCAACCCCGGCGGCATCGGCACGGTCCACTCCGTCCCGCGTCTCATGAAGGGCCAGGGCTGCATCGTCGGCGCCGGCGCGCTCGAGTACCCGGCCGAGTTCCAGGGCTCCAGCCCGAAGACGCTCGTCGAGCTCGGCATCGGCAAGACGATCACCCTCACCAGCACCTACGACCACCGCGTCATCCAGGGCGCCGGGTCGGGCGAATTCCTCAAGATCGTGCACGAGCTGCTCACCGGCCAGCGCGGCTTCTACGAGGGGATCTTCGCGGCGCTGCGCATCCCCTACGCGCCGATCCACTGGGGCAACGACATCAACGTCGACCTGGCCGAGCGCGTCGACAAGACCGCGCGCGTGCAGGAGCTCATCAACTCGTTCCGCGTCCGCGGCCACCTGATGGCCGACATCGACCCGCTCGAGTACGTGCAGCGCACCCACCCCGACCTCGAGATCGAGAGCCACGGCCTCACGTTCTGGGACCTGGACCGGGAGTTCGTCACCAACGGGTTCGGCGGCAAGCGCGTCATGAAGCTGCGCGATGTCCTCGGCGTCCTGCGCGACTCGTACTGCCGCACGATCGGCGTCGAGTACATGCACATCCAGGACCCCGCCCAGCGCAAGTGGTTCCAGGACAACGTCGAGCTGAAGTACGAGAAGCCCGACCACGACGAGCAGCTGCGCATCCTCGGAAAGCTGAACCAGGCCGAGGCGTTCGAGACGTTCCTGCAGACGAAGTACGTCGGCCAGAAGCGCTTCAGCCTCGAAGGCGGAGAGTCGCTCGTGCCCCTGCTCGACGAGATCCTGCAGGGCGCTGCCGGTGCCGGCCTCGACGGCGCCGCCATCGCGATGGCGCACCGCGGTCGCCTCAACGTGCTCACCAACATCGCCGGCAAGACCTACAGCCAGATCTTCCGCGAGTTCGAGGGCTCGGTCGCGATCGGCTCGAAGAGCGGCTCGGGCGACGTCAAGTACCACCTCGGCACCGAGGGCACCTTCGTGGCCGAGGGCGGCGAGGAGGTCCCCGTCTACCTGGCGGCCAACCCCTCGCACCTCGAGACCGTCGACGGCGTGCTGGAGGGCATCGTCCGCGCCAAGCAGGACCGCATGCCGATCGGCTCGTTCTCGTGGCTGCCGATCCTCGTGCACGGCGACGCGGCCTTCGCCGGTCAGGGCGTCGTGGTCGAGACGCTGCAGATGTCGCAGCTGCGCGCGTACCGCACCGGCGGGACCGTGCACGTCGTCGTCAACAACCAGCTCGGGTTCACGACTCTGCCGCAGGACGGGCGCTCGTCGGTGTACGCCACGGACGTCGCCAAGACGATCCAGGCGCCGATCTTCCACGTCAACGGCGACGACCCCGAAGCCGTCGTCCACGTGGCGCAGCTCGCGTTCCGGTACCGCCAGGAGTTCAACCGGGATGTCGTGATCGACCTGGTCTGCTACCGACGCCGCGGCCACAACGAGGGCGACGACCCGTCGATGACCCAGCCGCTCATGACGAACCTCATCGAAGCGAAGCGCTCCGTCCGCCGCCTCTACACCGAGTCGCTCGTCGGCCGCGGTGACATCACCGAGGAAGAGTACGAGAAGGCCAAGCAGGACTTCCAGGACCGCCTCGAGATCGCGTTCGCCGAGACGCACGCGGCCGAGACCGGATCGTCCGCCGTCGTCACCCCGACCACCGGTGAGGTCGAGGTCCCCGTCGGAGAGCCCGACACGACGGGCGTCGCCGCCGAGGTCATCCAGCACATCGGCGAGGCGTTCGTCAACAAGCCCGAGGGCTTCACCGTCCACAACAAGCTGCAGCAGCTGCTCGACAAGCGCCACGACATGAGCCGCAACGGCAACGTCGACTGGGGCTTCGGCGAGCTGCTCGCGTTCGGCTCGCTGCTGATGGAGGGCACGAACGTCCGCCTCGCCGGCCAGGACTCGCGTCGCGGCACGTTCGTGCAGCGTCACGCGGTGCTCCACGACCGGGTCAACGGACAGGAATGGCTCCCGCTGGCCAACCTCGCCGAGGGGCAGGGCCGGTTCTACGTGTACGACTCGCTGCTCAGCGAGTACGCCACGATGGGCTTCGAGTACGGCTACTCCGTCGAGCGCGCCGACACCCTCACCCTGTGGGAGGGTCAGTTCGGCGACTTCGCCAACGGCGCCCAGTCCGTCATCGACGAGTTCATCTCGTCCGCCGATCAGAAGTGGGGCCAGCAGTCCAGCGTCGTGCTCCTGCTCCCCCACGGCTACGAGGGACAGGGCCCCGACCACTCGTCGGCCCGCATCGAGCGGTATCTGCAGATGTGCGCGCAGGACAACATGACGGTCGCGCGCCCGTCGACACCGGCATCCTTCTTCCACCTGCTGCGCCGACAGGCGTACGCCCGCCCGCGGCGACCGCTGATCGTCTTCACCCCGAAGGCGATGCTGCGCCTGCGCAGCGCGACCAGCCGGATCGAGGACTTCACGACCGGCCGGTTCCAGCCGGTGATCGACGACGACCGGACGATCGACAAGAACGCCGTGAAGCGGGTGCTGCTGCACGCCGGAAAGATCCACTGGGATCTGAAGGCGGAGCTCGACAAGAAGCCGAACCCCGAGATCGCCCTGGTCCGCCTGGAGCAGTACTACCCGGCCCCGATCGACGAGCTCAACGCCATCATCGACAGCTACCCGAACGCCCAGCTGGTCTGGGTGCAGGAGGAGCCGGAGAACCAGGGCGCCTGGCCGTTCATCGCCCTCGAAGTGGTCAAGCACCTGCACGGCCGCACGATCAGTCGCGTCTCGCGCGCTTCCGCCGCGTCCACGGCGACCGGTTCGCCGAAGGTGCACGCCATCGAGCAGTCCGCGCTGCTCGAGCAGGCGCTCACCCTCTGACGCGCGTCGGCTCCGCCGGGTTCCATGCACGTCGTCCTACTCGCGAACCCGGCGGCGCGCGGCGGCGCCCGGACGGGTGCCGCCGACCGCGCGGCCGCACGGCTGCGAGCCGCCGGCATCCGGGTCACGCACGTGGCCGGCGGCAGCGCCGTCGAGTCGACCGAGCTGTTGCGCCGTGCCCTCGACGCCGGAGCCGAGGCGGTCCTGGTCGCCGGGGGCGACGGCACGGTGAACCTCGCCGTCCAGGACCTCGCCGGCACGTCGGTGCCGCTCGGGCTCATCCCGACCGGCACGGGCAATGACCTCGCGACGACGCTCGGGCTGCGCGATCTCGACGCGGAGGGGGCGGCGGATGCCGTCATCGCCCGGGCCACGCGGCGCATCGACGTCGCCCGTGTCACCCGCACCGACGGCACGACGCACCTGTTCGGGTCGGTGCTGGCCAGCGGCTTCGACTCGCGGGTCAACGACCGCGCGAACCGGATGCGGTGGCCGCGAGGCGGCTCCCGCTACAACATCGCGCTGCTGCTCGAATTCCTGGCCCTGCGCGCCGTCCGCTTCGAGGTGACGCTGACCCATGCCGACGGGGCGGTGCAGCGCCTCGAGGACGACCTGATCATGGCGACGGTCGGCAACGGCCGCACGTACGGCGGCGGCATCCCGATCTGTCCCCGAGCAGACCCGTCAGACGGCCTGCTCGACGTCACGCTCGTGCGCGATGTCGGACGGCTGCGGCTGCTGCGGCTGCTGCCCCGCGCCTATCGCGGCACGCATCTGTCGATCCCGGAGGTCTCGGCCTTCCGCGTCCGCGCCGTCTCACTGGCCGCCGTCGACGTGACCGCCTACGCGGACGGGGATCCGATCGGATCGCTGCCCCTGCGCGTGGAGGTCGTGCCTCAGGCGCTCACGGTGTTCGTGCCGCGGTGATCAGTGCGCGGCCTGCGCCGCACGCAGGCGGGCCAGGACCTGGTCGCGCAGCTGCTCCGGAGCGGTCTCCTTGCAGGCACGCGCGACGACGTCGGTGAGGGTGCGCGCGACGAGCGCCTCCTCCTGGCAGCTCGGGCAGCTGTCCAGGTGCTCCTTGATGTCGGCGTGCTCCGTCTTGCACACCTCGTTGCGAAGGAACTCCTCGAGGTCCTTTCGCGCTTTGTCGCAGCCGCAGTCGGTCATTTCTTGCTCCTCGTCGCCGGCACCTCGATGCCGCGCTCTCTTGCATAGTCGGCGAGCAGGTCACGCAGCTGTCGTCTGCCTCGGTGCAGACGGCTCATGACCGTGCCGATCGGTGTCTTCATGATGTCGGCGATCTCCTGGTAGGCGAACCCCTCGACGTCCGCCAGGTAGACGGCCAGACGGAAGTCCTCGGGGATCGACTGCAGCGCATCCTTGACGACGGATGCCGGCATGTGATCGATCGCCTCGGCCTCGGCCGACCGCGAGCTCGACGCGGTCGTCGACTCCGCACCGCCCAGCTGCCAGTCCTCGAGATCGTCGATCGTGCCCTGGTAGGGCTCACGCTGCTTCTTGCGGTACGTGTTGATGTACGTGTTCGTCAGGATCCGGTACAGCCACGCCTTGAGGTTCGTCCCCTGCGTGAACGAGGACCAGGAGGCGAACGCCTTGACGAAGGTCTCCTGCACGAGGTCGGCCGCGTCCGCGGGGTTGCGGGTCATCCTCATGGCTGCCGCATACAGCTGGTCCATGAAGGGGAGCGCCTGCTCCTCGAACTGGGTGCGCGGGTCGTCAGCCGCCTGATCGTCCATCATGGGCCAGTCTACGACCGGCCGGTCGGCCGCCCACGGCGGTGCGTCGATCGTGGCGATCATCGCCCTCCTTCGTCTCGGATGCCCCAGGGGTTCAGTAGGGTAGAACCCGATGAGTGCCGTCGGGTATTCCCCCTCCCCCTCCGCCCCCGCTTGGGCCGCGCCCACTGCTGCCGGGGCCGTCCACGCGAGCGTGACCGTTCCCGGGTCGAAGTCGCTCACCAATCGCGCCCTCGTGCTCGCCGCCATCGCCGACGCGCCGAGCCGGCTCCTCGCACCGCTGCACTCGGATGACTCCACGCGCATGATCGAGGCGCTGCGCACCCTCGGCGTCGAGATCGGCGAGGTTCCCGGCGACGGCGAGTTCGGCGCCGACCTCGAGGTCACCCCGCCCGCGTCCTTCCGCGGCGACACGGTCGTCGACTGCGGCCAGGCCGGCACCGTCATGCGCTTCGTGGCCCCGCTGGCCGGTCTTGCACGCGGCGACGTCACGCTGACGGCGCACGAGAGCGCGCTGCACCGTCCGATGGCCACCATGATCACGGCCCTGCGCGAATTGGGCGTGGACATCGACGACGGGGGCAACTGGTCGCTGCCGTTCACCGTCCGCGGTCGCGGGCACATCCGCGGCGGCGAGGTCACCATCGACGCGAGCGCGTCGAGTCAGTTCGTCTCGGGCCTGCTCCTGGCCGCGCCGAGGTTCGATGTCGGACTGCACCTGATCCACTCCGGCGACCGGCTCCCGAGCCGCCCGCACATCGACATGACCGTCGAGGCGCTGTCCCGCCGCGGCGTGCACGTCGAGCGGCCCAGCCCGACCGAGTGGGTCGTGCCGGCGGGCGCGCCGCGCGGGCGCGACGGTGCGATCGAGCCGGACCTGTCCAACGCCGCGCCGTTCCTCGCCGCCGCCCTCCTCACCGGCGGCGCCGTCACGGTGCACGGCTGGCCGGCCTCGTCGACCCAGCCGGGCGCCCTGCTCACCGACATCCTCTCCGTCTTCGGCGCCCGCACCTCGCGCCGCGCGGGCGCGCTGACGGTCACCGCCGGCGAGCGGATCGCCGGGGTCGACCTCGATCTGTCGGCGGCGAGTGAACTGGCCCCCGCACTCGCAGCGCTCGCGGCCTTCGCCGACGCCCCCACGACGCTGCACGGGATCGGCCACATCCGCGGCCACGAGACCGACCGCATCGCCGCGATCATCGAGAACCTGCGCGTCCTCGGCGGCGAGGCCGAGGAGCTCGCCGACGGCCTGCGGATCATCCCCCGTCCCCTGCACGGCGGCGTGTGGCGCGCCTACCACGACCACCGCATGGCGACCGCGGGCGCCATCATCGGGCTGCGTGTGCCCGGCGTCGAGGTCGACGACATCGGCACGACGGCGAAGACCCTCCCGGAGTTCCCCGAGCTGTGGCAGCGCATGCTCGACGGCGAGTCATGACCGTGCTGCCATCGGGTTCGTGAGCGGCGGGGACCCGGCGTGAGCTGGCTCGACGACCTCGACGATGACGACGACGAGTTCGACGAGGCGGACTTTCGCGTCCGCCCCAATCCCAAGGCCAACCGTCCGCGCACCAAACGACGGCCCGCGCACGCGGATGCGCGCATCGCGCGGGTGCTCGGCGTCGACCGCGGCCGCTACACGGTCCTCGTCGACGAGGACGGCCCCGAGGAGCGGCAGGTCCTGGCCACGCGCGCCCGCGAGCTGCGCAGGCAGCCCATCGTCACCGGCGACCGGGCACGCGTCGTCGGAGACACGTCGGGCGACGAGGGGACCCTGTCCCGCATCGTGGGCATCGAGGAGCGCACGTCTCTGCTGCGCCGCAGCGCCGACGACACCGACCAGGTCGAGCGCGTGGTCGTGGCCAACGCCGACCAGATGCTCGTGGTCGTCGCCGCTGCGGACCCCGAACCCCGCCCGCGACTGGTCGACCGGTACCTGATCGCCGCCTTGGATGCCGGCATCCACCCGCTGCTGGTGGTGACCAAGACCGATCTCGCCGACCCGACCGAGTTCCTCGCGCACTTCGAGGGGGTCGGCGACCTGGAGATCTTCACGAGCGGTCGCGACGAGATGCCCGTGGACGAGATCGGCGCGCGACTGGCCGGCCACGCGACCGTCTTCGTCGGGCACTCCGGGGTGGGCAAGTCGACGCTCGTGAACGCGCTGGTCCCGGCTGCGCACCGCGCGACAGGACACGTCAACGCGGTGACCGGGCGCGGTCGGCACACCTCCAGCTCGACCGTGTCGCTGCGCTATCAGAGCCCGTCCGGCCGCGGCTGGGTCATCGACACCCCCGGCGTGCGGTCGTTCGGACTCGGACATGTCGATCCGGCGAACATCCTCCGCGCCTTCACCGACCTCGCGGCGGTGGCCGAGCAGTGCCCGCGCGGGTGCACGCACCTGCCCGACGCACCCGACTGCGCGATCGTCGAGGCCGTGTCGGAGGGGCGGCTGGGCGAGCGCGGGGGCGCGCGGCTGGATTCCCTCCAGCGCCTTCTCGCGACCTTCTCCCGCACACCCGGGAGCCACGAGTCGAGCTAGGGCCGCCCGGTAGGCTGGGCGCATGCCTCGCCTCGAACCCGGTGCGCTCGCGCCCGACTTCACCCTGACAGACCAGGACGAGCGTTCGGTCTCGCTCAGCGACCTGCGCGGCGGCAAGGTGATCCTGTTCTTCTATCCGGCGGCGATGACCCCGGGCTGCACCAAGGAGGCCTGCGACTTCCGCGACAGCCTGGAGCCGCTGCAGTCAGCCGGCTACACCGTGCTCGGGATCTCCCGCGATGACGCCGTGAAGCTGCGCGCCTTCCGCGAGCGCGACGCGCTGACCTACGACCTGCTCAGCGACCCGGATCATGCCGTGCACGCGGCCTACGACGCGTGGGGCGAGAAGGTCAACTACGGCAAGGTCATCGAGGGGGTCATCCGATCGACCTTCGTCGTCGACGAGGACGGCCGGATCGCGCACGCGCTGTACAACGTCCGCGCGACCGGTCACGTCGGGCGGCTACGGACGCTGCTCGGAGTCTGACTCAGTCCGTCGCCCGCGCCGCCGCCGCGCGAGCGGCGAGGACGAGCAGGATCAGGATGACGACGGCCGGCGCTGCCAGGGCCAGCGCCAGCGTCACGTCGGCGCCGAGACCGGTCAGCATGCCGAGGGCGATCGACAGGATGAGCAGTTGTGCCACGATCCCTCCCGAACGCCCCCACGATGCGCCGCGCCACACGGCGACGGCGAAGGCGAGGACCGCGGCGGCCCCGATCGCGGAGAGGACCAGCAGGGCGATCGCCGTGGGCAGCGAGCCCGACTCCCCCGTCACCAGGGCGGTCAGCTCCCAGCCGACGATGACCAGCAGCCCGAGTCCCTCGGCAGCCAGCAGCAGCGCGGCGAGGCGCTCGGGGATCGTGATCCGCATCGGCAGGTCCTGTCTCCGGGGTCGGGGCGGCGGCACGCACGGGCTCGCCCACCGTGCAGGAAACACTCAGGTTGCGGCGCACGAAATCCGCCGTTAACCCTTGATTCACATACCGCAGCGTGGAACGATGGAAGGAGCAAGTGTGCTCCCACAGCGCCGTGGGGCGAGCATCCGCTCGCATTCCCAGGTTAGTCGACGTCACCCGGCGTCGCACATCGCCGACTTCTCATCCCGCATCAAGGAGCACCCCAGTATGGATTGGCGCGACAAAGCCGCCTGCCTGACCGTCGACCCCGAGCTGTTCTTCCCTGTCGGGAACACCGGACCGGCCGTCGACCAGATCGAGAAGGCGAAGGCCGTCTGCGCCCGGTGCACGGTGACCGAGATCTGCCTGCAGTACGCGCTCGAGACCGGTCAGGACTCGGGCGTGTGGGGCGGCCTCTCCGAGGATGAGCGCCGCGCGCTGAAGCGACGCGCCGCGCGCGCCCGCCGCGCGTCTTGAGCCGAGCCGGAGCAATGCCGCGCAGCGGCGTTGATGCGGCTCCGGCTCAAGGTTGAGTGCCGCGCTGCGGCTCACATCCCGCCGCGCTCGATGTAGCGCAGCGGGATCTCGATCGTCACCTCGGTGCCGCTGCCCATCAGCGTGTGCCAGTCGATCGTCCCGCTGAGCTCGCCCTGGATGAGCGTGCGGACGATCTGCGTGCCGAGCCCTCGACCGACCTGCCCCTCGGGCAGTCCCACGCCGCTGTCGCGCACCTTCACCTCGAGGCGCACGTCGCTGCGATCGGCGACGATCTCGACCTCGCCCTCCTGGTCGACGAGTCCGTGCTCGACAGCGTTGGTCACCAGTTCGGTCAGTGCGAGCGCGAGCGGGGTGGCGTATTCGCTCGGCAGGGTGCCGAACGTGCCGGTCTTCAGCGTCCGTGCACGCGTGTTGGGTGCTGCCGCCACCTCGGCGACGAGCTTGAGCACCCGGTCGAACACGTCGTCGAAGTCGACGTTCTGGGCCAGTCCCTCCGACAGCGTGTCGTGGACGACCGCGATCGCCGAGACGCGGCGCATCGCCTGGGTGAGCGCGTCGCGCGCCTCGTCGGAGTGGGTGCGCCGGGCCTGGATGCGCAGCAGCGAGGCCACCGTCTGGAGGTTGTTCTTCACGCGGTGGTGGATCTCGCGGATCGTCGCGTCCTTGGTGATGAGCTCCTGCTCCTGATGCCGGATCTCGGTGACATCGCGACACAGCACGATGGCGCCGATGCGCGTGCCGTTGTCCTTGAGCGGGATCGTGCGCAGCGAGACGGTCACCCCGCGCGCCTCGAGGTCGGCGCGCCAGGGGGCACGGCCGGCCATGACGATCGGCAGCGACTCGTCGAACTGGCGCTTGGGCGGCAGGATCCGCGTCAGGACCTCGACGAGCGACTCCCCCTCCAGCTCGTCCTCGAATCCGAGCCGGTTGAATGCGGACAGCGCGTTCGGGCTCGCGAAGGTCGTGGTGCCGTCCACGTCGAGCCGGATGAGACCGTCCGAGGCGCGCGGAGCGCCCCGGCGCGGCGACGTCGGCGCCGCCAGATCGGGGAAGTCGGCGGTGGCGACCATGCCGAAGACGTCGTCCGCGCAGTCGTTGAAGGTGATCTGCTGACGCGACGGCGTGCGCGCCTCGCCGAGATTCGTGTGGCGGGTCAGCACGCCGATCACCGTCGAGCCCGCGCGGTCGGTCGCCCGCTCGCGCACGATCGGCACCGCCCGCACGCGGGTGGGCGTCTCCTCGAACCAGTCCGGCGACGCCGAGTCGACGATGCGACCCTGCAGGAAGGCGTCGCGCACCTGCGTGTGCCACTGCGGGCGCACCCGATCGCCGACGATGTCACGATAGAACAGGGTCGCCGCACCCCCGGGCCGGGTGTGGGCGACGGCGATGAAGGAGTCGTCGGCTGTCGGCACCCAGATCACGATGTCGGCGAAGGCGAGATCGGCGAGCAACTGCCCGTCACCGGCGAGCCGATGGAGCCATTCGACGTCCGCTTCGCTGGAGCGGCCCTGGGCGTACACGAGATCGCTGAGCGTCGACACGCCACCAGCCTACGGGGCATCGAGCACGCGTGACGCCCCGTCAGGCGGCGCGCGTCAGGCGGCGGCGCGCCGCGCGCGGCGCACGCTCCCGCCGGGTGACCGCCGCCGCCGGCGGCACCAGCGCCTCGCCCGCGAACCGGCGCACCGCGGCGGCGAGAGCGGACCGCGGCGAGACGTGCGACACCGGACGGGCGGCGAGAAGGGCGGCGTCCGCCGCCTTGCCGTCCCACGGCACGAACCAGACGTCCCCGACGCCCGCGTACCGTTCCAGGGTGCGCCGCACCTGGCCGCGCGCGTCGATCCCCAGCGGACCGGCACGGAGCTTGTTGACGACCACGCGTACGGGCACGGCGCCCGCTGCGGCCCGCAGATCAGGGTAGGACCTGACGAAGCGCGAGACACCGACCGGGTCGGCGGCGACCACGGCGACGACGAGGTCGGCCTCGGCGAGCGCCGCGTGCGTGGCCGCGTTGCGGCGTGGCCCGTCGAGATCGCTCACGATCTCTTCGTCCCGCTCGAGCGCGGTGGCCACGTCGACGACCGTGTCATCGACCCACTGGCGGCAGACGGCGAGCGCGGCACGCACGCGCTCGTGCCCCAGCTCCGTCCACCGAGCAGGACGGTTGATGCCGGTGAGCACCTCGACATCACCGAGCGCGATGGCGATGCGCGTGAGCTCCGTCGTCGTCAGGGTGCCGCGCTCCGCCTGCCGGCAGGCTGCCGCGAACCCGGGCCCCTCATCGGCCAGCCCGGTCGCCAGCGCCAGCGCCGGCGCGTGCGTGTCGGCGTCGACGAGTCCGACCCGCCGGCCCGCACGCGCCAGCTCGCAGGCCAGTTCCCGCGCGATCGTCGTGCGCCCCGGAGCCCCGTGCGGACCCCACACCGCGATGACGCGTCCCTCCGGCGACGGCGGGGCCGGGCGCGACGACGGTGCGGCGAGCAACTCCGCGGCGGTCGCGTCGCGGTCGTGCGCGGTCAGCCCTCGCCCGGCGGCGAGCCGACGCTCGGAGCCCCGGCTGCACAGCGGCGCGATGCGCACGCCGATCCGGTCGCACGCCGAGACGAGCTCGGCTGTCAGCGTAGCGGGCCTTGCCGGCACGACGAGCAGTTGCGCACGCGCCAGCTCGGCCAGCAGCTCCGCGGCCTCGGGCGTCGACATGGCGTCGACGATGGCCGTCGCGGGGTCTTCGGCGCCGACAACGGCGCGCACCTCGACGCCCTCATCGCGCAGCTCGCCGGCCAGTTCCTGCGCGCGCGGCCCGTCGAGCGCGATGACCGCCCTCATCGGCCTGCCCCGGCCGACGGAACGACGGTCAGTCGGGAGCCGTCGGCGACCGCGGCCAGCGTGGCCGCGATGTCGGCGCGGTCGATCACGAGCTCGAGCGAGACGCCCGTCGTGCCGATCATCGACTCCGCTCGGTCGATCGAGACGACCGTGGCCGACGGCACGAGGATCCGCGGTGTCTGGAACGTACCCTGCTCGCCCGGCGGCGCCGCCCAGACTTCGACGGCCGCTCCCGCACGCAGCGAGGCGGACACGGCGGTCGCGGTGCTCACGACGATCGTCGTCGTGGTCGCACTGCGCCCGTCGCCGATCGCGCTGCGCGGGACGAGCTCACCCGCCTCGATCGTGCGCATCGCGACCGCGCCGGGCTCGAGGGTGCCCGGGGCGGCGTAGGCGTCATGGACGTGCCCGAGGGCGACGTCGACGACCTCGAGGTCGCCGGCGGCGACGGCCTCGCCGGGCACGATCGTGCGCGCCGCGGCGAACACGGGCACCGTCTGTCGGGCCGCGGTCACGACGAGCCAGACCCCCGCCACCGACGCCACGATGAGGACGATCCCGAGCAGGAAGCGCGCATCCGCCCAGAACGCGCGCGGTCGGGAACGGATGGTCTCGACGGTGGCCATGCCCCCATGGTGGCTCAGCAGCGGGGAGCGCGTCGCCGGTTATCCACAGGCTCGGCGCGGGAGGGCCGCGGTCCGCGCACGGGACGGATAATGGCCTCATGCCCGAGACGTCCCGCTCCCCCGTGCGCGTGTTCACGGCAGCGCAGGTGGCGGAGATGCTCCACCTCGACGTCGACGAGGTGGTCGCGCTCGTGCTGGACGGTCGCCTGCGCGGCATGAAGGTGGGCACGCCGGGCTCGTGGCGCATCGAGGCAGACAGCGTCGAGCACTATCTGGACGACCAGGCCGAGGAGACCCGCCGGATTGCGCTGTGGCGCGAGTCGAATGCCGCGAGCTTCCCGGAGCTGTGGGGCCGCGGCCCGGTCCGGCGACCGGACTGAGCCCGATCAGAGCAGCGCGACCGGCGCGTCCAGACGCACACACGCGATCGCCGTCAGCGGGATGATCCGGTGGCCGACCACCGCCTCGCGGCGACGCGCAACGCCCCGGTCGTGGAGTGCGAGGTCCAGGTGATCCGCCGCGGCACGGTCGACCGTTCCCGTCAGGGTGCGTCCCGCATGCACCTGCACGGTCACCGGGACGCGGCGCCGCACGATGTCACGCAGCACGAAACCGAAGGTCATGCGCTCCTGCAGTCGGCTGCCCGTCGCACCCCGTGCGCTGCGCAGGAGGTCGGCGTGCGGCATCCCGATCGCGACGATCGCCGTCAGTGGGACGATCACCGCTCCCATGCCGCCCTCGGCCACGTCGACGGCGACCCAGTCCGCCCCCACGGCCGCCACGCCGCCGGTCACGACCGAGCCGTCGAGCAGGTCGAGGGAGGGTGCGGCGTCCGCGCCGCCGGCCAGGCCGACCAGCCGTTCGCGCAGCGTGAGACGCGCGAGGCGCAGTCGCTCCGCCTCGGTGTCCAGCGCGGCGCGCTCGGCCTCCCATTCGGAGTCGAGCTGATCCTCCAGGTCTTCGAAGAAGCGATCCCAGCGCACGCCGAGAGCGTAGGGCACGGCGGCGCGAGACCGCGACGGTTGTCCACAGGTTGGAGGATTCTCATCCCACGCTCCGCGCGGCTGCGCTTTACTCTTCCCCATTGACACGCTGTCGACGAGAGGCCTGCTCATGGCATCCCCCGCGGCGGGCGAAGCCCGCACCCCCCGCAGCGGCAGTGCGCGCGAGCTCTCGGAGTACTTCGCCCCGCAGCGCACCTCCATCAGCGCGCTGCCCGACGTGGAGCCCCTGCTGAAGAACCTCACCATCGGGGTCCTCGAGGTGCTGGCCGGCGTCCGCAAGGCCGAACAGCTCGCCCGCTGGCTCGACGAGGACGCGTTCCGTGTGCTCGTCACCCGCGCGAACCTGACGGCGCGGGCACGCAGCGCCCGCGGGGTGGCGGCCGCGCGGCCGGTGCACCGCGTCCTGTCGGTCCATCATGCCTCGCCGGCAGACGGCGTCGTGGAGGCGGTCGTCATCGTGGCCGGTCCGGCGCGCACGCGCGCGGTCGCGCTGCGGGTCGAGGGCTGGGACGGACGGTGGCGCGCGTCCTCGCTGGCGCTTCTCTGACCCCCGCGTGCCCTTCTCCGACTACTGCTTGTACGACGAGAGGAAGTTGCCGAGACGTTCGATCGCCTCGGTGAGCACGCGGGCCTCGGGAAGCGTCACGATCCGGAGGTGGTCGGGCGTGGGCCAGTTGAAGCCGGTGCCCGGGACCAGCAGCACGTGCTCGGCGACGAGGAAGTCGTAGACGAGCTTCCCGTCGTCGTGGATCTCGTGCACCTCCGGATCCAGGCGCGGGAACGCGTACAGCGCCCCCTGCGGACGGTGGCACGAGACGCCGGGGATGGCCTGCAGCGCTTCCCAAGCGGCATCCCGCTGCTCGTGCAGGCGCCCCGCCGGCCCGATGAGCGCGTCGATCGACTGGACGCCTCCGAGCGCCGCCTGGACGGCGTGCTGGGCGGGAACGTTCGGACACAGCCGCGTCGAGGCGAGCAGCTGGATGCCCTCGAGGAACCCCGCCGCGTGCTTCTTGGGACCCGTGATCACCATCCAGCCCGAGCGGTAGCCGGCGACGCGATAGGTCTTGGACAGGCCGTTGTAGGTCAGGCAGAGCAGGTCGGGCGCGAGCGTGGCCAGCGGAATGTGCTCCGCGTCGTCGAAGAGGATGCGATCGTAGATCTCATCGCTCAGCAGCAGCAGCGAATGCTCCCGCGCGATCTCGACGATGCCCTCCAGCACCTCGCGCGTGTACACCGCCCCGGTCGGGTTGTTCGGGTTGATCACGACGATCGCCTTGGTGCGATCGGTGACCTTGGCGCGGATGTCCTCGAGGTCGGGCTGCCACCCGTTCACATCGTCACAGCGATAGTGGACGGGAGTGCCGTCGGCCAGGCTCGTCATCGCCGTCCACAGCGGATAGTCCGGCGCGGGGATCAGCACCTCGTCGCCCTCGTCGAGCAGGGCCTGCATCGTCATCGTGATCAGCTCGGACACGCCGTTGCCGAGGTAGACGTCGTCGGGGTCGAACTGCGGGAAGCCCGGGACCTCCTCGTAGCGCGAGACGACGGCACGGCGGGCGGACATGATGCCGCGGCTGTCGCTGTAGCCGTGCGCCTGCGGGATCGCCTCGATCATGTCGCGGACGATCTGGAACGGAGCTTCGAAGCCGAACACGGCCGGATTGCCGGTGTTGAGCTTGAGGATCGTGTGCCCCTCGGCCTCGAGCCGGTCGGCCTCCACCAGGGCGGCTCCACGGATCTCGTAGAGGACGTCCTTGAGCTTCGACGACTGGTCCAGGATGCGTGGGGTCATCCGTTCAGGATATCCCCGCCCGCTCGCGGCCAATCGACGGCCGGTGGCCTTGCCCGACTCACTTCTTCTTGTCGGCAGCGCGGCGCTGCGCGCGATTCAGCGCCGTCGGCTGCTGCGGCGCACCGCCGTCATCCGTCCGCTGGCCGAACGCGCCGCGCGGCGCGTCGGGGGCGGGCGCAGCCGGCTGCGCCGCGGCCTGCCGCAGCTTGCTCGTGGCGGCCTGCTGCACCTGACCGCGGTCGTTGCGGACCTCGACCTCACCGGCATCGTTGGATGCCGTGTATTGCAGCTTCTGCGCCTCCACCGGCGGGGCGGCCAGACCCTTCGCCTCGACCTGACCGCCGTCGGCCTGTCGGACTTCGACCTCGAGGTTGTAGAGGAACCCGACGGACTCCTCCTTGATCTGGCCCATCATGGACTGGAACATCTCGTAGCCCTCGCGCTGATACTCGATCAGCGGATCGCGCTGCGCCATCGCGCGCAGGCCGATGCCGTCCTTGAGGTAGTCCATCTCGTAGAGGTGGTCGCGCCAGCGGCGGTCGAGCACCTGCAGCACGACGCGACGCTCGAGCTCGCGCATCGCGGGGGCGCCCAGCGCCTCCTCGCGGTTGCGGTAGGCGATCATCGCGTCGGAGAGGATCTCGCGCTTGAGCGTGTCGGCCGTGATGCGGCCCTTGCTGCCGCTCTCGGCGACGACCTCGTCGATCGTGACACCCACCGGGTAGAGCGTCTTCAGCTCGGTCCACAGCGCGTCAAAGTCCCAGCTCTCGTTGTGACCGTCCGAGGTGTGGTCGTCGATGATCGCGCTGACGGCGTCCTCGATGAAGTGCTGCACGCGGTCGGAGAGGTCGTCACCCTGGAGCATGTGGCGGCGGTCGGCGTAGATCGCCTCGCGCTGACGGTTGAGCACGTCGTCGTACTTGAGGACGTTCTTGCGGATCTCGGCGTTGCGCGCCTCGACCTGCGCCTGCGCGCTCTTGATCGCGCGTGAGACCATGCCCGACTCGATCGCGACATCGTCGGGGAAGTTGGTCCGCGCCAGGATCGCCTCGGCCGCACCGGACTGGAACAGGCGCATGAGGTCGTCGGTCAGCGACAGGTAGAAGCGACTCTCACCGGGGTCGCCCTGTCGGCCCGAGCGGCCGCGCAGCTGATTGTCGATGCGACGGGACTCGTGCCGCTCGGTGCCCAGCACGTACAGCCCGCCCGCCTCGACGACCTTGGTGGACTCCTCCGCGACCTTGTCGCGCATCGCCGTGTACACCGAGTCCCACTCGGCCTCGTACTCGTCGGGGGTCTCGACGGGATCGAATCCCTTGTTCTTCAGCTCCTGCACGGCGAGGAACTCGGCGTTGCCGCCGAGCATGATGTCGGTGCCGCGGCCGGCCATGTTGGTGGCGACCGTGACGGCTCCGAACCGTCCGGCCCGGGCGACGATCTCGGCCTCGCGCGCGTGGTTCTTCGCGTTGAGCACCTCGTGCTTGATGCCCTTCTTGGCCAGCAGCCGCGAGAGGTACTCGCTCTTCTCGACGCTCACGGTGCCGACGAGCACGGGCTGGCCCGTCTCGTGCCTGCGGGCGATGTCCTCGACGACCTGCGCGAACTTGGCCGACTCGTTCTTGTAGACGAGGTCGGCCTGGTCCTTGCGGACCATCGGCCTGTTCGTCGGGATCGGGATGACGCCCAGCTTGTAGGTCGACATGAACTCGGCCGCCTCGGTCTCGGCGGTGCCGGTCATGCCGGCGAGCTTGTCGTAGAGGCGGAAGTAGTTCTGCAGCGTGACGGTGGCCAGCGTCTGGTTCTCGGCCTTGACCGGCACGCCCTCCTTGGCCTCGATGGCCTGGTGGATGCCCTCGTTGTAGCGGCGGCCGACGAGGATGCGGCCGGTGTGCTCGTCGACGATCATGACCTCGTCGTTCATCACGACGTAGTCGGTGTCGCGCTTGAACAGCGCGAGGGCCTTGATCGAGTTGTTGAGGAACGAGATCAGCGGCGTGTTGACCGATTCGTAGAGGTTGTCGATGCCGAGGTAGTCCTCGACCTTCTCGATGCCGGGCTCGAGCACGCCGATCGTGCGCTTCTTCTCGTCCACCTCGAAGTCGACGCCGGATTCGAGCGTCTTAGCGATCTTCGCGAACTCGACGAACCAGCGGTTGGCCTCGCCGGAGGACGGACCGGAGATGATCAGCGGCGTGCGGGCCTCGTCGATGAGGATCGAGTCGACCTCATCGACGATCGCGAAGAAGTGGGCGCGCTGGACGAGGTCCTCCTCGCGCCAGGCCATGTTGTCGCGCAGATAGTCGAAGCCGAACTCGTTGTTCGTGCCGTAGGTGATGTCGCACGCGTACTGCTCGCGGCGCACCTCCGGGGTCTGCCCGGCCACGATCGTGCCCGTCGTCATGCCCAGCGCACGGTACACGCGCCCCATCAACTCGGACTGGTACGACGCGAGGAAGTCGTTCACGGTGATCACGTGCACGCCCTGGCCGGCGATCGCATTGAGGTACACGGCGAAGGTCGCCGTGAGGGTCTTGCCCTCACCGGTCTTCATCTCGGCGATGTTGCCCAGATGCAGCGCCGCGCCGCCCATGATCTGCACGTCGTAGGGACGCTGGCCGAGCGTGCGCTTGGCCGCCTCGCGGACGGCGGCGAACGCCTCGGGCATGAGCTTGTCGAGGCTCTCGCCGGCTTCGTGACGGGCGCGCAGCTCGACGGTCTCGCCGCGCAGCTCCTCATCGGTCAGCTGTGCGTAGTCCTCTTCGAGCGCGCCGACCGCCTTCACGACCTGCTGAAGGCGCCGGAGCATCCGGCCTTCACCGGCGCGGAGCAGTTTCTCGAGAGGGTTGGCCACGGAGGATCTCCATCTATCGGGTGCCGCCGACGTGCCGTGTCGGCAGGTGCCGGCGACTTGCACGCGGGCACACCCGTTCATGTTATCGGGCCGTGACCTTGGCGCGGGCTGTACGAGCCACGCGCGATGCCGATTCGCCCGGTCGCGCCCGTCCCGCATCGGCCGGCGGCGGCGCCGCGGCGGCCGAAAGCGCCGTCGCTCCCCGCGTGCGGAGAACACGGCGAGGCGAGATCGTAGGATCGTCCCATGGCCGGAATCTGGGGCAGGCGCAAGCGCGACCACGAGCAGGTCCACGCACAGGATGCCGAGCTGAGCCGCCGCGCGGGCACGGCCCTGGTCGCCGCCGACGAGCGGATCCGCACGACGGCGGACGAACTCTCCTACGCCGAGATCGAACTCGGCCGCGAGGCGACCCGGGAGCTGCGCGACGCGCTGGCCGCCGTGCGGCAGCACCTGGGCGAGGCGTTCCACCTCCACCAGCTCAACCACGACGAGATCCCCGACACCGCCGAGGAGCTGCGCACGCGCAACGCACGGATCGTCCAGCTGTGCGAGTGGGCGGAGGACCTGCTCGACGACCGCACCGCCGCGCTGGCCGAGCCGATCGCCCGCGCTCGACGGGCCCCCGAGATCATCGCGGGCATCCGCGCCGACGCGATCCGGCTCGGCGGACGCGTGCCGCAGATCGAGGCGACGATCGCCCGGCTGGAGTCGCGCTACTCCGCCGAGGCACTGCGGAAGGTCGCCGACAATCCGGCCGAGGCGCGACAGCTGCTCGACTTCGCGGTGCACGGTGCGGACGTCTCGGATGCGCGGCGCGAGAGCGGTCAGCGCGAGCAGGCCAACCTCGCCCTGGAGACGGCGATCGAGGCGATCCGCCGCGCCACGACGCTGCTCGACGCCGTCGACCAGTTCGAGGTCGAGGCGCTGCGCGCCGAATCCACCCTCGCGGCGATCGTGGACGATTCGCGCGAGGACCTCGTCGTGGCGCGGCCGCTGGCGCACACGCCCGCCGTCGGCGCCGCGATGGTCGAACTCGAGCGCGCGCTCGGCGCGCTCGCGCCGGCGTCCGCCAAGGCCGACCCGTTCGCCGAGCTCACGCAGCTGCGCGCCGCGAACCACGCGCTCGATGCCGCTGTCGACGCCGCCCGCGAACGGGCGGCGCGGCCCGTCATCCCCGAGCCCCACGTGCGGCACGCCATCGACGACGCCGATCGTCAGCTCGGCATCGCCCGCAGCGTCATCTCGGGGCATCGCGGCTGGATCGGCGCCGACGCGCGTACGCGCCTCGCCGAAGCCGAGCGGCTGCGGCTCGAGCTGGCACCCTTCGCCGGCGTGGCCGTCGCGGAGGACGATCGGGAGAAAGTCCTCGCCGACGCGCGCCGATGCGGCATGCTCGCCGCCCAGGCGCTGCAGCTGGCCCAGCGCGACATCGACTCCTCCCGCCCGGACGATCCCGGGCAGAGCGGCCCATCCGGGCAGCGGCGGGGCGGCAGCGACCTCATGGGCGGCATCCTCGGCGGCCTGGTCATCGGCAGCATCCTCGACGGCATCTTCGACTGACGAGTTCCCGCGCACGGCGGCGGGCGGACAGCAAAGAGGGCGGGCGCCGTCGGCGCCCGCCCCGCACGTCTGCCTACTGCTGCGAGACCAGCTCCTCGGCGGGTGCCGCGGTGGTGGTCAGTGAGATGACGCCGTAGTCCCAGCCCTTGCGCCGGTACACGACGCTGGGGTGGTCGGAGCGCGCGTCGATGAAGAGGAAGAAGTCGTGGCCGACCAGTTCCATGCGGTCGACGGCCTCCTCGACGGTCATCCACTCGGCGGAGAACCGCTTGGTGCGGATGACGACGGGCGTGTAGTCCTCTTCCTCCTCGTTGCCGGTGACGATCGGGATCTCCCCGGTCGCGACCGCGCGGATGACATCGAGCGATGCCGGCTGCAGGTCGATGCCCTGGATGGTGCCGCTGCCCTTCTCGAGCTTCGCGCCCCGGGGGTGGTTGCGCGCGTCGACGCGCTTGTCCTTCGCGCGCCGCAGCTGCTCGGCGAGCTTGTCCACCGCGAGGTCGAGGGCGGCGAACTTGTCGCCGTCGGTGGCCTCGGCCCGCACGATGGGGCCTTTGCCGGTGAGGGTCAGTTCGACCGTCTCGTCCTCGCGCGAGCCGTTGTGATAGGCGCGGTGCGTGACCTTGACGTCCAGACGCTGGGCGCGCGGGGCAAGATGCTCGATCCGGGCGGACTTCTCTTCGGCCACCGTGCGGAATCGATCTGTGATTCCCACACCCACGCCGACGATGCTGGTTTCCATCCCTGACCTCCTTGTTCCGGTCCTCCCGGTCAAGGGCGGACCTCGGTTCGCCTTGTCCCCTCACCGTAGTCGGGCCGGTGCCCGCTGTCACGCATCAATCGCCGTGAGTGACGCGACGCGGCGTCGAGGCCACGGTGGCGGCGCCCACGACGACGGCGCCGGCGGCGCGCAGCGCCCGCGCGGCCTCGGCCAGAGTGGCCCCGGTCGTCACGACGTCGTCGACGATCAGCACCCGTACGCCCGGCAGCGGGACGGCGCGCATCGTGCCGGCGACGTTGTCGGCACGCGCCTCGCGCTGCAGCCCCCGCTGGTCGGCGGCGGCACGCGCCGGGAGCAGCAGCCGCCGCGGTCTCAGCCCGGCACGCGCGGCGAGGAGCTCCGCAACGCGATACCCGCGCCGGCGCATGGCCGCCCGCGAGGTCGGCACCGGGACGACGACGGCGTCCGATACGGGTGCCACCGCCGCGAGCGCCCGGCCGAGCGGACGGGCCAGTGACGTGCGGCCGTCCTCTTTGAAGGCGCGGAGCACGCGGGACGGCACGCCCGCGAACGGGACTGCGCTGCGGACCTCGAGACCGTCGGGCAGCACGCGGCGCAGCGCGCGCGGCGCGAGCTCGTCGCGACAGGCCGCGCACAGCGCTTCGTCGGGGTCGTCGCAGCCCGCGCACCAGGTCGGGAACAGCAGCGAGAGGGCGTCGGCGCACGCAGTCCGGAGGAGTGACGGCATCCCGTCAGCCTGCCCGCCCGTTCCCCGCGGCGGGGCCCGATCCCGCGATCTGTGGATGCCGGGGCCTCCCGGCCGCCCTGTGGAGGAGGCGTCAGTGCGGAGTCCCCTGCTGCACCGCGAGCACCTGCACGTCCTCCGCGAGCGTCTGCCAGGTCGCCCCCCGCCGCACGAGCAGGTCTCCGTCCTCCGTCCGCAGCCGGACGCCGCCGGACTGCCCGCCCGCCGCGACCGAGACCACGCTCTCGGGGGCGCGGGTGGTGGTCCCGTCGCCGCCGACGGGCTGCTCGAGGACGAAGCGCCCTGCACCGTCGACGCCGACCACGGCGAGCGTGGCATCACCGAGCCAGGTGAGGGCGATGCCGTCGGCCTCGAGGTTGGCGATCGCGCGCGCGTCGCCGAGCGCCGTCGGCGTGCCATCGGGATCGCGGATGATGCCGGCGATCTGCAGCACGGGCTGCGTGCCGTCTCGGACGAGCGCGGCCACGCGCGTGCCGTCGCGCGAGACCGCCATCGCCGAGATCCGGATGGCCCCGGGCCACGCGTCGGCGATCGGGGACGCGACGCCGTCGGCGCCGTGGGCGATGACGGCGTGCGGGTCGTCGGCGGGTACGGTCCAGACGAAGCCGGCCGTGTCGATCGTCGGCGGGACGAGCCCGGCGCGCGTGTCGATCTCGGCGGTGACGCCGTTCGCGCTGACCCGCAGCACGCGGCCGTCGCTCGTGCGCACGGCCGCGCGGATGCGCTCGGCGTCGACTTCGACGGCGTCGGGATCCGCGTCGACGATCGCACGGGACAGGGCGGGGATGGGCTCCACCTCCGCGCCGGAGAGGAAGCCGAAGGCGCCCGCCTGCAGCACGAGCACGCGCGGGTCGGTCCGGGTGCTGCGCGTGGCCACGGCGGAGGCGGTGAGCACCTGCTCGCCCACGAGCATGTCGACGTCGATGACCCCTGCCGTGGCGAGGCTGTAGTACAGCTGCGTGTGCATCCTGTCCAGCACGAGCTGGTCCAGGTCGCGCGCTCCCGCCGTCAGCGACACCTCGGCGACGCGCGACCGCGTCGGCACCGAGGCCCGGGCCAGGCGCACGGGGTCCGAGAAGGCGGTCACGACCGATGCCGCCAGCCACGGGCTGGGCCTGCCGTCCACAAGGGCCTCGGCGATCCGGGTGGCGGGACTGGATGCCGGGAACCACCGCTCGTCGGGGACGAGATAGGTCCACGTCGGATCGAAGTACATGAGCGAGTAGCTGCGGAACACCGCATCGAACCGGTTGCTGTCCAGGACGATGCCGTCCGGCGTCTCGGCGATGCGCCACTCGCCGTCGACCCTCTGCAGCCGGAAGGGCAGCGCGATGGCCCCGGTGCCTCCGATCGCGTAGGCGCCGGTCGCATCGACGGTGGCCAGCGGGTTCACCTCGAAGACGACCTCGTCGTCGGCGATCACCTCGACGGTCCGGTCGCCGGGCGCGTAGATGGTCACCCCCGCCTGCGGGTTCCACGTCTGCCGGGCCTGCGAGGTCAGGAACAGCCGCGCCGTCTCCCAGTCGTCGCGCGGCCCGGACCCGGCGGCGACGAACCCCTCGACGATCTGCTGCGGTGTCTCGCCGCCGACCGGCCCGTCCGGGACGAAGGCGAAGTCCGGCGGCCCCTCCGCTTCGCCGATCGGCCGCCCCGCCTCCACGGATCCCGAGACGGGAAGACCCGCGCACGCCGTCAGCAGCAGGGCGCTGACGGCCAGCACGGCAGCGGTGCGCAGCAGACGACTCATGGACGGCCTCCCGCCGCGTCGGGCAGCACGATGGGCTGCGTCAGCCCCAGGTCCTCGAGCGGAGCGCCGTCGTCGGCCGGGTCGATCGCGATGGGCGACGTTCCGCCCAGCGGCATCCCCTGCCGTGGCAGCGTCAGCACGAAGTGCGTCCCGCGGCCCAGCTCGGACCACACCTCGAGTGTGCCGCCGTGCAGGTGCGCATCGCCGAGCGCGATCGACAGGCCCAGACCCGTGCCGCCGATCGTGCGCTTGCGGGAGGGGTCGGCGCGCCAGAAGCGGTCGAACACCCGCTCGGTGTCGGCGGGGCCCATTCCGAGGCCGTAGTCGCGGACGCCGAGCGCCACGGCGCCCTGGTCGCTGTCGACCGTGACGACGATGGGCCGCCCTTCGCCGTGCTCGATCGCGTTCCCGAGCAGGTTTCGCACGATCCGCCGCACGCGCCGAGGATCCATGTCGACCGGTGAGTACCCGCCCGGGGCGACCAGGCGGACATCCGTGCCGTTCTGCTCGGCGAGCTGCTGCATGGAGGCGATGACGTCCTCGGCCAGGTGCGCGAGGCTCGTCGGCTCGTTCTCCAGCTGCACCGATCCGGCGTCGTAGCGGCTGATCTCGAGCAGATCCGTCAGCAGCACCTCGAACCGCTGCACCTGCGCGTGCAGCAGCTCGGCGGCGCGGGCGGTGGTGGGGTCGAACTCGTCGCGCTGGTCGTTGATCATGTCCGCCGCCAGCCGGATCGTCGTCAGCGGCGTGCGCAGCTCGTGCGAGACGTCCGAGACGAAGCGCTGCTGCACGAGCGAGAGCTCGGCGAGCTCCTTGATCTGCGCCTCGATGCTGTCGGCCATCGCGTTGAACGAGCGCCCGAGCGTGGCGAACTCGTCCTCGCCGTGGACGGCCAGGCGCACGCCCAGGTCCCCGGCGGCGAGCTTCGCACTCGTCTCGGCCGCCTGCCCGATCGGCACCGTCACCGAGCGCAGCACGAACCACGAGATCGCGCCGATGAGGATCACGAGCGCGATGCCGACGACCCACAGGGTCACCTGGACGAACTGCAGCGTCTGCGCCTCGGCCGACAGGTTGTACGCGAAGTACAGCTCGTAGGCGCCGGCCTCGGGGAGCAGCAGCTGCTGGCCGACGACGATTCCGGGGGTCAGGCGTCCGTCCTCGCCCGGCAGCCCGATGGACTGCCACCACTGCCGCTCGGCGCCGTCGCGCACGCTCGCGCGCAGCGCGTCGCTGAGCAGCTGCTCGGTGAGTCCGCCGCCGACGAAGTCCTGGGGGGCGATGGTGGACGGCTCGGCGGAGATGCGGAACGCCGCGAGCATGGACGTGCCCGCCTGCCGCGACAGGATCTCGTTGCGCACCTCGTCCATCAGGGTCTGCAGGGCGACCGCGTCTCCCTCGATGACGGCCGCGTCAAAGGTCCGCTGCGCGGACTCGGCCGCGCGCCCGGCGGCGTCCTGCACCTGCTGCGAGCGTGAGTCGAGCAGGTCGTTCTGGATCGCCAGCGACATCCACACCAGTGCCACGAGGATCGTCAGCGCGGTGAGGCACAGGGTCACGGCGAGCGTGCGGAAACGCAGCGACCGGCGCCAGACGTGGACCAGGCGCGACGGCCACGACCGCCAGTCGCGCCACCGCGGGACGATGGTGTGCGTGCCGGTCGTGACGCTCACGGGCATGAGCAGGCCCCGAGCATCGCCGTCACACGACGGCGCCGGCGCGGTACCCGACTCCGCGGACGGTCGTGACGATCTTGGGATTGTCCGGGTCGAGCTCGACCTTGGCGCGCAGGCGCTGCACGTGCACGTTCACCAGCCGCGTGTCCGCCTTGTAGTGGTAGCCCCAGACCTGTTCGAGCAGCATCTCGCGCGAGAACACCTGCTGCGGCTTGGCCGCCAGCGCGACGAGCAGCTCGAACTCCAGCGGCGTCAGAGCGATGACCGCGTCGCCGCGACGGACCTCATGCGCGGCGACGTCGACGACGAGGTCGCCGATGCGGAGGGTCTCGGCGGCCGGCTCGGCGGAGGGACGCAGGCGCGTGCGGATGCGGGCGACGAGCTCCTTCGGATTGAACGGCTTGACGATGTAGTCGTCGGCGCCGGACTCGAGCCCGCGCACGACGTCGGAGGTGTCGGTGCGGGCGGTGAGCATGATGATCGGCACGCCGGACTCGGCTCGCACGCGCGTGCAGATCTCGATGCCGTCCACGCCCGGCAGCATGAGGTCGAGCAGGATCAGATCGGGACGCTCGGCGCGCCAGGTGTCGACGGCGGCCGCGCCGTCCGCGCAGAAGACGGTGTCGAAGCCCTCGGTGCGCAGGACGATGCCGATCATCTCTGCGAGAGCGGTGTCATCGTCGACAACCAGAATGCGCGAAGTCATGGACGTCCTTCGGGTACGGCGTTTCCCCACGCGCCGGCCGGGCGCGTACCAACACAGTAACGGACGCCCGCGCGGACGGGGCCGAGGCCCCCGACGCGTGTGACACGACGTGTGACACGATAGGGGCAGTCACGGGCGCAATCGTGAGGAGGCAGCGTGACGGCCTACCCCACCTGGACACCCGCACCCCGGCCGGGCATCATTCCGCTGCAGCCGCTGGGCTTCGGGACGATCCTCGGCCGGTCCTTCTCCGCCCTGCGCCAGAATCCCAAAGTGCTGCTGGGCTTCGCCCTGGTCGTGCAGACCGTCGGCACGCTGCTGGCGACCGCCGGAATCGTCGCGGCCGCCGCGCTCACCTTCTCGCGTCTGGCGGCACTGCGGCCGGGCACCGAGGAGTTCGAGGCCGTCCTGGCCGGCTCGATCGCGATCACGGCGGTCGTGAGTCTCGTGCTCACCCTCGCCGCGATGGCGCTCTCGGTCCTCGTGCAGGGCGTGGTGGTCAGCGAGGTGGCGCACGCCGTCGTCGCCGAGAAGCTCACGCTGGGCCGGCTGTGGCGGCGCGTCAAGCCCGTCGCCTGGCGGCTGATCGGCTACACCCTGCTCGTGCTCGTGGCGGTGCTCGTCGTCCTCGGCGGCGTGACGGGGGTGATCGTCGCGCTCGCGCTGTCGACCGGTCCGCTCGTCGTCATCCCGATCGTGCTCATCGTGCTCGCCACCGTCCCGCTGACGCTGTGGCTGTCGACCAAGCTGCTGCTCGTCCCCGCCGCGCTGGTCCTCGAGCACACCACGATCTTCCGCGCGATCGGACGCTCCTGGCGGCTCACGCGCGGCCGGTTCTGGGTCGCGCTCGGGATCACCCTCATCATCTCGACCGCGTTCGGCACGCTCGCGCAGGTCGTCACCCTCCCGTTCAGCATCCTCTCGATGGGCCTCACGACCGTGATCAGCCCGACCGGCGACCCGGACGTGGGCTCCGCGATCGCCGTGCTCATCGGCTCGTTCGCGTCGCAGGTGCTGGTCCTGCTGGTCCAGTCGGTCGCTCTCGTCGTCCAGTCCACGGCGACCTCGCTGATCTACATCGACTGCCGCATGCGGCACGAGGGACTCGACCTGGACCTCCTCGCCTATGTCGATCGCCGCGATTCCGGTGCGACCGACCTGCCCGATCCCTACCACCAGAACATCGGCCGCCTGATCGCACCGCGATGGATGCCGGCAGCTCCCGGCCGCCCCGCCGCGCCGGGTCCGCATCCGCACGGATATGCGCCGCCCCCGTACCCCGCCGCCCCGCCGCCGTACGCGGGGGCGGCGTACCCGCCGCCCGATCCCGGAACCCGACGGCCCGGCCCCGGCGCATCGTCGGCCGCTCCCCCGGCATCGGCCGTGGCGTCCGGAGACGCCGGATCCGCTCCCGCAGGGTGGACCGCGCCGGCGGCCACCGAGTGGACTCCGCCCGGAGGTGCGGAGCGCCCGTGACAGCGCTGCGAGGCGCCGCACCGCTGCTCCCCGCGGCGCTGGCACCCGACGCCGACGAGGCCCGCGAGTGGGCGGAACGAGAGCTCGCCGATCCCGCCTACCGCAGTGCGGAGCCCACGGCGTTCGACCGTTTCGCCCGTGCCGTCGGCGACTTCGTCGTCTCGCTGTTCTCGGGCGAGGTCCCCGCCGCGTTCGGCCCCTGGTTCGCCGTCGTCGTCCTCGTCGTCATCGCCGCGCTCATCGGCGTCGCCTTCGCCGTGTGGGGGCGCCCGCGATCGGCGGCCCGTTCGCGGGCCGTCGCCGACCTGTTCGGCGCGGCCGAGGCGCGACCGGCGGCCGATCTGCGGCGTGCGGCCGAGACGGCGGCCCGCCGCGCGATGTGGGAGGAGGCCATCGTGCTCCGGGTGCGCGCCCTGGCGCGGGGTCTGTCCGAGCGCACGATCATCGAGACGGGGCCGGGCGCGACGGTGCACCGCTTCGCCGCGCGGGCCGCGCGGGTCTTCCCCGACGAGGCACCGGCGCTGGGTGCCGCCGCCGATGCGTTCGACGACGTCCGCTATCTGCGCCGTCCCGGCACGGAGGAGTCCTACCGCGCGGTCGCCGCCCTCGACGACCGGCTCGCGGCGGCCGTTCCCCGTTTCGATGCGGAGCGGGTGCCGGTGTGACGGCGGCCGTCCGCGTGCGGCGGGTGGGTCCCTGGATCGCGATCGGGGCCACCCTGCTCGTCGTCGGCGCCGTCACGGCGATGATCGCGAGCGTCTCGCAGCTCCCGCTGCACGGCACCCTGCACCCCGGGTCAGCGACGCCCGAGGGCGGTCGCGCGGTCGCGGAGATCCTCCGCGACCGCGGCGTGGAGGTCACGGCCGTGGACGGGCCGGCCGCCGCCGAACAGGCCCTCGGACCCGGGCCGGCGACCCTCGTCCTCGGCGATGCCGCCGCCCTGTCCGACGAGAGCCTGCACACCCTGTTCGTCGCGGCCACCGACATCGTCCTCATCGAGCCGCGCTCCCGCGATCTGCGGATCGCGCTCGACGGCGCCGCGCCGGTCGGTGTCGGCGACGGTGCCGCCGAGCCGGCGTGCCCGCTGGGCGACGCGGTGCGCGCGGGCGCGATCGCGCCCGGGACCGTGTTCGCCCCGGGACCCGCGGACACCGTCGCGTGCTACCCCTCGGGCGACGGCTACGGGCTGCTCGTCCGCGGCGACGCTGACGGCGACGGCCGCGTCGTCGCACTCGACGGCACCACGGTCATGGCCAACGAGCACCTCGCCACGGGCGGCAACGCCGCGCTGGCGCTGAGCCTGCTCGGCCGGCATCCCCTCGTCGTCTGGTACGTGCCCGCCATCGGGGACGACGCCGTCGCCGGGCCGTCCCTGGGCGAGCTCACCCCCGAGTGGGTGACGCCTGCCCTCCTCGTCCTCATCGCCGCCGCTGCCGCCGCCGCGATCTGGCGCGGACGACGCTTCGGGCCGCTGGTCGCGGAGAACCTGCCCGTCACGGTCCGCGCCGGTGAGACGACCGCCGGCCGGGCGCGCCTGTACGCCCGCGCGGCCGATCCCGTCCACGCCGCCGATCAGCTCCGGGTCGCGGCGCTGCGCCGGCTCGCGCGGCTGCTGGGCCTGGGCGCCGCCGCGCCGGCGGACGCGATCGCCGATGCGGCCGCGCTGCGCGCCTCCGCCGATCCGCGCGCCGTCCGCGGCATCCTGCTCGACATCCTGCCGTCGACCGATCGTGAACTGGTCGACCTGGCCGACCGCCTGCGCGCGCTGGAGGATGCCGTCCGGCGCGCCGTCCGTCCCGAGAGGAACCGCCCATGACCGACCCCGTCACCGCATCCGACACCGACCTGCGCGAGGCGATGAACCGCGTCCGCCTCGAAGTCGGCAAGGCCGTCGTCGGGCAGGACGGCGCCGTCACCGGCCTGCTCATCGCGCTGCTCGCGCGCGGGCATGTGCTCCTGGAGGGGGTCCCCGGAGTCGCCAAGACGCTTCTCGTGCGCGCGTTCAGCCGCGCCGTGGGGCTGGACACCACCCGCATCCAGTTCACGCCCGATCTGATGCCGGGCGACGTGACCGGATCGCTCGTCTACGACGCCCGCGCCGGCGAGTTCGAGTTCCGCGCCGGACCGGTCTTCACGAACATCCTGCTCGCCGACGAGATCAACCGCACGCCCCCGAAGACCCAGGCGGCGCTGCTGGAGGCCATGGAGGAGCGCCAGGTCTCGGCCGACGGCCGGTCGCGGCCCCTTCCCGAGCCCTTCCTCGTCGCGGCGACGCAGAACCCCGTCGAGCACGAGGGCACGTACACGCTGCCCGAGGCGCAGCTCGACCGGTTCCTGCTCAAGCTCCTGATCGACGTGCCCGCGCGCGCCGACGAGGTCGCGGTGCTGCGCCGCCACGCGGACGGGTTCACGCCGCGCGACCTCGACGCCGCCGGGATGTCCACCGTCGTCGACGCGGCGCAGATCCACGCCGCCCAGCGGGCGGCGGCCGCCGTGGAGGTGTCGGACGACGTGCTCGCGTACGTCGTGGACCTGGCCCGCGCGACGCGGGAGTCGCCGTCGGTGCACCTGGGCGCGAGCCCGCGCGCGTCGACCGCACTGCTGGCTGCGGCGAAGGCCTGGGCGTGGCTCGGCGGGTACCCGGCCATCACCCCCGACCACGTGCAGACGATGCTCGTGCCGACGTGGCGCCACCGGCTGCGCCTGCGTCCGGAGGCGGAGATCGAGGGTGTCTCGGTCGACGCGATCCTCTCGTCCGTCCTGCAGCAGACGCGCGTGCCGCTGTGACGCCGGCAGCCGACCACAGCTGAGGAATCCGATGCATCTGACCGGCCGTCTCGCCCTGCTGATCGGGCTCGGGGTCATTCCCGTCGTCGTGCTCTCCGCCGCGGGCCTGTCGGCCTGGGCCGTCGCCGGGTCGTGGGTGCTGCTGTGCACCGTGGCCGCGGCGGCCGACGCGCTGCGCGCCGCCGACCCCCGCGCGGTGCACGTCGACCGGCGTCTTCCCGGGCGTGCCCTGCGCGACGAGCCGGTCGAGGCGACGCTGCTGCTGCGCAACGACGGCACCCGCACGCTGCGCGGCCGCGTGCGCGACGCCTGGCAGCCCACCGCCGGCGCGCCCTCCGAGCGGCCCCGCCTGGACCTCCCCGCCGGCGAGCGACGCGCGGTCACCCTCCTGCTGCATCCTCGCCGACGCGGGGAGCTGCGCAGCGAGTTCGTCGTGCTGCGCTCGGTCGGGCCGGCCGGGCTGGCCGGACGGCAGGCCCGCCACGACGTGCCGGGCGCGCTGCGGGTGCTGCCGCCCTTCGCCTCGCGCCGCCATCTCCCCTCGCGGCTTGCGCGGCTGCGTGAACTCGACGGGAACACGAGCGTGCAGGTGCGCGGCCAGGGCACCGAGTTCGACAGCCTCCGCGAGTACGTGCGCGGTGACGACGTGCGCTCGATCGACTGGCGGGCGACGGCGCGCGCCGGGACCACGATGCTGCGCACCTGGCGCCCCGAGCGGGACCGGCACGTGGTGGTCGTCATCGACACGGGCCGCACGTCCGCCGCCCGCGTCGGCGACGGGGTGCGACTGGATGCCGCCATGGAGGCGGCCCTGCTGCTGTCCGCCCTCGCGACCCGGGCCGGCGACCACGTGCACCTCGTGATGTTCGACCGGGTGCTGCGCGCTCGGGTCACCGGGGTGAACGGCCCGGCGCTGCTGCCCGCGCTCGTCGACGCGATGGCGCCCGTGGAGCCCCAGCTGATCGACACCGACTGGGACGCCGCGTTCGCGCAGGTGCGCGCCCTCACCTCGCGCCCGTCGCTCATCGTGCTGCTGACCGCGCAGGATGCGCCAGAAGCGGCGCGGGGCTTCCTCGGATCGCTGCCCGCACTCACGCGGCGCACGCGCGTGCTCGTGGGGACGGCGAACGAGTCGTCCTCGCCGCCGATCGCCCGCCGCACCGCCGACGACATCTACCGGGAGGCCGCCGAAGAGCGCGCCGCCGGCGACGCCGAGCACGTCGCGGCCGCCGTCCGCCGCGCCGGCGGCGACGCCCTCTCGGCCGACCCCGAGGACCTGCCGCCGGCCATCGCCGACCGCTATCTCGCGCTGAAGGCGGCGGGACGGCTCTGAGTCCCGCTCGCCGACGCCCCGGCATCCCCCCGGGGCGTCATCCGCCGTGACGCGACGTCATATGGTGTGGCTTGCGGCACGCCGAGCCTGATCGGGGGCAGAATCTGCTCAGTAGGGACGCTCCCTGTGAAAGGAATCACCATGAGCACCGACCCCATCCCCGACAACCCCGTCACACCGACCCCGGTCGAGCACACCCCGTCGGCCGCCGGCCCGACCACCGGCGTCAAGCTCGCCGCCGAGGCCGCGGGCACCTTCCTCCTCGTCTTCGGATCCATCAGCGCCGCCCTGTTCGCCTCGGGCTTCGGCGCCGGCACCGACGGCGCCAACCTGGGCATCGGCTTCCTCGGCGTCGCCCTCGCCTTCGGCCTCACGGTCATGGCGGGCATCTACGCGTGGGGCCCGATCTCGGGCGGGCACTTCAACCCGGCGGTCACGCTCGGCCTCGCGGCGGCGGGGCGCTTCCCGTGGAAGGACACGATCGGCTACATCGTCGCGCAGGTGGTCGGCGGGGCGATCGGCACGACCCTCATCGTGCTGATCGGCCTGTTCGGCCCGGACGGGTGGCTCGCCGACAAGCAGGGCGCGGGCTTCGCGAGCAACGGGTACGACCAGCTCTCCCCCGGCGGCTTCGGCCTGGGCGCCGCCATCACCGCGGAGATCGTGTTCACCGCCGTCTTCGTGCTCGTGATCCTCGGCGTGACCCACTCCACGCGCGGCACGCCGGCGCTGGCCGGGCTCGTGATCGGCCTCACCCTCACCCTCATCCACCTCGCGTCGATCCCGATCGACAACACGTCGGTCAACCCGGCGCGCTCGATCGCGACGGCCATCTACGGCGGCGTCGACGCGCTCGGCCAGCTGTGGGTGTTCCTCGTGTTCCCGATCGTCGGCGCCCTCATCGCCGGGTTCGTGCACAAGGCCCTCTTCGACGGCAAGGCGGCCGGCTGACGCCCGGCTCCCCGAATCCGCGGAACGGCCCGCCCCCTCCGAAGAGGGAGCGGGCCGTTCCCGTCGCGGCTGATCAGGCGTGCAGGTCGAAGCGGTCGAGCTCGGTGACCTTGCCCCACGCGGCGACGAAGTCGCGCACGAACTTCTCCTGCGCATCGTCCGAGGCGTAGACCTCGGCGAGGGCGCGCAGCTCGGAGTTCGAGCCGAACAGCAGGTCGACGCGCGTGCCGCGGCCGACGAGCTCGCCCGAGCCCTCCGTGCGGCCTTCGAAGGCGTGCGAGCCCGGGTCCAGCGGCTTCCACGTCGTGCCGAGGTCCAGCAGGTTCACGAAGAAGTCGTTCGTGAGCACCCCGGGCCGCTCGGTCAGCACGCCGTAGGACGAGCCGTCCCAGTTGGCGCCGAGGACCCGCAGACCACCGACGAGGACCGTCATCTCCGGCGCCGAGAGCGTCAGGAGGTTGGCCTTGTCGATGAGGTGGTACTCGGCGGGCATCTCGGCCAGGGCGCCCTGGTAGTTGCGGAAGCCGTCGGCGACGGGCTCCATCCAGGCGAACGAGTCGACGTCGGTCTGCTCCTGCGACGCGTCGGTGCGGCCCGCGTGGAACGGGACCTCGGCATCGACGCCGGCGTCGTGCGCGGCCTTCTCGACCGCGGCGTTGCCCGCCAGGACGATCAGGTCGGCCAGGGACACCTTCTTGCCGCCGGCCTGTCCCGCGTTGAACGCGAGCTGGATCTCGCCGAGCTTCGACAGGACCTTCTGCAGCTGGGCCGGGTTGTTGGCGGCCCAGTCCTTCTGCGGGGCCAGGCGGATGCGGGCGCCGTTGACGCCGCCGCGCTTGTCACTGCCGCGGAACGAGGACGCGGCCGCCCACGTCGTCGAGACGAGCTCGCCGACGGTCAGGCCCGAGTCGAGGATCTGCTGCTTGAGGGCAGCGGCATCCGTCGCGTCGATCAGCTCGTGGTCGACGGCCGGGACGGGATCCTGCCAGATGAGCTCCTCCTGCGGCACCTCGGGTCCGAGGTAGCGCTCGATCGGGCCCATGTCGCGGTGGGTCAGCTTGAACCAGGCGCGCGCGAACGCGTCGGCGAACTCCTGCGGGTTGTCGCGGAAGCGGCTCGAGATCTTGCCGTACTCCGGGTCGAAGCGCAGCGAGAGGTCCGTCGTGAGCATGCGCGGCTCCCGGCGACCGTCCGAGTGCGCGAGCGGCACCATGTCGGCGCCGGCGCCGTTCTTCGGCCGCCACTGGTGCGCGCCGGCCGGGCTCTTCATGAGCTCCCACTCGTACGCGTACAGGATGTGGAAGAACTCGTTGTCCCAGCGGGTCGGGTGGTAGGTCCAGGTGACCTCGATGCCCGAGGTGATCTGGTCGTCGCCCTTGCCGGTGCCGTGGTTGTTCTTCCAGCCCAGCCCCTGCATCTCGAGGCCGGCCGCCTCGGGGTTGTCCTCGATGTTCGAGTCCGGAGCGGCGCCGTGCGTCTTTCCGAACGTGTGGCCGCCGGCGATCAGCGCGACGGTCTCCTCGTCGTTCATGGCCATGCGGCCGAACGTCTCGCGGATGTCGTGCGCGGCCGCGAGCGGGTCCGGCACGCCCTCCGGGCCCTCGGGGTTCACGTAGATGAGACCCATCGTGGTCGCCGCGAGCGGCTTCTCCAGGCTGCGCTCGCCGCCGGTGTAGCGGCGGTCCGTGCCCATCCACGTGGTCTCGGAGCCCCAGTACACGTCGTCGTCCGGCTCCCACACGTCGGGGCGCCCGCCGGCGAAGCCGAAGGTGTCGAAGCCCATCGTCTCGAGTGCGACGTTGCCGGCGAGGATCATCAGGTCGCCCCACGAGAGGTTGCGGCCGTACTTCTTCTTGACCGGCCACAGGATGCGGCGCGCCTTGTCGAGGCCGACGTTGTCCGGCCAGCTGTTCAGCGGCGCGAAGCGCTGCTGTCCCGTGCCCGCACCGCCGCGGCCGTCGGTGACACGGTAGGTGCCGGCGGCGTGCCACGCCATGCGGATGATGAGGGGGCCGTAGTTGCCGAAGTCGGCGGGCCACCAGTCCTGCGACGTGGTGAGCGTGTCGGCGATGTCGGCCTTGACGGCGGCGAGGTCCAGCGCCTCGAACGCGGCCTTGTAGTCGAAGTCCTCGCCCAGCGGGTTGCCGACGGCAGGGTTCTTCTTGAGGATGCGCAGGTTCAGCTGGTTCGGCCACCACACGTCGCTGGCGCGACCGGCGGTGGGGTGCGGCAGCGCGCCGACGACGGGGCAGGTCGCCTCTTCGGCGCGGGCCTCATCGGCGTCCGAGACGGTGACGGACTGGTCGATGTCCGTCACGTCCTCTCCGATGCCGGCGGTGGTCGGGTCGTGCTCGGTCATGGGCGTTCCTTTCAGGTGGCGGGGTCAGGTGCGTTCGGTCGCGCACGCGGAGCACAGGCCCCAGTACGTGACCTCGGCGGAGTCGATGGTGAAGCCGCGGGTGTCGCTCGGGGTGAGGCAGGGCGCGTGGCCGACGGCGCAGTCGACGTCGGCGACGGCGCCGCAGACGTTGCACACGAGGTGGTGGTGGTTGTCTCCCACGCGCAGCTCGAACAGCATGGGACGGCCGGCGGGTTCGATCCGACGGACCAGTCCCGCATCGGCGAAGTCGCCGAGCGCGTTGTAGACGGACTGCTTGCTCGTCGTCGGGACGCGGGGGGCGATCTCGGCGTAGAGCTCGTCGACGCTGGCGTGCGGGTGCGCGGCGAGGGACTCGTACACCGCCGTGCGCGATTCGGTCACACGCAGTCCGGCCGCGCGCATCACCTCGGCCGGCGACGGCGGGGGACGGAGCGGAGCGACGGACATGCCACCAGTCTACCGCTTGTTTTGATCAAATCAAAAGATGATCGCGGTCATCCGGCCACGAGGCGCCTCGTCCCGGCCTCGTACTCGGTGAGGTCGCCCGTCTCGCCGCGCTGGGCGGCGCGGCGTCCGATCACGAGCATGTACCAGAGGAAGACCCCCAGGGCGGCGGTGCCGATGCCGATCTTCACCGGCCACGGCCAGGGCTGCCCCGTGACGAATCCCTCGACGAGCCCGGCCAGCGCCAGGGCGAGCACGAGCCCGATCGCGACGCTCGCGAGCGATCGGCCCGCCGCCGCCAGCGCCTCAGAGCGACTGCGCGCGCCGGGAGCCACCCATGCCCAGAAGACGTGCAGGCCGGCGGCCGCGGCGACGAAGATGCAGGTCAGCTCGAGCTGCCCGTGCGGCGCGATGTAGAGCAGGAAGACGTCACCGCGACCGTGCGCGATCAGCACCGCCGCCGCCGTGCCCACCCCGACGGCGTTCTGCATGATCACCATCACCGGCCACACGCCGGTGATCCCGAACAGGACGCACTGCGCGGCGATCCACGCGTTGTTGGTCCACACCGTGCCGGCGAACACGGCGGCGGGATTCTCGCTGTAGTAGTCGACGAAGTCGTCCTGCGCATCCTGCTCGAGCGCCATCTCGTCGCCGAGCGCGGCCAGCAGTGCCGCGTCGCGCGAGATCCACCCCGCCACGAGCGTTCCGATGGCCAGGAACGCCAGCGCGACCACGAGCGTCGTCCAGCGCACGCGATACAGCGCCGCGGGCAGCTGCAGCGCGAAGAACCGCGGCACCTGGCGCAGCACGTTGTCGGGCGTTCCGGTCAGCCGAAGGCGAGCACGGGCGAGGAGGGTGGAGAGGTGGTCGCCCTCGGTGCTGCGGCCGGCGGCCGTCTTCAGCTCGGCCAGATCGGCCGATGCGGACCGGTATCGTGCGACGAGCTCGTCGACCTCCGGGCCGGTCAGATGCCGCGTCCGCCCGAGCTCGTCCAGCCGCGCCCACTCCGCCCGTCGCGCGGCCGTGAGGGCGTCGAGATCCATGTGATTCACTGTACCCATGCCGACTCCCGGGCCCGCCGTCGCCATCCATCAGGACGAGATCCTGACCGGCGAGGCGGTCGCCCTCGACGTGCAGCCGGTCGGGTTCTTCCTGCGCGCGCTCGGCGCGCTCATCGACCTGCTGGCCGGCATCGCGCTGCTCATCGCGTTCTGGATCGTCGCGGCATGGCTGCTCTTCGGCGGCTTCGACGCCCTTCTGCTCGCGCCGATCTTCGTCATCGTCACGCTCGTGCTCGTTCTCGTGGTCATCCCCACGGCCGTCGAGACGCTCACGCGCGGGCGCAGCCTGGGAAAGCTCGCCGTCGGCAGCCGGATCGTCCGCGTCGACGGGGGTGCGATCGGCTTCCGCCACGCCTTCATCCGCGCGCTTGTCGGCGTCCTCGAGCTGTGGTTCACGCTCGGCGCGATCGCGGGGATCGTGGGAGCCTTCACCCCTCGCTCGCAGCGCCTCGGCGATCTGCTGGCCGGCACCTACGCCGAACGCACCCGCGCCCCGCGCCTGCCGGAGCCGGCCGGCGGCGTCCCGCCGGCCATGACCGGCTGGGCGGGCCTCGCCGACGTCGCGAGACTGCCCGATCGCGTGGCGCGTCGCGCGCAGCAGTTCGTCCGACAGGCCGACGCGCTCGACCCGCGCGTGCGGGCAGGGCTGGCGGCCTCGCTCGCGCAGGACGTGCGCCCGTACGTCTCCCCCGTGCCGACCGTCGACGCCGAGACCTTCCTGCGCGCCGTCGTCGCCGTCCGCCGCGATCGCGAGTTCGCCGCGCGCCGGCTCGAGCTCGATCGCGTGACCGCGCTCACGGCCGGGACCGCCGACGCCCCGCCCGGGTTCCCCGCGCGCTGACCCCCCGGCATCCGCCCGGGCAGGGGTTCGGCTGCCCGTGCGCCGCGCACGGGCTCGGGGCTCGACCCGCGTCAGTACCGGTAGTGGTCCAGCTTGTACGGGCCTTCGACGGGAACGCCGATGTAGGCGGCCTGCTCGGCCGTGAGCTCGGTGAGCTCGACGCCGAGGGCCGCCAGGTGCAGGCGCGCCACCTTCTCGTCGAGGATCTTCGGCAGCGTGTACACGCCGATCGGATACGCCTCGCGACGCTCCCACAGCTCGAGCTGCGCGAGCACCTGGTTGGTGAAGGACGCGCTCATCACGAACGACGGATGCCCGGTGGCGTTGCCCAGGTTGAGCAGGCGCCCCTCGCTCAGCACGAGGATGCTGGTGCCGGTCGGCAGCCGCCACTCGTGCACCTGGGGCTTGATCTCGACGATCTCGACGCCCGGCACCGCCTCGAGGCCGGCCAGATCGATCTCGTCGTCGAAGTGGCCGACGTTCCCGACGATCGCGAGGTGCTTCAGGCCGAGGAGGTGCTCGGTCGTCACGACGCGGGTGTTGCCGGTGCCGGTGATGAGGATGTCGACCTCGCCGACCACCGACTCGAGGCGGGCGACCTGGTAGCCGTCCATCGCCGCCTGCAGCGCGCAGATGGGGTCGACCTCGCCGATGATGACCCGTGCACCCTGGCCGCGCAGCGCCTCGGCGGCGCCCTTGCCCACGTCGCCGTAGCCGACGACGTAGGCGACCTTGCCGCCGATGAGGACGTCCGTCGCGCGGTTGATGCCGTCGGGCAGCGAATGGCGGATGCCGTACTTGTTGTCGAACTTGCTCTTGGTCACCGAGTCGTTGACGTTGATGCCCGGGAACAGGAGCTTGCCGGCGGCGTGGAGCTCGTAGAGGCGGAGCACGCCGGTCGTGGTCTCCTCGGTGACGCCGACGAGATCCGCCGCGATCCGCGTGAACCGCTGCGGGTCGCGCGCCAGGCTCGCCCGTAGCGTGTCGAGCACGACGCGGTACTCGACCGAGTCGCCCGGGGATGCCGGGGGCACCGCGCCGGCCTTCTCGAACTCGACGCCCTTGTGGACGAGGAGGGTGGCGTCGCCGCCGTCGTCGAGGATGAGGTTGGGTCCATCGAAGCCCTCGGCCGACCAGTCGAAGATCCGGTCGGCGAGCTGCCAGTACTCCTCGAGCGTCTCGCCCTTGAACGCGAACACCGGGACGCCGGCGGGCGCGTCGACGGTTCCGGTCGGGCCGACGGCGATCGCGGCGGCCGCTTCGTCCTGCGTGGAGAAGATGTTGCAGCTGGCCCAGCGCACCTGCGCGCCGAGCGCCACGAGCGTCTCGATCAGCACCGCGGTCTGCACCGTCATGTGCAGCGAGCCGGCGATGCGGGCGCCCGCGAGCGGACGGCTCGGACCGAACTCCTCGCGCAGGGCCATGAGGCCCGGCATCTCGTTCTCGGCCAGACGGATCTGGTGGCGCCCCGCCTCAGCGAGCGAGAGATCGGCGACCACGAAGTCGAGGGTGTTCACGGGAGTCGGCATCCCGCCATTCTCCCACGCCGCCGCCGTCAGACGCGCAGCGTCTCGTGCCGGACGACCACCCAGCCCTTGGGCACCGACAGCCGGTCGGTGTGGATCGCGCACAGGTCGTGCGCGTGCGGGTCGTCTCCACCGCCCAGCGGCCCGAGCGCGGCCATCTGGTCGCCATAGTCGAAGGTGAGGGTCGTGACGGCCTCACGCGCACAGCCGACCTTGGAGCACAGTCTCTCGAGCATTGCGCTCACGCTACCCAGGGTGCGCGCAAGCGCCGGGATGCCGCGCCGCACCGCCCCGACTCCGCTGGCGGCGGGGTGGGTGCGCACCGCTGTGCCGGTGCGGCCGACGCCCGACGGCGCGCTCCGCTCGCGGCGGGGTGCGCGCCGCTGTGCCCGTGCGGCCGACGCCCGACGGCGCGCTCTAGAGTGGGGGCATGATGAGGCGCCGTACCCGGTCCGCCACCCGCAGGCCGACGCGGCACGGGCGGCACGGCCGGCTCGACCGCAGCCCGGTCGTGCGGCCGCCGCTGCCGGCGCTGGAGACCCGCGCCGAGAAGTTCGACCTCGCCGTCGGCACGGCCGCGGAGTTCCTGCGCAGCGCCTGGCCCGAACTGCGCGACGTGCGGTTCGAGGTCGGTGAGATGCCGGCCGCGTCCGACGCCGACGGCATCCCCCGTTGGAGGGTGCTGGCCGATCAGCGACGGATCATCCTCTACCGCCTTCCGATCGAGCGGCTCAGCCACCTGCACCGTGACGACGAATTCCACCGCCGGATGATGATCGAGAGCTGCGTGTTCCGCGCCGCCGCCGAGTACCTCGGCCGCGATCCCTGGGACCTCGGTCCGGAGCGCTTCCGGTTCTGACGGCCCCGGCTCTGCCGCGCCGGCGCCGCTGCCCCCGTACGGCGTGTCACAGAAGACGCGACCTCACCGCCCGGCATCCCACCGCTTCTGTGACACACCCGCACGGCGTGTCACAGAAGATGCGACCCCACGGCCCGGCATCCCACCGATTGTGTGACACACCGCGCTCGCCAGCTCACAGAACACACGACCCCACGCGCGTGTCACAGAAGATGCGACCCCACCGCCCGGCATCCCACCGCTTGTGTGACACACCCGCACGGCGCGTCACAGAAGATGCGACCCCACCCACCGGCATCCCACCGGTCCTGTGACACACCACGCTCGCCAGCTCACAGAACACACGACCCCCACGCGCGTGTCACAGAAGATGCGGCCTCACGGGCCCGCATCCCACCGGTTCTGTGACACAACCGGACGGCATGTCACAGAAGATGCGACCCTGACGCCCGACGGCGCCTATTGCGGGCGGATGACGATCGCCGAGGCGGCGGCGTCCGCCGGGACGACGGCGTAGCCGGCCAGGGCCCCCACCCCGCTGTAGGTCACGCTCGCCCGGATGCCCTCGCCGTCCGTCGTGATGCGGTAGACCTCCCCCGCGCGGACGGCCTGGCGGACGGCGCCTCCGGCGGGCACGGTGAACTCGGTCGGGGTCGCGGCGCCCGCGCCGGCGGACAGCTGCACCACCGCCTCACGATCGCCGTCGTTGACGATCGTGAGCCCGGGCGGGGCGCCGGCGGCGACGGCGACGAGGCTCGGGACATCCAGGGGATCCGCCGTCGTGTACCAGGCGAAGTCGTCGCCCTCGCCGAACCCGGTGGCCTCCCACAGCGCGGCGACGACGGGTTCGGAGGCGTTGATCCGCACGACGTAGGTCCCGACCGCCAGCGACGCCAGCTCGACCTCGACGGGCCGGTCGGCGGCCAGGGGGACGGTCTGCGGCTCGATCGCGGACCCGCGGGCGCCGATCCGCGTCAGCGTGATGGTCGCCTCGGCATCGTGCCCGGGGGCGAGCAGCCGCAGCACGGTGGTCGCATCGGAGGCGCCGGGTTGGCCGGGCGCAACGACGACCGAGAACGCCGGGATCACCTGCGACCTCGCCGGCGCCGAGGTCGCCCCGACCTGATCGACGCCGCCGGCGATGAGCGTGCGCGTGATGCTGGCCTGCAGCGTCGCCTTGACGGGTGCGCCGGTGGCGGTCACGCGGATGACGGGGCTCTGCTCGCCCAGGGCGAGCGCGGCGAGCGGGATCGCGCGCTGCGTGCCGGCGGGGATCAGCACGTTGCGGCCGGCTTCGGGCGTGCGCTCCCCGTCGGCGCCGTACACGGTGAGCTCCGCCTGCGCGGCCACGGCGCCCGGGTTGGCGACGATGACGAGATCGGCCGCGCCCGTCGTGGCGCTGCCCCCGACGAGCCAGGACTCCATGAGCGGCGGCGTGCACGCCGAGGCGGTGAAGCCGCTCAGATCGTCGGCGCGGACCGTCGTCGACCCGGCGGCGGCGATGTCGGTGCGCTCGCGCTCTTCGGGGAGGGCCGTGAAGGCGGCCGCCACGGCATCCGGCAGGGCCTGCAGCGAGAGCGCGCTCTCCGCCGGCTCGCCGCGGCCGTCCGCGGTGGCGACCACCACGCGCTGGGCGGCGGCGAGCGAGAGCCCCGTCGCGTCGGACGCGTCGCGAGCGAGCGCCAGCAGCGGTCCGCCGCACGCGAGAACGGATGCCGTGGGCTCGGGCTGCGCGGTGACCGCGACCGGTGCGCCCTCCAGGGTCGGCCAGGCGACCGGCACGGCGGCGGCGATCCCGACGCCGAACGCCGCGGCGATCAGCGCGCCGGCGCCGATGCGCACGCCCATGCCGAGCCGGCTCCTCGCGTCGGTCATCAGCGCTCCCTCCGCCCGGCGCCGACGACGCGCGACAGCCGCTGGGCCTCGTCCAGGCTGGCGCGGGTCGGGATCGCGAGCAGCAGCGCCACGAGGATGACGCCGAACACGGATGCGGCGATGCGCCCGGCGATCGCTGCGTCGGCGCTCGAGGTCGTGCGCCGGTCGGCATCGCCGAGGATGCGCCAGAGGGCGCCCTTGGGTGTATCGCCGACGCGTTCCAGGGCGTTGCGCTGGTCGAGCGTGGTCTCGGCCGTCAGGCGCACGCTGCGGGCGGCGGACTGCTCGTCGACGGCGGTGTCCAGCAGGACGTAGGCGACGCCGTGCGCCGCGAGATCGTCGACGACGTCCCCGGCCGCTCCCGTGAGCAGATCCACGGCCACGCGGGCCAGTTCGGTGTCGGCGGGCGTGACGTCGGTCCGCGCGGCCTGCACGGTGCTCTGGCCGCCCAGTGTCGCGCTGCCGCCCCAGACGACGGCTGCGGCCACACTGCCGTCCGGCAGCGGACTGAGCACGAGGGTGCCGACCTCGACGCCCGTGCGCCCTTCGACCTCGACGTAGGCGGGAAGGGTGCTCACCGAACCGCTCGAGATCCCCGCGGTGCCGCGCGCGGTCGCGGTGAGAGCCGGCACGGCGCTCACCGCGAGGGCGGCGACGACCAGCGTCGCGGCCGTCAGCCGCACGGGCGAGATGCCGCGCAGCAGGGTGAGCGTCAGCAGCGCGGCGGCGACGAGCCCCGCCCAGGCGAGACTCAGGGCGCTGCCCGGCCAGAGCGGGACCGCCGACGCACCCGAGACCGACAGCGACACGCCGACCGCGAGGAAAGCGGTGAGGATCCCGGCGGCGGCGATGAGCAGCATGACCGCGGCCGGAACCACGCGTGCCGTCAGCGGGGCCAGCAGAGCGAGGACGAGCACGGGCGCGGTCAGCAGGAGCACCCACCAGATCGGCGCGCCGTCCCCGAGGAACGCGGCCCAGCCGCCGGGGTCGGCGGTCGGGTGGCCCAGCGCCAGCAGCAGCCGGCCGCTGATATCCGCCGTGACCGGATCGGTCGCGGCGACGACGCCGGGATCGGCCAGGAGCGCCCACGCATTGCCGGCGCGGACCTGGTGCCATGCGAGGGGAGCGAACACGACGGCCGTCGGCACGACGAGCCACGCCACCCGACCGACGCCGCGTCCGCGACGCAGCGCCAGCGTGAGCACGATGCCGACGAACCAGAGCGCGACCGCCGCGGGGGCCAGCGAGGGCGCGCAGGCCAGCACCGCGGCCAGCAGCAGCGAGGCCACACCGGAGCTGGTCCATGATCGGTGTGCGCTGACGGCCGTGTAGAGCAGCCACGGCAGGAGGAGGTGGACGAGCACGCCGGCGGGCCGGCCCTCGACGAGCGCGGCGAGGAAGGTGGGGGCCAGCGCCCAGGCCAGCGCCCCGGTGGCGCGCAGCGAGCTGCGTTCGGTGACGCGGGTCGCCGCGAACCATCCGCCGAGCGCGGCCAGCGGAAGGGCGAGCAGCCAGAGGACGACGACGGCGCGGGACGGCTCCCACGGCGAGAGGCTCCCCCACAGCGCCACGATCGCACTGAACGGGTCGGCCGGCCCGACCGTGTCCCAGCCGAGCGGCCGCTGACCGTAGGCGGCATCGGCCCACAGCCGGCTGACCGTGCTGCGCAGCGGAGCGAGCGCCCCGCCCGCCAGGACGGGCCACGTCAGCAGGGCGGGGAAGGCGGCGACGGAGACCACCAGCATCCCCAGCACGGTCCAGGCCCCGCCGCCGCTGAAGAACCGCAGCTCGGTGCGTCCCTCGCCGACCTCGGGGACGCCTCCGCTGTCGAAGCGCTGTCGCATCTCGCGCTGCGTCACCCGCAGCGGCGCCAGCTGCGCCCACGACGCCGAGCGGGTGCGGCGGATCCGGCCGCGCGCCCGTGCGATCGCACCGGGACGCAGCATGACCGTCAGCGCCGCCCCCCACTCCGGCCCGATGTGACCGGGGCGCTTGGCGAGGAGGTGGCCGAGCGTGCGCCCCAGTGCGAGCGGCAGCAGGCTCAGCCAGTGCAGGAGGACGGCGAGCGCGGGCGCGTAGACGAGGCGGCGATGCAGCTGCGCCGTGCGCTCGGCGTACGTGCGGCGTCCACGGGTGAGCATGGTGCGGTCGTCGGGCGTTCCCGCGACGCCGTCGCCGGCGACGGCGACGAGCGCGGTCGGGGCCAGTGCGACGCGTCCACCGCTCAGGCGCGCCCGGACGCCCAGGTCGAGACCTTCGTCGGCCCCGGCGAGGGCAGGGTCGATGCCCTCGAGGCGACGCCACGCGTCGGCGCGGACGAGGACACCGCGCACGTCGGCGCCCAGGACGTCCTCACCGCCGTCGTGCTGTCCCTGGTCGAGCTCCGCGTCGGCGAGACCCACCGTGCGACCGGTGCGGGTCATCGTGACCCCGAGCGAGACGATCTGTCCTTCGTCGTCCCACCGGACGAGCTTGGGTGCCGCGAAGGCCACCGAGGGTGCGGTCTCGAGCGCACCGGCCAGGCGTGCGAGCGCCCGCGGCGCGGGGGCCGTATCCTGCGCGAGCAGCCACACGGCATCGCCGTCGAGACGATGCGTCGCCATCCGCAGCGCGTCGGCGAACCCGGTGCCGCGTCCGGCGACGATGACCCCTTCGGCGCCCGACTCGGCGGCCAGCTGGCGCAGTCGGTCGTCACCGCCGCAGAGCACCACGGTGAGCCGGTCGACGGGACGCGACTGCGCAGCGAGCGCGGCGAGCGTACGGCTCAGGTGGAGGTCTGCGGGGCCGCGCCCATCGGGACGGACGACCAGCAGCGCGTGGACTCGGGCGGGCATGACGTCGACAGCCTAGGTCGGGGTCGGTGCCGAGGCGGGAGCATCGACGCGGTTTGCCCGAATCGGTCAGCTCGCGCGGCGCTTGAGCTTGCGGCGCTCGCGCTCGCTGAGCCCGCCCCAGATGCCGAAGCGCTCATCGTTCTGCAGCGCGTACTCGAGGCACTGGTCCCGCACATCGCACGACGTGCAGATGCGCTTCGCGTCGCGGGTGGACCCGCCCTTCTCCGGGAAGAACGCCTCCGGATCGGTCTGCGAACACAGCGCATCGGACTGCCAGGCGAGCGCAGTGTCGTCACCTGTGTCAACCGGTCGCCGGACTCCCGGGACGCCCAGGCTGACCGGATCGACGAACCAATTGTCGGGAACGCCGGAACGGTAACCCGTCATGTCGCTCTCCCACCTGTATACCCCCCACGCGGGTTTCGCGTGTGGGACTAATTACACTCGTGTCATTCCCCGCGGTCAAGTCGCAGATCGTAAACCCTCAATCACTGAATGAAGCTTCACGACCGCTTCTCGGCGTGTCGCGGTCGGTGCCGGGTCAGCGCGCGGCGTCCCCGCCGGGCTGTGCGAGGAAGACCTCGCCCGAGCCGGTGATCTCCACGGCGGCCTCCCCCTCGGCGAACGCCGCGGCGCCCGGGGCGAGGGCGATGCTCACGGTGCGCGCCGACAGCGTGATCGACCCTGCGGTGACCAGCAGGATCGTCGGACCGGCCAGCGCGACCCGTCGCGACTGCCCCGCCACGATCACGACGCGGCGCAGGGCGAAGTCCGGCACGCCGGGGTCGAACAGGTCGGCGCCGTCCACGGGACGCGGCGCGACGCGCGGCGCCGGGCCGGGCGTGGTGTCGACGATGCTCAGCAGCTCCGCGACGTCGATGTGCTTGGGCGTCAGTCCTCCGCGCAGCACATTGTCGCTGGCCGCCATCAGTTCAACGCCGAGTCCGTCCTGATAGGCGTGCAGCACGCCCGCCGGCGCGAACAGCGCCTCGCCGCGGCGCAGCTCGACGAGGTTCATGAGCAGCGCGACGACGATGCCGGCGTCGCCGGGGAACTGCGCGGCGATGCGGCGCAGCACGGAAAGCTCGGCGGCGAACTCATCGCTGGACGCGGTGCGCAGGGCCGCGACGATGTCATCGACCTCGGCCTGCGCCTCGCCGGAGAGGACCCAGCTCAGGGTCGCGCGCAGCGCGGCGGCCTCGTCCGCGCCGGCGAGGCGGGCGGTGAGTGCCGCGGGCCCCTGTCCCTCCCCGAGCACCGCGACCAGACGTCGCGTCTGCGCGAGCGGACGCAGTCCCACCAGCGCGCGGAACACCTCACTGAGCGCGACGAGGATCTCGGGCTTGTGGTTGTCGTCCCGGTAGGTGCGCTCTGCCGCATCGCGCGGGATGCCGGCGGCCTCCTCGCGTGCGAAGCCCCCTGCCGCCTGCGCACGAGACGGGTGCGCCTGGATCGACAGCGAGGTGGAGGTCGCGAGCAGTTTGAGGAGGTACGGCAGGGCGGGCGCACCGGCATCGGCCAGAACGGCGTCGAGGGCGCGGCCGCTGCCGTCGTCCACGCGTGCAGGGCACGCGGGGTGGTCGCCGTACCAGACCTCCGCCTCCGGGCGCCCGTCGGGCTCACGTCCCTCGAGACCGGCGATCAGTGTGGTCGATCCCCACGCATAGTCGCGGGGCGTGTTCGAGAGCGGGAGCAGCACGTTCCCACCCTACGGGTGCGCACCGCGAACCCACGGGTGCGCACCGCGAACGCGGGGACCCGCCGCGATACCCTGAGTCCTGTCATGGCCGTCCACACGAAGCATCCGATCGCAGCCCCGCCCGCGGCGCCGATCCGAGAGAAGACGGGGCACCTGCTGCTGCGCGGCTGGTGCATCTTCGTGCTCGCCGCGGCCATGGCCGGCACCGCCTGGCTCATGGCGTTCGGAACCCTCGTCGCCGCGCTCGTGACGGCGGGGACGGGGCTGGTGTCCCTCATCCTGTGGGTGGCGCTGCGGCCCGAGGTGCAGTGGCGGCGTCTCCCCTGGTACGCGGTGCTCTACGTGCTCTGGGCCATCGCCTCGCTGCTGTGGACGGCGTGGCCGACCGCCACGGCCCTCACGCTGCTGCTGCTGGTCTCCACGACCGCGCAGGCGCTGTTCGTCGGAGCGGTGCTGACGTGGCGCGAGCTCGTGCGCGCCATCGCCTCGGCCCTCAAGTGGATCCTGGGACTGTCGCTGCTGTTCGAGCTGTGGGTCTCACTCGTGTGGGGCGGCCCGCTCCTGCCGCGCTTCGTGCGGCCCGAGGGACCCGTGCCCGACCCGATCGTCCTCTGGTCGCGCGACAACCTCTTCGACGGCGGGCGCATCCAGGGGATCTTCGGAAACGCGAACTCGCTGGCCTACATCGCCCTGCTCGGACTCATCGTCTTCGCCATCCAGTTCGTCGCGCGAGCGCCGCGACGCACGCTCCTGGTCGTCTGGGCGGGCCTGGCCCTCTTCCTGTTCGTGCGTGCCGGGTCGGCCACCGCCTACCTGTGCGCGGGCATGGTCGCGGTCGTCCTGGTCACCGCGCTGCTGATGCGCACGACCCGGCACGCCGGCGAGCGCACGCGCTACTACGTCGTGTACGCCTTCGTCGCCGTCGGCGGGCTCTCGGCACTGTGGTTCGCCCGCGATGCGCTGTTCCGCATGCTCGGCCGTTCGGCCGACCTGACCGGGCGCGAGGGGATCTGGGCCGCGGTGTGGGAGCGCGCCATCGAGCGCCCCGTGCTGGGCTGGGGGTTCTCCACGCCCTGGGTGCCGTCCGAGCCCGCCTTCGACAGCTGGATCGTCGATCACGGCGAGACGGTCATGCAGGCGCACAACATGTGGCTGGATGTGTTCCTGCAGCTGGGCGTCGTCGGCGTCTTCCTCATGGCGACGACCTACTTCGCCTTCATCTGGCGCTCCTGGTTCTTCGCCGTCGACCGTCCCCGCTGGGACATCGTCGCCGACCGCCCGTTCTCGGCGATCACGCTCGTGCCGACGATCGTCGGCGGGCTCCTGCTCGTGCAGGGGCTGGCCGAGTCGAGCACCCTGCTGTGCTGGGGCTGGATGTTCGTGGTGATGCTCGCCTTCAAGATCAAGCAGGCGCCCCTGCTGGGCCGCGGGCCCTCGGAGCAGCGCCTCACCGGCGAGCAGGGCGAGCGGCTGCCCGAGCGATGAGCGCCGCCGATCACGCCCCGCGCCGGCGCATCGTCGCCCTGCTGCGGTCCTCCCCCCTGGCCGCCGCCTTCGCGACCACCGCGATCGGCGCCCTGTTCGCGACCCACCTCATCCGGCAGCTCATGGGCGACGCCGGGTACGGCGGCGTGATCGTGGGTCTGTGCGTGGTCGGCACCGGCATCCTCATCGCCCGTCGCCGCGAATGGCGAGTGCTGCAGCTCATGCCGACGACCCTGCTCGTGCTGCTGCTGTGGCTGCTGGCGACCGCGTTCTGGTCGCGTTCGGCGGGCGCGAGCCTGACGGGATGGCTGCAGCTGGCGGCCCCGACGCTGCTGGCAGTCGTCGTCGCGCAGTTCCGCGACACGCTCCAGACGGTGCGGCACACCGGCGACGTGCTGCGGTTCCTGCTCGTGGGGTCGCTGGCGATCGAGATCTTCAGCGGCATCCTCATCGACCTGCCGATCCCGTTCCTCGGCGTGGCGGGCAACATCGTCGACGGCGGCCCGATCCAAGGGCTGTTCGGCACCCGCACGCAGCTCGGCCTGGTGAGCGCCCTCGCGATCATCACCTTCCTCGTGGAGTGGCGCACGCGTTCCGTCGCCCCCGGCCTGTCGGTGTTCTCGGTGTGCCTGGCCGGCGTGCTCGCGGTTCTGACGGCCTCGCCGATCGTGCTGATCTTCGCCGTCATCGCGGCGGCGGCCACCGGCGTCCTGGCCCTCGTGCGGCGCACGCCCGCGCGGCACCGGCCGGCCCTGCAGGGGGCGCTGGCGGGTCTGCTGGCCGTCGGCGGGCTCCTGGTGTACCTGTTCCGTCGCCCGCTGGTCTACTGGCTCAACGCCGAGCCGGACTTCCTGACGCGGTCCCGGCTGTGGAACGCGATCCTGGACCTCTCCGAGATCCATCCCGTGCAGGGCTGGGGATGGGTGGGCACGTGGCCGACCGGTGTCATGCCGTTCAACTATCTGCGCTTCCAGGTCGGCCACGACCACGCCTCCGCCCTCAACGTGTGGATGGATCTGCTCCTGCAGGCCGGCGCGGTGGGCGTCGTGCTCTTCCTCGTCTTCGCGGGCCTGGCGCTCGCGCGCGCCTGGGCGACGGCCTCCGCGCGCCGGTCGACGGTGTACACATGGCCGCCGCTGATCCTCATCGTGCTGCTCGCCGACTCCGTCGTCACCAGTTCGCTGCTGGGCGGCGCGGGATGGTTCCTGCTGGTGGTGTGCGCCACGCGGGCGTCGCTCGTGAAGGGCTGGCGCAGCGGGATGGATGCCGTGGGCCCGCCGACCGGGAGCCTGCCGACGATGAGCGGACGCTGAGCCGCGCCCCGGCGGTCGGCCGGGTTCAGGGCCTGCAGAGGCGTCCCGCTTAGAATCGAGCGTTCCCGTCTGCCGACTCCGGAGGTCTTCGTGCGCCGACTGCGCCAACTGCTGCGCGGCAGCGCGTTCCTTCAGAAGTGGCGGTTCAGCCCCTACATGCTGCTGTACCGGCTGTGGTGCCTGCGGCCTGTCGTGCCCGGCCGGGTGCTCTTCCTCTCGGACGCGCGCTCGGACTTCTCCGGCAACGTCGCCTTCCTGCGGGACGAGCTGCGCCGGCAGGACCCGGACGCGCAGATCCGCGGGATCTTCAAACCCGGCCTCGGGGCGCGCCGCTCGCTGCGCGACAAGTTCCGGCTGCCGCGCGCCATGGCCACGGCGCAGACGATCGTGCTCGACGACTTCTACCCGCTGATCTACCCGGTGACGATCCGCCCCGAGACGCGCCTGGTCCAGGTCTGGCACGCCGCCGGCGCGTTCAAGCGCGTGGGCTGGAGCCGCGCCGGGCTTCCCGGCGGGCCGCGGCCGGGCTCGCTCGTGCACCGCAACTACACCGACGCGACCGTGAGCTCCGAGGCGATCCGCGCCGACTACGCCGAGGCGTACGGGATCGACATCGCCAAGGTGCACGCGCTGGGCGTGCCGCGCACGGACGCCTTCTTCGACGCGGCGGGGATCGCGGCCGCCCGTGCCGCGGTGCGCCGGCGCTACGGCATCCCGGATCACCGACGGATCGTCCTGTTCGCGCCGACATTCCGCGGCGACGGTCAGCTCAGCGCCCGCTTCGACGTCGACAGCGTGCCGTGGGAGCGTCTGGTCGCCGAACTGGGCGAGGACTGGACGCTGCTGGTCAAGATGCATCCCTTCGTCGCCCCGCTCGACGTGCAGCGCCCCGGCCTCACCGACGTCATCGACGTGACCCGGGACCGCGAGATGACCGAGCTCATGATGGCCGCGGACGTGCTCGTCACCGACTACTCGTCCGCCATCTTCGAGTACGCGCTGCTGGACCGGCCGATCGTGTTCTTCTGTCCGGACCTCGAGGAGTACACGGCCAGCCGCGACTTCTACCGGCCGTTCGACGCGTACGTCACGGGTCCGCTCGTGACCGACGGGGCGCGCCTGGCCGAGGCGATCCGGGACGCGCGCACCGGCGAGCGCGCAGCGGAGTTCCTCGAGGAGTTCATGTCGGCGTGCGACGGCCGCTCCAGCGAGCGCATCGTCCGCGAGGTCCTGCGCAGCCCCCGCGCGACCGTCGAGCGCGCCGCCGTCGCCCCCGGCGGCACCCCCGAGCCGACCCGCACCGCCGGGCGCATCGGCCTGCGCCTGGCCGTCGCCGCCGTGGCGCGCGCGAGCCTCGCGCTCGTCTACGCGCCGCTGAAGCTGCTGCCCGCGCAGCGCAAGGTCGTCATGATCAGCCGGGAGCACCCGACCGTGCCGGACGACTTCGTCGACCTACGCGCGGCGATCGCCGCCCTCGACCCGACCGTGCAGGTCGTGACGCTCGTGCGGATGGTCCCGCCGGGGCTGCTGGGCAAGGCGCGCTACGCCGTCCACATGCTCGCCCAGCTGTACCACGTGGCGACGGCGCGCGTGCTCGTCGTGGACACCTACGCGATCGTCGCGAGCGTGCTGCGCCACAAGCGCGAGCTCGCCGTCATCCAGATCTGGCATGCCCTCGGCGCGTTCAAGAAGTTCGGCCTGAGCATCCTCGGGCAGGAGGAGGGCCGCGATGCGCGTCTTGCCGCGGCGATGCGGATGCACGCCGGCTACGACCTCGTGCTGACCAGCGCCGAGGACTGCCGCGAGGCGTATGCCGAGGCGTTCGGAACCGACCTCGCGAAGGTGCGCGTCGCCCCCCTCCCGCGCGTGGATCGTCTGCGCGACCCGGCGCGTCGCGAACGCACACGCGAGCGCATCTACGCCGCGCACCCTCATCTGCGGGACCGCCGCGTCGCGGTGTTCGCCCCCACGTTCCGTCTCGACGGCAGCGTGACGGTGGATGCCGGGACTCTCACCCGCGCGATGGCGGAGGCGGGAATCCACGCGGTCGTGAAGCTGCACCCGCTCATGCAGGGGCGCTTCGGCGTCGACGTCGACACCGCGCCGGGCTTCTCGACGCAGGAGCTGCTCACCGTGGCCGATGTGTTCGTCACCGACTACTCCTCGGCGCTGTACGAGGCGGCCGTCGTGGGGGTGCCGTCGTACTTCCTCACCCCGGATCTCGAGGAGTATCTCGCCTCGCGCGACTTCTACCTCGACTACCGCCGCGACCTGCCGGGCCCGATCGTGGGATCGGTGCCCGAACTGGTCGCCGCCGTGACGGCCGGAGCGGCGACGCCGGCTGCCGCGGCGGCGTTCGCCGGGCGATGGGTGCAGGTGCCGGGGGCGCCGGAGCCCGCAGCCGGCACGACGCCGTGCGCGGACGAGATCGCGCGGATCATCGTGGAGCGCACGCGGCGCTGACCGGGGGTGCCGGGTCGGCCGGGTTCACCGGGGCGGCGGGATTCACCGGGCCGAGGGCACAGGCCGGTTCAGCAGCACAGGCCGGTCAGCGGCACTGCTGAAGAGCGGCGACCTCCGCGTTGAGAGCGACCAGACCGCCGATCAGATTGATCTGCGTCGTCTTCCCTGCCCTGCCGGCTGAAAGGACCGAGGCGGGCACGCAGGTCGGCTTGACCACGTACAGCGGTGCACCGCGCCGGGCGGCCAGCACCGCGCCGGTAAGTGCGTCGGGGAAGCCGGCTCCGGTCGCCCAGAACTGTGTCGGCAGTGGCGCCGACCCGAAAGCGACGGCGTTGACGGCGGCGCTCGTCTCGTACCGATCGATGCCGGACACTCTGGTGGTCTGCAGCAGCCGCGCGAGCTGCAGCTCGATCGACGCGCTGACCGCAACCGGGCCGCCGACGACGATCGCCTCCTGCGCACGCCTGATCAGCGCCTCGGTGGCCGCATCGAGGGAGGCGGCCGCGCCGTCGACCAGGATGACCGGATCCACGCCGCCGCCGGCGGCGGCCGCCGACAGCGCATCCGGATAGTTGCGCCCCGTCGCAATGTAGACGCGCTTCGCCCCGGCGAACGCGCCGTCCACCAGCATCCGCGCGGTCTCGTAACGAGTCGCGCCGGCGACGCGCGTCACCGGCGTCCCCGCCGGCAGTCGGATGGCGTCGACCACGGCCGCGGGCACCGCGACCGGGCCGCCTACGATCACGACCCGCTGCGGCGCGAGCTGGCCGATCCGGTCGCGCAGCGCCTGCGAGACAGCACCGGCCCGGGTCGGCAGAAGCAGCAGAGGTCCCCCGTTGCGGGCGGCCACGGGGGCTGCCGCCAGCGCATCCGGGTAGTTCTCACCGGTGGCCAGGTACAGCACCGGCACCGGTCCGTTCCCGAACGCCCAGCGCGACACCTCAATCGCCGTCTCATATCGGGTCGCGCCGGCGATCCGGCTCACCGACGGCGTCCACGCTCCGGCGAACGAGACCTCGACCTGAGCGCTGGTGCTCGTGCGCGACGCCACCCGCACCGTCACCGCGCCGGTGTGGGTGCGCAGCTGGTCCCCCGCGTCGAAGTGCATGCGCGGACCGTCCGCGCTGTGCTGCTGCAGCGCGAGTGAGGAGCCGTACCAGCACCACGTCGAGCACACGGAATCGTACAGGCGCAGCATGCGCACACCCGGGCCGTACGCGTGGTCGCTGGCGACAGCCGGCCACCGGGCGTACAGGCTCTGAGCGTCCCTGCCCTGCCCGGCCCGGTACTCGACGTGCAGCTTCTCGCGGCTGACCGGATCGGTGATCTGCAGTGCGCGCACCCCGCTGGTCGCCGTGCTCGCCTGCAGCGTCAGCGTCTGCACCGCGCCGCCGGCGTCGGTGACCTGGCGCAGCGCACCGGAGGGGAATGCGCTCAGCTTCGCCCGATGGGTCACGTTGAGCGCCGCGACGTTGCGCGTGGTGGAGGCGAGGAGCTGCCCGTCCCAGCGGTAGTAACTGAACCCGGCGCCCATGACGTCATAGATGTCGCCGTACTCCTCGTCGTAGCACGCCGCGTTCGTCGGCTGGCCGGTCGAAGAACTGACCGCGCTGTCCACCACCGGAGCCGTGCACATGCGCGCGTTCGAGTGATCGAGCGAGATGTTGTGGCCGAACTCGTGGAAGAGCACTTGATCCCAGTCCGGCGTTGAAGACACCGGTACCGACGCGTGGATCGCGCCTCCCTGATGGATGCGGTCGCCCAGGGTGCCGAGTCCCCCGCCGCCGCAGACCTCACTGGGGACGAGGACGATCAGGTGCCGGTTCGCCGTGTTGCTCCAGTAGTGGGACTCGGGGCGGCCGAACGCCGCGGACGCGGCAGTCCACGCGGCATCCTCGTCGCAGATGTTCCACGCCACGGTCTGGGTCTTCATCGCCGCGGGGCGGTGGATGCGAGAGACCTGACCATTGCTCTCGCTCCTCCAGAACTCGCTCATCCGCGCGATGACCGTGTCGACGGTCGCCTGGGTCGGGGTGGCGACTCCCGATCCCGTCCGGTTGTAGAACATCACCTCCACCGGATGCTCGGCCGGCGCGACCGCCGCCCGCGTCGGCGGGGCGGCCCGCGTCTCGATCACGCGGAGCGCCGCATCCCGTGCGGCGGCGGTGTCGGCGACCAGCTCGCCCGTCTGCGTCTCGTCCAGGGTGAGGTTCTCGGCATGCACGCGCTCAGCCACGGCATCGCGCAGGGGCGCGGGCACGCCGACGACCACATCGACGCGGCGTCCGCTGGCCAGCCCTTCGGCGTCCACGCCGTGCAGCTCGATGGCGGTGCCCTCGTCGGTGTGCAGCGTCACGCTGCCCGGTGTGCGCAGCTCGGGCTCGGGGACGGGCTCGCCTAGGACCACGCGGACCGGGTGGTTCTCCGCGGGGATCACGCGCACCGTGCCGCTGACAGTCACCTCGGCGGGGGGCGCCGGATCCGCCGGTGAGACGCCGGCGGAGTCGTCCGCCGCGGCCGGTGGCGCGAGCAAGCCGACCAGCAGCGCGCCGATCGTCAGGGCCGGCACTCCCCGTCGCATCCGCATCCGTGTGGACATCGTGCTTCCCATCCGCGGGCTGCTCGCGCCGCTACGTCATCGACGCGAACAGGATAAGCCCCGAGCCTGGGGATGTCAGTAGGAGGTCGCCGCCGGGTAGCCGAAGTACTGCTCGAGCGTGTGGAAGCCGCCGCTGCGCATGTCCGTCGCGAGGGCGACGCCGACGTACCGAAGGTGCCACGGCTCGCTCTTGTAGCCGGTGATGTGCTCGTAGCCGGCCTTGTAGCGGACGATGAATCCGAATCTGTGCGCGTTCGCGGCGACCCATGCGCCGGTCTTCGAGCCGCCGAACGCGTAGATGCCCCCGCATCCCGGGGCGCACGCGACGACGTCGACGGACCAGCCGGTCTGATGCTCGCTGTGGCCAGGCCGCGCCGAAGACCGGTCCGTCCAGGTCTTGCCCTGGGTACGGAGGTTGCGCTCGTAGATCGCACTCTGCGTCGCATAGGACCGGTAGGCGCTGGAGTTGCCGAGCTTGCCGACACCGGCCGCAGCGGCGGCGGCCGACAGCTTCTCGAGGGCCGTGGCCGCCTCGGCGCGCAGCGTCGCGCCGCCCACGCGGGCGATGGAAGGCTGACGCAGGCCCGCGGGCGCGTACCTCAGCGGCGACAGGGGGTTCTTCTTGTTGACGAGCAGCCACAGGCTCTTCGGATCGGTGAGACTCAGGCACGCGTGCTGCTGGGCGACCAGGCCGCGCAGTGCGACGGTCCCGCCGATCAGCACCAGCTTCGCGGGCGCGACCTTCGCCACGAAGCTGCGCGCAGGTTCGGCGAGGCAGTGCGGCGGCGTCAGCAGCACCGGCGACGAACCCCGCGCCGCGATCCCCGACGCCGTGATCGCGTCGGGGAAGTCCACGCCTGTGGCGACGTAGACGGTCTGGGGCCGGCCGAACTCGGCCGCCACTTTCGCGCTCGTGTCGTAGCGGTTCGCGCCCGCCAGCCGGCGGACCGTCGCGCCCGCGGCGCCGGCGAGGGCGTTGGCCGTCGCCGCGGAGACGGCAAGGTCGCCGCCGATCACGACGATCTCCCGAGGGGCGAGCGTCTCGAGCAGGTCCACCGTCGACGGGTCGAGCGCCGGGTTCTGACCGCGCACGAGGAGCAGCGGTGCGTCATCGGCGCCGGCGAGCGCCCCGCCGCTGAGGGCATCGGGGAACGCCGCTCCCGTCGCGATGTACACGCGGTCGGCGCCGTCGGGGAACCCGAACAGAGCGGTCAGCGCCGACGTCTCGTACCGATCCTCGCCCGCCAGCCGCTCGACGACAGGTGCCAGCTCGCGCAGCTGACGCTCGACCGCCGCCCCGACGGCGACGGCGCCGCCGGCGATCACGATCCGCTCCGGTGCGAGCCGGACCAGTTCCGCGCGCGTCGCCGCGGACAGCGTGGTCTGCGAAACCAGGAGCACCGGACCGCCGAGTCTGGCGGCGACGGGGCCGATGCTCAGGCCATCGGCGAACGCAAACCCGTTGGCGATGAAGACGGTCTTCACGGTCGACGTCGTGGGGAACGCCGCCTTCGACAGCGCGACCGCCGTCTGGTAGCGGTCGGAACCGGCGATCCGGGATGCCGTCGGCGCGGCGTGCGCGGGCGGCGGGGCGATGATCGCTGTCCCGGTGAAGACGACGACAGCCAGCGCGGCGAGCGCGGCAAGCAGGCGCGTGCGTGCGGTCATTTCCCCTCCGTCGGCTGCGACGGTCCACCCCAGTGTCACTTCGAGAAGTGCTGCGCGCGACGCTATCAGATACGGATTCCGTCCGTCGCGGCTGCCGACAAGTGCGCCATACTGGCCTGCGTGATGCGACCCGACGCGACCGGCCCCCGGACCGATCCCCTTCAGGCGACCGGCGCCGTGGATGAGGCCGCAGAGCTGATCGACGAGGCCGAGTGGCAGAGGGCGCGCGCCGATACCGCAGAGGCGGCCGTCGAACGGGCTCGGACCCAGCTCAAAGAGGCACGCGAACGTCTCGCGGCGACGCAGGGACAGCTCGCCGCCGCGCGGTCCCGACGCGCAGTGCGGATCGTGGACCGGCTCACGCGCGCCGCCCGGCATCCGCGCGCGTTCCTGCGCGAGTGGCGCCGCCGACGGGGCGCGCCGCCGGCACGGACGCCGTCCCCCGCGGCGCCGGCTGCGACGGCGTCCGACGGGGTGCTCGCTCCCTGGTCCGGGATCGCCGGCCCGGATGCGGACGGCCGCGCGTCGCGCGCTCGCGCGAGACTCGGTGCACGTGGCGTCCTCTCACGCCGTCCCCGCATCGCCGGGGTGCTGCCCGCCGACACCGCCCGAGCGCTCGCGTACGACGCGGAACTGCTGTCCGCCGCCGACGCGGACCAGCAGCGGTTCGCGGAGTTCGACCCCGACGTGCTGCTGGTCGAGACCCCTCGCCATGAACCCGGCGACGTGGCGGTGACTCCGGCGCTGTCGCCCGAGGCCCTGGCCCCGCTTCTCGCCCGGTGCGACGAGAGCAGCATCCCGACCGCGATCTGGCTCACCGTCGACCCACAGCATCTCGACACGTACCTGGATCTGGCCGCGGCATTCGATCACGTCTTCACGCCGGACGTCGATCAGATCCCGTACCTGCGCCGCGACCTCGGACACGATCGGGTCTGGTTCCTCCCGTTCGCGGCACAGCCGCGCCTGTATCATCCCGTCGGCGACGAGGAGCGCCGCCCCGTCGCCGTGTTCGCGGGCGGACACTACGCACGCGCGACGTCGCGCACGCACGACTTCGGCGTCGTCGTCGATGCGCTCGAGGGTCTGACCTCGCTCGAGATCCTCGATCCCCACGTCCACGCCGTCCTCCCCCATCGCCGGTACCCCGAGCGGTACCGCGCCGCCGTGATCGGCGCACGCAGCCCCGACGCGATCCCCGGCGCGTACCGCTCCGCCGCCTTCGGGGTGAGCGTCACGACGGCGAGAGCCTCCTCCTCGCTCGTCCCCCGCCGCGTCCTCGAGCTGCTGATGTCCGGCACGCCCGTCCTCTCCACCTACGCACGCGGACTTCGTGCCGTCCTCGGCGCCGTCGTCCCCGCCGCCGACGGCGTCGCGCCCCTGCGCCGCACGATCGAGCAGCTGCTGCGCGACTCCGAAGCCCGGGAGCGTCTGGCCGCCGCGGGCCTGCGTGCGGTCCTGCGCGACCACACCTATCGCGAACGCCTGCGCACGATGTTCGCCGTGATGAGCGGCGAGCCGTCCGCCCCGCTCACGCCTCAGGTCGTCGCGATCTCCCGCCCCGAGACCCCCGACGACCTGCGGCTGCTGGCCAGGACGCTCGCCGCGCAGCAGGCCGTGGCGGTACGCGGCGTGGTCGTCACCGACGATCCGGCCATCGGCGAGGCCGCCGAGGGTGAGGGCTGCACGGTGATCTCCTCCGCCGAGGCGCGCACGCTCAGCACGCAGTCCGTCGCCGAGGGCGCGTCCGTGGCGATGCTGGACCCGCGCGACTGGTACGGCCCGCACTACCTGCAGAGCCTGGCCCAGGCCGCTCAGTACACCGAGGCGGAGTGGGCCACCAAGGACGCGCACTATCTCGCGGCCGGCCGGCGGGCCACGCGGTCGGCGGACGGCGTGGCCCACCGCCTGAGGACCACCGGCACCGTCGCGCCGCGGAGATCGCTGCTCCTCCGGACGTCGCCCACGCTGACGGTCGCCGACCTCATGGCCGAGCAGATCGCCCCCCGTGGCGACAGCGTCGCCGTGGACCCGTTCGACTACTGCGCCGAGGGCGCCGACGGGATCGACATCGCACCGGCCGAGAGCTCCTCGCTCACCGCACCGTCGCTCGACGAGTTCTCCCACCGCGTGCTCTCCGGTCCACTGACGGACGAGGAGCGACCGCCGACGCGCGTGCTGGACCCCCGCCACTGGCCCCTCACGCCGCCGATCGGGTCGCAGCTGCGCATCGATCGTCATGGGAGCCGCTCTCTGCGCGTGCGACGCGAGCGGGATGCCGGCGTGGCCTACCTCTGGCTCGACGCGCGGCTCGCGGTCGCCGAGCTCGTCTCCGACGGACGCGTGACGGTGCACCTCGAGTCGCGGGGAACCCTCGACGTGCGGATCATCGCTCGCTGGTTCGACCGCGCCGGCGCGATCCTGCGCTCCGACTCCGGGCTGTCCGGATTCGATCACACGTTCGAGCCCCCGCCCGGCGCGGTGACGTGCCAGTTCGCCGTGCGCATCGCCGGCGACGGAGTCACCGACATCCGAATGCTCGCGGTGGGGTCCGGCTCCGCCGTCCGGCCCGCCCTTGCCGAGGCCGCGGCGCCCGTGCTCGTGCTCGCCGACGCCTATCCGAGCTACGAGAACCTCTACCGGTATGCCTTCGTGCATTCGCGAGTGCGCGACTATCGCCGCCGCGGGGTCGTCGCGGACGTCTTCAGGTACCACGGGCCCGAGAGTCCCGGCTGGTACGAGTTCGAGGGTTTCGAGGTCGAGACCGGTGGCGCTGCCGCGTTGCGCGCGTCCCTGCGCCGGCCCGGGCGCACCCATGTGCTCGTGCACTTCCTGTCGGCCGAGTTGTGGGAAGTGCTCTCCGAGGAGGCGGACCGGCTCGACATCACGGTGTGGGTCCACGGATCCGACCTCCAAGGCTGGTGGCGGCGTGTCTACGCGAACGAAGGGGACCTCGAGAAGGCGAAGCTGTCCACGGCGCGTCGTCATCCGTTCTGGAAGGACCTGCTCGCGGACCTCCCCGCCCGCCTGGGCTTCGTCTTCGTCTCCGATCACTTCATGAGGGAGTCGCTCTCCGACATCGAACGCGACATCCCCGAGCACCAGCGTGCGGTGATCCACAACCCCATCGACACCTCGATCTTCGAGTACCGGGAGAAGCCGGACGACGCGCGCCTGCGCATCCTGTCCATCCGCCCCTATGCCGGTCCGATCTACGCCAACGACCTCTCCGTGGCCGCCGTGCTCGACCTCGCTGCGGAGCCCTGGTTCGATCAGCTGGAGTTCCGCTTCATCGGCGACGGCCCCTACTTCGAAGAGACGCTCGCCCCCGTACGCGGCTTCGCGAACGTCATCGTGGAACGCCGGTATCTGAGCCAGCACCAGATCGCGGACCTCCACCGGGAGTACGGCGTCTTCCTCGTCCCCACCCGCGCTGACACCCACGGAGTCAGTCGCGATGAGGCCATGTCCTCCGGGCTGGTCCCGGTGACCTCAGCGGTCGCCGCCGTGCCCGAGTTCGTCAGCGACGCCGAGGGATATCTCGCCCCACGCGACGACGCGAAGGCGCTGGCCGACGCGATCCGGGATCTGTACGCCCACCCGGAGGTGTTCCGCCGGAAGTCGCGCGCGGCGGCCGAGCGGATCCGGCGCCAGACCGCAGCCGACGTCATCGTCCCGCGGGAACTCGAGTTCGGCCTCTGGCGAACCCGCTGACGCGCCCCCGCGACCCCGGGCTCTCCCAGGAAGAGGACAGGTGCGATGGTAGACTCGACCGTTCGCACACCTCCGGAATGAACTCTCTGTGACCCTGAACATAATGACGGTCTTCGGGACGCGCCCCGAAGCGATCAAGATGGCTCCGGTCATCACAGCCCTGACGGAATCGACTGACCTCTCGGTGTCCCCCGTCGTCACCGGACAGCATCGAGAGATGCTCGATCAGGTCAACCGCGCCTTCGGCATCGTCCCCGTCGACGACCTCGCGGTGTTCGAGCCGGGGATCGGGCTGAACCGCCTGACCGAGAAGACGCTCGCTGCGCTCACCCCGATCCTGCGCGCGCGGCGCCCCGACGCGGTCATGGTGCAGGGCGACACGACATCCGCGCTGGCTGCCGGCCTGGCTGCGTTCAATGAGCAGATCCCGGTGATCCACCTGGAAGCGGGCCTGCGCACCGACTCGATCGCCTCGCCGTTCCCCGAAGAGGGCAATCGCCGCCTCCTCAGCCAGATCTCCGCGCTGCACCTGGCGCCGACACCGGCTGCGCGTGAGAACCTGCTGCGCAGCGGCATCCCCGCCGCCGACATCGCCGTCACGGGGAACACCGTGATCGATGCGCTCCACGTGACGGTCGCCCGAGACGTCCCGTTCGTGGACCCGAGGCTCGTGCCCCTGGCCGACGACGCCCGCCGCATCGTGCTCGTCACCTCGCATCGCCGCGAATCCTGGGGTGCCCCCATGGCGCGCACCGCCGCCGCTCTGGCCACGCTCGCCCGCCAGCGCGATGATGTGCTGTTCGTCTTCCCGCTGCACGCCAATCCTGCGGTGCGCGAGATCTTCGAGCCGGTGCTGGCCCCCTTCTCGAACGTCCTGCTCACCGAGTCACTCACCTACACCGACCTGTGCCGCGTGCTCGCGCGCTGCACTCTCGTCGTCTCGGACTCGGGGGGCCTCCAGGAAGAGGCCCCCGCACTGGGCAAACCCGTCCTCGTCCTGCGCGACGACACCGAGCGCCCGGAGGCGATCGCGGCGGGGACCGCGATCCTCGTGGGCACCGACCCCGACGAGATCGTCCTGAACACCAATCGCCTGCTGGACGACCCGACGGTCTACGCGACGATGGCCAACGCGCGCAACCCCTTCGGCGACGGCCGCGCCGCCGAGCGCTCGGTCGCCGCCGTGCGCTCGTTCTTCGGTCGCGGCCAGCGCATCGCCGACTTCCTCCCCACCGACCACTCCGGAGATCCCGCATGACTCGCATCCAGACCGTCGACGTGATCGGGCTCGGCTACATCGGACTGCCGACAGCGGCGATCCTCGCCGCCAACGGCGTCCGCGTGCATGGCACGGACATCAATCAGGGCACCGTCGATGCGGTCTCATCGGGGAAGGTGCCGTTCGTCGAGCCGGATCTGGGCGACGTGGTGACGGCGGCGGTCGCCGGGGGAACGCTCACGGCGGGCACCGACGTGCGCCCGTCGGACGCGTTCATCATCGCCGTGCCGACGCCGTTCATCGGCGATCGCTCGCCCGATCTGCGCTTCATCGAGTCCGCGACCCGCATGCTCGCCCCCGCGGTCAAGGCCGGCGACCTCGTCATCCTCGAATCGACGGTCCCGCCGGGAGCGACCGAGCAGGTCGGCGCCTGGATCCGGGCGGAGCGCCCCGATCTGGTCGGCGCGGACGGAACGCTCGCGGTGCACCTCGCGCACTGCCCGGAGCGGGTGCTGCCCGGCCGCATCATGGTCGAGCTCGTGGCCAACGACCGCATCATCGGCGGCATCACCGCCGAGGCTGCGGAACTCGCGAAGTCGCTCTACGCGACCTTCTGCCGCGGGGAGATCATCCTGTCGGACGCGCGGACGGCCGAGCTCGCGAAGCTGGTCGAGAACTCCTACCGCGACGTCAACATCGCCTTCGCGAACGAGCTGTCGCTGATCGCGGACGATCTCGACATCGACGTGTGGGAGCTCATCGACCTCGCCAACCGGCATCCTCGTGTGAACATCCTGCAGCCGGGCCCGGGCGTCGGCGGACACTGCATCGCCGTCGACCCGTGGTTCATCGTCGACACGGCCCCCGTGCTGTCGCGCCTGATCCGCACGGCGCGCGAGGTCAACGACAGCAAGCCCGCGTGGGTGATCGACAAGGTGCGCGAGGCGGTCGCCGGGATCGAGTCCCCGACCGTCGCCGCCCTCGGGCTGGCCTTCAAGCCGAACATCGACGACCTGCGTGAGTCGCCCGCCCGGAAGATCGCGGCGGAGATCGCCGACACCATCCCTCACGCGCGCGTGCTCGCCGTGGAGCCCAACATCGACGAGCTCCCCGGAGACCTGGCCAATCGCCGGAACATCGAGCTCACATCGCTCGAAGCCGCCGTCGCCGCCGCCGACGTGGTCGTCCTGCTGGTCGACCACGCCGAGTTCCGCGAGGCGGACACCGCCGCACTGGGGCTCGACACACGGGCCGTCGTCGACACGCGCGGAGTCTGGCGGTGACAGCGCCCGTGCTGGCCGCCGACGCCCGGATTCTCCGCGCGCCGGTCTCCGTGGCCGGCGTCACGCTGGTCGCGCCGGCCGATACGTGGAGTCGCGTCGGCCTGGGCTTCGTCGAGTCCGACGTCACGCTGGTCGCTGCCGTCGAAGAGGCCGACGCCGAGAGCGGGATCGTCGTGCTCGCCGACGATCCCGCGCCGCTGGACGCCGCGCTGCGCGCGCTGGCGGCACAGCCGTCGCCGCGCTGGCAGCTGGTGCTGCCGCAGGACAGCGCGGCGCTCTCGCACGTGCTCACGGACGAGCTCCCCGTCGCGATGACCATGACCGGCATCCGCGTCGACGAAGACCATCAGCTGGTGGGCATCGACTGCCAAGCCGGCGCCCAGCCGTCGGCGGGACCGCTGGCGCGCGAACTGCTGGCCGCGTGGTTGCTGCGCCCGTCGGTCGAATCGGCGCACGCGACGGCCGCAGAAGACACCGTCGAGCACCTGCTGGGCCTTCTGCGGCGGATCGGCGAGCAGGCGGAGATCACCGCCGAGGGCACCGCGGCCGTCAGCAAGGAGAGCGCAGAGCTGGCGAAGCTGCGCAAGCAGAACGCCGACCTGACGAAGAAGTACCGCAGCATCACCAAGTCCCGCGTCGGCCGCCTGTTCCTGAAGTACCGCGGCCTGAGGAAGAAGTTGAGGAAGATCCGTGGCTCACACCGACGCCGCTGAGTTCGCTCGCCGCGCACTCGGCGACGCCACATTCCGTCTCGAGGCGGTCGCCGCTCTGGAGAACCGCGACTGGAGCGTCCGGACGCGTCCGCGCACGACCGCCGAGGACGGGGTGACGGTCATCGTGCCGACGTATCGCGGCCGCGATCGGATCGTGACGACCCTGGCGAGCCTCGCCGGTCAGACCCTGGACAGCGCTCGCTTCGAGATCGTCGTCGTGGCCAACGGGCCGGACGACGGCACGACCACGGAGGTCGCCGCGTTCGCCGCATCGCACCCCGGCCTCAGCGTGCGCATCCTGCGGGCCGCGCGGCCCAGCGCCGGCGCCGCGCGCAACGTCGGACTGGCCGCCGCCCGCCGCGCGTATCTCACCTTCCTCGACGACGACGACCGCCTGGAGCCCGACGCCCTGCGTGCGATGCTCGAGCGCGCGCGACCGGACCGGATCGTCACGACCCGGCTGATCGATGTCCACCCGGACGGCCGGCGCGACGAATCGTCGGCGATGGCGAAGCGTCTGACAGACCTCGAGAGCCGGCCGACCGGAACCCCGCTCGCCGAGGCGACGGGGATACTGGGCTTCAACGCCTGCAAGCTCATCCCGCGCGATGTCGCCCTGCGCGGACGCTACGATCCCGAACTGCCCTCGGGCGAGGACGTCGCGTACATGGCGACTCTTCTCACCGAGCAGCTCACCGTCGTCCCCGCCGCCGGAGACCAGCCGCGCGCCTACCTGCGGAGCGTGCGCGAGGGCTCGGTGTCGCGGCGTGACGCGGACTTCAGCTTCTCCGTCGACGACCGGCTCGCAGTGATCCGCCGGCTCGAACGGATCGATGCGCACCCCGACAACTCCAACGGGCTGTCCCAGCTGATCCGCGCGCAGGCGCGCTTCCTCGCGCGCTTCGTCGAAGACGCCCCTCAGCAATGGGACGCGGTCCAGCAGGCGATCGCCGACAGCGGCGTGACGCAGTTCCCCTGGCACGTCTTCAAGAACCGCGAAGCCGGGCACCTGGCCATCCTGTACTGCTTCTCTCCCTTCCTCGACCCGAGCGGCGTCGCCGCCGGAAAGGTGATCGCGGCACGCGAGAAGGTCGTCGACGTCATCACCGCCGACATGTCCGACATCCGGGCCAAGGACTATTCGCTCGACGCGCTCAATCGCGAGTGGCTCGCGCGGCGCGCGATCATCCCGACCGAGCCCTACGCCTTCTCCTCCTGGGCGCCGACGGCGGACTTCGCGGTCAAGGCCGCCGAGCGCGCCCACGCGTGGGAGAAGACCCGGGGCGTGCGCTACGAGACCCTGTACACCCGCGCCCTGTGGTGCGGCAGCCACGTGGCCGGCGCCATCTACAAGCTCTCGCACCCCGACGTGGTCTGGACCGCCGAGTTCTCCGACCCGCTCAGCCGCGGGATCGACGCGCTCCCCCGCCCCAGCTACATGTCCGAGGACGAGGTGACCGCCCAGCTGCGAGCGGCCGTGCACAAGCGCGGCACGGTCATCCCCGAGGGCATCTCGATGTTCGAGTTCGTCGAGTACGTGACGTACGCGCTCGCGGACGAGTTCATCTTCACCAACCCGAACCAGCGCGACTACATGCTGTCGCTGACGACGCCGGAACTGGCCGAGCGCGTCGGTGGCCGCGCGACGGTGCGCCCGCATCCCTCCCCCTCGCCCTCGGCCTACCAGGAGGTCATCACGCGCTACACGCTGCGTGACGACGTCGTCAACATCGGCTACTTCGGCAGCTTCTACGGCAACCGCACGCTGTCCGAGGTCCTGCTCGCACTGCGCGGACTCACCCGCGCCGAGCGCGACCGCATCCGGCTGCACGTGTTCTGCAACAAGCCCGAGGAGTTCACCGAACTCCTGACCGAGCACGGCCTGGCCACCGAGGTCTACGTGAACCCGTACCTGGGCTACATGGAGTTCCTCAACGCCTCGACGAAGTTCGATGTGCTGCTGGTGCAGGATGCCGACACGACGGGCACGTTCGAGGTCAACCCGTTCCTGCCCTCGAAGTACTCCGACTATCGCGGCTCGGGAGCTGCCGTCTGGGGGATCATCGAGGAGGGCTCGCCGCTGTCCGCCCAGCCGCTGTCGCACCGCAGCGGGGTCGGAGACGTCGAAGGCGCCATCATGGTGCTGCGCACCCTCGCCGGGTCGTAGCCCCGCTCAGCCGGACGCGATGATCCGGCGGAGCACCGCCGCCCCTGCGGCGGCGTCCCCGAGCGGGGACTGCTCGCGCAGGCCGGACGCGCTCAGCATCGAGCCCTCGTCGACGAGCCCCCACACGGGCGTCCCCGACCCGCGATAGTCCGCCGCCTTCGAGGGCAGGTACGGATTGAGCCGGAACTCGGGCGGGCGGTGCGCGTCGGCCACGATGAGCCAGTCGACCATGGTCGTCATGGCCAGGAAGTCGAAGTACGCGAGCGCGGGGAGCACCGTGACCATGTCGCGCGCCGGATGGGCATCGACGTCGGCCTGCGCCTTGTCGACGGTCGCCGTGAAGATCAGCAGGCGCACGCGATCGCGTTCCGCGCCGTCCAGCAGCGCGAACGGGTCCAAGAGGTCGCCCACGCCGCGGACGTTGTAGAAGTTGCCGAAGTAGCCGATGGCGATCCGCCCCTGCGCCTCCGCCGGAAGGGCCAGATCCGCCGCCCCGCGGCGGTAGAGCTCGGGTCCGGGGGTCGGATGCCGTTGGATCTCGGATCTCGCGATCACCGCGTCGACGATCGGCGGGTCCGTGTAGGCCTCGAGCATGATCGTGCGCTGATGCTCGTTGGTGAAGACGATGCGGTCGGCGAGCGAGTACACCATCCACTCGACCGTCTCGAAGAACAGGTCGCTGGGGCGCCCCGGCATCCCCCGCTCACGCACCGCCGCCTCGATGTCGTGGAGGATCTCGCTGGGGACGACGAGGTCGGGGCGGCGGTCGCCGGTCGGACGCAGCGCGAGCGGATCGGAGAGCTCCGCGGTCCAGGGCACGTCCGGGTGGCGCGCCTTGTACCAGGCTGCCAGGACGGAGGGGGCGATCCACATCGAGCGGCTGTACACGGAGCGGTACTCGCCGCGTGTACTCTCCCGCAGGTCGATCTTCGCCATGCCGGCACGGCAGAACCGTTCGATCCCCCGCCAGTTCCCGGCGGCCACCGGCCCGTGCGCCACCATCCGTCGCCCCACCTGGCCCCGGATGAGCTCCAGCGAGCGGGCGTCGGTCGGCCGGCGGCTGCTCATGTCCTGGGTGACGAGATCGTAGGGGTCGCGGCCGGCGAAGCGGCGGGCGACGACGAACCCACCGGTGTCCAGGAGTGGCGGAAAGGCGTAGACGATCGCCAGGTCGCGGGCGAGCGGCGCCCGCAGTCCTTCGAGATCGACGCCGGGCTCCGGCACCTCCCCGAGCTGCTCGAGCAGCCTCCGATGCTCCGCCCGATCGGCGCTCACGTCGTCCCCGGCGCGCTCCGAGATCGCGGCGCGCACTTCGGCGAGGGCGGCAGCCACGCGCGGTCCCCGGGCATCGACCGCGGCCAGGGCGGCCAGCGCCGGAAACCAGCGTCGCGCCCGCGCGATCGACGGAGCCTGCGGGACGGTCGCCGGAGCCTGGGGCGCCGCCACGGCGGCGAGCAGCGGCGTGCGATTGAGCCGGGCGACCGCACGGGCCCGGTGAACGACCCCCGCGGCGGGACCGAGGTCGGTCGCATACCCGGCCGCGCGCGCGTGCCGAGCCGGCAGCGCGGTCCCCGCCAGCAGCACTGCACCCGTCAGCAGCGAGGTCGCGTCGCCCAGGTAGGCCGCGTCGCTGTCCGGCACGACCGGCACCCGTCGCTGCGCCGCACGCAGCATGCCCGCGAGGAACCCGGGAGCGATCGTGACCTCTTCGTCGAGGAGGATGACCCAGCGTCCCCGAGCGCGCGCCAGGCCGTCGGGCCCGAACCGGACCTCCCAGCGACGAGGCGCGAGAGTCTGCCGACGCAGATCGTCGGCGCATCCGGACGCCGGTCCGATCAGCACCACGGTCAACTCGGGGCGCAGTCGCACGGCACGCGTGATCCGCACCGCCGCCTGTTCGAGCGTCCGAAGCACCCTAGTGCGCACGTCGCCGCCTCTCGATCAGAGTGTCGTAGATCCGCTGCGAGCTGCGGGCGTCCCAGTGCACGAACGCGCGCGCCACGCGAGCATCGTACGGTTCGCCCCGCCCCTCGCGCGCCGCGCGGACGATCGCGGAGACCGCGTCGTCCGGATCGTCCACGATCGGCCCGAATCCGTCCCGTCCGTAGTCGAAGTACCCGGGCAGGATCGTGTGGTCGCGCCCGAACATCTCGCGGGCGTCCGCCTGCGCATAGACGACGGCGGATCCGGCGAACGCCGCATCGAAGGCGACGGACGAGTAGTCGGTGACGAACACGCGTGTGCGCGACAGCAGCGCCGGGATGTCGTCGCCGCCATAGCGGGCGACGGAGACATGAGCGGGGAGGTCGTCCAGCGGCAGGTGGGCCGCGATGTTCGGATGCGGCAGCAGCACGACGCGTCCGGCCGACTCGTCCGCCCACGCCGCCAGCGCGGAAGAGGTGAGCAGCCCCATGAGGTCGCGGACGAATCGCGTGTCGTGGAACCCGGGCCTCGGCGCGCGCGCGGCACCCGGGCGCGAGGCGGGTTCGAAGTGCGCGTTGCGCCAGGTCGGCGCGAGGAGGATCGTGTCGCGCTGCTCCCAGGGTGACCTCGCGGACAGCTCACGCAGCCGGTCGTAGCGCGGCATTCCGGTGAGGACGACCTCGCGGTCGGTGAAGACGTAGGCCGAGCCGTCTCCGGCGATGGCCTCCCTCTCGTCGGCGGTGGTGGTGACGAAGACGTCGATCTGCTGGCGGTTGAGCCACAGGGAGAGGTCGTTGTGGATCACGCCGTGCTGGAGGAACGTGAAGCGGTGGGTGCGCTGCGAGGAGATCAGGCGGTCGCCGCGCGGCTGCGCGACGGCGAGTCCGGCGTGGGAGGAGAGATACTCCGCGCAGGCGTGCAGCGCCAGCTGATGGGCGACCGAGCCGTACTCGATCATCCGGAAGCCCTCGGCTGCGAGGCGGGCGAAATCGGGCGAGTCGGCGTCGAGCACGAACCACGCGTTGACCTCGGGGTGGTGCCGGCGCATCCAGCGGTACAGATGCTCCGCGTTGTCGCCCGCGATGTCGGCGCGATCCATGAACACCCAGGCGTCTGCGAACCGTCGCCCGGCGCCGAGCCGTCTCGTGACCATCCGGACGAGCGCGGCCCGGCTCAACCAGGACCGTCGTGCGCGCCGGAAGCGGGCGCGCACCCCGCGCGGACGCGCTGCGGCCTCTTCGGGCGCGCCGACGATCGAATGCTCTGCGCCGTTCACGCGTAGGGCGTCGACATCGCGCGCCACCCAGGCGATCCGCTCCCAGACCTCCTCCTGCCCGAAGATGTCGATGCGCCGCCACTTGGCGAACACGGGCGCTCGGGTCGCGCCGCGCGACAGGAACAGCTCCCCGTCCACCGGCCGATTCGCGCGATAGCGCACCCGGACGAGATCGCGGGCCGGGTCGTCCGGTCCGCGTTCGACGGCGACCGGCAGCGGCTCGCCGGTCCAGGCCCGCAGCACATCGCCGATCTCCGACGCGGGCCAGGCGGGAAGCGCAGCCGCGGAGCGCAGCAGGCGGAGTCCCTCGCGCGCCAGCGCGCGAACGCGAGCGCGCTCTTCGGTCGCCAGCACCACCGCTTTCGACGACGTGGACAGCTCCCCGCTCATCAGCAGCTGGAGTTCGTGCAGGAACGCTCGCGCACGCGCGGGGCGCGCTGCCGATCGGAGCGCGGCGAGATGACCGGCTTCCAGACGATCCAGATAGTGCGCCGACTCCGAGCGGAAGACAGCGGACAGGCGCGCCGGGCGGGTCGGGACAACGCCATCGATCGGCGCCAGCGCGACGGTGTCGCTCCGATCGGCGAGTGCGGCGAACAGGACGGCATCGACGAGATCGTCGAGCGGCTCCGTCTCGAAGGGATCGGCCTCCACGATCGCGGTGCGTCGGATCACGGCGGCGGCCAGGGGAAGATCCACGAACTCGGATGCCGGGACCCGGACCGGCGCGCGCTGCCATCGTTCCCGGAAGGCGGGCAGGACGCGGCCACGGCCATCGGGTGACACGCGGCACGGACGGAGCGCGACGACATCCACCCCGATCGCATCGGATGCGAGGAATCCGAGCAGGGCGGTCAGCGTGCTGTCGTCGACGCGCGCATCCGCGGGCAGCAGCATGATCCATTCGCCGTTCGCGGCGGCGGTCCCTGCGCGCCGGATCTCAGCGTTCGTGGCCGACGGGGCGATCGCGGTGACGTCTGCGGTGAGCGGCTGGGCGCTCTCTCCGCGTCGAGGGCGCCGGCGCGGAGGCGACGTGTCGACGAAGATCCGCTCCACGGCCTCGCCGCCCGCGGACGACAGCGAAAGCTCGATCGCCGTCTGACCGTCCACGAGGGGGACGATGAGCGAGAGCAGAGGTGAGTGTGTAGTGGGCACGGCGGAGCGGGTCGGTGGGCCCGGCGCGCCGGGGATGCAGGGCAAGTCTAGCCGCGAGGTCGTCTCAACGGCGGCGGATGCGTGCGGCGATCGCTCCCCGAACGCGGTGCAGGCGCAGCGTCTCCACCTCCCACACCCGACGCAGCCGCGCGATCGGGCTGCCGCCGGGACCGGGCGCCGGCTTCCACACGCGGACGTCTGTCCCCCGCGCGGCGAGGGCCCACCGCGCGCCGTGGACGCGCCGCCGGTGCCGGTCGAGCTGTTCGCCCATCGTGGTGAACGGACACCGGCGGACCACCGTCCGCACGCGGCCGTCGACCCGCACCCGACGGATCGGGCCGTCGGGCGATGCGCTGATGGTCCGCAGCACCCGCTGGCCGAAGTAGTCGCGGTACTCGGCGTCCGCCGCCTCGACGCGCTGGAACGGCCCATCCCCGTGATCGATCTCGATCACGCCTTCGCCGGTCGCGAAGGTCAGCGCCTGCCGGCGCGTACGGTTCAGGTACACGCCCACCCAGGGCGGCACCTCGCGTCCTGCGAGTGCATTCAGCACGAGACGCGATTCCAGCGGAAGCGCCGTCGCGTCGTAGGCGAACAGCCGCTCTTCCGTGACCCATCGGGCGCACTCCGCCAGCGCGGACACGACGCGCAGCCGGTCGGACTCGCTCAGCACCGCCGCATACTCGGCATCGCGCAGCTGGCCCGGCAGCAGCCACTGGCACTCGTAGAGGAACATCGACTGCAACCAGCCCGGGACGCCGCCTGCCGCGGCGGCCCGGCGCATGAGCGGCGCGTAGCCGTCGCGGAATCGGTCGATGTACGTGGACGGCTCGCTGCGGAATCGATCGACGGCGGAATCCGCTGCGGCGCGCTTCCGGTAGATGTACCGCGCTGCGGCGACCAGGCCCAGCCGAGGCTCCTCGACACCGAGGAGATACGCGGCGGTGAACAGCGCATCCTCCGAGGCGTGCAGCCCCGGCGTGAAGCGCACACCGGCGCGGCGCAGGTCGGCGACCCGAAAGAACGCGGACGCCACGTTCAGCTGGAAGAAGTCGGGGAAGCCGGTCATCGGGACGACTCGGTCGCCGGCGGCGAACCGGAATCCCAGGGCGTGGATGTCCTGGGGCTCGGGCTCGGGTTCGCGGAGCCGCAGCAGGCGGGTCGACAACACCGATGCATCGTCGTGGCGTCGCGCGAACGATGCGACCGAGCGGAAGTAGGCCGGATCCAGGAAGTCATCCGAGTCCGGGAACGTGACCCAGTCGGCGGTCGCTGCGTCGAGGCCGGTGTTGCGCGCGACGCTCACCCCGGCATTGGCCTGCCGCAGCACGCGGCCCGCGAACCGGCTGCCGACGAGCCACTCCTCGACCAGCGCCGCCGAACGATCCGGCGACCCGTCATCGACGAAGATCAACTCGAGGCGATACGACCCAGGGTGCTGCGCGTCGAGCGAGGCGAGCAGATCGGGGAGATAGCGCTCTACGCGATACAGCGGAATGACGACGCTGATCGCCATCTCGTGCGAAAGCCTTCGTGGCACCCTCGAAGTCTAGGCGGATCCGCCCTCCGGGGGTCGACGACGTAGGATGAATCGGCGGCGGACGCCGCGCTCTGGAGGGGAGACGCATGACAGTTCCAGCCCGGACCGTGGCCGTCGTGCTCGCCGGGGGGATCGGCGTCCGCGTCGGTCTCGGCATCCCCAAGCAGCTCATCAAGATCGCCGGGAAGGCGATCGTCGAGCACACGCTCGAGGCGCTCGATCGCAGCGAGAGCGTGGACGAGGTCATCGTCATGATGAACGCCGAGTCGATCCATGAGCTCGACCACCTGCTCGACGCGGAGCGCTTCCCGAAGCTGTCGCGGATCCTGCCCGGCGGAGCCACGCGCAACGACACGACGAAGCTGGCGCTGGCGGCGATCGACGGCGATGACACGAAGGTGCTCTTCCACGATGCGGTGCGCCCCTTCATCGACGATCGGATCATCCGGGACTGCGTCGACGCTCTCGACGCGTACGACGCCGTCGACACGGCGATCGCGTCAGCCGACACCATCATCGAAGTCGACGATGACCGCCTCATCACCGCGATCCCCGATCGTTCCCGGCTCCGGCGCGGACAGACGCCGCAGGCCTTCCGGCTGGGGACGATCCGGCGCGCGTACGCGCTCGCTGAGGGCGACCCGCACTTCCGCGCGACGGACGACTGCGGTGTCGTGTTCACCTACCTTCCGGATGTCCCGATCTACGTGGTCGACGGCACCCCCGAGAACATGAAGGTCACCGAGCCGATCGACGTGCACATCGCCGACAAGCTCTTCCAGCTGCAGTCCACCAGCCTGTCCGAAGGCGGTCGCACCGGACAGCTGCCCGACTTGGCCGGCCGCGGGATCGTGGTCTTCGGGGGAAGCTACGGCATCGGGGAGAGCATCCTGGAGCTGGCGAGATCGGCCGGCGCCGCGGTCATCGAGTTCAGTCGCTCCAGCACCGGTACCGACGTGCGATCGGCCAAGCAGGTGCGTGGAGCCCTGGCGCGGGCGCACGAGCAGCTCGGTCGCATCGACGCCGTGATCGTCACCGCGGGCGTGCTCCAGATCGGGCCGCTGGTGGACACCCGCAAGAAGGATCTCAAGCTGACGATCGAGACGAACCTGGTCGCTCCGGCGGTGATCGCGCGCGAGGCCTTCTCCTACCTCGAGCCGACGCACGGCGAGCTGGTGCTGTTCACCTCGAGCTCGTACACGCGCGGCCGCTCGGGTTACGCGGCGTACTCGGCGACCAAGGCGGGAGTGGTCAACCTCACGCAGGCGCTGTCCGAGGAGTGGGCCGAATCCGGCGTGCGCGTCAACTGCATCAATCCCCAGCGCACCGCGACGCCCATGCGCACGGCGGCGTTCGGCGAGGAGCCGCCCGGGTCTCTGCTGGACGCGCGTGACGTCGCACGCGTCACACTCGGGGTGCTCGACTCCGACCTCACCGGACAGGTCGTCACGGTGCAGGTGTCCGAGATGAACCGCCCGCGCTGACGCGGGACCGGCCGCGCTGGCTAGACCGCCTGGAGGGCGGCCACGGCGTCGTCGATCGGCCCGTCGAAGACGATCTTGCCCTTGCGGATCACGATCCCGCGCGTGCACAGCTGCTTGACCTGACCCACGCTGTGACTGACGACCATCATCGTCACCCCTCGCTGTCCGAGCTCCTTGAGCTTCTCGTTGCACTTCGCCCGGAACGGGGCATCGCCGACCGAGAGCACCTCGTCGACGAGGAGCACGTCGAGCTCGACATGGATCGCGACGCTGAACGCCAGGCGCATGAACATGCCGGACGAGTAGTGCTTGACCTCCTGGTCGATGAAGTCGCCGATCTCGCTGAAGGCCACGATCTCATCGAAGCGCGCCTTCGTCTCCTTCTCGCTCATGCCGAGGATGGCGGCGTTCAGGAAGACGTTCTCGCGACCGGTCAGGTCGGGGTGGAACCCCGCACCCACCTCGATGAGCCCGGCCACCCGGCCGCGGGTCAGCACCCGCCCCTCATCGGGCTCCAGGACGCCCGACACGAGCTTGAGCGTGGTGGACTTGCCCGAGCCGTTCAGCCCCATGACGGCGACCGATTCGCCCTCACCGATCGAGAAGCTGATGCCGCTGAGCGCCTGGAACTGCTGCGAACGCACCGGCCGGCGACGGATCACGTTGATGAACGCGTCCTTCATCGAGCGCGCGCTGCGCTTGTTGAACCACTTCGAGACGGACTCGACGACGATGCGTGGCGGGGTTTCGACGAGAGTGGACATCACAGATCCTGCGCGAAGGTCCGCTCGAACCGGCGGAAGACGAACTGGCCGACGACCAGGCTGAAGAGGATGATGCCCAGCGCCGCAGACAGGTACCAGACGAAGTGCTCGGGCCACGCGACACTGGCCAGGCCGGCCTTCTTCGTCGCATCATCGGCGAGAACCTCCGCCTGAACCTGGGGCAGAGTCGCCCAGAACGCCTTGTGGAACAGCTCGACGGCGACGGTGATGGGGTTGGACATGTAGAGGTGGAACACCCACGGCACGCTGCGGGTGACCTGCTCGACCATCGCCCACGTATAGAGCACGGGTGAGGACCAGGTCGCGATCGTGCGGATGATCTCGACGACGTTCGACGCGTCCCGGAAGCGCACGTTGACCGCCGAGAAGAACAGGCTGATCCCGAGGATGAAGGCGAGCACGATCGCGATGCCTGCGAGGATCAGCCCGATCGAGGCGAAGGACGGCATCCAGCCCAGCAGCACGCTGACGATGATGAGGACCGCCAGCTGCGGCAGGAAGTGGACGAAGGATCCGATCACGGCGGCGATCGGGAACAGCTCCCGCGGCAGATAGATCTTGCGCACCAGCGCTCGGTTCTCGACGATCGAGCGCGTCCCGGCGCCGAAGGCTTCGTTGAACAGGTTGATCAGCACGATCCCGCTGAACAGGTACACGGGGAACAGCGGCACCCCGTCGTGCATGCCGAGGATCTGACCGACCACGAGGTAGTACACGAGGAACTGCACCGTCGGTCGGACGTACGACCAGAACCAGCCCAGCACGGAGTTGCGGTAGCGAAGCGACGTGCTCTTTCCGATGAGCAGGCGCAGCAGGTAGCGGTAACGGACGACATCGAGGATGCCGCGGCCGCGCCCTGGCGTGTCGAAGGCGCTGTAGTCGATCTGTGTCACATATGTCCTTGCGGCCACCGGATCCCGGGTCCCCGGCGCACCATCGGCCATCCTAACGGAATGAGGCTGATCGACCGTCGATTCAGCATCGCTTGAGGCGGGCGACGTCCTCGCTGAGCGCGACGGTGCCGCCGATGAGCGTGGCCGACGCGGCGCCGCGGCTCGAGAGGAAGTCGCCCAGCTGGCCCGTCGAGCACGTCGCCCGCGTCACGAAGATCGGCGCGCCCGATGACGCCGCCAACAGCGAGCCGGTGAGGGCGTCCGGGAAGTCCAGCGCGGTCGCGACGATGACCGACCGAACCGTGCTGCCGTACGACGCGGAGTTCAGCGCCGCGTTGGTCGCGTAACGGTCGAGTCCGCCGTACCGGGTGACGCTGAGCTTCGCGGCGGCGAACTGGGCGGCGATCTCCGGCCTGATCGCGGCGTCTCCCCCGACGAGCACCACGCTGGTCGGCTTCAGCCTGGCCAGCGATGCGATCGTGGCAGCGCCGGCATCCTGCCCGTCCCCCTTCACCAGCAGGATCGGCGCCTTCTTGGCACCGGCGACGGCGGCGGCGCCGAGCGCGTCCGCGTAGCCGATGCCCGTCGCCACATAGGCCGTCCCGGACGACGCCCACGTCGCGGCGATGAGACGCGACGTCTCGTAGCGGTCTGCACCGCCGATGCGCGAGACGGCGACACCGGATCCCAGCAGCGCGGTGATCCGGCCGGCCATGGCCGAGTCGATCGCGGTGGTCCCGCCGACCAGGACGACCCGCGTCGGCGCGAGCCGCTTGAGCTCGGTCGCGACCGCCGCCGGGAGTGCCTTCGGCGCCGTCAGCAGGAGCGCCGCGCCCTGCGTGGCGGCGAGCGGGCTGGCGGCCAGGGCGTCGGCGAACTCCGTTCCCGAGACGAGGTACACGGTCTTCGCCCCGCCCGGGAACGCCGTCCGCGACACCGCGGCGGCGGTCTCGTACCGCGTGTCTCCTTCGATGCGCGCGGTCGCAAGTCCGGTCGGGGTCACCGGAGCGGATGTCTGGGCAACGCTGCCGCGGACGGGAACGTCGCCGGTGACCGTGACGGTGAGCGCCTTGCCGGCGTCGTCATTGGTGACCCGATAGGTGGATGCCGTGGCGCCGGCGATCGCGGCGCCCCCGCGCTTCCACTGGTAGGAGAGCACCGCCGGCGCCGGCAGCCACGCGCCGGGGTTCGCGGTCAGGATCTGACCCGCCTTCGCCGTCCCCGCGATCGTGGGCACCGGCGTGAGCACGGCGGTCAGATAGGGGGTCTTCGAGTTGTCCGAGTTCCGCATGTACGTGGACAGCCACACCGTCTTCCCGCTGACGGTCGCGCGGGTCCACGCGCCGTACGTGCCGGTGCGCTGGACGACGGCGCCCTTGCCGAGCTGAGTCGCGCCCGTGCTGCACGTGGTCGTCGGCGCGGTGCGGACGTTGAGGCTCGCGGCGGTGACGGTCAGGTAGCCGCTCGCCGGCACGATCTCCGTCTCCTTCGGCAGCGGACACGAGCCGACGAGCGTCGCCGTCGACGAGCCGCCGGCGAACCAGGACTGGAAGTAGTTGTGGAAGTTGCGGTTCCCGTAGGTCGAGCACCCGTCACCCGTCCCGGCGCCGGCCGCCAACGCGGCGACGTTCGCCCGGTACGGCGTGTAGATGTACAGGTTCGCCGTCGCCTGATTCTGGATGTACACCTTGGAGGTGCCGCACGACGCGTCCGGGTGCCACAGGATCGTGTTCTCCCGGCCCGCCTGGTAGTTCCATCTCGTCGGCGTCTGGGTGTATACCTGCAGCTGGCGCGCGCCGCGGTAGACCTGGTTCACGAACCCCGCCTGGGTCGGATCGCAGGCGGCGGTGTCGGGACAGGCCTGCCCCATCGCCTTGTCGTATCTCGTGGTCGTCGGCGCCGTCGAGGTGACCAGCCCCTGCTCCTTCTGCAGCATCACGAGGATGACCTTGGGGCTGATGCCGCAGGCGAGACCCGCGATCGCGATGATCTCGGCGGCCGTGGCCGCCGGCTTGGCGGGGACGGCGGAACAGTACTGGTCGGCGGCGCGCGCCGCGACATCCGCCGTGTAGCTCTTCAGGCACGTCGGTCCGGTGGTCGCCGTGCAGGTGGTCACCTTGCCATCGAGGAACGTCTGGATCTGTGCCGCTGTCATCGAGTCGGAGTCGAAGAAGTCCTCATCGCTGATGATGTAGCCGCCGTCGACGATCGAGCCGCTCGCGGCGTGGGCGGCGGTCGGCGCCACCAGCGAGAGCAGCCCCGTGATCAGCGCGACGACGACCGCGCCGACGAGCGGGATGCGAGACTGCGCGACACGACGGCGGGTGCGGGGGGGCATGGGACCATTGTGACTGATGTGAACTGCGGACACCACCGCCGACTGCCGCGCATCGCGCCGACGTCTACAGGTCGGCGTGGAGTTGCCAGACCCGCTCGGCGGCGCCGGCCCAGGAGAACGCGCGCCCCCGGTCGCCGGCGAGCACCGACAGCCGCTCGACGGCCGCCGTCGAGCCCAGCGCCGAGGCGAGCGCCTCGGCCAGCGCGTCCGGATCGTCGGGATCGGCGAGCAGGCCGCCGTCGACGAGGATCTCGCGGTGCACGTCAGAGGAGGCGGCGACGACCGGCACGCCCAGCCGCAGCGCCTCGACGACGCGCCACGGGAAGGTCGTGTGCGTCTGCGGCGCCACGAAGGCGACGGCGCCGCCGAGGACGGCCGCCCGGTCCGCGTCCGCGAGGGTCCCCCGCACGTGGAGGCGCCGCTCCGGGATCCCGGCGGCCGACGCGAGGTCGGCCAGTTGCGGCTCGCCGCCGGCGGGGGCATCGATGACGACGACGGGCAGGTCCCCGGCGATCCCGGCCACCGCGCGGAACCCGGCCTCCAGCCGTGCGGACGGCGCGGCCGACCCGGAGAGCAGGACGTAGCCTTCGGGGAGGTTCAGCTCGCGTCGGCGTCCGACCTCGTCGGACGGGATGCGGAAGTCCTCCGCGGCCGCGCCCGAGACGACGCGGATCCGGTCGCCCAGCTTCGTCCGGTCGGCGAGCCGCTCGGCGGCGGCGTGGGTCGGGACGACGACGGCGTCGGCGAAGCGCGCCGCGCGGCGCAGCATCGCCTTCCGCCAGGTGACGGCGGGCCGGGGCAGTTCGTCCGGGTGCTCCCACGCGACCAGATCCCACACCGTGACCACGGTCTGGTCATGGTCGTGGACGCGGTCGTGCCGCACGAGCGGCGCCAGCAGCGTCGGCGAGTGGATGAGACCGGCGCCGACGCCCGAGGGCATCCCGAGCTGCCAGGCCGCCGCCAGCTCGCGCCGCGGGAGCGCCGCGCGCGTCACGCCGCTCAGACCGGCCACCAGGTCGTCGAGCACGTCGGCATCGCCGCCGGACGGGACGATCGCGGCGACGTCGCAGCCGCCCGGCGCCGTGGCGACGAGCGCGCGCGCGAGCTCGCGAGAGGCCGTGGCGAGGTCCGGGTCGCTCGCGGCGACCAGCTGGTCGAGCACGATCCGCAGCGTCGTCGTCATGTCGCGATCACTCCTCCGCGTCGGCCGTCGGCGGGTGCAGCATCTCCCCGACGCGATCGCGGATGCGCGCCCAGTCGGCTGCGGTCGGATCCTCGGGGTCGATGTTCGCGCCCTCGGGCGTGAGCTCGAGGGTCTGCACCGGCTGATCCTTCGCCTTGATCGCGAGCTCCACGAGGAACGGCAGCAGCGAGTCGGGGATGTCGGTGTCGACCAGATCGGTACCGGCATCCATCACCTCGCTGAAGCGCGTGAGCACCGTGGCCGGCGTCGCCTGCGCGAGGATCGCCTGCTGCAGTTCGCGCTGGCGACGCATGCGATCCCAGTCGCTGGTCGTGTAGCGGGAGCGCGCGTACCACTGGGCGGTGTCGCCGTCCATGTGCTGGGGGCCCGCCTCGATCCAGCCGGTCGCCCACTGCTCGAGCGGGAGGTCGTTCGGCCCGGGTCCGCCCCCCTTGGGCAGGCGCTCGAGCACGGTGATGTCGACGCCGCCGAGCGCGTCGACGAGGTCGGCGAACCCGTGCATGTCGATGAAGACGTAATACGGGATCTCGATGCCGAGGATGCCCTCGGCCGCATCCTTGGTGGCCTCGACGGCCGGTCGCGAGTTGGCTGCCGCGGCATCCGGGTACAGGCCGGCGCCGTGGTCTTCGCGACACGTCTCGACGGCGTTCATCAGCTGGTTCACGCCCGAGCCCCAGCCGCACGTCGAGGACGTGTGTCCCTGGAAGCCGTCCGGGTAGAGGTCCCGCAGCGGGCCTGCGGAGAAGGGCGCGTGGCGCAGATCGCGCGGGATGCCGGTGATGCTGACGGCGCCGGTCTCGGCGTGGACCGAGACCACCGAGATGCTGTCGAAGCGCATGGAGTCGCGCCCGGTGCCGCTGTCGGCACCGAGGAGGAGGAAGTTGTAGTAGCCGTCGGAGGGCGGCACGCTCGGGCCGGAGGCGAAGACCGTCAGGCCCCCGCGCAGCGGCGCGATGATCTCCTGGGCGGCGTACGCGGCGGCACCGCTGGGCACGGCCATGAGCACGACGGCGAGCGCGGCGATGCCGGCACGGGCGCGCGGGCGGACCCGCACCAGGCGGGCCAGGCGCAGCGTGTCGATCGTGAGCGCGAGCCACAGTGCGGCGTAGGCGAGCAGGAGCACCTGGAGGGCGGTGAGGAAGAACCAGTTGGTCAGCAGCGCGACCAGGAGCGGGCGCCACAGGAGCGCCACGAGCACCCCGAGCAGGAGGAGCGCCCACATCGTCAGCGTGGCGGCGAGCGCGAGACGTCCGAAACGCCGGCTGCCGGCGAGCACCTGGGCGGAGCCGGGCACGAGGAAGTCGAGGACGACGAGCCACCAGGCGCGGCGCGTCATGACCTCGGGCGAGGAGAGGTCGGGCCGGCGCAGCGGCCGGTCCTCGACGAGGCGGGGCGCGCTCCGCGCCGGGGTCGCGTGCGTCGCGCGGGGCGGACTGTGGACCGTCACCGGAGCTTCCCGGAGGTGGGCGGCCTCACGGCGGGCCCGCTCAGACGCGGCTGCCGACTCACAGCGACGCCTTGAGGCGGCGGTTCTTCTCCTCGACCTGCTCCTCGAGGGTGCGTGCGTACTGCTCGACCTTCTCGGCCATGCGGTCATCGCCCGCGGCCAGGATGCGCGCGGCGAGCAGGCCCGCATTCTTGGCGCCGTTGATCGAGACGGTCGCGACCGGGATGCCGGCGGGCATCTGGACGATGCTCAGCAGCGAGTCCAGGCCGTCCAGGGTCGCCAGCTGCACGGGCACGCCGATGACCGGCAGCGCGGTGACGGAGGCGAGCATGCCTGGCAGGTGGGCGGCGCCGCCGGCGCCGGCGACGATCGCCTTGAGCCCCCGCGCACGGGCTTCGCGGCCGTAACTGATCAGCTTGTCGGGGGTGCGGTGCGCCGAGACGACCTCCACCTCGTGCGGGATCGCGAAGTCGCTGAGGACCTGCGAGGCGTCGCTCATGACGCGCCAGTCCGAGTCGGAGCCCATCACGACGCCGATGAGAGGATGCGGGGACGAATGCAGCGGCCGGGTCACTCGACCAGGCTAGGCCGACCGCCTGGAAGATCCCCGGAACGCCACGGCCCGCCGCGCGCACTCGATCGAGTTGCGACGTCGATGCCGAAGCGGCGATCTCGGCGCGAGAGCTGCGCGTCGGGGTCAGTCGGTGAAGAACGCGGCGGCGGCGCGGGCCTCGTAGGCGACGGCATCGAGGTCGTCCCCGGTCGCGTTGACGTGCCCGACCTTGCGCCCGGGGCGCGGGGCCTTGCCGTACGTGTGCACCTTGACAGCCGGGTGCGCCTCGAGCGCGGCCGGCAGGCGGCTCTCGAGCGACTCCTCGGCGGGCCCGCCGAGGATGTTCACCATGACCGACCATTCCTCCCGCGGGGCGGGGTCGCCCAGCGGCAGGTCCAGCACGGCGCGCAGGTGCTGTTCGAACTGACCGGTCACGGCCCCGTCCTGACTCCAGTGCCCGCTGTTGTGCGGGCGCATCGCGAGCTCGTTGACCAGCAGCCGCTCGTCGGTGGTCTCGAACAGCTCGACCGCGAGCATGCCGGTGACGTCCAGCCCCTCGGCGATGCCCGACCCGATGCGCGCGGCGACCTCGGCGAGTCGCGCCGCCGCGTGCGGGGCGGGGGCGACGACCTCGGCGCACACGCCGTCGCGCTGCACGGTCTCCACGACCGGGTAGGCCACCAGCTGCCCGGACGGGCGGCGTGCGACCTGCTGTGCGAGCTCGCGGCGGAAGTCGACGAGCTCCTCCACCAGCAGACGGTCGTCGCCGGCGAGGGCGTCGAGCCAGTCCGCGACCTCGGCGGCGTCGGACACGACGCGCACGCCCTTGCCGTCGTAGCCGCCGCGCGGCGTCTTCACGACGGCGCGCCCGCCGTGCGACGCGAGGAAGGCGGTGAGGTCGGCGGCGGCGGCGATGGGCGCCCAGTCCGGCTGCGGCATCCCGAGCTCATCCAGTCGCGCGCGCATGAGCAGCTTGTCCTGCGCGTACAGCAGCGCGTGCGGACCGGGATGCACGGCGACCCCGTCGGCGACGAGCGCGGCGAGCACCTCCTGCGGGACGTGCTCGTGGTCGAAGGTGACCACGTCGACGTCCTGCGCGAACGCGCGGACCGCCGCGAGGTCGCGGTAGTCGCCGACCGCCGATGCGGCGAGCTCGGCCGCCATCCCGGGCTGCTCGGCGAGCACCCGCACTCCGATGCCCAACTCGACGGCGGGGGCGATCATCATCCGGGCGAGCTGTCCGCCGCCGACGATCCCGACCTGCAATGCCATGGTGTTCCCTCCGGTCCGCGTCCATCTTCCCACTCGCGCGGTGAGCCCCGGACGGCGCGGGTCACTCGTGCGGGACGTCGGCGACGATGGGGATGCTGTGCGAATCGCGATGCGCGAGGATCTGGTTGATCTCGACCTGGTCGGCGAGGGTCTCGTGGACCAGGCGGACCGCGGGGACGTTGCGCAGCGCCAGCGGCGCGTCGACGCCGTTGGAGAGGAGCAGCGTGCCCGCGCCCCACAGTCGCTGCAGCGGCCCGCGACGCTCGGAGATCGTGTACCCGCGGGCATGGCTCAGCTCCCGCCGCTCGCGGCGGAGCAGCCCGCGCCGCGCGATGACCCGGCGCGTCGTGATCGTGTAGGTGCGCGCGAGCCAGCGCAGATACGGCATCACCACCAGCAGCAGCACGACCGCGCCGGCCGCCGTCCACAGCATCCAGTCCTCCAGCGGATCGCGGAGGTTGTCGGTGAACAGCCCCACCGCCCCGGCGATGGCGATGAGCACGAGCGCCGGCCACAGCAGCCCGCGCGCGTGCGAGCGCAGACGCGCGATGCGCAGCTCAGGGGTCGCCGGACCCGGCACCGGCGTCAGCGGACGCCCCGGGTAGGCGGGGGGTTGGGTCACCCGTCCATTGTGGGCCGGACGCCCGGGCGATCCCCGCGCGGCACGCCAGGATCAGCGGAGGTCCGCGTCCTCAGCGCACAGTCACGACATCAGCACACAGTCACGACATCAGCGCACAGTCACGACATCAGCGCACAGTCACGACATCAGCGCACAGTCACGACATCAGCGCACAGTCACGACATCAGCGCACGTGGACGACGTCGCCGGCCGAGACGACCGTCTCGACGCCCTGCGCCTCGACGACGAGCCGTCCGGTCGGGTCGAGCCGGACGGCACGGCCGGACAGGGTGACGCCGTCCGGCAGCGTCACGTCGACGTCGGCGCCGATCGTCGCGCACGCGGCCTGGACGCGCGCGTGCAGCGCACCGGTGTCGCCGCCCGCGACCGCGAGTTCGGCGATGCCGTCGCGCAGGGCGGTCAGGTAGTCGGCCAGCAGGCGGTCCTCGTCCGCGGTGCGGTCGAGCGCCGCGAACGAGGTCGCGGTCGGCACGGGCAGGTCCACAGCCGTCATCGCGGTGTTGACGCCGGCGCCCACGACCACGACGTGCGGGTCCTCGGGCAGCACCTCGGCGAGGATGCCGCTGATCTTGTTCCGGCCCACGAGCACGTCATTGGGCCACTTGAGCGCGACGTCGACGTCGTCCAACTGCGCACCGACGGCGCGGGTCATCGCCTCCCCCGCGATGAGCGGGATCCAGCCGCGGTCGGCGACGGGCACCGCCTCGACGCGCAGGAGCACCGAGATCGCGAGGGCCGTTCCGGGCGGCGTCGTCCAGCTGCGGTCGAGCCGGCCGCGCCCGGCGCGCTGATCCCGCGTGAGCACGACCGAGAGGTGGGGGTGCCCGGCGGGGTCGGCCGCGGCATCGCGCAGCAGCTTCGCGTTGGTCGAGTCGACCGTCTCGATCACGTGCAGGCGAGGAGAGACGGCGGCGGCACGGGGATACCCGTCGGCGGGGAGCGGCATGCCGCCACACTATGTCGCCCGCCGCGGCATCGCCACCCGTGTCACGGCGATCGCCCGGGCCCGGGCGGCCACGGCATCCCGGACGATCCCCACAGGGGATGCGGGGTTCCGTTGTCGCCCGTCGCCAACGTTCCCGCGATCGTGCTCGCTAGGCTGGAACGCGTGACCGAGCACCAGCCCGACCTGTCCACGACCGCCGGCAAGATCGCCGACCTCCGCGCCCGCTACCAGGAGGCCGTCGTGGACGCCGAGGTGACGGCGCGAGACAAGCAGCACGCGAAGGGCAAGCTCACCGCGCGCGAGCGCATCGAGCTGCTGGTCGACCCGGGCTCGTTCGTCGAGCTCGACGAGTACGTGCGTCACCGCACGACGGCGTTCGGCATGGACCGCGCCCGCCCGTACGGCGACTCGGTCGTCACCGGCATCGGCACGATCCACGGGCGCACGGTCGCGGTGTACGCGCAGGACTTCACCACCTTCGGCGGTTCGCTGGGCGAGGTCGCGGGCGAGAAGATCATCAAGGTCATGGAGTACGCGCTGCGCGCGGGCATGCCCATCCTGGGCATCCTCGACTCGGGCGGTGCGCGCATCCAGGAGGGCGTGGTCGCGCTCGGCAAGTACGGCGAGATCTTCCGCCTCAACACCCGGGCGTCGGGGGTCATCCCGCAGATCTCGCTCATCATGGGCCCGGCGGCCGGCGGCGCCGTCTACTCCCCCGCCCTCACCGACTTCGTCATCATGGTCGACAAGACCAGCCAGATGTTCGTGACCGGTCCCGACGTCATCAAGACCGTGACCGGCGAGGACGTCGGCATGGAGGAGCTGGGCGGCGCCTACACGCACAACACCCGGTCGGGCGTCGCGCACTATCTCGCCGAGGACGAGGACGACGCGATCGACTACGCGCGCACACTGGTCGGCTTCCTGCCCGACAACAACCTCGCCGAGATCCCCACCTACGAGCACGAGTTCGAGTGGGAGACGACCGATGCCGATGGCTTCCTGAACACGGTCATCCCCGACTCGCCCAACCAGCCGTACGACATCCACCAGGTGATCTCGCACATCGTCGACGCCGGCGAGTTCCTCGAGGTCCAGCCGCTGTTCGCGCCGAACATCGTCATCGGCTTCGGCCGCATCGAAGGGCGCACGGTGGGCATCATCGCCAACCAGCCCTCGCAGATGGCCGGCACCCTCAACATCGAGGCCGGCGAGAAGGCCAGCCGCTTCGTCCGGTTCTGCGACGCGTTCTCGATCCCGATCGTCACCCTGGTCGACGTGCCGGGCTACCTCCCCGGCACCGACCAGGAGTGGACCGGCGTCATCCGGCGCGGCGCGAAGCTGCTGTACGCCTACGCCGAGGCGACCGTGCCGCTGGTGACCGTGATCCTCCGCAAGGCGTACGGCGGGGCCTACATCGTGATGGGGTCCAAGCAGCTGGGCGCGGACGTCAACCTCGCGTGGCCGACCGCCGAGATCGCCGTCATGGGCGGACAGGGCGCCGTCAACATCCTGTACCGCGGTGAGATCAAGAAGGCCGAGGAGAACGGCGAGGACGTCGCGGCCGTGCGCACCCGCCTGGCCAACGAGTACACGTACAACGTGGCCTCGCCCTTCCTGGCGGCCGAGCGCGGCGAGCTGGACGGCATCGTCGAGCCCTCGCAGACGCGCGTGTCCATCGCGAAGGCGCTGCGCTCGCTGCGTGGCAAGCGGGCGAGCCTGCCCGCGAAGAAGCACGGTAACATCCCGCTATGAGCGGGGCGGACCAGGCGGCGGGGCACGCGCCGCTGCGCATCGACGTGCAGCGCGGACGGCCCACGCCCGAAGAGCTCGCCGCGGTGATCGCGGTCGTCTCCGAGTCGTACGAGCGCGAAGCGGCGACGGAGATCGCCGACGACGACGCCTCCACGCGGTCCGCGTGGGATCTGTCGGCGCGGGCGCTGCGCGCGCCGTTGCGACGCGAACTCGGCTGGCGTCGCGGCTGACGCGTCCCGGTGACGCGACAGCCGACCAACCGGCGGCAAATGTCCCCCAAAATACCTACAGACGGATCCCAGGGCGATCGGCCACACTAGAGGTGCTGGAACGCTTCTGCGTTCGGCTGGTCCCGCTCCGTCGGAGCAGGATCGGCCCCGCGAGTTGGTTTTCGGGTAACCACTCGCACGGTGAGGGGCGGGCGGCTTCGCCGCCCCTCACCTCCTTCTTCTCGGGCCCCAGTTCTCAGGCCCCGGTTCTCAAGCCCCGGTCCTCAGGCCCCAGGTTCTCAGGCCCCGGGCGCTGATGCCCCGGCATCCCCTGTCGGCCCCGGGCCGGCCGGTGCCGGTGGAGCCTCCGCCGTGTGCGCGATCTCGTGCCAGAGGTCAACCGTCTCCTCGCCGTCGGGGTCGTCCGCGGGGCGCGAACGGCCGACGACGGTGACGGCGATCCGCTCGTGCGGGGACGTGCGGATGTACAGCCGGTCGGACTGCGATCGCTCGAGCACCCGAGCGAGCTCGGTGCGGATGCGCGCCAGCACGTCCTCGTCGATGCCGTCCAGCCCGCCCTCGTCGAGCACTGTGACACTGGCCCCGCGCTTGCGCGCGGCGGCCAGCAGCGCGCGCACGGCGTCGTCGAGCAGCCGCGGACCGCGCAGCTCGTCGCGCAGCTCGCCCTCGGCGAGCCGCGCCCGCACCCGCTCATCGTCATCGAGGTCGCCACCGGTCTCGATCACCCGGATGAGCACCGGACCTGCGACGGCGAGCGCGTGCTGGACGCGCTTGCGCCGCTCACGCCGGCGGCCGTCCTGCGTGCCCAGCCATTCGGACGAGCGGCGCTGCAGGTCGGTGAGGGCTGCCGTGTCGGCCGCCGCGCGCGCGAGCAGCCAGGTGACCAGCTGCGCGCCGCCCACCCACACCACGGCGCCGACCAGTCCCAGGGCGAGTGCGTCGATCAGCCCGATCCACCAGGCCGCCTGGGTGCCGACGATCGCGACGCCGATCCACGCGACCCAGGGGCGGCCGCGCACCATCGCGATCGTCATGAGCGCGCCGATGCCGCCGAGGCTCCAGGTCGCGAAGGCCTCCAGTCGCGCCTCGGCGCCGGCGGCGAACCACGTCGCCGACGGCACCACGAGCGCCGTGGCCAGCGCGAGCACGCTCGCCCAGACAGGCAGCATCGAGCGGCGTCCGAGTCCGCCGGTCACGGTGGGCGTCGCCTCGACGGCCCCCGATCGCACGTTCCAGAAGATGCACAGCCACGTGGTGACCAGGTACAGCACGAGGGCGGCCACCAGCACGACGGGCTGCCTGACCGGCGCGGTCCACAGCATCCCGCCGACGGCCAGGTACGCGGTGAAGGCGACGGCCAGCACCGTCAGCACCGTGCGCACGCGGACGTTCATCGCGGCGGCTCCCAGGTCAGTTCGACCACGGTGCCCGCATCCGAGCTGCTCACCCGTGCCCGTCCGGCGACGGCGGCGACGCGGGCGAGGATCGACGCGCGGATGCCGAGCCGATCCTCGGGCACGCGGTCGGGGTCGAAGCCCGGGCCGGTGTCGACGATCCGGATCGCGATGCCGGCGGCGCTCCCGCCGACCTCGGCGTGCAGACCCGCTCCGCCGGCGTGCTGGACCGCGTTGGCGATCGCCTGGGTCGCGGCGAGCACGAGCGCGCGGGCGACGCGACCGGGGATCTGGGGCCCCTCCGGGGCGATCTCGCGGGCGACGTCGAGGGGGACCCCGAGATCGGCCGCCGCGTGCGCCACCGCCTCGGCGACGACCTCTGCCGAGACGGGATCGTCCGAGCCCTCCTCGGCGTCGCGGTCCGCGTTGGCCAGGCGGGTGAGCGCTTCGCGGGCCATCGACACGGCCAGCGTGCGCTCCCGCGGGGTCGCCGCACGCTCCGCGGCGATGAGCGCCGCCAGGACGCTGTCGTGCATCAGGGCCGCCACGGCGACCCGCTCCTGCTCGGCTGCGTCGGCGGCCGCGGCGGCGGCATACGAGCTGAGCGCGTCGACGCGGGTGCGGTCGATGCCGATCGCGACCGAGCGCAGCATCCACGCGAGGGCGATGAGCACGGCGGCGAGGATCATCGCGAAGACGACGTCCAGTCCCACCAGGGCCGATCCGGGCCGCTCGAACCCGATCTGCACAATGCGGACGACGCCGTAGAGGACGGGGACGGCGATGCCCCACACGATCTGCAGCAGCAGCGGGAAGGCCAGCACAGCGGCGACGGTCGCGACGTTGATGAGGTACCAGATCCACGGCTCGGCGGTCGCCCGCTCGACGCGGTCCGACGTCGCCAGCGGCCACACGAGCAGCACGACGGGGAACACCGCCGCGAAGACGCCGGCGGCGACGCGCACGAGAACCCCCGCGAAGAACGCGACGATCATCGCCGCCAGCGGAACGAATGCGAGCAGCAGCAGGGCGAGGTGCCAGTGCGGCCCCTCCTGCTCGGAGCCCAGCGCGTTGAGGAACGACTGCGTGCCGAGAACGGCGCACCCGCCCGCCACGACGAGCGCGATGATCCGCTCGACGCGGGCCTGGGTGAACGTCTCGGCGCCCGCCAGTCCCTGCGCGGACGGTCGCTCGGCGGCGACCGCCACGGCGGGCTCAGCCGCCACCGGGGTCCTCACTGACGAGGCCGTCCTCCATCGCGCGGCGCAGGAGATCGACCTTGGTGGGCGCGGGCCGCCCGACGTCGACGTACTTGACGCGCACGCGCGTGATGTTCTCCTTCGCCGTCGAGTAGGCGATGCCCAGCCGCTCGGCGACCGACTTCAGCGGCAGGCCGGCGGCGTACAGGCGCAGCACGTCGCGTTCGCGAGCCGACAGTTGCGCGTCCGCGAAGGCGCGGTCGCCCTCGACGGCACTGGCCCACTCGACGTTGTCGAGCGGCTCGCCGCGCGCCACGATCCGGATCGCGGCGATGACCTCGTCGATGCGAGAGGCCTTGCTGATCACCCCGGCCGCGCCGGCGCTGAGCGCTTCGCGCACGGCGGCGGGCCGGTCGGCGACGCTGTGGATGATCACCGATGCCCCGTCGCGCACCAGTCGCGTCACGTTCTCGGTCACGGTGGTCCCGTCACCGAGCGTGAGGTCGAGCACCACGACATCGGCCGGCGGCGCCTGCGAGAACATGCGCCAGTCCAGGTATTCGGTGACGGTGCTGCCGGAGAAGACCACCTCTTTGGTGCCCACGCGCGCGCACGCGGCCTCGAGCCCGAGGCGCACGGACTCGTGATCGTCGATGAGCGCGACCCGTGTCATGCGCTCAGCCTAGCGAGGCGGTCAGCGCGACAGGACGGCGACTGCCTCGACGTGGTGCGAGTGCGGGAACAGGTCGATGCCGCGGACGCTGCGCGCCGCATACCCGCGGTCGCGGAAGGTCGCCAGATCGCGCGCGAGGGCGACCGGATCGCAGGCGACGTAGACGACGTGCGCGGGGTGCAGCTGCGCGATCCGTTCGACGACCTCGCGCCCGGCACCGGCGCGGGGCGGGTCGAGGACGACGACGCCGCGTGCGAGCCGGGCGCGTGCCTCGGCGGATGCCGTGGCCTCCAGGCCGGCGAGCCAGCGATCCACCCGCCCGGTCTCGGCGCGCGCGCCGAGCCACTCGGCCAGGTTCGCGCCGGCGTGCTCGGTGGCGCGCGGATCCGACTCGACGGAGGTGATCCGCGTCGCCGGGCCGCCGAGCCCCGCCACCGTCGCGGCGAGCAGTCCGACGCCTCCGTACAGGTCGAGGTGATGTGCGTCGGGGTCGACCGGATGCGCTGCGGCCTCTTCGAGCCCTTCGGCCACGGCGCGGCTGAGGGACGCGGCGGCGAGGCGATGCACCTGCCAGAAGCCACCGGCATCCACGCGGAAGGAACGGCCGTCGACCGTCTCGATGACCGTCTCGCGGGCCGCGGGATCGGCCGGCGCGGAGCGCGTGCGCCCCCCGCGGCGCGGACCGGACGCCTCGGCCCGCGCGAGGACCCGCACCCGACCGTCGGCGGGCTGGACGAAGTCGAGTCGCCCGGCGCGGGCCTGGCGGTCGCCCAGCGCCGCGCGCCCGATCGCCGGGGTGGCCAACGGGAGGTCGGCGACCTCGATGACGCGGTGGCTGCGCGCGGCGTAGGGACCGATGCGGCCCTCGTCGTCGACGTGCAGGCTCACGCGCGTGCGCCAGCCGGTGCCGTCGGCGCTCTCGTCCGCGACGACCTCGCCGCCGGCGCTGCGGGCGGGCATGGCCGCCTCCATCGTGACGGGCACGTCGAGACCGCCGATGCGGGCGAGCGCGTCGCGGAGGATCTGCGCCTTGAGCGTACGCTGGTGCGCCAGTTCGATGTGGCCGAAGTCCGCGCCGCCGGGGCGCTGCTCGGGGGCGGTGTCGACGTCGGCCTGGCGCCAGACGTGCGGTCGCCGGTGCGGCGAGGCATCGAGCACGTCGAGCACCTCGCCCCGCCAGAACGAGGCCTTCCGCGTGTCGGTCAGGCGCACCCGCACCCGCTCGCCGGGCAGCGCGTCCGGGACGAAGACCACGCGGCCGTCGTGTCGTCCGACGAACACGCCGCCGTGCGCGACGTCGCTGACGTCGAGGTCGATGTTCTCTCCCGGTTGCATTCCTCGAGCATCCCATGCCGCGGCGGTCGGCTCTCTGCTCGGGTGGACGACCACGTCGCGCGAGAGACGACCGCCTCGCGCACGACGGGTAGCGTGAACGTCATGCGCGTCTGCCTGGCATCGACCTCCCCCGCCCGCCTCATGCTGCTGCGCCAGGCCGGCATCGAACCGCTCACGCGCGCCCCCCAGGTCGACGAAGAGGCGATCATCGCGGCGATCGAGTCCGCCGAGGACCGCGTGCTCGCACCGGACGAGCACGTGCTGCTGCTGGCGCGGCGCAAGGCCGCCGACGTGGCGGCGTCCCTGTCCGCCGAGGACCCCGCGTTCGACGGCATCGTCATCGGCGGGGACTCGATGTTCGAGCTCGACGGCGAGATCCACGGCAAGCCGTACACGGCCGAGGCCGCGACCGCCCGCTGGCACCGGATGCGGGGGCGCACCGGCATCCTGCATTCGGGGCACAGCGTGTTCCGGCTGTCCCCGGACGCGCCGCCCCGCGAAGCGCATGCGGTCGCCGCGGCCGCCGTGAGCTTCGCCGCCGACATCACCGACGAGGAGATCGACGCGTACGTCGCCTCGGGCGAGCCGCTGCACGTGGCGGGCGCGTTCACCGTCGACAGCCTCGGCGGAGCGTTCATCGAGCGCGTGGAAGGCGATCCGTCCACGGTGGTCGGGATGTCGCTGTCGACGCTGCGCCGCCTGGCGGGCGAGCTCGGCGTGACGTGGACCGCGCTGTGGCCGACCGCGGCGTCGTAGACTCTCGCACACGATATTCGGGTGATCTTGTGCGAGTGATCCAAAGGCCGCCCCCTCCTGCTCGGTAGGCTCGAACCCATGCCTCATATCGCCAAGGTCCTCATCGCGAACCGCGGCGAGATCGCCGTCCGTGTCATCCGCGCAGCCCGGGACTCCGGCAAGGCCTCGGTCGCCGTCTACGCGGACCAGGATCGCGACGCCCTGCACGCGCGCCTGGCCGACGAGGCGTTCGCGCTCGACGGAGTCACCAGCGCCGAGACCTACCTGTCGATCGAGAAGATCCTGTCGGTCGCGCGCCGCTCGGGCGCGGATGCCGTGCATCCCGGCTATGGCTTCCTCGCCGAGAACGCGGAGTTCGCGCGCGCCGTCATCGCCGCCGGCCTGGTCTGGATCGGGCCGTCCCCCGAGGCGATCGAGTCGCTCGGGGACAAGGTGACCGCCCGCCACGTCGCCGAGAAGGTCGGCGCGCCGCTCGCGCCGGGAACCCCCGGCCCGGTCGCCGGCGCCGACGAGGTCATCGCCTTCGCCGAGGAGCACGGCCTGCCCATCGCGATCAAGGCCGCGTACGGCGGCGGCGGCCGCGGCCTGAAGGTCGCCCGCGAGCTGGGCGAGGTCGCCGAGCTGTTCGAGTCGGCCACGCGCGAGGCGATCACCGCCTTCGGCCGCGGCGAGTGCTTCGTCGAGAAGTACCTGGACAAGCCGCGGCACGTCGAGACGCAGTGTCTCGCCGACGCCGCCGGCAACGTCGTCGTCGTCTCCACGCGCGACTGCTCCCTGCAGCGTCGGCACCAGAAGCTCGTCGAAGAGGCGCCCGCACCGTTCCTCAGCGCGGAGCAGAACCGCATCCTCTACGAGTCCTCGAAGGCGATCCTGCGCGAAGTGGGCTACGTCGGTGCCGGCACGTGCGAGTTCCTCATCGGCGCCGACGGGACGATCTCGTTCCTCGAGGTCAACACCCGGCTTCAGGTCGAGCACCCCGTCTCCGAGGAGGTCACCGGCATCGACCTCGTGCGCGAGCAGTTCCGCCTGGCCGAGGGCGGCATCCTCGACTACGACGACCCGACGCCGACCGGGCACTCGATCGAGTTCCGCATCAACGGCGAAGACCCGGGTCGGGGCTTCCTGCCCCAGCCGGGCCGCATCCACGTGTTCAAGACCTTCGGCGGCCCCGGCATCCGGCTGGATTCCGGCGTGACCGCCGGTGACAGCGTCTCGGGCGCGTTCGACTCGCTCCTGGGCAAGATCATCGTCACGGGCCGCGACCGTGCCGAGGCGCTGGAGCGCTCGCGCCGCGCGCTGGACGAGTTCGAGGTCTCGGGCATGCCGACCGTGCTGCCGTTCCACCGCAAGGTCGTGCGCGACCCCGCCTACACGGCCGAGAGCGGCACGTTCGGCGTGTACACGCGCTGGATCGAGACCGAGTTCGACAACGACATCGCGCCGTGGGACGGCGAGGCCGAATCACCCGAGGGCCCGGAGCCGCGTCACACCGTGGTCGTCGAGGTCTCCGGCAAGCGCCTCGAGGTGAGTCTGCCCGACCGCATCGTGCACGCCCCGACGAAGGTCGGCCGCCCCGCGGCCGTGCCGCCGTCGCGCCGCTCGCACGCCACAACAGTCGTCGCGGGCGCCAGCGGGGACGCCGTGACCGCGCCGATGCAGGCCACGATCGTCAAGGTCGCCGTCGAGGAGGGCCAGCAGGTCGTCAAGGGCGACCTCGTGGTCGTGCTCGAGGCCATGAAGATGGAGCAGCCCATCCAGGCGCACAAGGATGGCACGATCGGCGCCATCAACGCCGACCCCGGCACGACCGTGTCGGCCGGTCACCAACTGCTGACCATCGCCTGACAGGCTTCGATCTGACGGCCGACCGAGGTAGGTTGAGCGCATGCGCACTCCCGCCCGCCTCGGCCTCGTCGTCCTCGTCGCGGCTCCGCTCGCCCTCGGGGCGTGCGCGGCGACCCCCTCCGTCGATCTCGACGAGGCGCGTGCGTGGCTCGAGACCGTGCAGGCCGAGCAGTCCGACGGCCCGGGCTCGGCCGGCAGCGCCTCGATGCTCGTCCAGGACAGCGCGGACCACGACGACGAGGACGAGGGCATCCGCCTCGACTTCGCCGCCCCGACCGACCTGAAGCGCGCCGAGGCGAGCTGCTTCGGCGGCGGAACGGTCGACGTCCTGGTGACCGTGTTCTCGGCCGACGGCACGACCTCGGACACCGCCGACCTCGCCGTCCCGTGCGACGAGGACCCGCACGACATCGTCCTCGACAGCACGGCGTCCTCCGCGGCGCTGATCTCGGCGCACGGCTCCTCCGCGACCTACGTCCACGTCGAACTGATCCAGACGCTGACCGTCGAGCGCTGAACCGGCGGTCACCGCACCGCGGTCGGTGCGGCGCGACGGCCGGTCGCCTCGGCGCGGATCGACCGACTCAGCGAAGCGGCCTGCGGATCACGCGATCGTGTTCTCGTCTTGGTGGACGAGGTGCATCGCGCGCGTCGCGTCGGTGATCGAACCCGACAGCGACGGGTACACGGCGAACACCCGCGAGACCTGGTCGACGGTGAGGCGGCGCTCGACGGCGATCGCGATCGGGTAGATCAGCTCCGATGCGCGGGGGGCGACGATGACCCCTCCGAGGACGGTGCCGCTCCCCTCGCGCGCGATGATCTTCACGAACCCGTCGCGGATCCCCATCATCTTCGCGCGCGCGTTGGCCGCCAGCGGCAGCTTGTACACGTAGCCGTTGATCAGTCCCGACTCGATGTCCTGCTCCTGCCGGCCCACCGTCGCGATCTCGGGTGCGGTGAAGATGTTCGCCGTGATGCGGCTGCGCTCCAGCGGGATGACGGTGTCGCCGAGCGCGTGGAAGACCGCCATGCGCCCCTGCATCGACGCGACCGAGGCCAGGGGCACGAACGTGGTGCAGTCGCCGGCGGCGTAGATGTGGGGCACCGAGGTCCGCGCCACGCGATTGACCTGGATGTGCCCCGACTCGGTGAGCTGGACGCCGGCCTCCTCGAGGCCGATTCCCGCGGTGTTGGGCACCGAGCCGACGGCCATCAGGCAGTGGCTGCCGACGACCTCGCGACCGTCCGAGAGGGTCACGACGACACCGTCGCCGGAGCGCTCGACCTTCTCGGCGCGGGACTTGGACAGGACCGTCATGCCGCCGCGCTTGAAGACCTTCTCGATCACGGCGGCGGCGTCGCGATCCTCGCCGGGTAGGACCTGATCGCGGCTCGAGATGAGTGTCACGGCGGCGCCGAGGTTCATGTACGCCGAGGCGAACTCGGCTCCCGTGACACCGGACCCGACGACGATGAGGTGCGCGGGCAGGGCCTTCATGTCGTACAGCTGCGTCCAGGTGAGGATCCGCTCGCCGTCGGGCTGCGCGCTGGGCAGCTCGCGCGGCGAGGCGCCGACCGAGACGACGAGGGTGTCGGCCTCGATGCGGTCGAAGTCCGTGCCGTCGGGCCCGGTCGAGATGACCACGCCGTGCGGACCGTCGAGGCGGCCGTGCCCGGCGATCAGGCGCACGCCGGCCTCGACCACCTGAGCACGCATGTCGTCCGACTGCTGACGCGCCAGCGACAGGAGCCGCTTGTTGACGGCGGCGAGGTTGATGGCGACCTCGGGCTTGAGCGGCTTGCCCGAGTCGGACTTCGCGAACAGCTGCACGCCGAGATCCGACGCCTCCGAGATCGCGACGGCCGCGTCGGCGGTCGCGATGAGGCTCTTGGACGGGACGACGTCGGTGATGACGGCCGAGCCGCCCACGCCGGCGCGTTCGACGAGGGTGACCTCCGCCCCGAGCTGCGCGGCGGCCAGGGCCGCTTCGTATCCGCCGGGTCCGCCGCCGAGGATGGCGACGCTCTGGGTGCGCTCGAAGCTCAAGGACATGGCATCCATTGTCTCAGCCGCAGGCCGTCCCCGCGTTCCCGCTGGCACCGCACGCCGCGGGTTCCTAGAGTGGGTGCATGTCCGACACCTTCGCCCACCCGCTCGACGACCCCGCCGCCGACCCGTTCGCGGTCGCCGCGGACGCCGCCGCCGACATCGCGCGTCTCACCGGCGTCGAGCGCCACGACATCGCCCTCACGCTCGGCAGCGGATGGGGTCGGGCCGCGGAACTGATCGGCGAGACCACGGCCGAGATCCCCGCGACCGAGGTGACCGGGTTCAGCCGGCCGGCACTCGAAGGACACGTCGGCTCGCTGCGCAGCATCGTCACGCCGAAGGGCCGGCGCGTCCTCGTGATCGGCGCGCGCACCCACTTCTACGAGGGCCACGGCGTGCGCCGCGTCGTCCACAGCGTGCGCACCGCCGCCGCCGCCGGCGCCAGGACGATGGTGCTCACCAACGGCGCCGGCGGGATCAAGCACAGCTGGACACCCGGGCAGCCGGTCCTCATCAGCGACCACATCAACCTCACCGGCGCCTCGCCGCTGGAGGGCGCGACCTTCATCGACCTCACCGATCTGTACTCGCTGCGCCTGCGCGACCTCGCGCATCGCGTCGATCCGTCGCTGGACGAAGGCGTCTACTGCCAGTTCCGCGGACCGCAGTACGAGACGCCCGCCGAGGTGCGCATGGCCAAGACGATCGGCGGGCACATCGTCGGCATGTCCACCGCGCTCGAGGCGATCGCCGCTCGCCAGGCCGGCATGGAGATCCTGGGCTTCTCGCTCATCACGAACATGGCCGCCGGCATCCAGACCACACCCCTCAGCCATCAAGAGGTCATCGACGCGGGCCGTCAGGCCGGGCCCGTCATCTCCGCACTGCTGGCCCGCGTGATCGGCGAACTGTGAGCGCGGGCGTCCTCGACGCGGCGCGCGCGTGGCTCGCGCAGGATCCCGACGCCGACACCCGCGCCGAGCTGGCCGCGCTGATCGATCAGGCCGAAGCCGGCGACGCCGACGCGCTCGACGACCTGCACGACCGCTTCCGCACGCGCCTGGCCTTCGGCACCGCCGGGCTGCGCGGCCGGCTCGGCGCCGGCAGCAATCGCATGAACCGGGTCCTGGTGGGCCAGGCCGCTGCCGGCTTCGCCGCATACCTGCGCGAGCACGCGCCCGCGGGCGCGACGCCCGCCGTCGTCGTCGGCTACGACGGCCGGCGCAATTCCGACGTGTTCGCGCGCGACAGCGTCGAGCTGTTCGCCGGCGCGGGCCTGCGCGCGATCCTGCTGCCGCGCCTGCTGCCGACGCCGGTGCTCGCGTTCGCCGTACGCCATCTGGGCGCTGCCGCCGGCGTGATGGTCACGGCATCCCACAACCCGCCCGACGACAACGGCTACAAGGTGTACCTCGGCGGCGCGGACGACGGCGCGCAGATCGTCTCCCCCGCCGACGCCGAGATCGCGGCGCACATCCAGCGGGTAGCCGATGCCGCGGACCTCGCGGCGCTGCCCCGCTCGGAGTCGTACGAGACCGCCGGCGAGGACGTCGTCGACGCCTACATCGCCGCGACGGCGCTCGTCGCCCCCGCCCCCGCGGGGGCAGCCGGGATGAGCTGGGTCTACACCGCGATGCACGGGGTCGGATACGAGACGCTGCGGCGGATTCTCGAGGTGGCCGGCTACCCGCTGCCGACGGTCGTGGCGGCGCAGATCGCGCCGGACGGGACGTTCCCCACCGTGGCCTTCCCGAACCCCGAGGAACCCGGCGCGATGGATCTCGCGTACGAGACGGCGCGCGCCGCCGGCGCGGAGTTCGTCCTGGCCAACGACCCCGACGCGGATCGGCTCGCCGTGGCCCTGCCCGACGACACCGTCGACGGGGGCTGGCGTGCGCTGACCGGGAACCAGGTCGGGCTGCTGCTCGGCTGGCGCGCCGCGCAGCGGGCGGGGGCGGGCGGGTCGCTGGCATGCTCGCTGGTGTCGTCGCCCGGCCTGCAGGCGGTCGCCGAGCACTACGGCCTCGACTTCCACGCCACCCTCACCGGGTTCAAGTGGATCTCCCGGGCGCCGGGCATCGTGTACGGCTACGAGGAGGCGCTCGGCTACCTCGTCAACCCCGAGACCGTGCGCGACAAGGACGGGGTCTCCGCGGCCGTCGCCGTGCTCGGGATGATCGCCGAGGCCCGGGAGCAGGGACGGACCCTCGCCGATCTGCTGGCGCAGTTCCAGGACACGTTCGGGTACTTCGACAGCGGTCAGGTCTCGGTCCGGGTGGACGACGTGGCCGTGATCGGACGCATCACCGCCGCCCTGCGGCAGGACCCGCCGGCCTCGTTCGGCGGCGTCGCCGTCGCGCGCGTCGACGATTTCGCGCGCGGTGTCGACGACCTGCCGCCCGGCGACGTGCTGCGGTACTGGCTCGTCGACGGCTCGCGCGTCATCGTCCGGCCCAGCGGCACCGAGCCCAAGCTCAAGGTCTACCTCGACGTGCGCGGTGAGTCCGCCGCGGATGCGACCGCGCGCCTCACCGCCCTCGAAGCCGGCGCGCACGACCTCATCGCCGCCGCGCAGGCCTGACCCGACCGCGCAGGCCTGACCCGACCGCGGCGGCCCGCCCCCCGCGCCGCCCGCGCGGCCCGGCGTGAGCCTGGCGCGCCCGCCACGCGTTCACAATTCAGGCTGGTCGTCTCAGCCCCGGCACACCAACCCCGGAATTCCGCGGAACCATCCGCGCGTCGCGACGCGCCAGCCTGAATTACGAACGCCGCACCCCGGAACACCTGCTCCGCGAACGCCGCCTCCGCGAGCACCCGGCACCCGGCGCCCGGCGCGCCTGCCACGCGTTCACAATTCAGGCTGGTCGTCTCAGCCCCGGCGCACCGTCCCCGAAATTCCGCGGAACCACCCGCGCGTCGCGACGCGCCAGCCTGAATTACGAACGCCGCACCCGGGACACCTGCTCC
>Ga0160445_100039_pt1 | contig 164891 bp, 160 predicted proteins | sample HID1972M_E1MG_FD_108215 | JGI IMG/M metagenome (GOLD analysis project Ga0160445, IMG submission 108215) | Enriched pill bug-associated microbial communities from UW Madison campus, WI, USA - HID1972M_E1 MG | ecosystem: Host-associated > Arthropoda: Insects > Digestive system > Unclassified ... | reverse complement strand
TGCCCTACCAGCCCAAGCACTTCCTGAAGTTCGCCGACCAGCCGCTGGGTGCCGACGACTTCGTGATGGTGGCCGGCTACCCGGGCCGCACCAACCGCTACGCGCTGGCCGGCGAGTTCAATGAAACCGCCAGCTGGACCTACCCGACCATCGCGCGCCACTACAACGCGGTGCTGAAGATGATCGACGAGGCTGGCAAGGCCGACCCGGACGTCAAGGTGAAGTACGCGGCCACCGCGGCCAGCATGAACAACGTGGCCAAGAACTATGCCGGTCAGCTGGAAGGCTTCAAGCGCATCGACGCGGCCGGCCAGAAGCAGGCCGAAGAAGCCGCCGTGCTGGCCTGGTTGAAGAAGCGTGGCGCCGCCGGCAAGCCGGCCCTGGCGGCACATGCGCAGCTGATCCAGCACCTGGACACCAGCAAGGCCACGCGTGAGCGCGACCTGTTCGTCAGCCAGTTCAACAGCACCTCGGCCGTGGGCTCGGCGATCACCCTGTACCGCCTCTCGATCGAGCGCAGCAAGGCCGATGCCGAGCGTGAAGTCGGCTATCAGGAACGCGATCTTCCCTCCATCGAAGGCGGCCTGAAGCAGATGGACCGCCGTTACGTGCCGCGCATGGACCAGCAGCTGCAGACCTACTGGCTGAGCCAGTACGTGACCCTGCCGGCCGCGCAGCGCACCAACGAGGTGCTCAACCAGTGGCTGGCAGGCAGCGATGCGGCCGCCGTGCAGGCTCTGGTTGGCAAGCTCTCGGGCACCAAGCTGGGCAGCCTGGATGAGCGCCTGACGTGGTTCAAGGCCGACCGTGCGGCGTTCGAGGCCAGCACCGATCCGGCCATCCAGTACGCGGTGGCGGTGATGCCGGCGCTGCTCAAGCAGGAAGAGCAGAAGAAGACCCGCGAAGGCGAGTCGCTGGTGTCGCGCCCGCTGTATCTGCAGGCCGTGGCCGACTACAAGAAGAGCAAGGGCGAGTTCGTCTATCCGGACGCCAACCTGTCGCTGCGCATCACCTTCGGCAACGTCATGGGCTACGGCAAGGATGGCGTGAACTACACCCCGTTCACCACCCTGGAAGGCGTGGCGGCCAAGGAAACCGGCGAAGATCCGTTTGATTCGCCGAAGGCGCTGCTCGATGCGGTCAAGGCCAAGCGTTACGGCGGCCTGGAAGACAAGCGCATCGGCTCGGTGCCGGTGAACTTCCTGTCCAACCTGGACATCACCGGCGGCAACTCCGGTTCGCCGGTGCTGGACGCCAACGGCAAGCTGGTCGGCCTGGCCTTCGATGGCAACTGGGAGTCGGTGAGTTCGAACTGGGTGTTCGATCCGGTGATGACCCGCATGATCGCGGTCGACAGCCGTTACATGCAGTGGATCATGCAGGAAGTGGCGCCGGCGCCGCAGCTGCTGAAAGAACTGAACCTCAGCAAGTAAGCCGACACGTCGGTTTCGATAACCCCGCAGCGAAATCTGCGGGGTTTTTTTATGGTCCGCTATACCTCCAACGCGAGGCGTCTTGTTTTTCCCTGAAGGAGCCCTGCCCGACGCGCTCTGGACAGATGCCGGTGTGCGGACGGGAAAAGCAGCGGCACTGTCGTTGCCTTTGTGTCCGCGTCAGCGATGGAAACTTTGGTGGCTGAGGCCGGGTAGCCTCTGGCAGGACCGTTCGACGGCATGGATGCCGTCGTACGAGCCCCCAGGGATGGGTTCACGGCGTGTCCTGCCAGAGGCTACCCGGCCTCAGCCTGCGCGGGGCCGTCAGGCGCCATGCTTTACGAGCCATCCGCCACCAAGCCGCCGAGCAAGCAGATCACGTGCACCAAACAGCCGCACAGCTTCACAGCCGCGACCGGGTATCATCCCTGTTCCGCGTGCTTTCACAGGATGTGAACGAAGCGCCGGAACCTCCTCCCCCAAGGACCCCTTGTCCGCATGCGCATCCTGCTTGCCCGTCACGGCGAAACGCCGTGGAATGCCGAAGGCCGCTACCAAGGCCAGATCGATATCCCGTTGTCGCCGATCGGCGAAGCCCAGGCCAAGGCACTGGGGGAACGTCTGAAGTCCGTCGACATCACCCGCGCCGTTGCCTCACCGCTCTCGCGTGCCCAGCTCACCGCCCAGCTCGCCCTGGGTGCAGACCGTGCCCCGATGCTGCAGACCGAGCCGGACCTGCAGGAAATCGCCCACGGCGAATGGGAAGGCCTGCTGGCCAGCGAAATCCACGACAAGGATCCCTCCCGCCTGCGCGCCTGGCGCGAAGAGCCCGATACCGTCCTGATGCCCGGCGGCGAATCGCTGCGCCTGGTGCTCGAACGCAGCTGGCGTGGCCTGGCCCGTGCCGCTGAAGGCCTGGGCGAGCACGACACCCTGCTGGTGGTCGCCCATGACGCCGTCAACCGCGTGATCCTGTGCCGCATCCTCGGCCTGCCGATCTCGCGCCTGTGGACCTTCCGCCAGGCACCGACCACGCTCAACCTGCTCGAAGGTCCCGACCTCGACCAGCTTGAAGTCGTGCGCCTCAACGACTGCGCGCACCACACGCCGTTCTTCGGCGAAGCCAAGCACCGCGCGCTGTAACGCACTGCGTCCCATCCTGCCGTCCGCCCCAACGATTCCGATCCAACGACCATGACCACCACCGCCCGCCCGCAGACCCTCTCCGATTGGCTCAGCTACATCGAGCAGCAGCACCCCGCCACCATCGACATGGGGCTGGACCGGGTGCGTACCGTGGCGCAGGCGATGGGGCTGGGCGCGCCGGCCGAGCGCAGCATCGTGGTCGGTGGCACCAACGGCAAAGGCTCCACCGTGGCCTTCATCGAGGCCATCGCGCGCGCTGCCGGCTGGAAGGTCGGTGCGTACACCTCGCCGCACCTGCTGCGCTACAACGAGCGCGTGCGCATCGATGGCCAGGACGCTACCGATGACGCCCTGATGGCGGCCTTCAACGCGATCGAAGACGCGCGTGGCGACACCACGCTGACCTACTTCGAATACGGCACGTTGGCCGCCCTGCAGCTGTTTGCGCAGGCGGGCCTGGATCTGGCCGTGCTTGAGGTCGGCCTTGGCGGCCGTCTGGATGCGGTCAACATCGTCGATGGCGACGTGGCGGTGATCACCACCGTCGACATCGACCACAGCGACTGGCTGGGCGAGGACCGCGAAGCGATCGGGACCGAGAAGGCCGGCATCATCCGTGGGTGGAAGCCGGTCATCCTCGGCGAAATCGATCCGCCCTCGAGTGTGCTCGCGCGTGCCTATCTGGTGGGTGCCAACGCCATCCGGGGTGGCAGCGATTTCTTCGCCGATGCCATCGATGGCGAGCGCTGGCGCTGGCGCGATGTCGGCTTCCGTATCGAACTGCCGCACCCGACGCTGCGCGGGCCCATCCAGCGCGCCAATGCCGCGACGGCGATCGCCGCGCTGCGTGCGCTGGATCGCCCGCTGCCGCGCACCGCCTTCATCGAAGGCGTTGCCGCCGCGCGTATCCGTGGCCGCCTGCAGGCCTTTGATCGTGACGGCGTGGAGGTGCTGGTCGATGTCGGTCACAACCCGCAGGCCGCGCGCGAACTGGCCACCGCGCTGAAGGCCAGTCGCGTCACCGGCGACACCATCGCGGTGTTTGCCGCCCTGCAGGACAAGGATGCCGCCGGGGTGGTCGAGGCCTTGGCCGATCAGGTCCAGCAGTGGCACCTGGCCGGGCTGGAGGGGGCACGTGCGCAGAGCGCCGAGGAACTGCGGGCACGCCTGGCCGGTACGGCTGCGGCCGGCGCGACACCGCACGCCACCGTCTTGGACGCCCTGCAGCATGCCGTGGCGCAGGCCAAGGCCGGCGATCGCGTGCTGGTGTTCGGCTCCTTCCACACCGCCGCGCAGGCGCTGCAGACCCTCGAACCCGGCGCCTGAGGGGGCTTTGCAGCGCCGTTCAGCCGCATCAGCCGCCGCACACGCGCGCACCCGTATAATCGCCGTGGCATTCCGCCGCGCCGCCTGCCTGCCTTCACGTGGATACTCCTCTGAAACAGCGACTGATTGGTGCCATCGTCCTGGTGGCGTTGGCCGTGATTTTCCTGCCCATGCTGGTCAAGGGTCCCGCACCTGACAGTGGTGTCGCCAACGTGCCGATCAGTGCACCGGCCGCGCCGTCGGATGGCCAGTTCGAAACCCGCGAGCTGCCGCTGGTCGCCCCCACCGGTGGCGCCACCGGCCTGCAGAGCGGGGCATCCACGACCCAGCCGCTGGCCGACAGCGCTGCGCTCGCCGCCGATCCGGCGCCGGCAGACACCTCGCCGGCCGTCGCCGCCGGCAACTACGCCGTCAGCTTCGGTGCCTATGCCACCGAAGCCGATGCCGACCGCGTCATCGCTTCGTTGAAGAGCGCCCAGCTCGCCGGCTTCCGCGAGCCGGCCACGATCAACGGTCGCCAGGCCTGGCGCGTGCGCGTCGGTCCCTACGCCGATCGCGCGCTGGCCGAAGCCGGCCGCCTGCAGGCGGTGAAGGTGCGCAATGACGTCAAGGCCGAGGTCATCACCCTGGATGCCCGCGCCGATACCGCGGTTGCCGCCACGCCGGCCGGCCCTGCACCGGCCCCGTCGGCGGCTCCGGCCGCCTCCAGTGCTGCCGCCGCGCCGGCGGGCAATACCGTAAAAACCGAATCCCTGCCGGCCGAGCCGGTCGCGGCCGCCAAGCCGGAACCGAAGCCGGCCGCGCCCAAGCCCGAGCCCAAGCCGGCCCCGGCGCCCAAGCCCGAGACTGCCGTCGCGGCACCGGCTGCTCCGGCGGCCCCGGCCGCCAGCAGCGTCGGTTTCGCCGTGCAGCTCGGTGCCTTCGGCCAGGCGGCCGAGGCCAATGCCCTGCGTGACAAAGTCCGCGCCGCCGGCTTCAGCGCCTTCGTGGAGCAGGTCCGTACCGACAAGGGCACCCTCAACCGGGTCCGCGTCGGGCCGGTCGCCAACCGCGCCGATGCCGAGAACCTCAAGGCCCAGGTGGCCGCCAAGGTCGGCGTGGCCGGCATGGTCCGCCCGCACCCCTGATGCCTGAGCTGCGCCGCCCCGCACCCGCTGGACGGCGCCTACCGCGCGGCCTGCCGGCATGATCGACATCGTCCTGCTGGTCCTGATCGGGGCCTCCGTCCTGCTTGGCCTGATGCGCGGCTTCGTCGGCATCGTGGTCAGCACGCTGTCCTGGCTGCTGGCCGGCTGGGCCGCGTTCCTGTTCGGCAATGACGCAGCCTATTGGTGGGCGGCGCCGCTGGAACCGGGCACCGGCCATTACGTTGCCGGCTACCTGGGGGTGTTCCTGATCGTCATGATCGCCGTCGGCCTGATCGGCATGCTGATCAAGGCGGCCGTGAAAGTGACCTGCCTGACCGGTGCCGACCGCCTGCTGGGCGGTGCATTGGGCCTGGTCCGCGGCGCCTTCCTGGGCTGCGTGCTGCTGATGCTGGCCGCCTTCACGCCGCTGCCGCAGGAGCCGGCCTGGCAGACCTCGCAGGTGCGGCCGCTGCTGCAACCCGGGGTGCGCTGGATGCAGGCGCAGCTGCCCGAGATGGCGTTGCCGGAGGTGAATCTGCCGCAACTGCCGACGATGGATTTGGGCAAGCCGCTCGCGACAGGCGATAATGGCGTCCTTGGCGAAGTAGTGGCAGGGCGCGGATGGCCGCGTCCCGTTGACGAGGGGAGGGAGACGGCACCTGCCGACGCTGCGGCGCGCGGGCCGGCTTCCACACTGCCAGTCAATATCGAGCCGGCGCATCCGCGTCCGGACGACACCGCTCCGGCACGGAACGGTACCTCCGGCCAGGCACGGCCACCTTCACTGTAGATGGGCGCAGCCCAGCGGAGAATTCGCACCATGTGTGGCATCGTCGGAATCGTCGGCAACCAGAACGTCGCCGGGCAGTTGTATGACGGCCTGACCGTCCTCCAGCATCGTGGCCAGGACGCGGCCGGCATCGCCACCGCCGACGGCACCCGCCTGCGCGTGCAGAAGGCCAATGGCCTGGTGCGCGATGTGTTCGATGCCAAGCGGATGTCCACGCTGGAAGGCCGCGTCGGCATCGCGCATGTGCGCTATCCCACCGCCGGTTCGGAAGGCATGGACGAGGCGCAGCCGTTCTACGTGAACTCGCCGTACGGCATCGCGCTGGCCCACAACGGCAACCTGATCAATACCGAAGCCCTGCGCCAGCAGGTGTTCGAGCAGGACCGCCGCAACGTCAACACCGACTCGGACAGCGAAGTGCTGTTGAACGTGTTCGCGTTCGAACTGGACGCACAGCGCCAGCTGACCCCGGAAGCGGCGATCCGCGCCGTGGCCGCCGTGCACCGCCGCGTCAAGGGTGGCTATGCGGTGATCAGCGTGGTGCTGGGCCTGGGCCTGGTGGCCTTCCGTGATCCGCACGGCATCCGCCCGCTGGTGCTCGGCAAGCGTGCCCACGCCGAAGGCGACGAATACATCGTGGCTTCCGAATCGGCCGCACTGGACGTGCTCGGCTTCCAGCGCGTGCGCGATGTGCGCCCGGGCGAAGCGCTGGTCATCACCGCGCGTGGCGAGCTGTTCTCCGAAGTCTGCGCCGAACCGGTCGAGCACAGCCCGTGCATCTTCGAATACGTGTACTTCGCCCGCCCGGATTCGATGATCGACAACGTCTCGGTGCACAAGGCGCGTATGCGCATGGGCATCAAGCTGGGCGAGAAGATCCTGCGCCTGCGCCCGGATCACGACATCGACACCATCATCCCGATCCCGGATACCTCGCGCGATGCCGCGCTGGAGATCTCCAACACGCTCGGGGTGAAGTACCGCGAAGGCTTCATCAAGAACCGCTACATCGGCCGCACCTTCATCATGCCGGGCCAGGGTGAGCGGGTGAAGTCGGTGCGCCGCAAGCTCAACCCGATCCACCTGGAGTTCCGCAACCGCGTGGTGCTGCTGGTCGATGATTCGATCGTGCGCGGCACCACCAGCCAGCAGATCGTGCAGATGGCGCGCGACGCCGGTGCCCGCAAGGTCTACCTGGCCAGCGCCGCGCCGCCGGTGCGTTACCCCAACATCTACGGCATCGACATGCCGGCCGCCGAAGAACTGGTCGCGCACAACCGCAGCATCGAAGAAATCGAGAAGCACCTGGGCTGCGACTGGCTGATCTACCAGGACATCGAGGACATGGAAGCGGCGGTGAGCGAAGGCAACCCGGAGCTGAAGTCGTTCGATTCCTCGTGCTTCAACGGCGTCTACCCGACCGGGATCGAGCCGGGCTATTTCGAGCGCATCCAGCAGCTGCGTTCGGACGATGCCAAGCACAAGCGTCGCGCCTGAGGGCAGGGCATGAGTGACGTGTTGGACAGCGCGGCCGGCGATCTGCTGCAGGCCGCGCAGCAGTGCCTGGCCGAGCCGGATCCGTTGCGCAAGGTCGCGTTGACCCAGCACTACGCCGTGCAGTTCCGTGCCGGTCGCCTGAAGGCACCGGCCGATGCGCCGGCGCCGGAGCCGATCCGGATGCCGGGCCGCCCGGCCCGGCCCACACTCGTCCACCCGCGCGATCTGCCGCGTCGTGGCCTGGGCAGCGTGGAAGGGCGCGCGGCGTTCGTGCACGCCATCGCGCATATCGAACTCAATGCGATCGACCTGGCCTGGGATGCGGTCTACCGTTTCCGCGGCCTCCCGGGCTCCTTCCATGCCGACTGGGTCAGCGTGGCCGATGACGAATCGCGCCACTTCATGCTGCTGCACGATCGGCTGCAGGCCAACGGCTATGCCTACGGCGATTTCGACGCGCACAACGGCCTGTGGGAAATGTGCGAGAAGACCGCGCATGACGGGCTCGCGCGCATGGCGCTGGTGCCGCGTGTGCTGGAAGCGCGCGGGCTGGATGTCACCCCGGGCATGATCGTGAAGCTGCGCGCCGGAGGCGACCATGCCACCGCCGATGTGCTGGAGATCATCCTGCGCGAAGAGGTGGCGCATGTGGCCGCTGGTTCGCGATGGTACCGCTGGTACTGCACGCGCGAGAACGTCGAGCCACGCCCGCGGTTCATGGCATTGCTGCGCGAGTACGCCGGCGGCTTCCTGTATGGCCCGTTCAACCTGGAAGCCAGGCTGCTCGCCGGCTTCGACGAAGAAGAACTGGCCGAGCTGATCGAACAGACCGAACTGCGCGGTCAGGTGTTGGCCAGCACCACGCGCTGACCGTTTTCGGTCGGCCGGTTGACGTAGAACAGCCCTGGCCCCGGCCGATACGGCAGTTCCCGCGTGCCTTCATCGGCGGCATAGAGCAGCGCAGTGTCGCCCAGGGCATCGAAGTTCCAGTGCGCGGACTGCATCAGGTAATGCTGGCGAAGCGTGCGTTCCTGCGCGGCATCCAGCGGATGGCCGGCCAGCAACCGGGCCGCGATGGGCTGCAGTGCCGCGGGCAGTGCGAGTGCGGGCAACGCGTCCGGTGAGGTTGTCCAGGCGACACCTGCCGCGGCCGCACGCTGGTGCAGCAGCCGCAGCGCGATGAACTGGTAACGCGAATCGATCTCGCGGCGCAGCACCACCGCCGCGTACGCCCGCAGGGTGAATTGCGGCAGGACGCTGCGGCTGCCGGCGACCCGCTGCTGCTGCCAGTGGTGCCAGACATCCACCCAGATCGCGTCATCCCCCAGCCCCAGTGCGCGCTGCCAGCGCCGACACGTCGCCTGTGCGGCGCGGTAGACCGTGCTCGCGCGCAGCAGCGCCAGCGGCGGTACATCGCCTGCGGCCAGTCCGGTGCCACGCAGCAGCTGTCCCTCCGGCCGGCTCAGCAGCTTGGGTCCTTCGATGCGCTGGTCGTAGCCGCCGCCGATGTTGGCGTGCACGCCCGGCAACGCAATCTCTTCATGTTCGGGCGCCACGCTGGTCAGCGCGAAATGCTCGCGGTGCTCATCGCGCGCGACCAGCTGCACTACCTTGTCCGCGCAGCCGGCGGGCAGGGCGACCACCGGCATCTCATCGCCATGCTGGCGGCCGATCGCCACCACGGTATCGAGCAGGCCGACGAAGCGCATCGGCCGCACCGCGTCTGGAAATCCCGGCGCCAATGACCAGCCCGAGCGCACCAGTTGCTCGCGCAGCCACGCGGCGGCACCGGGTGCGTTGAGCACGTTCACCGCGTCGCGCGCGCTGGCCGCGCCACGCGAATAGCCGAACAGATCCATCCGCACGCTGCCGAGTACGCGGCCAGGGTGCGCACGGGCGAGCTGGCGCAGCGCGTCGGGCAGCAGCTGCTCCAGCGCCCGGCGTCGCTTCGCGCGGACACCGGTGCGACCGATGCCGAACGCCAGCCCCAACAGGTCGTCGTCTTCACCGGTGCGCGTGCCCACGCCCTCGATATAGAGCGACAGCGCGAGCGTGTTGCCTGCGGGCGGCATCTGCCGATGGTCCGGATACAGCGCATGCAGCCGCGCGATGTTGGTCAGGCCGTTGCTGTAGCTGCTGGTCAAGCGGCTCTGGTACGGGGAGGCATCATCGGCGACCACGGCCGGTGGGCGCGGTGTGGGCGTCGTGGCGCCTGCCGGGCGTGAGGCGCGCTGCAGGTTGTCAGCGTTGCTGCGGGTGCCGTCGAAGAACAGACCGATGTGCAGGGACACCGTCGGCGCCGTCGTCGGTTGGGTAGCTGCCACCACCATATCGTCCCTGCTCCCCGAGGATGCCCGGCTAAGGTAGCGCGGAAGCCCCGCGCCGGAACAGCACGGCAGGCCAGGCCGCTACCGGCGTCAGGTCGCCAGCGAATCCAGTGTCCAGCCGTCCGGTGTGACGCGCAACACCGAGCCCTGTTCGTACCAGTCGCCCAGCACGATGCGGGTGCAGTCGCGGCCACCGGCCTGCAGCGCGTGGATGGCCGGGCGGTGGGTGTGGCCGTGGATCATCGTGTCCACGCCGTAGCGGCCGAAGGTGGCATCCACTTCCGCCGGCGCGACATCGGTGACGGTCTCGAACTGGGCACGGTCACCCTGCTTCATTTCCGACTGGCGTGCCTGGCTGGCATCGCGCGCCTTCTGTGCGAAGGCGATGCGCGCGGCCAGCGGCTGCGACAGGAACTGCGCCTGGAACACCGGGTCGCGGGTCTGCGTGCGGAACTGCTGGTAGGCGATATCGTCGGTGCACAGCAGGTCGCCGTGCTGCAGCAGCACCGGGCGGCCATACAGATCAATCACGCTCGGGTCGGGCAGGATCGTGAACCCTGCGCGGCGCGCGTAGTCCTCGCCGACCAGGAAATCGCGGTTGCCGCGGATGAAGTACACCGGCACGCCGGCATCGGCCACGGCATGCAGCGCGACGGCCACCGCATCGGCGGCCGGGGAGGGCGTGTCATCGCCGATCCAGGCTTCGAACAGATCGCCCAGGATGTACAGGGCCTCGGCCTGCATCGCTTCATCGCGCAGGAAGGCCAGGAACAGGTCGGTGATGGCTGGACGACTCGGGTCCAGGTGCAGATCGGAGATGAACAGCGTGGTCATGGACCCATTGTAAAACGGGATCACGGGGCGAGGCAGCGCGACAGGTGAACTGCCCTTGTCGAGTCGAAAGGGGGCGCGGCGATCCTGGCTACAACGGCAGCCATTGCAGGCTGGCGGCGGCCAGCAGTGCGGCGATGCCGGTCGCGGCCAGCACATCGCTGGGGTAGTGCAGGCCCAGCACCACCCGCGACAGGCCGATCAGCACGGTGAACGGCACCAGCAACGGGGCCAGCCACGGGTAGTAGGCCAGTGCCACGATCGTGAAGGACACCGCGTGCAGAGTGTGCCCGGACGGGAAACTGAACTCGTCCAGCGGCGCCACCCAGGCGCGGATGCGCAGGTCGGCGGCAAATGGCCGCGGGCGGCGCGTCCAGCGCTTGAGGCCCTTGTACAGCAGCAGTGCCATCAAGCCGGTGGCGGCCATGTGCAACGAAGCACGCAGGCCATCCAGGCCGTCCAGCAGCACCAGCGCGCCCATCAGCGCGTACCAGAACGCGCCATCGCCCAGGCGGCTGATCACCGCGAAGGCATGGCGGATCCGGCGGTGCCGACAGTAGTGGTTGGCGCGGCGGCACCAGCGGGTTTCGCGCCCGCGCAGGGCATCAAGCGGCGTGGTCGGCATGCGGCCTCCGGGCCTGGGCCAGTTCAGCCAGCAGCGCATCGAACTCGGCGACCACGTGCTGCGGATGCAGCCGCTTCATCGCGGTGGCGGCAGTGCGGCCGAGCCGGTGGCGCAGGGCGTCGTCGCCGGCCAGCTGCACGGCGGCGGTCACAAACTCGCTGTCGTCATTCACGGCGATGCCGCTCTCATCGGTGCGCAGGTATTCCCGGGCGGCGCCGTAATCGAAGGCGACCGTGGCCAGACCGCTGGCCATGGCTTCAAGGGTGACGTTGCCGAAGGTCTCGCTGCGGCTGGGGAACAGGAACAGATCGCCGCTGGCGAAGTGCCGCGCCAGCGCATCGCCGCGCTGCACGCCGCAGAAGATGAAGTCCGGATTGTCGTGGGCCAGCTTGGCGCGTGACGGGCCATCGCCGACGAACACGAACCGCGCCTTCGGCCGCACCTGCTGCAGGCGGCGGAACGCTTTGACCGCCAGCCCGAGGTTCTTTTCCGGGGCGATGCGGCCGACGTAGATCGCGGCAAAGCCGTTGCCATCGATGCCCCACTCCTCGCGCAGCGCCGGGTCACGGCGCTCGGGCTCGAACTGACTGCTGTCCACGGCGCGCGCCAGCAGGCGCACGCGATCAAAGCCCTGCTCGCCGAGGAACTGCTGCAGCTCCTGGGTCGGCACCAGGGTGGCATCGGCCTGGTTGTGGAAGCGGCGCATCCAGCGCAGCGCTGCGGCCTGCAGCCAGGCCACGCCGTAGTCGGGCAGGTACTCATCGAAGCGGGTATGGAAGCCGGTGGCGACCGGAATCCCGAGGCGCCGCGCGGTGCGCAGTGCCGACCAGCCCAGCGGGCCTTCGGTGGCGATGTAGATCGCGTCCGGCCGCTGCTGCTGCCACTGGCGGCTCAAGCGGGAGGGTGCGGGCAGGCCGAAGCGCAGGCCGGGGTAGCGCGGCAGGTTGGCGCCGGTGACCAGCACCGTGCCGTCCACCGCCTCGGCATCGGAGGGTTGCCGGGGCCGGACCAGATCGACCTGATGGCCGGCGGCACGCAGCCCCAGTTCCAGGCCCTGTACGGTCAGGGCAACGCCGTTGACTTCAGGGGGGTAGGTTTCGGTGACGATGGCATAGCGCATGGCGGGCCTCCGGTATGCCACGCATGCTGGGGCCGGGCGATGTAGCCGACATGACCGCCGTATGACGTTGGGATGACGCGCGCACCGGCAGTAAAAAGCCACGGCCCCGAAGGGCCGTGGCGATCAAGCGTTGTTACCCGGCGGCGATCAGAAGCGCTGCTGATATTTCATGTACATGAAACGCCCGATATCGTAGCCGCCGTAGTAGGAGAAGTTGGAGTTCGGCTGGCTGTACATGATGGGGCCGTACTTCTCGAACACGTTGTTGGCACCGACCGAGACGGTCGCATCCCACGGCAGGGTGTAACGGAACTGCAGGTCGTGGAAGGTGACCGAGCCACGCTGGTTGTAGTCACGCGAGCCGGCGTACCACGGCGCCTGCACGCCCGGGTCGGAACACTCGTCCGGACGGGTCGTCGCGTTGATGCAGCGTTCCTTGACCCCGGCGTAATAGCGCGCGGTCCAGCTCACCCCGAAGTTTCCCACGTCCCAGCCCAGGGTCAGGTTGGAGCGCACGCGGAAGCCGCTGCCGATGCCGTTGCTTGGGGTGGGCACGACGTCGGTGTCGTTGGTCGTACGCGACAGATACGAGCTGACATAGGTGGTCGTCCAGCCCGTGGTCAGCTTGCCGTAAGCGGTATCCAGATGGTGGCTGAGCTCCAGGTCGTAGCCTTCGGTTTCCAGGAAGCCGGAGTTGCGCTTGCCGTACTTCAGCGTGTCGACGATGCCGGTCACCGGATCGCGCGTGAAGCCACTGCAGCGCGACGCGATGCCCTGCTCATAGCAGTCGCGCAGCAGGTCGTTGGGATGATCGTTGACGATGGTGTTGTCGATGCGGATCTTCCACCAGTCCAGCGCCACGTTGAGGTTGGGCACGAAGCCAGGGCTCCAGACCAGACCCAGGGTACGGCTCGTTGAGGTTTCCGGCTGCAGATCCGGGTTGGAGCCGTTGGTGAACGGCACCGGGGTCTGGGCGCTGCTGCTGGTGATCGGCACGCCGCCCTGGCGCAGCTGGCGGTAGCTGTCCGCATTGGCGATGTCGGCGGCGCACCGTGCGCGGACCTCGGCACTGCTGGCCGAGGCACCGTAAACGGTGTCGCAGGGATCACGGTAGCCGGTGGTGAAGGTTTCCGAGCCGCCGCCGTACAGATCGGAGATGGTGGGGGCACGGAAGCCCTGCGCCCACGTGCCACGCAACAGCAGCTGCTCGATCGGTTTCCACTTGAAGCCGAACTTGCTGTTGAGGGTGGTGCCCAGGGTGTTGTAGTCCGAGTGGCGGGTGGCCGCGCTCAGGCTCAGCTCACGCGCGCCTGGCAGGTCGGCCAGGATCGGCACGCTGAGCTCGAGGTAGGCCTCATTGACCTTGTAGCCGCCCCCGGTCGGACCGGCGGCCAGATTGGTGGTGGCACCGCTCTGGGCCAGCGGATCGGGGATGAACTCACCGGCCTCCTTGCGGGTTTCCACGCCGAAGGCGAAGCCCAGATCACCGGCCGGCAGCGTCATCACCGTGCCGGCGATGCTGGCGAACGCATTGCGGGTGGTGGTCTTGCCACGGGAGATTTCCGGCGGGAACAGGTAGTCGATCAGCGCCTGGTTGCCGGTCAGGCCATTGGGGTCGTTGCTGCCGTAGGGCACCAGCGGATTCCACGGCATGCAGCCGGCAATCGGCGCGCCAGGAACGCCGCATTCCACCTTGCCGGTAGCCTCGTTGTAGTACGACGGGCCGACCGCGTTCTTGACGCGTTCCTTGTTGAGGTTGCCGGTGGAGGTCTGCAGCAGTTCGCTGCGGTTGTATTGATAGCCCACTTCCCAATCGAAGTAGCGCTCGCCCACCTCGAAGCTGCCTTCCAGCGTGGCCACGGCGCGCCAGGTGGTCAGCTCGCTGGTGCTGACCCGCGGGACCTCCCAGGCGCGACGGTTCCAGGCGATGTCGGTGGGGTTCCCATGGCCGTGGTGGTTGCCGAACGGGTTGAACCAGCTGTCGGCCGACATCGGCCCGATGCCGGCGGTGGCGGACTGCAGCGGATAGCCGGCCACCTGGCGGGTGGACGTGCGCTTGTTGTAGCCCAGCTGCGTGGTCAGGCGGATGTCGTCGGTCAGGTCCACGCGCCCATCGAGGAACAGCGAATCGCGCTTGAGGGGCGAGATCAGGTGCATCTGCTCCGGTGCGTTGCTGACATCGCCGGTGAACGGGGTCAGGTCGCTGAGATGATAGTTGGCCGGGTTGGTCGGGTCGGTACCGCGATCCAGCGAGTAGTTGCAGCCTGCCGCGGCGGTGCAGCCCGGGCCCTTCAGGCCGTTGATCTGACCCCACTGACTGACCTGGGTCCAGTCGTCGCCGGGGTGGCGCGTGGTGTTCGGGAATTGGCTGAACCAGCGATCGCGTGCCCACACCCCCTTCTCTTCGGTGTGCTCGGCCGAGAAGGTCAGCGAGGCGCGGTCGTTGGACCAGCCGGCCACCACGTCGACGCTGTTACGCGCGCCATCGCCCTGGCTGTACTGGCCTTGGTAGACGTTGGCAGTGACGCCATTGACGTTGCTGCGGGTGATGATGTTGATCACGCCGGCCATGGCGTCCGAACCATAGATCGCCGAGGCACCGTCCTTCAGCACCTCCATGCGCTCGATCGCCGAGACCGGCACGCTGGAGATGTCCTGGTAGCCGCCGGTGTTGATGCCCAGGCGCTTGCCGTTGATCAGCACCAGGGTGCGCTGCGCGCCGAGGTTGCGCATGTCGATGTAGGTGCCACCGGCGTTCTCGCCAGCGGCCAGTACGTTGGAGCGGCTGATGGACGGGCTGCCCACCGCGGTCAGGTTCTGCAGGATGTCGGCGACCGAGCTGAAGCCCTGGCGCTCGATGTCGGCGCGGCTGATCGCGAGCACCGGCTGGGCGGATTCGACATCGACCTGGCGGATGCGCGATCCGGTGATCTCGATGCGGTCCAGGGTGGTCGGGGTGGCGTTCTGGGCGAGGACGGCGGTGGAAGCCAGGCCAGCGGTGCCGGCCACCAGGGCAAGGCGGATCGCCTGCCCCAACGGGGTGGTGGATGAAGACATGATCGACTCTCTCTCTTATCGGAACGACGTCCAAGAGGTCGGCGGACCAAGTACCGCCTTCCTCAAAAATCCAGCCGTGTGAAGGCCGGTGTCCCGAGAGTAGATCGATTGGTTAAGTTTCCATGAGGGAGATGTGAGGGTGTTCTCACAAATAATTCACGGGTACGGCGTTCTGCGAAGTCAGCCTGAAAATTGCTGCAGATGCACGCTACGAAGCAGGCAAAAAGCGTCAGGCAACGAAGGGGCGGAACTGCACCCCCAGCCCGGCCATGCCCTCGGTTTCGCCGATCAGGTCCGCGCGCAGCAGCGGACGCGCATCGATGTACGCCTGCGGCAGGATCAGCGACAAGCGTGCGTCATCGGCGGTCAGTTCCAGTGCGGGCATCGGTGTGTCTTCGTGCGCGCGGTTGAGCAGGACCGCCAGGCGCAGCAGCGCGGTCATGCGCCGTGCCGGCTGCAGGAGACGTTCGGGCAGTGCATCGAAGGCGGACTTGGAAATGTTGCGGCGATGGCTGCGCACCAGCGCGGCCAGCAGCTGCTGTTCCTGCCGCGAGAAACCGGCGATGTCCGAGTTCTCCAGCACGTAGCTGCCATGCACGTGGTAGCCGCTGTGCGCGATCATCAGGCCGAGCTCGTGCAGCCGCGCGGACCAGCCGAGCATGCGGGCATCGTCCGGATCCAGCTGCCAGCTTTCTTCGACCTGGGCGAGCAGGTTCATGGCCGTGCTCTCCACGCGATCAGCCTGGACGGTATCGATGCCGTAACGCTGGGTCAGTGCCGCGACCGATTCGTCGCGCAGGTCGTTCTCGCTGGCGCGGCCGAGGATGTCGTAGAGAATGCCCTCGCGCATCGCGGCCTTGCTGACCAGCAGCTTCTGCAGCCCGAGTGCCTGGAAGGCGGCTTCGAGTACCAGGATGCCACCGGCGATGATCGGGCGACGATCCGCGGAGAGGCCCGGCAGATCGATGTCTTCGATGCGCTTGGCCTTGAGCAGCTCATCGCGCAGCTGCGGCAATGCCTCGGCGGTGATCGCGCCCTTGCTCAGTTTCATGGTGGCGCAGATTTCGCTGATCGCCTTGTGCGTGCCGGAGGACCCCAGTGCTTCGTGCCAGCCCAGTGCGCGGTACTTGTTGGCGAACTGCTGGAACTCCGCGCCGATTTCGGTCAAGGCGTCCTTCCAGCGCTTCTTGCTCAGCTTGCCGCCCGGGAAGAAGCGGCGCGTGCTGGCGATGCAGCCGGCCTGCAGGCTTTCGCGCTCCAGGGTCTGCATGCCCTGGCCGATGATGAATTCCGTGGAGCCACCGCCGATATCGATCACCAGCCGGCGCTGGTCCGCCTTGGGCGGCTGCGCATGGGCCACGCCGAGGTAGATCAGACGCGCCTCTTCGCGGCCGCTGACCACTTCGATCGCATGCCCGAGCGCGGTTTCGGCCGGCATCAGGAAGGCCTGCGGCGAGCGCAGCTGGCGCACCGTGTTGGTGGCCAGCGCGCGGACGCGTACCGAGGGGATCGCACGGATGCGCTGGCCGAACCGGGCCAGGCATTCCAACGCGCGCTGACGGGCCTCGGCGGACAGGCCGCCTTTGCCATCCAGGCCATCGGCCATGCGCACGGTCTCGCGCAGGCGGTCGACCACCCGCAACTGCCCGAGGGTGTATCGCGCAATGACCATGTGGAAACTGTTGGATCCCAGGTCGATGGCGGCGAGCAGGTCGCCATCCTGCAAAGCGGGCGGAGTCGTGGAGGTATGCGGCATTTGCGAATGTTAGCCGAACGGTGGGTCGCGAAGTCACCGCGCGCCCTTCACATGGGCAGGCTGCGACGACCGGTCGCATCGAAGGGGCAGGCAATCAGCGCGTACCGACCAACGGTCGGTACCTACAGACCCTGCAGCAGGGCCATCTGCGCCGCGTGCGGCGGCTCGTCGTGGCCGGGCGTGCACTTGATGTAGCTTCCGTCGGCCTGCAGCTCCCAGGCGTTGAGGTTGTCGTCCAGGTAGTTCTGCAGCACGTCGCGGTAGACCTTGCGTGCCAGTTCCGGATCCAGGATCGGGAAACAGGTCTCGACCCGGCGCAGCAGGTTGCGCTCCAGCCAGTCCGCGCTGGCGCAGAACAGCTCCGAGGCCCCATCGTTGCCGAACCAGTAGACCCGGCTGTGTTCCAGGAAGCGGCCGACGATCGAGCGCACCCGGATGGTGTCCGAGACACCGGGGACGCCGGGGCGCAGCGTGCAGGCGCCGCGCACGATCAGGTCGATCTGCACGCCCGCCTGCGAGGCCGCGTACAGGGCCCGGATCATCTGGGGTTCGTTGAGGGCGTTCATCTTGGCGATGATCCGCCCCGGACGGCCACTGGCGGCCAGGCGTGTTTCGCGCTCGATGCGCTGCAGCAGACCCGGGTGCAGGGTGAAGGGCGACTGCAGCAGGCGCTTGAGCTTCATCCGCGGGGCCAGCCCGGACAGCTGCTGGAACAGCAGGTGCACATCGTTGCCGATGTCCGGATCGGCGGTGATCAGGCTCAGGTCGGTGTAGGCCCGCGCGGTACCGCTGTGATAGTTGCCGGTGCCCAGGTGCACGTAGCGGCGCAGCTTGCGGCCTTCGCGGCGCACGATCAGCAGCATCTTGGCGTGGGTCTTGAAACCGACCACCCCGTAGACGACCTGCACGCCGGCTTCCTGCAGGCGGTCGGCCAGGCCGAGGTTGGCTTCTTCATCGAAGCGCGCGCGCAGCTCGACCACGACGGTCACGTCCTTGCCGTTGCGTGCGGCCTGGATCAGCGCATCGACGATCAGCGAATCCTTGCCGGTGCGGTACAGGGTCTGCTTGATCGCCAGCACGTTCGGGTCGACGGCCGCCTGCTTGATCACGTCCAGCACGGCAGTGAACGCATCGAAGGGGTGGTGCAGGAGCACATCCCGGCGCGCGACGATCTCGAAGATGCCATCGCTGTCGCGCAGCACGCGCGGGCTCAGCGAGGGGTACTTCAGGTCCGGCCGCTGGATCACGTCGTACAGCTGGACCACGCGGTTGAGGTTGACCGGGCCGTCGATGCGGTAGACCGCGTTTTCGGTCAGCCCGAAGTTCTGCAGCAGGGTGCGCACGATGTCGCGCGGGCAGTCCTGCGCGATCTCCAGCCGCACGGCCGGGCGGTAGCCCCGGTCAACCAGCTCATCGCGCAGCGCCAGCGCCAGGTTCTCGACCTCTTCCTCGTCCACCACCAGCTCGGAATTGCGGGTCACGCGGAACTGATACGCGCCCTGGACTTCCATGCCCGGGAACATCTCATCGACGAACGTGGACAACACCGAGGACAGGAACACGAAGGTCTGCGGGCCGCCGAGTTTTTCCGGCAGCTGGATGATGCGCGGCAGTGAACGCGGTGCACGCACGATCGCCAGATGCCCAGCGCGACCGAACGCGTCGGTGCCCTTGAGCACGACCACGATGTTCAACGACTTGTTGAGGATCTTCGGGAACGGGTGCGACGGATCCAGGCCGAGCGGGGACAGCACCGGCATGATCTCGTTGCGGAAATACGCCCGCAGCCAGCGCTTCTGGCGATGGTTCCAGGAGTGCCGGCCGAGCACGTCGATGCCGGCTTCATGCAGTGCCGGGCGCAGGGTCTCGTTCCAGCAGCGGTACTGCTGGTCCACCAGCTGCGCGGCGCGGTCATGGATGGCGTTGAGGATCGCCTGCGGCGTCATGCCGTCCGGCGCTGGCGGCAGGCCGAACTCCTGCGCATGGCGCACCGCGGCCGCGCGGATCTCGAAGAACTCGTCCAGGTTGGTGCAGGAGATGCACATGAAGCGCAGGCGCTCCAGCAGCGGTACCTGCGGGTCCATGGCCTGGGCCAGCACGCGGAAGTTGAAATCCAGCTGCGACAGCTCACGGTTGATGTACAGCGCCGGATCGCGCAGCGGATCGCCGTCCACAGGCACGGCGACGGGAACAGGAGTGCTCATGCGGAAAAGTCTTCAGAAGAAGGAAGGGAGACGACCTCGTTGCGCGCACGCACCTGGCCGGCATCGAAATGGCACGAGAACGTGCTGCCTTTACCCACCTCGCTCTGGATCTCCAGGCGGGCGTGGTGCAGGCCGAGAATGTGTTTGACGATCGACAGCCCCAGGCCGGTGCCGCCGCTTTCGCGCGAGCGGCTGCTGGAGACACGGTAGAAACGTTCGGTCAGGCGCGGCAGATGGTTGGCCGGGATGCCGTAACCGGTATCGCGTACCGACAGCACCACACCTTCGCCTTCGCGCGCGAACTCCACTTCCACGCGGCCACCGGCCGGGGTGTAGCGCACCGCGTTGGTGACCAGGTTGGAGAATGCGCTGTGCAGTTCCTTGTTGGAGCCCTGCAGATCCACACCGGCGGTATCGATGATGCTGATCTGGTGACGGCCCTGGCTGTGTGCTTCGGCCTCGCGACGCAGCGTGGCCAACATCGGCGTCATCGCCACGGCTTCGGCTTCGGTGTGTTCCTGCGATTCCAGCCGCGACAGGGTGAGCAGGTCTTCGACCAGCTGCGCCATGCGCTGGGATTGCTTGCGCATTTCCTCCAGCATCGGGCCGGTGCCGGGGAAGTCCTCCGGGTCCATCATGTCCAGGTAACCGTGCACTACCGTCAGCGGCGTGCGCAGTTCATGCGAGACGTTGGCGACGAAGTCGCGGCGGACCTGTTCCAGTCGCAGCAGCTTGCTGACGTCGCGTGCGATCAGCAGCCAGTAATCGGGCGAGTAGGGGATCAGGCGCAGGTTGAGGCGGATCGCCGGATCGACCGGGGAGGGCACATCCAGGATCGGTTCGGCATTGCGGCCCCCGGCCAGCCAGTGCGCCAGCGGCATCGGCTGCAGGCGTTCAACCAGCGCTTCGCCCAGGTCGCCCGGGTGGTGCAGACCGAGCAGCGAGGTCGCCGCTTCGTTGAACCACTGCACGCGCTGGCTGTTGCGGTCGACCACCACCACCGCATCCGGCAGCGCGGCCGCAGCAGCGCGATAGCTGCGCAGCATGTCCAGCAGGCGACGCTTGCGCGTGCGCATTTCCCACTGGTTGCGGTAGAGCAGGCGGTCCAGCTCGTTCCATACACCGGTGCCGTCACCCATGTCCCAGCGATGGCGCGCGGTGAGGCCGCGCAGCACCCGGCGCAGCCGCCAGTAATGCCACGCCAGTGCACCGATGGAGGCCAGTGCGATGCACATCCACACATGTCCGACTGCCAGGCCCAGCAAGCCGGCCGCGAGCAGCAGGGCGGCGAGGGTGGCCAGCGTTTTCAACCAGGCAGAACGGATGTGGCGGGGCATTGCGGTCTCGCAGAAAGTGCGGTCCTCGGACTCGATCCAAGGTTATAGCAGGAGTGGCCGGAACCGGGCATGCGCGCCCGGGACCGGCCCGACGAGACTCAGGTGGACGTCGAGAACCGGTAGCCGGCGCCGCGTACGGTCTGCACCATGTTCTCCGCGGCGAACGGCTCCAGCGTCTTGCGCAGGCGGCGGATGTGCACGTCGATGGTGCGCTCCTCCACATACACGCTGCCGCCCCACACGTGATCCAGCAACTGGGCGCGGGTGTACACGCGCTCAGGGTGGGTCATGAAGAAGTGCAGCAGACGGTACTCGGTCGGACCGATCGGCACCGGCTGGTCGCCGGCGAAGACGCGGTGCGCGGCGCCATCGATGCGGATCGTACCGACCGCGACGCTGCCATCTTCGTCATCGTCGCGGGCGCGGCGCATGACCGCACGGATGCGGGCCAGCAGTTCGCGCGCCGAGAACGGCTTGACCACGTAGTCGTCCACTCCGGCTTCCAGGCCACCGACGCGGTCGTTCTCTTCCCCGCGCGCGGTCAGCATGATGATCGGCACTTCGCGGGTCAGGGCTTCTTTGCGCCAGCGCCGGGCCAGCTCCAGGCCGCTGGTGCCCGGGAGCATCCAGTCCAGCAGGATCAGGTCCGGGACGCGATCGGCGATGGCGGTCTGCGCCTCGCGCGCGTCGCCGGCATGGATCGGGTCGTAGTCGCCCTTGCGCAGGGCAAAGGCGACCATTTCGCGGATCGCGGGTTCGTCATCGACGATCAGGATGCGTTTCTGCACGTGCCCACCGTATTGCTCATCAGATCGGGATTGAGCTCAGTAGACTACGGTTTCATGACAGGTTTGTGACGAGGGGGCCGTTCCCGTCGTGGGCCGCCATCCCACCGTCATCCGGGCGCGCCTCAGCGGCGGTCCAGCTCCGGGTCGTCGATTCCCTGTCGGCGCATTTCCAGCACCGTGGGGGTGATGCTCTCGATCCGGGCATCGACCCGGGCACGGCCGACATAATCCAGGTTCGGCTGCCGCTTCAAGGCCTGCAGCTGGATCAGCGCCTGCTCCGGGCGGCCACTCAGGTACGCGGCTTCGGCATAGGCCTCGCTGGCCCGGGTGGTGTCGCCAGCCAGTTCGCTGGCGCGGGCGAAGCGCTGCTGGAAGACCGGATCATTGCCGCTTTGCGACAGCATCGGGCGCAGCATCGCCTGCGCGCGCTGGCCGGCCTCGCGGCCGCCTTGCTCATTGAGGATGGCCGCATAGGTCAACGCGACCGGGCGGCTGCCGGGGTGCTGGCGCATCAGGGTTTCGAACCGGGCGTTGGCCTGCACCGGCTGGCCGCTGCGGGACTCGGCCTCGCCCAGCGCCAGCGCCACCCAGACATTGTCCGGGTGGTCGCGCAGCAGCTCGCCCAGATCCCGGGTGGCCTGCGCGGCCGCACTGTTGCGCAGCCGGCCCAGGGCCAGCCCGTAGCGTTGCGGCTCGGTCAGCCCGTTCTTCTGCGCGCGCTGCAGGCTTTCGTATTCCCGGATGACATCGCCGGGGGTGTCGGCGCTGAGCACGCGCAGGCGCTCGCGTGCCCACTCGAACTGGCCGGTGCTGCCGCGGCTGAGCGCGTTGACCGAGATCTGCATCGAGGCCGGCAGCAGCGGATTGCTCCGCCGCACCAGCGGCTCGGAGAGGGCTGGATCGGACGGGTTCACCCGCTCCTGGCGGACCCCGCCGGGCACCTCGGTGGTGAGCAGCACCGTGTCCTTCTTCATCTGCTCGGCGCGGGCCTTGGCCTCGCTGATGCGGGTGGTGGTGACCGGGTGGGTCTGCAGGAAATCCGGGACGCTGTAACCACCCTGGTTGCCCCGCATCGAGGCCGACATGCGCTCGAAGAAGCCGGCCATCGCATCCACGTCGTAGCCGCTGCGGGCGAGCGTGCGGATGCCCAGGCGGTCAGCCTCGGATTCGTTGGAGCGGGTGTAATTGATCTGGCGCTGCTGCATCAGGCCCATGCCCGAGGTGATCGCGGCCATGGTGGCATCACCGGAGGAGTTGCCGCCGGCCTGCTGCGCGGCCACGATCGCGGCAAGCATGCCGAGCAGGATCGGGATCTGGTCGCGCTGGGCACGTTCGACACCGCGCAGCACGTGCTGCTGGGTGACGTGGGCGATTTCGTGGGACAGCACCGCGGCCACTTCGTCCTCGCGCTCGGCGGTCAGCACCAGGCCCGCGTTGACCCCGATATAGCCGCCGAGGGTGGCAAAGGCGTTGATCTGCCGGTCCTTGAGCATGAAGAAGGTGTAGGACTGACGCGGCTGGGCACTGTTGGAGCCCAACCGGGCGCCCATGGTCTGCAGCCAGTCATCGACCAGCGGATCATCGAGCAGATAGCCGTAGTTGCGCAGTTCGCGCAGCATCATCCCGCCGTACTCGGCCTGCCGGGCCGGGGTCAGCAGCTCGCCGGCCGAGGACCCGATGTCCGGCAGCTTGCTTTCCTGGGCCCCGGCCAGCGGCACGGCCAAGGCCAGGGTCAACGCGGCAGAGAGCAGCAAGGGGCGCAAACGGAGCTCCTGGGGGAAGACGGACGACAGCGTGACAGGGCCAGTGCAACCTGCAGTTAAATCACAGTGTTGCGGTGGTGACGTGGAAAATCCAGCGGACCGCTACCATATACAGACCAACGTTCCGCTGTGGAGTTTCCCGTGAGCCAAGATGCTGTTTCCACCCCCGGTGGCGCACCCGCCATCACCATCTACTCGACCGCGGTGTGCCCGTACTGCGTGGCCGCCAAGAACTTCCTGAAGAGCAAGGGCCGCGACTGGACCGAGGTCCGGATCGATCTGGACCCGGTCGAGCGCGAGAAGATGATGGCCAAGACCCGCCGCACCAGCGTGCCGCAGATCTTCGTGGGCGAGGTCCATGTGGGCGGCTACGACGACATGATGGCGCTGCACCGTGCCGGCAAGCTGGAGCCGCTGCTGGCCGGGCAGGACCCGGCATGAGCGCGGCCGACGACGGCAGCAAGGACCGCATTGCCGAATTCACCGAGTTCCGCCAGCGCATGAACCAGCGCATCCTGGGGGAACCCAACCAGGTCGTGCGCCGCTTCTTCGCGCTGGATACCCAGACCTACCAGGCCGGCGCGCTGGATGTGAAGACCAAGGAGCTGCTGGGCCTGGTCGCCTCGATGGTGCTGCGCTGCGATGACTGCATCAGCTACCACGTGGCCCAGTGCAAGGACGCCGGCGTGACCCGCGAGGAGTTCTTCGAGACCTTCTCGGTCGGCCTGGTGGTCGGCGGCTCGATCGTGATCCCGCACCTGCGCCGGGCGGTGGATTTCCTGGACCAGCTCGAAGGTGGCGCCGACGCGCCGGCCGTTCACGAGCATTGAGACCGGGGCCGACCCGGCCCCGCCGCGGTAGAGCCGACCGTTGGTCGGCTTCGTTGGCCCCCAGCGCTCTCGGTGCTGCAACGGTCTCCCGTTCATGTTCTGGACCACGTTTCCACCGACCAACGGTCGGTGGCTACCCATCGTTCAGCACCCCGTGATTGCCGGCCAGCGGCCGGCACGACCGATGGCGTGTCTGGAGAACAGCCCCTTTCTGTTGAAGGGGGCGCGCCAATGGCGCGGGGTAGAGGAGGCATGCGCGGCAATTCTGCCTTACCCGCCTAAGACCAATGGCCCATTTGGGGTCCATCGGGCGGGTAAGGCATAATTGCCGATGAAACTTCCCTTGCGCCCGCGCTTTGCGCACCTCACGGATGGCGCTCCCCCTCGGTTCGGAATACACATCAATGACGCAGAAAATCACGGTCATCCGCGGTGACGGCATCGGCCCGGAGATCATGGACGCTACCCTGTTCGTGCTCGGCAAGCTGGACACCGGCTTTGAATACGAAGACGCCGACGCGGGCCTGGCTGCGCTGGAAAAGCACGGCGATCTGATGCCGGCCTCCACGCTGGAGTCGATCGCACGCAACAAGATCGCGCTGAAGAGCCCGCTGACCACGCCGGTCGGTGGCGGCTTCACCTCGATCAACGTCAGCCTGCGTCGCCATTTCGACCTGTACGCGAACGTGCGTCCGGCGGTCTCGTTCCCGAACACCAAGTCGCGTTTCGGCGACGGCGTGGACCTGATCACCGTCCGTGAGAACACCGAAGGCGCGTACCTGGCCGAAGGCCAGGAAGTGTCGGCCGATGGCGAGACCGCCTTCTCCGGCACCCGCATCACCCGCAAGGGCTCCGAGCGCATCGTGCGCTACGCCTTCGAGCTGGCCCGCAGCACCGGCCGCAAGAAGGTCACCGCCGTGCACAAGGCCAACATCATCAAGTCGACCTCGGGCCTGTTCCTGGCCGTGGCGCGTGAAGTGGCAGCCAAGTACCCGGACATCGAGTTCCAGGAAATGATCGTCGACAACTGCTGCATGCAGCTGGTGATGCGTCCGGAACAGTTCGATGTGATCGTGACCACCAACCTGTTCGGCGACATCATCTCCGACCTGTGTGCCGGTCTGGTCGGCGGCCTGGGCCTGGCCCCGGGTGCCAACATCGGTGAGAACGCGGCGATCTTCGAAGCCGTGCACGGCACCGCGCCGGACATCGCCGGCCAGGGCAAGGCCAATCCGTGCGCGCTGCTGCTGGCCGCTGCGCAGATGCTGGACCACGTCGGCCAGGTCGAGAACGCCGAGCGCCTGCGCAAGGCCATCGTGGCCACGCTGGAAGCCAAGGATTCGCTGACCGGCGACCTGGGTGGCACCGGCAACACCATGGGCTTTGCCCAGGCCATCGCCAGCCGCCTGTAAGCGCGCGGGTCGGTTGTCCAGAAAGCGGGGCGCTGCGGCGTCCCGCTTTTTTGTTGCCTGTTCGATGGCGGGTTCGATGGCGATCCCGAGGGCACGGTCATCCATCAATCTGTGCGAAAAATGCACAGATGGTGTGCGGGTAGCTGGCTGTTGGTGCACGGATCCGGCGCGCACCATGCACGCCATCCCAACCACAGCAGGAGCCTCCCCATGAACTTCGCCTCCCTGATCGGCCTGGCCGGCATCCTCGGTGTCGCCACCGCGTCCGCCCCGCCCGCCGCCGAGCCGGCCCACCCGACGATCCGCCACATGGCGGGCGCGCAGGACGCGAGGGCATTGCCGGCCGGCAAGACCGCGTTGCTGGTGATCGACGTCCAGAATGAGTACTTCGCCGGCGGCCGCATGCCCATCCCTGATGGCGATGCCGCCCTGGCCCAGACCCGCCGTCTGGTGGACTTCGCCGATGCCCACGAGATCCCGGTCATTCACGTCCAGCACGTTCTGCCGGCCGGGGCGCCGCTGTTCGCCGAGGGCGGCCGCACGGTCCAGTTCCACCCGCAGATGCAGCCGCGCAAGGGCGAGCGGGTGATCGCCAAAGACAACGTCAGCGTGTTCGCCGGTGCCTCCGGCCCGGTGCTGGAGCAGGCACTCAAGGAGGCTGGAATCGACACGCTGATCATCGCCGGGCTGCAGACCCACGCCTGCGTCGCCGGTGCTGCACGCGATGCCGCGCCGAAGGGCCTGAACGTGATCGTGTCCTCCGATGCCACCGCCAGCCGTGACCTGGACCTGCGTGACGGCAGCCGGGTCGGGCATGCCAGCCTGCACGCCGCCGCGCTGGCCAGCATCGAAGACACTTACGGCACCGTGCTGGGGACCGATCAGATCCTGGCGCTGCCGGTCCGCTGAGCCGCACGGGCCTTGTTATGCTGCCGGCATCGCCACAGGTGCCGGCCGTTGCACGGGAGCGTGATGGACCAGTTTTCCGCCATGAAGGCGTTCCGCAGCATCGTCGATGCCGGCAGTTTCACCGCCGCCGCCGAGCGCATGGACACCACCCATTCGTCGATGTCGCGGCAACTGCGCCAGTTGGAAGCCCACCTGGGTTCACGCCTGCTGGATCGCAACAGCCGCCGGCTGACGCTGACCGAAGCCGGGCGGGCCTATTACCAGGACTGTGTGGACATCCTGGACCGCCTGGAGGTTGCCGAGCAACGCCTGCAGGCCGATCACGATGCACCCAGTGGGCTGTTGCGGGTCAGTGCACCGCTGGTGATCGGCACCCTGGAGCTCTCGCAATGGCTGCCTGCATTCCTGGCGCAATACCCCGGCATCGCGCTGGATCTGTCCTGCGATGATCGCCTGGTCGACCTGATCGGTGGCGGTTTCGACATGGCCCTGCGCATCGCCGGGCCGCTGGCCGACAGCACCTTGGTGGCGCGCGAACTGGCCGTTACCGACATGGTATTGGTGGCATCGCCACGCTACATCGCGCAATGGGGACTGCCACGCCATCCGTCGGATCTGGGCCGGCATGCGCTGATCGGCTTCGCCGGCGCGCGCGCGCTGTCGGCATGGACGTTGACCTCCGCGCGCGGTACGCAGGTGGAGGTCATCCCGCAGGGGCGGCTGCGCGTGGATGCGATCCCCGGGCTGCATGCCGCCGTGTTGGCCGGGCAGGGCATTGCCGCGTTCACCCGCCTGACCGTTCAGGATGATCTGCTGCACGGGCGACTGGTGCGCGTGCTGCCGCAGCACCATGCCGGCCGCCGGCACTATTACGCGGTGTATCCGCATGCCCGCCAGCTGGCCCCGAAGGTGCGCGCGCTGGCCGGATTCATGGCCCGGCATTACGCAGCCCTCCAGCAACTGCCGCCGGTGATCCCCGAGACATGAAAAAGGCGCCTTGCGGCGCCTCTTTCATCGTGCAGTGAGCGTGTGGCTCAGCGCTGCTGGATCTTGGACAGCAGGCGCAGGAATTCCACGTACAGCCACACCAGCGTGACCATCAGGCCGAACGCGCCGTACCACTCCATGTACTTCGGTGCGCGTGCCTCGGCGCCGGTTTCGATGAAGTCGAAATCCAGCACCAGGTTCAACGCGGCCACCACCACCACGAACAGGCTGAAGGCGATGCCCATCCAGCCGCCTTCGTGGATCATCGGCACGTTGATGTTGAAGAAGCTGAGCACAAACGAGGCCAGGTACAGCAGCGCGATGCCGCCGGTTGCCGCCACCACGCCCAGCTTGAAGTTCTCGGTGACCTTGATCAGGCCGCTGCGGTAGACCGCCAGCATCACGAACATCGTGCCGAAGGTCAGCATCACCGCCTGCATCACGATGCCGGGGAACTTGGCATTGAACATCGCCGAGATCGCACCGAGGAACAGGCCTTCGACGAGTGCATACATCGGTGCGGTGACCGGCGACCATTCCTTCTTGAACACGGTCACCAGGGCCAGCACCAGGCCGCCGATCGCGCCAACCAGGGTGTACAGCATGGCGCTGGAGGTGGGCAGGCCATTCGCATCGACTGACTGGCTCCACGCGAAGGCGGCCGTCAGCACGGTGAGCAGCAACAGGACGCCGGTCTTGTTGACGGTGCCGTTGATGGTCATCGCCTGGTCGGGGCGGGCCACGACCGAGCCGCTGGCCAGGTCGAGGAAGGTCGACTCGGAAAGTGCGGGATTGCCGCTGCGCATTGCCAATCTCCTTGATGGGGTAGGGGTTCGGCCATCCGGCCGCTGACCCGAGCATAGCGGAAGCGGCCCTCGGTCACGACGACATGTGAATTGATGTGTGAAAACCGTTGACAGATGCCACACCGATTCCCACAATAGGCGGCTCTTTCGGGGGGAACCCCGGAGGGAAACAAACCGCCGGGGTATAGCGCAGTCTGGTAGCGCGCCTGCTTTGGGAGCAGGATGTCGGGGGTTCGAATCCCTCTACCCCGACCAAGCCCGCTGCTCAAATCGGGATTGGAATGCGACAATCCGGATCGAGCGCCCGTAGCTCAACTGGATAGAGCACCGGCCTTCTAAGCCGGCGGTTACAGGTTCGATTCCTGTCGGGCGCGCCATTCGGTGCAAGCGGTAGGAAGCAAAGTTTTCAGTGGTGGCTGTAGCTCAGTTGGTTAGAGTTCCGGATTGTGATTCCGGTGGTCGGGGGTTCGAGTCCCCTCAGCCACCCCACTGATTCAAACTGGTTCATCGAAAGTGAATCAGGGTTGCAAAAGGCAGCACACACGCTACAATGTGCGCCTGAGTTTTTCAGGGCTGTTAGCTCAGTTGGTAGAGCAGTTGACTCTTAATCAATAGGTCCAAGGTTCGAATCCTTGACAGCCCACCAAGACAGAAGCCATCGGGTCCGCCCGGTGGCTTTTTTCTTGTTCGCGACATGACGTTGAACAGCTGGCGCGTTGGCGGTCTACTGCCGGCATTGGCCGTCCGTTCAAACAAAACGCTTGCGTCGCGTGCAGAAAACCCTGCATAATTCGCCTCCCGATTTTCGGGCTGTTAGCTCAGTTGGTAGAGCAGTTGACTCTTAATCAATAGGTCCAAGGTTCGAATCCTTGACAGCCCACCAAGACAGAAGCCGCCTGGTCCGCCAGGCGGCTTTTTTCTTTTCCGGGGTGCGTATCTGAAAGCCTCCTGAAACCGGGGTCGAACGCGACACCCTGCGTTTCCAAGCTGCGCGACAGCGCACGGATCGCAACCGGCAATCAGGTTCCACTCGATGGACCGCGCCCAAGGCGCCCATCGAGGTACGCACATCATGACTCTCCGGATCCTTGCCGCCGTGGCGTTGACCGCCTGCGCGGCCGCGGCCACGGCCGCCACGGCGGCCGAAACGCCCGCCCACGCGTCGCTCGACCCGGTCCTGGCCGGTTATGCCATGACCGTATTCCGCAACAATCTTCCTCCCGGCGATGTCCAACCGGCCAAGCCACTTGCGCGTGTCTCCATGCAGGGCGCTCCCCAGGGCGAAGATCGGCAAGGCCTGGCGGAAGCGCCATTGCGTCCCGGCGTGACGCTGCCTGCGCGATAGCCGCTGATCGGCGGGGTGGGGCACGCGCTTCACCCCATTAAGCGACATGACGACCTTCCGCTTTCCGGCCCCGCCTGCAACAATGTGCGCCTGAGCTTGCAGGCTCGCGAAAGTGGCGGAATTGGTAGACGCCCTGGATTTAGGTTCCAGTGCCGCAAGGCGTGGGGGTTCGAGTCCCCCCTTTCGCACCAGTGCAGGGCGTTTTCGCCGGCACCATGACCATGGGCACGTCCCGGATCGGGGAGACGGCCACATGCTGGGCCCCTGGCGGCCCCCGGTCGTTCTCGGCCCGCGCTGGCGGCGCTGGCGTTTATCGGCGAAACTACAGGGCTGCGGCGGGCATGCGCGTCCACGACCCCGCGTCCAAAACCCGTTTCATCCATCACATCGTGCCGGGGCCCATGCCGCCGGTGGCAGGAGTCAACATGCAAGCTTCGATCGAATCCACTGGCAATCTGGAACGCCGCCTGACCTTCTCGCTGCCGGAAGACCGTCTGCAGACGCACATCAGCGGCCGTCTGGGCGAAATCGCCCGCACCACGCGCATCAAGGGCTTCCGTCCGGGCAAGGTGCCGGCCAAGGTGATCGAGCAGCGTTTCGGCCAGCAGGTCCGCAGCGAAGCCGTCGACGGCCTGCTGCGTGAGACCTTCGATGCCGCCCTGCGCGAGCACGAGCTGCGCATCGCCGGCACCCCGCGCATCGACAAGGGCGAGGGCGAGCTGTCCTTCGTGGCCACCGTCGAGCTGGTGCCGGACTTCGGCGACGTGGACGTCAGCAAGCTGACCGTGGTCCGCCACACCGCCGAGATCAACGACGCCGACATCGACCAGATGATCACCAACCTGCGCGAACAGCGCCGCAGCTGGAGCCCGGTCACCCGTGGCGCCCAGGACGGCGATCTGGTCGCCCTGGAAACCTGGTCGCAGGCCGGCGATGAGCGCCTGCCGGCCGAAGGCACCGAGAAGGGCAGCGTGATCGTGGGCCAGGGCATGATGTTCGAGCAGATCGAACAGGGCCTGGTCGGTCTGACCGCCGGTGAAGAAAAGACCCTGGACGTCGAGTTCCCGGCCGATTGGCGCGTGCCCGCGCTGGCTGGCAAGCAGGTCAAGGTCACCGTCAAGGCGGTGGACGTGTCCGCGCCGGTGCTGCCGGAGGTGGATGCCGAGTTCATCAAGAGCTTCGGCGTGAAGGGTGGCGACGTGGAGCAGTTCCGCAAGGACATCCGCGCCAACCTGGAGCGTGAGCTCAAGGGTGCCCTGATGAACCGCCTGCGCCGCGAAGTCGGCGAGCAGCTGATCGCCGCCTATGCCTCGGTGGAAATGCCGCCGCGCCTGGTCGAGAACGAAGCCCGCGCCATGCTGGATCAGCAGCTCGAGCAGATCCGCCGCAGCGGCCGCAACCCGGGCGACGTCCCGGCCGATGCCCATGAAGGCTTCAAGGAAGCGGCCGCCAAGCGCGTGCTGGTCGGCCTGCTGGTCGGCGAAGTGGCCCGCAAGAACGACCTGCGCCTGGACCCGAAGCGCCTGAATGAAACCATGCGCCTGATCGCGTCGACCTATGAAGAGCCGGAACAGGTCATTGAGATGTACCGCAACGACCCCCAGCTGATGAGTGGGCTGCAGAATCGTGTGATGGAAGAGCAGGTGATCGACTGGATCGCCGAGCGCGCCCAGCACACCGAAGAGAAGCTGTCGTTCCAGGACGCGATCCGCCAGTAAGCGGCCCGCGTTTTACGCCCCGCGCCCCGGCGCGGGGTCGTTCCCCCCAAAATAGGTGCCTCACTAATGGACAACCGAACCACAGCCCTGAACATGGTTCCGATGGTGGTCGAACAGACCAGCCGCGGCGAGCGCGCCTATGACATCTATTCGCGCTTGTTGAAAGAGCGTCTGATCTTCCTCGTGGGCCCGATCGACGATCACATGGCCAACGTGGTGGTGGCGCAGCTGCTGTTCCTGGAAGCGGACAACCCGGAAAAGGACATCAGCATCTACATCAACTCGCCCGGTGGCGTAGTCACCGCCGGCATGGCGATCTACGACACCATGCAGTACATCAAGCCGGACGTGAGCACCATCTGTGTCGGCCAGGCCGCCTCGATGGGCGCCCTGCTGCTGGCATCCGGCGCGGCCGGCAAGCGGTATGCGCTGCCGAACTCGCGGGTGATGATCCACCAGCCGCTGGGCGGCTTCCAGGGCCAGGCCACGGATATCGATATCCATGCCCGTGAAATCCTGACCCTGCGTTCGCGCCTGAACGAAGTGCTGGCCAAGCACACCGGCCAGTCGCTGGAGACCATCGCGCGGGATACCGAGCGCGACAACTTCAAGAGCGCGGCCGATGCAGTGGCCTACGGTCTGGTCGATCAGGTCCTGGAGCGTCGTCCGGAAGAGTCGATCCAGCCGGCGTAAGGTTGTGCCAGGCCGGGAAACCGGCTTGTTTCCACCGGGTCAGGCGGGACTGGCGTCCTCCTGACCCTGTGCTATTCTCGAATCGAACCCCCGTTCAGTCGGGTGGGGTAACTGGGTAAGCGAAGCATGAGCGAAGACCGCCAAGGTCGTTCCACGGACACCGGCAAGATCCTCTACTGCTCTTTCTGTGGAAAGAGCCAGCATGAGGTGCGCAAGCTGATTGCGGGTCCGAGCGTGTTCATCTGCGATGAATGCGTCGAGCTGTGCAACGACATCATCCGTGAGGAGCTGGAGGAGAAGGCGCAGTCGGCCCGCAGTTCGCTGCCCAAGCCGCGCGAGATCCTCGAGGTCCTGGACCAGTACGTGATCGGGCAGAACCGCGCCAAGCGGACCCTGGCCGTGGCCGTATACAACCACTACAAGCGCATCGAGAGCCGCCAGAAGAACGACGAAGTCGAACTGGCTAAGTCGAACATCCTGCTGGTCGGTCCGACCGGTTCGGGCAAGACGCTGCTGGCCGAAACCCTGGCCCGCCTGCTCAATGTGCCGTTCACCATGGCCGACGCCACCACGCTGACCGAAGCCGGTTACGTAGGCGAGGACGTGGAGAACATCATCCAGAAGCTGCTGCAGAAGTGCGACTACGACGTCGAGAAGGCACAGCAGGGCATCGTCTACATCGATGAAATCGACAAGATCTCGCGCAAGAGCGAGAACCCGTCGATCACCCGCGATGTGTCCGGCGAGGGCGTCCAGCAGGCCCTGCTGAAGCTGATCGAAGGCACCGTGGCCAGCGTGCCGCCGCAGGGCGGTCGCAAGCACCCGCAGCAGGAATTCCTGCAGGTGGACACCAAGAACATCCTGTTCATCTGTGGCGGCGCGTTTGCCGGCCTGGACAAGGTGATCCAGCAGCGTTCGAACGATTCGGGCGGCATCGGGTTCGGTGCCAAGGTGAAGAGTTCCGAGCGCAAGCAGGAAGTGGGCAAGATCCTGGCGGAAGTCGAGCCGGAAGATCTGATCAAGTTCGGCCTGATTCCGGAGTTCGTCGGCCGCCTGCCGGTCGTGGCGACCCTGGAAGAGCTGGACGAGGCTGCCCTGGTGCGCATCCTCACCGAGCCGAAGAACGCCATCACCAAGCAGTTCAAGAAGCTGTTCGAGATGGAACACGTCGAGCTGGAGTTCCGCCCCGACGCCCTGGCCGCGATCGCCCGCAAGGCGCTCAAGCGCAAGACCGGTGCCCGTGGCCTGCGTACCATCGTCGAATCGGTCCTGCTGGACACCATGTATGACCTGCCCTCGGCAGAGAACGTCAGCAAGGTGGTGGTGGACGAATCGGTGATCGAACACAAGTCCGAACCGTACCTGATCTACCAGACGCCACCGGCGCCTGAACAGAAGGCGGCTGGTGCTGAATAATCAGTTTAAGTAATTGAATTGAAAGAATTTTTTCAGAACAGCTTGCATCTAGAAGCCGATGGCCCCATAACGAGGCCATCGGCTTTTTTTGTATCCGGGCGAGGCGCCCGGAGGCCATCCCCACTGTTCCACTGGAGCCCACATGGCCCGTTCCCCAACTGAGACTCTCGACCTGCCGGTACTGCCGCTGCGTGACGTGGTGGTGTTCCCGCACATGGTCATTCCGCTGTTCGTCGGCCGTGACAAGTCCATGCATGCGCTGGAGCAGGCGATGGAAGCGGACAAGCGCATCCTGCTGCTCGCGCAGAAGTCCGCCGAGACGGATGATCCGTCCGCCGCCGATCTGTACCAGGTCGGCACGCTCGCCCAGGTCCTGCAGCTGCTGAAGCTGCCCGATGGCACCATCAAGGTGCTGGTCGAAGGCCTGTCGCGGGTCAACGTCACCGACGTGACCGAGCGCGATGGCTCGCTGCACGGCGTGGGCATGGAAATCGAATCGGACGAATCGCGCGAGCCGCGCGAGATCGAGGCGATCGCCCGCTCGCTGATGTCGCTGTTCGAGCAGTACGTCAAGACCAACCGCAAGCTGCCGCCGGAGCTGCTGCAGACCCTGGCCGGCATCGATGAGCCCGCGCGCCTGGCCGACACCATCGCCGCGCATATCAGCGTGCGCCTGGCCGACAAGCAGCGCCTGCTGGAAACGCTGCAGATCGGCGACCGCCTGGAAATGCTGGTCGGCCTGGTCGATGGCGAGATCGACGTACAGCAGATGGAAAAGCGCATCCGCGGCCGCGTGAAGTCGCAGATGGAAAAGAGCCAGCGCGAGTACTACCTCAACGAGCAGATGAAGGCCATCCAGAAAGAACTGGGTGACCTGGATGACGCGCCCGGCGAGATGGACGAGCTGGCCCGCAAGATCGCCGAGGCGGGCATGCCCAAGCCGGTGGAGACCAAGGCCAAGGCCGAGCTCAACAAGCTCAAGCAGATGTCGCCGATGTCGGCCGAAGCCGCCGTGGTGCGCAACTACCTGGATTGGCTGCTGGGCGTGCCGTGGAAGAAGCGCAGCAAGGTCCGCAAGGACCTCAAGGCCGCGCAGGACACGCTGGATGCCGATCACTTCGGCCTGGACAAGGTCAAGGACCGCATCCTGGAATACCTGGCCGTGCAGTCGCGCGTGAAGCAGATGAAGGGCCCGATCCTGTGCCTGGTCGGCCCGCCCGGTGTGGGCAAGACCTCGCTGGGCCAGTCCATCGCCAAGGCGACCAACCGCAAGTTCGTGCGCATGAGCCTGGGCGGCGTGCGCGACGAGGCCGAGATCCGTGGCCATCGCCGCACCTACGTCGGCTCCATGCCGGGCCGCATCGTGCAGAACCTCAACAAGGTGGGCAGCAAGAACCCGCTGTTCGTGCTCGATGAGATCGACAAGATGTCGATGGACTTCCGTGGCGATCCGTCCTCGGCGCTGCTGGAAGTGCTCGATCCGGAGCAGAACAACGCGTTCAACGATCACTACCTGGAAGTGGATCTGGACCTGTCCGAAGTGATGTTCGTGGCGACCTCCAACTCGCTCAACATCCCCGGCCCGCTGCTGGACCGCATGGAAGTGATCCGCATCCCCGGCTACACCGAGGATGAGAAGCTCAACATCGCCATGCGCTACCTGGTGCCCAAGCAGATCAAGGCCAACGGCCTGAAGCCGGAAGAGCTGGAGATCGAGGCCGACGCGATCCAGGACATCGTGCGCTATTACACGCGCGAATCCGGCGTGCGCAACCTCGAGCGCGAAGTCGCCAAGATCTGCCGCAAGGTGGTCAAGGAGATCGCGCTCGCCGGTCCGGTGGCACCGGCAAAGCCTGCCAAGCCGGCCAAGGCCGGCAAGAAGACCAGCGCGAAGAAGAAGGCGCTGGTGGTGGTCAACGGCAAGAACCTGGACAAGTACCTGGGCGTGCGTCGCGTCGATTTCGGCCGTGCCGAAGAGCAGAACGAAGTGGGCCTGGTCACCGGCCTGGCCTGGACCGAAGTGGGCGGCGATCTGCTGCAGATCGAATCCACCCTGGTGCCGGGCAAGGGCCAACTGATCCTGACCGGCCAGCTGGGCAACGTGATGAAGGAATCGGCCTCGGCGGCGCTGTCGGTGGTGCGTTCGCGCGCCGAGCGGCTGGGCATCGACAACGAGTTCCTGCAGAAGCACGACGTGCACGTCCATGTGCCCGATGGCGCCACCCCGAAGGATGGCCCCAGCGCGGGTATCGCCATGGTGACCTCGCTGGTGTCCACGCTGACCAAGGTGCCGATCCGGGCCGAAGTGGCGATGACCGGTGAGATCACCCTGCGAGGCCGCGTCACGGCCATCGGCGGCCTCAAGGAGAAGCTGCTGGCGGCGCTGCGTGGCGGCATCACCACGGTCATCATCCCCGAGGAGAACCGCAAGGATCTTGCCGATATCCCCGCCAATGTCACCCGCGATCTGAAGATCGTGCCGGTGAAGTGGATCGAGGAAGTGCTCGACCTGGCGCTGGAGACGCCGCTGACGGCACCGAAGCCCAAGAAAGATGGGCAACGTGTCACGGTACGCGGCAAGTCCAAGACAGCTTCCACGACCCGCGTCAAGCACTGACGCGTGCTGTGGAAATGCCCGAAACCCGCGTCGTTATTGGCTTTTCAGCTTGCGCGGGTAGGGGGGCACTGGTATAAAAGCACCACTCGCGAGTCAGCGTAATTCTGAATTCGGCGAACTGAGAACTTCACTGGCATTCGACGGCGTATCGTCGTCGGGTGTCTCAATGTTGAATCCGCGGAATCCCCGCCAAAGGAGCTGTAGAGAATGAACAAGACCGAATTGATCGACGCCGTTGCTGAAGCCGCCGACCTGACCAAGGCCGAGTCCAGCCGCGCCGTTGATGCCGTCATCGCTTCCGTCACCAAGGCCCTGAAGGGCGGTGACGCGGTGACGCTGGTGGGCTTCGGCACGTTCCAGGTCCGCGACCGCGCTGCCCGTACCGGCCGCAACCCGAAGACCGGCGACACCATCAAGATCGCTGCGTCGAAGAATCCGTCGTTCAAGGCTGGCAAAGCCCTGAAGGATGCCGTAAACTAAGCGGCTTGCTGGGGTGCTTAGCTCAGCGGTAGAGCGTCTCCTTTACACGGAGAGGGTCGGGGGTTCGAAACCCTCAGCACCCACCAGGCACTGCCAGTAAAAGTTTTGAAATGTGGAGCGGTAGTTCAGCTGGTTAGAATGCTGGCCTGTCACGCCGGAGGTCGCGGGTTCAAGTCCCGTCCGCTCCGCCAGTTTCAAGAAGGCCCCTGAGCAATCGGGGGCCTTGTTTTCTCCGCCGATGGTAGAGCTGACCGTTGGTCAGCTGGTAAAGCAGACCGTTGGTCGGCTGAAAAAGTTAAAGTGCGGAGCGGTAGTTCAGCTGGTTAGAATGCTGGCCTGTCACGCCGGAGGTCGCGGGTTCAAGTCCCGTCCGCTCCGCCAGTTTTTAAAAAAACCTCGAAAAAAGCAGTATTTCGGGGTGGGCAATCTGAATATCTTCGGATAGAATGAGCGCCTGCAAAGTTCAAGTGCGGAGCGGTAGTTCAGCTGGTTAGAATGCTGGCCTGTCACGCCGGAGGTCGCGGGTTCAAGTCCCGTCCGCTCCGCCAATCTTTGAAAAGCCCTTGGTGAAAACCAAGGGCTTTTTTTTTGTTTTCCATCCAGCAGATCGATCGCCAGTGCGGCACACGCCGTTGGTCCGTCATGATCGGCAGGTGCGGCAGCGGGAGGATCGCGCGCAGGGGCGGGCGCGGGCACTTTTGGAGCCTGCCGCGAAGCGGGTTACACTGCCGGGCTCGCCAATCAGGCCTTGATTTTTCCCATGCTGCAGAAACTTCGCGACAAGACCTCGGGCTGGATCGTTACCGTGATCCTGGGGCTGCTGATGATTCCGTTCCTGTTCGTGATCGACTCCAGCTACCTCGGTGGCGTCGGCTCGCAGAACGTGGCCAAAGTGGCCGCCCCGCCGACCTGGTGGAAGTCCGCCCCGTCGTGGTGGCCGGTTTCGTTCCTGTGGCAGCACCATGAGATCAGCTCCAATGATTTCCGCGTGCGCTTCGAGCAGGCGCGCCAGCAGGCACGCCAGGAACAGGGCGAGGATTTCGATCCGCGCCAGTTCGAAAGCACCGAAAGCAAGCTGGCCGTGCTCGATCAGATGATCGATGAGCAGGTCGTGCGCCTGGCCGGCGAACAGTCCGGCATCGTGATCGGTGATGGAGCGGTACGCGAGTACATTTCCTCGATCCCGGCCTTCCTCGGTGCCGATGGCAAGTTCAACCAGGACAACTACCGCATCGCGCTGGCCAGCGGCAATCCGCCGCGCACCCCGACGCAGTTCGAAGCGCTGGTGCGCGAGAGCATCCAGCAGTCGATCATTCCGTCGGCCCTGCAGCGTTCCGGGTTCACCACCCAGAGCGAAGCCGAGCGCCTGATGAAGCTGTTGGGTGAAACCCGTGATGTCGAACTGGCCGCGCTGCCGGAAACCCCGGCCGATACCGCCGAAGTGACCGACGCGCAGATCAAGCAGTGGTACGACAGCCACACCAAGGATTTCCGCCAGCCGGAGACGGTGTCGCTGGAGTACGTCGAGATCAACGGCGCGAACCTGCCGGCCCCGGCGGCAGCTGACGAGGCCACCCTGCGCAAGCGCTATGAAGATGAGAAGGCACGCTTCGCGACGCCGGAACAGCGTCTGGCCTCGCACATCCTGATCAGCGCCGACGGCAGCGATCCGGCCAAGCTCAAGGCCGCCGAAGAAAAGGCCACGCGCCTGGCCGCGGAAGCGAAGGCACCGGGCGCCGATTTCGCCGCACTGGCCAAGGCCAACTCCGAAGATCCGGGTTCCAAGGACACCGGCGGCGACCTGGGCTGGGTGGAACGCGGCGCGATGGTGAAGCCGTTCGAAGATGCCCTGTTCGCCATGAAGGCGGGCGAGGTCACCGGTCCGGTCAAGACCGATTTCGGTTTCCACGTGCTCAAGCTGCGTGAGACCAAGGGGGGCGAAGGCCGTTCGTTCGACGAGGTCCGTGACCAGCTGGCCGCCGAGCAGCTCAAGGCCGACACCGACCGCGTGTTCACCGAGCTGAGCGGCCGTCTGGTGGATCTGGTCTACAAGAACCCGACCTCGCTGGAAGGCCCGGCCAAGGACATGAGCCTGCCGGTGCAGACCATCGGTCCGTTCACCCGCACCACCGCCAGTGGCATCGCCGCCAACCCGGCCGTGCTGCGCGCGGCGTTCTCCGACATCCTGACCCAGGACGGCACGGTGAGCGACCCGATCGAGCTGGGCCCGAACCACAACGTGATGATCCGCGTGACCGAGCACAGCCCGGAGCAGGCGCTGCCGCTGGCCAAGGCCCGTGAGCAGGTGATCGCCGCGATTCATGCCGACCGCACCCGACAGGCCTCGGAGAAGGCCGTGGACGCCGTGCTGGCCAAGCTGAAGGCCGGGCAGACCCTGCAGGCGCTGGCGACCAGCGACAAGCTGCAGATCAGCCCGCTGCCGGGCCTGCCGCGTACCCAGCCGGTGCCGACCCCGGAGATCAACCGCGCCGTGTTCAGCGCGCCGCTGCCGGCCGAAGGCAAGCCGAGCTACGGCAAGGTTGCCGTGCAGGGCCGCTACGTGATCTACGCGGTGACCAAGGTCACCCCGGGCAACGTGGCCGAAGTGGATGCCGCCCAGCAGCAGCAGCTCAAGGAGCAGCTGAGCCAGATCGACGGCATGGCCGCCGCCAAGGCCTACGTCGACGCCATGCGCAAGCACTTCAAGGTGCAGACCGAAGAAGCCAACCTGTAACCGGGTCGGCTTCTGCTGGACAGCAAAAAGCCCGGCAATGCCGGGCTTTTTGTTGAACGACACTGCCCGGCAGAACCGGGCAGTGTCGTTACCCGCAATGGGATCCGCGCACTCAGTCTTCGACGCGCAGCACCGCACCGGGCTTCAGCACACTGCTCCCGCTGAGCCCATTGAGCGACAGCAGGGCCTTCAGCGGCATCCCGTACCGGCGGGCGATGGTCCAGGGCGACTCGCCGTCGCGCACGGTGTGCCGGCGGCTGCGCGGGCGATCCGCGCTGGCTACCGTGCGGGTGGCTGCCGGCGCAGGCGTCGTGCGCGCCGCCGGGGTGTCCACCGGTGCGCTGGGGGCCAGCGCAATGGCGGCCACGCTGGCGCTGGCGTCCACCGGTGCATGCGCGGTCGGAGCCAGCACCGTCACCTGGCCGGACGGGCGGCCTTTGCCGCTGGCCAGGGCCGGGTTGAGGCGGGCGATCCGCGCCGGATCCAGATCGCGCTGCTGGGCCCACTGCTGGACGCTGGTGCCGGCCGGCAGGGTGTGGCCCTTCAGCACGGGCACGGTGCGATCCAGTGAGGCCATCACCGCCGGCTCGGTTTCCGCGTCTTCCAGCACGCAGGCCAGCGCATGCAGCTTCTCGACATAGGCATAGGTGACCGGCGACAGCCCCGGCAACTCGGCCGGCCGCGCGTTCTGCGCGTTCATGCCGGCCTTGCGCAGCGACTGCAGCACCCGGTACTCACCGGCGTTGTAGGCCATCGTCGCCAAGCGCCAGTCGCCGCCGAACATGCCGTGCAGGGTCTTTAGGTAACGCACCGCGGCCTGGGTGGAATCCACGGCCGAGAGGCGACCGTCGTAGCCCGGGGTCATCTGCACGCGGTGGTTCTTGGCGGTGGTGGCGATGAACTGCCACAGGCCGGCCGGGCCGCCGCCGTTGCGGGCGTTGGGCCGGTAGCCACTTTCCACGAAGGGAATCAGCGCGAATTCGGTGGGCAGGTCGGACTTGCGCAGCTCTTCGACCACGTAGCCGAACAGCACCAGCGCATCGTCATCTTGGTTGGCCAACCGCGAGGGGGCATGCGCGAACTGCTTCTGCCAACGCGGGCTGGTCGCCTCGGCGTTGCAGGTGGGTTCGGCCAGACCATCGCGGAAGCTGGCGAAGATGTCCTGCCCGTTGCGCACCGAGGCCGGCGGCAGCGCCGCAGCGGTCAGGGGGAGGGAGGACAGGCCGGCCACGTTCTGGGACATGCCGGCGGTCAACGACTGGGCGCCCGCGCTGCCGGCCACGGCGATCGCCAGGCCAAGCGCGAGCGGCAACAATCGCCGACTCATGTTCGAAATCCGTCTTTCCAGTGTCGCAGCCCTGCGACAACATCGACTTCATCGGTTACGGGACGCCCAAGATGGGCGCTGACGGCCGCCTGGATGGCGGGGGTGTTCGTACGCAGGAACGGATTGCATTCCAGCTCGCTTGCCAGTGAAACCGGCAGCGTGGGCAGGTCATCGCGGCGCATGGCCAAGGCCTCCTCATGGCGCTGCGACAACGCAGCGTTGGTGGGGTCTACATGCCGCGCGAAGACGGCATTGGACAGGGTGTACTCGTGGGCGCAACAGACCATCAGTTGCGCTGGCAGGGACGCCAGCTTCCGCAGGGATGCCAGAAGCTGGGGAGGCGTACCTTCGAACATGCGCCCACAGCCCAGGCTGAACAACGCATCGCCACTGAAAAGGTGTTCAGCGGTGTGAAACGCGATATGGCTCCGGGTGTGCCCGGGCACGGATACTACGTGGAAGCCCAGCCCCAATGCCTGAACGAATTCACCTTCAGCCACCCGGTGGGCAGGGACCGCGATGCGCGGTTCCACCGGTGCGTAGACCTCCACCGCGGGAAACCGGGCCTGCAGCTCGGCCACGCCGCCGATGTGGTCGTTGTGGTGGTGGGTCAGCAGAATGCTGTGCGGGACCCATCCCTGCTGCGCTGCGGCGGCCAGGACGGGGTCGGCCTGGCCGGGGTCGATGACCACGGCGCGGCCGTCGTCGGCGACCAGTGCCCAGATGTAATTGTCCGCAAACGCGGGTAGGGCGGTCAGTCGCATAGAATTGGACCATGCCCCCCGCACCGAGCCCCCGTCAAGCGACAGTCGCATCCTGGTTTGATACTGAACCGGCACAAGCGTTGTGCCGGTTGGAATCGGAGCGGTTGCGCAGCCTGCTGGCCGAGCGCCCGGTGAACCCCTGGTTGTGGGTGGCGCCAACGCCTGGCTGGCTCGGGTGCGTGGATCTGCCCGGCCGCGGCCTGCGCCTGTACCGGGACGGCGCGGCTTACGCCGGGGATGTGCACTGCGGGCTGCCGTTGCCGCTGCCGGATGAGAGCGTCAATGCGATCGTCCTGCAGCATGTCACCGCGCGGGACGCCGAGGCGTTGATCGCCGACTGCGCCCGTGTACTGATGCCGGGCGGCCGCCTGTGGCTTTCCACCCTCAACCCGTTCAGCCCGTACCGCCGGCAGTGGCGCCATCACGGGCTGGTCGTGCGCAGCCCACAGCGGCTGCGCCACACCCTCGCGCAGGCTGGCCTGAGCTGCGAAGACCTGCAGTACCTCGGCCCGATGTGGCGCGACCGCTCGCCGGCGCGGCGCGATCTGGCCCCGCTGCGGGCCGCCTGTCTGTTCACCGCTGAAAAACGCACTCTGGCCTTGCCGGGACCGACGCCGGTGGCTGCGCCACGCTGGCACGGCACCGTGGCCACCTGATCTGGAATGGAATGAAGACGATAGAAATCCACACCGACGGTTCCTGCCTCGGCAATCCCGGCCCTGGCGGCTGGGCGGCATTGCTGCGCTACAACGCGCACGAGCGCGAACTGAGCGGTGGTGAAGCGCATACCACCAACAACCGCATGGAGCTGATGGCGGCCATCTCGGGGCTGGAAGCCCTCACCGAGCCGTGCAACATCGTGCTGTTCACCGATTCGCAGTACGTGCGCCAGGGCCTGACCGAGTGGATGCCCGGTTGGATCCGCAAGAACTGGAAGACCGCCGGCGGCTCGCCGGTCAAGAACCGGGAACTGTGGGAGCGCCTGCATGCGGCCACGCTGAAGCACACCATCGACTGGCGCTGGGTGAAGGGCCATTCCGGCGACCCGGACAACGAGCGCGTGGATCAGCTGGCGCGCGACGCCGCGATCCGGATCCGCGCCGCCGGCCCGGTACACTGAGCCCATGCGTCAGATCATCCTTGATACCGAAACCACCGGCCTGGAATGGCGGAAGGGCAATCGCATCGTCGAAATCGGCTGTGTGGAACTGCTCGAGCGCCGCCCCAGTGGCAACAACTACCACCAGTACCTCAAGCCGGACTGCGAGTTCGAACAGGGCGCGCAGGAAGTCACGGGCCTGACCCTGGAGTTCCTGGCCGACAAGCCGGACTTCGCCCAGGTCGTCGACGACTTCCTGGCCTACATCGATGGCGCCGAGCTGATCATCCACAACGCGGCGTTCGATCTGGGCTTCCTGGACAACGAGCTGTCGCTGCTGGGCGACCACTACGGCAAGATCACCGACCGCTGCACGGTGATCGATACGCTGAAGATGGCGCGCGAGCGCTTCCCGGGCCAGCGCAATTCGCTGGATGCACTGTGCCGTCGCCTGGGCGTGGACAATGCCCACCGCCAGCTGCACGGCGGCCTGCTCGATGCGCAGATCCTGGGCGATGTGTTCATCGCGCTGACCTCGGGCCAGGAAGAAATCGGCTTCGGCTCGGCCGATGACCAGAAAACCGGCAGCGCCCACGCGCAGACCTTCGACACCTCGCGCCTGCTGCCGCGCCCGCGCGTGGTCGCCACGGCCTCGGAGCGGGAAGCGCACGAAGCGCGCCTGGCCAAGCTGCGCAAGAAGGCCGGCCGCGCGATCTGGGATGGTGAGCCTGAAGCGGTGGAAGCGGTCAGCGCCTGACGGCCCGCCCCCGGTAGATCCCGACCGTTGGTCGGGATGCCTGCCTCAATGGCACCGCACCAGGATCACGGTGATGTTGTCCGAGCCGCCGCCATCCAGCGCGGCGGCGACCAGGGTATCCACGCATTCCTGCGCACTGGCATCGTCGAAGGCGAGGGTGCGGGCGATGCCCTTGTCCTCGACCTCTTCGGTCAGCCCGTCACTGCACAGCAGCAGCTGCATGCCCGGGCGCAGCTCGCCGGTGGTGGTCGCCACATTCAGGTGCGCCGGATCGGTCACCCCCAGCGCCTGGGTCACCACATTGCGATGCGGATGTGCACGCGCCTGCTCGGCGGTCAGATTGCCCTGCGCGACCAGTTCCTGGACCACGCTGTGATCCTGGCTCAACTGGGCCAGCTTGCCGTCGCGCCACAGGTACGCGCGGCTGTCGCCGACCCACGCCACCTCATACCGATTGCCCTGCACACGGGCCGCCACCACGGTGGTGCCCATCGGCAGGCTGTCGTTGCGGCGGCGCGAGGTGCGGATGATTTCCTCATCGGCGATCCGGATCGCATGCGCCAGCGTCGCCCCGCGGCGGATCTCGCGCACGATGGTCTCGCGCGCCAGCGCACTGGCCACCTCACCGCAGGCGTGCCCGCCCATGCCATCGGCGACCAGCCACAGCGCCAGTTCGCCATCCCCGTAATACGTATCCTCATTGAGGTCGCGGCGCAGGCCGGGGTGGGTCAGGTGTCCGAATTCGATCATGAAGGCGCGTGCCGGTGAGGATTGCGAGGGATAACGGCATGATCGCGGCCCGCCGGACATCCGGCAAGGCATCCATACAGAAGAAATTCACTTCGCCGGTGCGGAATGACTTGTCGTCAGCGCGTCCTGCCCGTATCATTCGCGTCCCGGTTCGCCGGGACCATCTGGAGAGGTGGCAGAGCGGTTGAATGTACCTGACTCGAAATCAGGCAGGCGTTTATAGCGCCTCGGGGGTTCGAATCCCCCCCTCTCCGCCAGATAAAAAGAAAAGGGCTGCCCATTGGGCAGCCCTTTTCTTTTTATCTGGCCTGATGGGCGGACGAGAACCCCCGACGGGGGTTCGACGGATCTGCAGGAGCAGATCCGGACAGACGAACGTCTGGCCCTGGAGCGCGCAAGCGCGGAAGGGCTGGGCCCATGGATGGGCCCAGCAATCCCGGCAATGAAGCGGCCACCCTGCAAGCCACGCGACGTCATCGCGGTAGAGCCACGCCATGCGTGGCTGCCTCCCGATTACCGCGCAGCCACGCATGGCGTGGCTCTACCCGATCACCGCGCAGCCACGCACGGCGTGGCTCTACCCGAGGGGCCGCACCCTCAGGCCACACCCCTCCAACATGCGCTCCGCTAAACTGCAAGCCTCACGTAACGGATCCCCACCATGACCGCTGAAATCCTCGTCCCCGTGTCCTTCGGTGAACTGCTCGACAAGATCTCGATCCTGCAGATCAAATCCGAGCGCATCAGCGACGAGGCCAAGCTGGCCAACATCCGCACCGAGCTGAGCGCGCTGGAAAAGACCTGGATGGCGCACCCGGCCGGGGTCAAGGACATCGCCCGCCTGCGTGCCGAGCTCAAGGCCGTCAACGAGCGCCTGTGGGACATCGAAGACAACATCCGCCTGCAGGACAAAGCCCAGGCCTTCGACGACCACTTCGTCGAACTGGCCCGCAGCGTCTACCAGCAGAACGATGAGCGTGCCCGCATCAAGAAGGACATCAACCTGGCGCTGGGCTCGCTCTACGTGGAAGAGAAGTCGTACAAGGATTACGCGCCGCGCGGGGCGTAATCGGCCACATAGCGCTCGAAGGCGGCAATGCCGTCCTCGACCGTGATCAGCTGCATCACGTCGTCGAACTCGACCTTCGCGCCCCACTTCAGTTCGCTGGCCGGCTTGCCCAGGAATCTGCGCGCGGCGTCGTCGTAGCGGTCCACGCAGTAGCGCCGGTCGGAGTAGGGGCCGCTGCGGTGCGGGTTGCTGGCCGCGTGCAGGCCCAGCACCTTGGTGCCCATCGCGTTGGCGATATGCATCGGGCCCGAATCGGGCGTCATCACCAGCGCGGCGCGCGCCAGCAGCGCCGGCAGCTGCTTCAGCGTGTCCTTGCCGACCAGATCCAGCGCCGGGGTGGTCAGCTGCGCCTGGATGGCATCGGCCATGCCGCGCTCCAGATCGCTACGCCCACCGCACAGCACCACCCGCCAGCCGCGCCCGGTGGCGTGGTTGGCGACGGCCGCATAGCGGTCGGCATACCAGTTGCGGCGCACGTGGCTGGAGCAGGGCGAAATCATCAGCACCGGGCGGCCGTCGTCGGCCCACTGGGCATTGGCCCACTCGAACGCCGCCGGCGGCACGGCCAGATCCCAGCTGACCTCGGTCTGTTTCAGCCCCAGTGGCTCGCAGAAGCTGCCGATCGCGTCGAGCACGTGGATGCCCGGGCGGTCGGGGATGCGCTCATTGATAAACAGCCCGTGAAGGTCCTTGGAGCGCGATCTGTCGTAGCCGATGCGGCGCTTGGCCGGCACGAAGGCAGACAGCACGTTGGCGCGGAAGGCGACCTGCATCTGCAGCAGCGCATCGAAACGCCCCGCAGGGAGGCTCTCGCGCAGGGCGCGCATGCCGGCCAGGCCGGTCTTCTTGTCGTAGCTGTGGAACGTCACGCCCGGCAGCCCATCGAGCAGCTTGTGGCCGGCCTTGTCGATGATCCAGTGCAGCGACACGCCGGGATCGGCCTGCTGCAGGGTGCGCACCAGCGGCACCACATGGGTCACGTCCCCCAGCGCGGACAAACGCAAAAGACACAAGGAAGAGGACGTTGGTGCCATGGTGTTGTTAGACTCGAAGGAATGGTCGCATTCGACGCCACTGAAGCGCTGACGCCCTGCCGCGATGGACGCGGTATCGGTGCCATTCTGTTCGACCGCGAAGCCTTGCGGCAAGCCGAGATGAGCCTGTTCGCGCCGGCCCACTGGGGCGAGCGGGCACGACCGGTCGCCGATGGCGGTCGCGGCGGCGCCTGGTTCGTCGATGCCCCCTTCGGTCATGCCGTGCTGCGCCAGTACCTGCGCGGCGGCCTGGCGGCCAAGCTCAGCCGGGACCACTACCTCTGGCGCGGCGCCAACCGCACCCGCAGTTTTGCCGAATTCCGGCTGATGCGCGCCCTGCACGCGCAAAAGCTGCCGGTGCCGCGGCCGATCGCCGCGTTCTACATGCGCGAAGGCCTGCGCTACAAAGCGGCGATCCTGATGGAGCGGCTGGAGGGCGTGCGCTCGCTGGCCGATCGGGCGCTGGTCGCCGGGCGCGGCGCTCCCTGGGAAGAGACCGGCCGGCTGATCGCGCGCTTCCATCGCGCCGGGCTGGACCATGCCGATCTCAACGCCCACAACATTCTGTTCGACGCCAACGGCCACGGGTGGCTGATCGATTTCGATCGCGGCGTGCTGCGCATTCCCGCCACCCGCTGGCGCGAACGCAATCTCAAGCGGCTGCTGCGCTCGCTGATCAAGCTGCGCGGTGAGCGCAGCCATGAGGATGTCGAGAAGGACTACGCACGGCTGCGCCGCGCCTACGACCTGGCCTGGAACCGGGGTTACTGATGGACTGGGCATTGCGTTTCATGGGGGTCGGCAATGCGTCGGCCGTGCAGCTGGGTTCGCCGATGGCGGTGATCGAGCGCGATGGCCGCCCGTGGCTCACCATCGATTGCGGCGGGGAAGGGCTGACCGCCTTCCAGGCGCACTACGGGCATGTGCCGCAGGCACTGTTCGTCACCCATGTGCACCTGGACCATGTCGCCGGTTTCGAACGCCTGTTCGTGGATGCGTATTTCTCGCCGCAGCGTCGTGGGCGCATCCGCCTCTACGTGCCGGCGACGGTCGTGCCGCTGCTGCACAAGCGCGTGGCCGATTACCCGAACGTGCTGGCCGAGGGCGGTGCGAACTTCTGGGATGCGTTCCAGCTGATCGTGGTCGGCGATGCGTTCTGGCATGACGGCGTGCGTCTGGAAGTCTTCCCGGTGCGTCATCACTGGCCGGAAACCGCCTATGGCCTGCGCCTGAAGGGTGCGGTCACCTGGAGTGGTGATACCCGCCCGATTCCGGAAATGCTGGCGCGCTACGCCGACGACAACGAACTGATCGCCCACGACTGCGGCCTGCACGGCAATCCCTCGCACACCGGTGTGGACGACCTGGAGCGTGAGTACACGCCCGAGCTGCAGGCGCGGATGATGCTCTATCACTACGCCAGCGAGACGGACGGCGAGGCGCTGCGCCAGCGTGGCCACCGTGTGGCCCTGCCCGGTGAGCGTGTGGCGCTGGCCACCCCGACCGCGATGCACGTGCTGGCCCAGGATCCTCCCTGAGCATGGACGACGCGCTGGCCGCCCAGCTGCAGGCGCTCGAACGCGCGTTGCATGCGCCGGCGGTTCGCGGTGATGTCGCGCAGCTGGCGGCACTGTTGGATGATGACTTTCGCGAGATCGGCAGCTCGGGCACCTGTTTCGACCGTGCTGCTGCGTTGGCCGAGCTTCCGCGTGAGCGCGCGCAGGTGGAGATCGTGTCCTGCGATTATGACGTCGCTCTGTTGGCCCCGACGCTGGCGCAGGTGCGCTACCGCAGCTGGTATGTGATCGAAGGGGTGCGCCAACGTGAGGTGCTGCGCAGCTCGCTGTGGCGGCTGCACGGTGAGGCATGGCGGGTGGTGTTTCATCAGGGCACGCCCGCGGCGCCTTGAGCGGCAGCATCGCGAAGGAAAACAGGGGGCCCAAAAAGGTGGCGGCCCCGCCGGCTGACCTCGGCGCCCGCGTCGATCGATACCGTTGCTGCCTTCCGGCCCTGGCGGGATTTTCGACCTAGCGTCGCGAGGGGCCGACGGGGCCACCATAGAGACGTTCCGGCTGCAGGGCGATCAGGGATCAGCCGGCCGCAGGCGGAAGGTGCACTGCAGGAACAGGCCCGGCAGTGCAGTCGCGCATTCTAGCGCATGCGTGGCACGCAGTGCCAGACGCGGAGGCTGAATCCCGTGTAGCCCGTCGTGATACGGAGCGGCCAATGTGCGGGCGGGTTGCTAAAATGCGCGGCACAGGAGGAACGGCCTCCCCCATTTCGGGAATCACTGACCAGGACGGCCTGGCCCCCATCAAGGAGGGCCGCATGGCCTGGATCTATCTGTTGGCAGCGGGTGTACTGGAAATCGTCTGGGCGTTCTCGATGAAGCAGTCCGAGGGGTTCAGCAAGCTCACCCCCTCGATCATCACCCTCGTCACCATGATCGCCAGCTTCTGGCTGCTGTCATTGGCAATGCGCACGTTGCCGCTGGGCACCGCGTACACGATCTGGACCGGCATCGGCGCGGTCGGCGCGTTCGTGATCGGCATTACCTTCCTCGGCGAGCAGGTCAGCGCGATGCGGATTGCCGCAGCGGTGTTGATCGTGAGCGGGTTGGTGTTGATGAAGTTGAGCAGCAGCTGAGGCGTTCAAAATGCACGCTGCGCGCTCGGGGGTAGAGCCACGCCATGCGTGGCTGACGTAACCCTGGCGCACTCCAATCACTGGCGCCGCTCAACGTGGCGCCAGTTCGAGTGCCATCTCCACCGCATCCAGTCCGGGGCCGTGCCCAGCGGGGGTGATGTGGGTGACGACGAAGCCGAGTCCGGCGTAGAACGCCTGCGTGTGCTGGCTGGTGCTGAGCGTGATGCGCTGGGCGCCGAGTGTTCTTGCGTGGGCCAGCCGCGCGTGGGAGAGCTGCGCGCCCAAGCCTTGGCGATGACGGGTGCGGTCGACCATGCCCCAGCAGAAGGCCGCGGTGTGTTCGTTGTCGAGGGCGAGGCCGCCGCAGGCGACAAGGTGGCCGTTGTGGTCGATGACCAGATAGTCGTGGGCGCGGTGTGGGTGGAGCAGGTAAGTGGCGAAGTCGTGGCGTTCGTGTGGGGCGAAGTAACGCGGCACGTTGGTGTCGAACAGTGCCAGGCAGGCGGGGGCGTCGGTTGGGGTGTAGGGGCGCAGGGTGGGCATGGGGGGACTTTGGCATGGGTTGGCTGCGCAAAGAGCAGCCGACCAGCGGTCGGCTCTACCGTTAGCGGTGGCGACGCAGAGGCTTCGGATGCAGGGTGGCCGCTTCATCGGGATTGCTGGCTGCATCCATGCACCCAGCCCTTCCGCGCTTGCGCGCTCCAGGGCCAGCCGTTCGGCTGTCCGGATTCGCTCCTGGCGAATCCGTCGAACCCCCGGTCGGGGGTTCTCATCCCCCTCTCCATGGTTTCGCGCGCTGCTATCGGAGCCGGATGAATGACGAACGTGAGAAATGCAAAAGGCCGCCCCGAGGGGCGGCCTTTTGCATTTGTCTGGCGGAGAGAGGGGGATTCGAACCCCCGAAGCGCGGTTTAGACGCTTACACACTTTCCAGGCGTGCTCCTTCAACCGCTCGGACACCTCTCCGGACCTGCTGCAATAACCCGCTGCAGGGGCGCAGATTCTAGCGGGGGAATCGGAATCGCACAAGCGGTTCGTCACAGGGGGCAGGGGGGCTGGACAGGCGTGGCACAATGGTCGTCCCGATGAAGACGGTGGCCTGATGTCCTATCTCGTCCTTGCCCGCAAGTGGCGTCCGAAGCGTTTTGCCGAGCTGGTGGGCCAGGAACACGTGGTCCGTGCGCTCAGCAATGCGCTGGACAGCGGCCGGGTGCACCATGCGTTCCTGTTTACCGGCACCCGCGGGGTCGGCAAGACCACCATTGCCCGTATTTTTGCCAAGTCGCTGAACTGCGAGCAGGGCACCAGCGCCGATCCGTGCGGCCAGTGTCCGGCCTGCCTGGATATCGACTCCGGCCGCTACATCGATCTGCTCGAGATCGATGCTGCGTCCAATACCGGTGTGGATGATGTCCGCGAGGTGATCGAGAACGCCCAGTACATGCCCTCCCGGGGCAAGTACAAGGTCTACCTGATCGACGAAGTGCACATGCTGTCCAAGGCGGCGTTCAATGCGCTGCTCAAAACGCTGGAAGAGCCGCCGGAGCATGTGAAGTTCCTGCTGGCCACCACCGATCCGCAGAAGCTGCCGGTGACGGTGCTCTCGCGCTGCCTGCAGTTCAACCTGAAGCGGTTGGACGAGGACCAGATCCAGGGCCAGATGACCAAGATCCTGGCGGCCGAGGAGATCGAGTCCGACCCGACCGCCATCGTGCAGTTGGCCAAGGCGGCCGATGGCAGCCTGCGTGACGGCCTGTCGCTGCTGGATCAGGCGATCGCCTATGCCGGCGGCGCGCTGCGCGAGGACGTGGTGCGCGCGATGCTGGGTACGGTCGACCGCACCCAGGTCGCCGCGATGCTGGATGCGCTCGCCGATGGCGATGGTCCGCGCCTGCTGCAGACCGTGGCCCTGCTGGCCGAGTTCTCGCCGGACTGGAGCGGGGTGCTCGATGCCCTGGCCGAAGCCCTGCACCGGATCCAGGTGCAGCAGCTGGTGCCGGGCGCCGCGACGGCGGGCGAGGGGATCGATGCCGAGGCCTTCACCCAGCGCCTGCGCCCGGAAGTGGTCCAGCTCTGGTATCAGATGGCCCTGGGCGGCCGTCGTGACCTGCACCTGGCCCCGAGCCCGCGCGCCGGGTTCGAGATGGCCGTGCTGCGCATGCTGGCGTTCCGTCCGGCCGCCGCCGTACCGCCGGTGCCCCGCGATCCGGGCACCGGCACCGACGTGAACAGTGGTGGCCAGGCCAGCGGCCAGGGCACCGGCATGGCAGCTGCGTCAGCGAGCGCGGCTCCGGCCGCAGCGCCGACCAAGGCGAGCGCCCCCGTCGCTCAGCCGGCCCCGGTGGCGCCCGTGGTTGCTCCCGTCTCCGCGGCGCCTGAGCCCGCACCGCCGGCGCCGAAACAACCTGGCCCGGCCCCGGCAGCCGCCGAGCCGGTCAAACCGTCCAAACCAAGCGTCGCGGCGCCCGCTGCCGACGACGATCTGCCGCCGTGGCACCGTGAAAGCGATGCCGCCGATCGCGACGAAGCGCTGGCTGCTGAAATGGCCACCCCGGATGCGGCCATGGTCGCCCCGTGGGAAGCGCCGGCCGAGCGGACCGTGGCACCGGCTGCTCCCGCGCCTGCACGGGAAGCTCCCGCCCCGGTGTCCCGCCCGGAGGGCATCGCCATCGCCCCCTCGGCGCCGGATACCGCGCCCTCGGAGCCACAGGGCGACCTGACCGCCGATGCCTGGCTGGAACTGGTGGCTGGCAGCCAGCTCAATGGCCCGTCCAAACAGCTGGCCGCGCACTCGGCGTTCATCAGCTACCAGCACGGCGTCTTGAAACTGGCGATTTCGCCCGGATTTGAGTACTTGAGTTCGGACCGCTCGCAGGCGGCGCTGATCGCGGCGTTGACCGGCCCCTTGGGGCAGGCCCCGCGCCTGGTGATCGATACCGGTGCAGCCGGTGCCGAGACCCTGCATCAGCGCGCTGACCGTCAGCGTGGCGAACGCCAAACGGCGGCGGAAGCCGCTTTCATGGCCGATCCTTCGGTGCAGTTGCTGGTCCAGCAACACGGTGCCCGGGTCGTCGCCGATTCCATTCGTCCTTTTGAAGAGTAAAGACCCATGCGCGGCAATATCGCCCAACTGATGCAGCAGGCCCAGAAGATGCAGGAGAACCTGCAGAAGGCCCAGGAAGACCTCGCCAAGCTGGAAGTGACCGGCAGCGCCGGCGGCGGCATGGTCAGCGTGACCCTGACCGGCACCAAGGAATGCCGCAAGGTGCGCATCGATCCGTCGGTGCTGTCCGATGCGGAAATGACCGAAGATCTGGTGGCCGCCGCGTTCAACGATGCCTCCAACAAGATCGACGCCGAGTCGAAGAACCGCATGGGTTCGGCGACCGCCGGCATGCAGCTGCCCCCGGGCATGAAGCTGCCGTTCTGACCCACCGCCTGCGCCGGGTGTCTGCCTGGCGCGACCGTGGTGACCGCGCCGCGAAGCCTTCGGGCTTCGCGCGCTTGTTTCTGAGATGAGCGATCCGCCATGAGCCTGCCCCTGCTCGAACAATTGATCGAGGCCTTCCGCGTGTTGCCGGGCGTGGGCCAGAAGACCGCCCAGCGCATGGCGTACCACGTGCTGGAGCGCGAGCGCGAGGGCGGCCAGAAGCTTGCCGAGGTGCTGGCCAAGGCGATCGAGCGGATCGGGCATTGCGAACAGTGCCGGGATTTCAGCGAGACCGAGATCTGTGCGGTCTGCGCCAACGGCAGCCGCGAGCGCCAGCAGCTGTGCGCGGTGGAATCACCGGCCGATCGCCTGGCGATCGAAACGGCCACCGGGTTCCGTGGAGTGTACTTCGTGCTGCAGGGGCGGTTGTCGCCGCTGGATGGCATCGGTCCGCGCGAGCTGGGCCTGGATCAGCTGGAGGCGCGCCTGAAGCAGGGCGAGGTCAACGAGTTGATCATCGCCACCAGTGCCACCGTGGAAGGCGAAGCGACCGCGCATTACCTGGCGCAGATGGCGCGCAGCTACAAAGTGCGGCCCAGCCGCCTCGCGCAGGGTCTCCCGCTGGGGGGCGAACTGGAATACGTGGATCGCGGCACGCTGTCGCACGCGTTCGGCACGCGTACTGAAGTGCAGGAATGACGCGGCGCACCGCGCGGCAATGATCGAAACCGGGGGCGCATCCGCGCTACTCTCCAGGGCCCTGTTCCACGAGGTGCCCTCATGAGCCACGACACCCTGTTCGGCAAGATCATCCGCCGCGAAATTCCGGCCACCATCGTCTACGAAGACGAGGACGTGCTCGGCTTCAAGGACATCGCCCCGCAGGCGCCGGTGCACGTGTTGTTCATTCCCAAGCACGAGGCGATCCCGACCCTGGATGACGTGCGCCCGGAGCAGGCACACCTGATCGGCAAGCTGGCGATGGCCGCCGCGGACTACGCGCGCCGCGAAGGTTTCGCGCAGGACGGCTACCGCATCGTCATGAACTGCCGCGAGCATGCCGGGCAGACCGTGTTCCATATCCACCTGCACCTGCTGGCCGGCGCGCAGTTGGGTCACTTCGGTACTCCGAACGGCTGAGCCGGCCAGGCGCAGACAAAAACGCCGCCCGAGGGCGGCGTTTCTGCGTCAGCGTGTTACCACCAGCCCCAGCCACGGTAGCCCCAGCCCGGACCCCAGCCCGGGCCCCACGGGCCGTAGGGGTAGGCGGGCACCACATCCACCTGGCGCTGTTCCGGCCACAGGTAGATGACGTCGGCGTCCAGTTTCGGCAGGCGGTAGTCGTACTCGCCGATGCGGGTGTTCTCGTAGCCGCCGATCTTGCCGATGAAGGTCACATCGCGGCCCGGCTCGAACACCGCCGGATCGTAGAAGCCGGCACGGCAGGCGATGAAGCGGCCGTCACTGGCGTCGGCCGAGGTGGTGCTCGGGCGGCCACTGCCGTTGAGCGGGCGCGAAATCATCTGGAAGCAGGTCTGGCCCTGCCCCGGATTGGTTTCGATGATGCGACCACCCCAACGTACCGGGGTGCCCACCTGCTGGGTGGGAACCGCGTCGCGCGGGCTGACCATACTGAACTGCCCCTGCAACGGCTTGGGCGCGGTGGCGCAGGCAGCCAGTGCCAGAGAGGCAGCAAGGGGAAGCAGGATTTGAATCTTCATGGGGATGCTCCGGAGGTCGGGCGATGCCTGCGCAGGTCGCGCAATAATGAAGTGAGGTCGACGTCAGCGCCAGCGTAGCGCGCCTGGACGAAACGCGCGCTGAGCGACAGCAGCGCAGGATCGGGTCGCTGCCGGTCCACCCGACGCGCCCACTCGTCAGCGGGTTCGGCGCTGGCGCGGGACAGCCCATAGCGTGCGTACCGGCGTCCCAGCCGATGCCAAGCCCGCAACAGCGGGTCGCGCTCGCGTTCGCCCCGGGCCAGCAGCCATGCCATCCAGCCTAGCGCGGCCAGTGCGAAGACGATGAAAATTCCCACCAGCTGGCTCGGATCCAGCCGCTCGAAACCAAACGGTTTAAGAAGCTGCTGCTGACGGTTGGCATCGAAGGACAGGACCAGGTCGTTCCAGCCCCGGCGCAGCCAGTCGCCCATCTGCCCGATCTGCAGCCATCGGCTGTCCAGCGTGGCGCCGGCAGCGCCGGCCCCCAACCGGTCTTCAAGCGTGTCGTAAACGCGCTCCGGCGCAACGGCGGCGGTCGGATCGACCCGCACCCAGCCGCGGCCCGGCAGCCACACTTCGGCCCAGGCATGTGCGTCCATCCGGCGCAGCACCCAGTAGTCGCCATATGGGTTGCGGATGCCGCCCGCGAAGCCGGTCACCACCCGCGCCGGGATGCCTGCATTGCGCATCAATACGACGAACGAGGAGCTGAAGTGCTGGCAGAAGCCGGCCTGCTGATCGAACAGGAATTCGTCCGCGCCATCGCGACCGGGCTCGGGCGTGTCCAGGGTGTAGACGAAACGCGCGCGCACCCAGTCCAGCGCGCGCTGCACGATCGCGGCATCGTTGCTGCCGGCGTCCTGTCGCCACTGCCGGGCCAGCGCTGCCGTGCGCGGATTCAAGCCGTCGGGCAACTGCAGCGCAAGGCGCCGCGCGTCAGGCGTCAGCGCTTCGGTATAGGCCACCGCCGGTGCGGAGGTCAGCCGCCAACGGGTCAGTGCGTTCAACGCCGCGTGGCTGCGCAGGCTGTGGTTGGCATCCAGGTCGCTGCCGGGCGGTGCCTGCAGCGGAAGATCCAGCGCGACCAACTGGCGGCGATCGGTCGGCTCGTAATCGATCTGGTAGTCCCACTGCGTGCTGGCGTGGGTCACGGCGGCCGGCGCACGCTCGATCTGCCGCCGGTCCTGCTCCCAGCGCTTGCCATCGAAATGGGTCAGTACCGGCCCGCGCCAGTAACGTTGCTGTGGCGCGGGGATCGCGCCGAAGAACTGCACGCGAAGCGCCGGGGTGTCATCGGCCATCAGGTCCAGCCACTCCCCGGGCTCCATCGTGTCGGACAGGCCGGGTTTGCCCACCGCGCGATCCGGGATGCCCCAGAGCGGTTCGCTCAACCGCGGGAACAGCCAGAAACCGGCCAGGGCCAGCGGCAGGCCGAGCAGCACCAACCGGCCGATGCCGCGCAACTGGCGTTTGAGGGGCGCTGGCGGTGCCTGTCCCTCCAGGTGTGCCAGGCGTTGCAGGGCGAGCAGTGCGACCAGGCCGGCCAGCACGGCCAGCGTCATCGTCAACGGGCCTTGGTCGAGCAGGAACGCCGCGAACGGGCCGAACAGCCCGAAGCCGACCAGGCTGCGGGCATCGCGCAGGCTGCGCAGCTCGCTGGATTTCAGCGCGAGCATTGCTGCCAGCAGCGCGCAGCCGGTGTCGCGGCCAGGCCGTGGACCCATCTGCCAGTAAATGGCGGCCAGCATGGCGAGCACCAGCAACAGGCGCAGGGCGCCCGGCAACAGTCGCTGCCGCGAGGCCAGCGCGGTCAGCAGTGCGACACTGGCGATGACGGCGGCCAGCACGGTGGGCAGCTGCAGCAGCAGCGGCAACAGGCCCAGCGCCGCGCTGGCCAGCGTCCAGTAGCGCGCACCGGAACTGAGCAGGGACACGGGCCGGTCAGTCATGAGGCAACAGCGCCAGTGCGCGCTGGCACAGGTGGTGATGGGCGCTGCCGTTGCCAGGCCCGAGCACCGGTTGGCCCGGCAGCTTGAGCGTGTAGCGGCGGCCTTCGCGTTCGGCCAGGTCGATCCAGCGCGCCATGCGTGCGATCCGTGCTTCGGTGCCCAGCGGTGCCAGGTGCCACCAGTCCAGCACGATCTCCAGCCCGACCGGCTTTTCGTACTCGCGCACCAACAGGGTGTCGCGTCGCGCGGAGTGTTTCCACGCGATGCTGCGCATCGGATCGCCAGCGCGATACGGGCGCAGCTGATGCAGCTCCTCGCCGCTGGCATGCACGCGGGTATGCAGTGGGTCGCCGCCGCTTTCCGGCAGGGAGGGTGCGTGCGTTTCCGGTGCCGCATAGACCAGCAACGGGGTTTCCGGCCAGACCCACGACCACGCGCGCACCAGGCCGAGCGGTTGCGTGGTGGCGATGCGGATGCGGGCCAGGTCGAACCAGCCGCGCCGGTGCGTGGGCAGCGCGAGATCCACTTCGATCTGGTCGCTGTCGATCAGGTGCCCGAACGCGGCCACGCCCTCGTGCTCCACCTGCAGGCCGCGCCGGGCGCGGGTATCGGCGCGCGACAGACTGATGCGCAGCCGCAACGGCGCGCCCGCGGTGACCGGCTCGGCGGAGACCGCATCCACCTGCAATCCGGACAGCTGCAGGTGCGCGCTGATCGCACTGGCGATGCTGACGGTCGCCAGCAACAAGGCCAGCAGCAGCGCAGGATTGTTGTTGTAGTTCAGCGCGCCGAGCAGCATCGCCGACAGCAGCGCGGCGACGAACAGCCCGAACCGCGTCGGCAGCACATAGATGCGGCGCCGGTCGAACCGGCACGGCAGGTGCTCGGGGCGGCGCGGTCGCGCCAGATGTTGCAGTTGCTGCCAGCGGGCTCCCCAGCCGCGGCGCATCTCAGTCGACCTGCACGGTCTGGAGGATGGCGCGGGCCAGTGCCGGCCCGTTGCCGGCTTCGGCCTCGGGCACCAGGCGATGCCCGGCCACTGCCACGAACAGGGTCTGCACGTCTTCGGGCACCACATGCGCGCGGCCGAGCAGCAGCGCATGCGCCTTGGCGGCGCGCAGCAATGCCAGCCCGGCACGCGGCGACAGGCCCACGCGCACCCCGGCGTGCTGGCGGCTGCGGGCGAGCAGGGCCTGCACATAGGTGATCAACGCCTCGCTGGCATGCACCTGACCAGCCGCCTCGCGCAGCGTGCGCACGTCCACCTCGCTAAGGCGCGCGGTGGCCTGCGCGATCAGATGGCGGCGATCGGTGCCGCGCAGCAGCTCGCGTTCCGATTCCGGATTGGGGTAGCCCAGGGCCAACCGCAGCAGGAAACGATCCAGCTGCGAGTCCGGCAGCGGGAACGTGCCGGAGAGGTCGACCGGGTTCTGGGTGGCGATGACGAAGAACGGATCCGGGAGTGGATGGGTCACGCCATCCAGGGTGACCTGCTGCTCGGCCATCGCTTCCAGCAGCGCACTCTGGGTACGCGGCGGCGCGCGGTTGATCTCGTCGGCCAGCAATACATGCGTGAACACCGGGCCCGGGTGGAACTGGAACTGGCGGCTGCCGGCGTCATACACCGAGACGCCAAGCACATCGGCCGGCAGCAGGTCAGAGGTGAACTGCACCCGCTGGAAGCCCAGCCCGAGGCTGGAGGCCATGGCATGGGCGAGGGTGGTCTTGCCCAGCCCGGGCAGGTCCTCGATCAGCAGATGGCCGCCGGAGAGCAGCGCCACGAACGCCAGCCGCACCTCCTGCGCCTTGCCCAGCACCAGCCCGTTGACCTGATCCTGGGCGGCGCGAAGGGACTGTCGCAGTACATCGGTTAGCATGGCTGGCACGGGGGGCGAATGATCCATGTCCGTCTCGATTCGATGATTCCACTGATTCTATAGAGCAATGCAGGGCGAACAACGCGCACGCACCATATTCCTGTTGTTGTGGACGCTGGTCACCGCCGTCAAGCTGGTGGTGGCCGCACGTCTGCCCTTGTTCGTGGACGAAGCTTTTTACTGGCAGGAAGGCCAGCATCTGGCGGCGGCCTATTCGGACCTGCCTGGCCTGACCGCTTGGCTGGCACGCCTGGGCGTGGAAGTGGGCGGCAATCATGTGCTTGCACTGCGCCTGCCGTTCCTGGCGATCGGTGCGTGGCTGCCATGGCTGGTCTCACGCATCGCCACGCGCTGGTTCGGTGCGGTGGCCGGTTGGCAGGCGGGCAGCCTCACGTTGTTGATGCCGCTGTCGGCCACGCTGGGCATGCTGGCCGTCCCGGATGTGCCGATGGCGTTGGCCGCGGTGCTGTGCCTGGATGCCGGCGCGCGCCTGCTGCGCAGTGTCGATGCCGCGGCGGCGGTGAAGCTGGCCGCCGGCCTGGCCGTCGGCGCACTCAGCCATTACCGCTTCATCGGCGTGATCGTGGTCGGTTTCATCGCGTTGCTGGTGCTGCCGCAGGGCCGGCGCATGCTGCGCGATCCGCGCGTCTGGGTGGCCTTGGCGGTGGGCGTGCTGGCGTGGCTGCCGCTGCTGTCGTGGAATGCCGACAACCATGATGCGGGCCTGAAATTCCAGGTGGTCGAGCGCCACCCGTGGGCGTTCGAATGGAGCGGGCTGTGGTTCCTGGTGATCCAGCCGATGCTGGTCACCCCGATCCTGTGCATCGCGATGTGGAAGGTGGCCCTGGCGGGCACCCGCTCCGGTGGTGGCGCACGCGCGCAATGGCGTTACTTCGGCCTGATCGGCGCGGTGTCGACGCTGTCCATCTTCGGCCTGGGCTTCTTCACCGATGTGGAGCGCATCAGTTTCCACTGGCCGCTGCCGGGCTATCTGGCGCTGCTGATCGCGGTGCCGGTGGTACTCAACGGCTGGCCGCGCTGGCTGCGCCGTACCGGCTGGTGGTTGGCCGGTGCCGGGCTGGCGCTGGCCTTCGGCTATTACCTGACGGTCTCCATCCCGAGCGTGCGTGAGCAGTTGGCCGGCTACAAGTATTACCCGCGCAACTTCGCCGGCTGGGAACCGTTGGCAGGCGCCGTGCGCGACGAGCTGAAACGCATGCCGCCCGGCACGCGCGTGCTGGCCGGCAACTTCAAGGTGGGGGCGGAACTGGGCTTCCAGTTGCGCGACGCCTCTATCGAGGTGCTGCCCCACCCGTTGAACGACAAGCACGGCCGCACTGCGCAGCTGGGGCTGTGGGGGCTGCTGCACGATGGCCAGCGCGACGCGCCGATGCTGCTGGTGCTCTCGCCCAGCGACCAGCGCTATCGCGATCTGCTGGCGCGCTACCACGCGGTCTGCGAACAGGTGGGCCCGCTGCCGCCGCCGCGTGTGGTCAGCAACGATCATGGTTTCCAGCGCTTCCTGTTGTTCAAGCTGCCGGCCGAGCGGGTCGAGGGGTCGTGCGTTACGCCGGCGATGGCCTGGCTGGATACGCCACAGCCCGGCGCCGCGGCGGGCAACCCCCTCCAGGTGCGTGGCTGGGCCTTCAAGGATGGCGTGGGCATCGAGCGTGTCGAGCTGCTGATCGATGGCCAGCCGGTGGGCGATGCGGTCTACGGTCGGCCCTACGACATCACCGGCGCGTGGAAGATCTCCACCGATCCGCAGCACCCGAACGTGGCCTTCGATGCCACGCTGAAGACCGACCACCTCGCGCCCGGCCGTCATTGGCTCGGCATGACGCTGCACGGCAAGGACGGCAGCGTGGAGCAGTGGCAGGAACAGGCCTTCACCGTCCCCGCGCGCTGAGCGTGCGTGTTCTTCCATGGATGACACCGTCATGCGCAATGCGCCGCAGGAATCTGCCCCCCTGTCTGCTTCCCACCCGCACGCCACGCCGGTGTCACCCGCGCTGATCCGTGCGTTGTGGTGCGCGGTGGTGGGCATCGTCGCGGTGGGTGTGGCCGCGATGCTGTGGCTCTCACCGCGCGTGTTGTACGCCGATCCGTGGCGCTTCACCCAGAAGCTGCTGGAGATGCCGTGGCCGGGCAACGTGCTGGTGTCGGACAATGGCCACCGCGAAATCCTGCCGAACCTGGTGCGCTACGCCGAGCTGGAGTGGCTGCACGGCAATCAATGGCTGCAGATCGGTACCGGCGTTGCGTTGGCATTGGCCACGGTAGGGCTGCTCGCCCGGATCATCAGGGCCGATGCCTTGGCGCCGCCGGTGCGCGCCGCCGCCACCCTGGTCGCAGCGCTGTCGGTCTTCTGGCTGGGCAGCCAGCGCGCGCTCACCCATGCCAACGAATCGGTCCACGCGTACCTGATCACCGTGGCGCTGATGGCGGGCGTCGCCCTGCTGCTGCGTGGCGATCGCCGCGGCGCGGTCGCGGCCGCCGTATGCGGCGTGGCGGCGACGTTCTCCTTCGGCAGCGGCGTGGCCGTGTTCGTGGGGCTGGCGGCGGTGCTGGTGGTGCGGCGTGCGCCGTTGTCGCACTGGGTGCCCTGGATCGCCGGCCTGCTCGTGGCGGTCGGGCTGCACCTGGGCATGGGGCGGACCGGCATGCCGACACAGATGGCGCTGGCCCCGTTGCCGCAGCTGGACGTGCTGCTGCGCTGGCTGGCCTCGCCCTTCATCTATCTGGCTTGGCCGGCACTGGATCCGGCAGCGGCACAGCAGTTGCCGTTCGCGCCCGTGCGCGGCGTGGTGCATGCCGTGGCGAGCGCCTATCAGGCGCAGTTCGGACCGGTGCTGACCTCGCGCTGGCCGCATCTGCTGATCGGTGCTGCGGGGATGGCCGGGTTGCTCGGCATGACCTGGCGCACCTGGCAGCGCGGCCACCGCGCCGGGGCGGGGGAATCGGTGGGGCTGGCAATGGCATGGTTCGGCCTGGCCGTGGGCGGGCTGGTCGCACTGAGCCGCTGGACCTACTTTGCCGACTACCCCACGCAGCTGGCCGCACCGCGCTATGTGCCCTGGTCGTGGTTGTTCTGGTCCGGTCTGATGCTGTGGACGATCGTGCGCGTCGGCCTGCGCCGTCCCGGGGCGGTGGCCTGGGCAGCCCTGCTGTTGGCCTTGGTGGCCGTGCCGAGTACGGCGTGGATGGCCTACCTCGGTGCCAGCATGCAGCGGGTGGCCAACATGACCGCTACAGCGGCCGCGGCCGGTGTGGTCGATCCGGATCAGACGCATGGCGAAAGCGTGCCCGGCGAAGTGCTGGCCGCGCTGCCCAGCCTGCGCGCGCACGGGGCATCGGTGTTCGCCTGGCCGGAAGTTCGCTATCTGCAGGGGGCGCCAACGACGGCGACCGGCGTGGCCGTCCCGGTCAGCGATGTCTCCCTCGTGGCCGTGCGCAACCTCCTGGGGCACCCGGCCTGGCGCATCGATTTCAGCGCCCAGAGCAGGGCGCCACGGCTGGTCCTGCAATGCGGCGGGCATCCCGTGGGCCTGGCCATGCCGCTGGCGGGCCGCTGGGTTGGTTGGGCCACCGGCGAGCTTGATGCCAGCTGCCTGGAGGCGCTGCAGCTGCGCTGAGGCTCAGGGCAGGGTGTAGCCGGCCTGGCGCAGCAGCTGGCTGACCGCGATCAGCGGCAGCCCGATCAGCGCGGTCGGGTCGCGGTTCTCGATCGCCTCGAACAAGGTGATGCCCAGGCCTTCGCACTTGAAGCTGCCGGCGCAGTCCAGCGGCTGCTCGGCCGCCACGTAGCGGGCGATCTCGGCGGCCTCCAGCACCCGGAAGTGGACCCGGGTCAGATCACAGGTCGCCAGGGCCTCGCCATCGCGCACCAGGCTCACGGCCGTGTGGAAGGCGACCACACGGCCGGACATCGCGGCCAGCTGCGCATACGCGCCCTCGACCGAGCCGGGCTTGCCCAGCGGGGCGCCGTTCAGTTCCGCCACCTGGTCCGAGCCGATCACCCACCGGCCCGGGTGCAGGCGGGCGACGGCCTCGGCCTTCGCGCGCGCCAGCCGCGCCGCCACGGCCCGTGGGGCTTCGGCGGGGCCGGGGGTCTCGTCCACCTCGGGGCGGGCGGTCTCCAGGGGCAGGCCGAGCCGCTCCAGCAGTTCACGGCGGTAGCGGGAAGTAGAGGCAAGCAGCAGCGGGGTCATGCGACAATACCGGGCACGGAAGGGCGGCAGTCTGGCCCTTCGGGGCGGGGATCGGCAACCTGACTGCGCAGGCATTTGACAGCGGCCCGGACGATCCTTAACATTCAGCGGCTTATGTCCGCAAACGTGCCCGAAATGCTGGATGCTTGGCGGATGGTCGCAGCACGCAGGTGCTTCGACGGCCAGGTGAATCTAGCGGAATTGACCCGCCTCCAGGGCCTTGTCGCCGATACCGAAGGAACGTGCACCTATGCACTGGAATTCGCGCACGACGACATCCTGCAGGTATCCTATGTTGAACTGTCCATCGACACCGCGCTGCCGCTGATCTGTCAGCGCAGCCTGCAGCGTTTCCTGTTGCCGGTTTCGATGGTGCAGCGGCTCGGCCTGATCCGCAGCGAAGAGGAAGAATCCTCGCTGCCGGAAGGCTGGGAACCGTGGCTGGTGCCGGAAGACGGCATGCTGCGACCGCTGGAACTGGTCGAGGACGAACTCGTCCTGGCCGTGCCCGTCGTGCCGCTGTCTCCCGATGGTGAGGCCGTGGACAAGGACTGGGCACCGACCGAAGAAGAAATCAGCAAGGCCAATCCGTTCGCGGCGTTGGCGGCACTGAAAAAACAATAGCAGCCGGATTGTCGTCGGCGGCTGCGGCGAAAGCGAAAACTGTGCTGGGCGCTGGCGTCCTGCGCGACGATACGACGAAGCAAAACGAACCGAGTTTGGAGCAATCCCATGGCTGTGCAGAAATCCCGTGTCACCCCGTCCCGCCGCGGTATGCGCCGTGCGCATGACGCCCTGAGCGCCAAGCAGCTGTCCACCGATCCGACCACCGGTGAAGTGCATCTGCGTCACCACATCACCGCTGACGGTTTCTACCGTGGCAAGAAGGTGGTCACGACCAAGTCGAACTCGGCCGTCGAAGAAGATTGATTTGTGAAGGCCGCTGCCCGGTCGGGCAGCGGCCTTTACCCCATTCTTCCCGATCGTCACGTTTGGCGATCGAGCTACAGGACATGCAATGAGCAAGCGGATCTACTCGAGGATCGCGGGCACCGGTAGTTATTTGCCCGAAAAAGTGTTGACCAACCAGGATCTGGAGAAAATGGTCGACACCAGCGATGAGTGGATTCAATCGCGCACTGGTATCCGCGAACGGCACATTGCGGCCGAAGGCGAAACCACCAGCGACCTCGGCTACCACGCCGCGGTACGTGCGCTTGAAGCGGCCGGTATCGACGCTTCGCAGCTCGACATGATCGTGGTGGGTACCACCACGCCTGACCTGATTTTCCCGTCCACCGCGTGCCTGATCCAGGCCAAGCTCGGTGCGAGCGGCTGCCCCGCCTTCGACGTCAACGCGGCCTGTTCGGGCTTCGTGTTCGCGTTGAGCGTGGCCGACAAATTCATTCGTTCCGGTGATGCACGCCATGTGCTGGTCATCGGTGCGGAAACGCTGACCCGTATCGTCGACTGGACCGAGCGCACCACCTGCGTGCTGTTCGGCGATGGCGCGGGCGCCGTCGTGCTCAAGGCCGACGAAGAGACCGGCATCCTCAGCACCCACCTGCATTCGGATGGCAGCAAGAAAGAGCTGCTGTGGAACCCGGTGGGCGTCTCGGCCGGCTTCGGCGAGGGCGAGAATGCCCGCGGCGCGATCCTGATGAAGGGCAACGACGTGTTCAAGTACGCCGTCAAGGCGCTGGACTCGGTCGTCGATGAAACCCTGGAAGCCAACGCGCTGACCAAGGACGACCTGGACTGGCTGATCCCGCACCAGGCCAACCTGCGCATCATCGAAGCCACCGCCAAGCGCCTGGAGATGTCCATGGACCAGGTGGTGGTGACGGTGGACAAGCATGGCAACACCTCCTCGGCCTCCGTGCCGATGGCGCTGGACCACGCGGTCCGCTCCGGCCGTGTCGAGCGCGGCCAGCTGCTGCTGCTGGAAGCCTTCGGCGGCGGCTTCACGTGGGGTTCTGCTCTGCTGCGCTATTGATAGTGTCAGTTACGACAGCGTGACGCTGTCGTTACGGCCCCATTACGGGGCCGTATGCATTTCAGGAGAACTGCCATGGTTGAGCCCATCGTCATCGAGGGCCAACGCGCCTGGCTGAAGCAGTACGGCGAAGGCAGCCGGGTGGTCGCACTCGGGCTGCTCAATTTCATTGCCCGTCGCTTCCAGCTCGACGCCCTGCGCCCACCGCCGCACCGCGGTGGCGACGCCGCCCGCGAAACCGAGGCCCGCCGCCTGGCCGAACTGCAGGCGCAAGGTGTCAACGTCCCCAGTGTGATCGGCAGCGGTCATGCCGCCCTCGTGCTCGGCGACAACGGCTCCTCGTTCAATACCTGCCTGCGCGAAGCCGACGATGCCGGCCGTGACCGCCTTGTGTCCGCCGCGATGAATGCCATTGCCCAGGCGCACCGCAAGGGCGCGTACTTCGGCCAGCCGCTGCCGCGCAACCTCACCTGGGATGGCAAGGAGATCGGCTTCATCGATTTCGAGGAGGATCCCCTTGAGGTCATGGACCTCGCCCAGGCCCAGGCCCGCGACTGGCTGATGTTCGGTTACGGCGTGGCCAAGTACTACGAGGACCGTCCGCAACAGCTGCAGACCCTCATGGCCCAGGCCATGGACGGCGCCGAAGCCCCGGTCCTCGCCCATGCCCACGATGTCACCGGCCGCCTCCAGGGGCTGGCCCGCGCCAGCATGAAGATGGGCCGCTCCGCCCGGGCGCTGGCCCATTCCATCCTCATCGTGCACGGTGCCACCACCCTGGGCGTGCTGATGCTGGCCGTGATCTGCATCGATTTCTTCAGTGACGGCGACCTCGACATCCTCCAGCTGTTCACCTGAAGAAAGACCCCACATACGCGGCAGTACAGACGAAGGGCGACGTTCCCCTTTATCATTCGCCGTTCGATTTTTGCAGGCGGATGATCGCGTGACCGATACCAATCTCGCATTCGTGTTCCCGGGCCAGGGCTCGCAGTCGCTGGGCATGCTGGCCGAACTGGCCGAGCTGCACCCGCAGATCCGCGAGGCCTTCACCGAAGCCTCCGACGGCGCCGGTGTCGACCTGTGGGCGCTGTCGCAGGGCGGTCCCGAGGAAATGCTCAACCGCACCGAATACACCCAGCCGGCCCTGCTGGCCGCCAGCATCGGCGTGTGGCGCGCCTGGAACGCCGTTGGCGGCGTCCAGCCGGCCGTCCTGGCCGGCCATAGCCTCGGCGAGTACACCGCCCTGGTGGCCGCCGGCGCGCTGACCCTGCGGGACGGTGCCCACCTGGTGCGCCTGCGTGGCCAGCTGATGCAGGAAGCCGCCCCGACCGGCGTGGGCGCCATGGCCGCCGTGCTCGGCGCCGAAGACGCGCTGGTCGTGGAGGTCTGCGAGCAGGCCGCCGGCAGCCAGGTCGTCGTGCCCGCCAATTACAACTCGCCCGGCCAGATCGTCATCGGTGGCGACGCTGCCGCCGTGGATCGTGCGCTGGCGCTGCTGGCCGAGAAGGGCGTCCGCAAGGCCGTCAAGCTGGCTGTCAGCGTGCCCTCGCACACTCCGCTGATGCGCGAAGCCGCCAACCGCCTGGCCGAAACCATGGCCGGCCTGGATTGGCGCGCCCCGGCCCTGCCGGTGGTGCAGAACGTGGATGCCCGTGTGCATGACGGCGTGGACGCCATCCGCCAGGCGCTGGTGCAGCAGCTGTACCTGCCCGTGCAGTGGACCGGCTGCGTGCAGGCGCTGGCCGCCCGTGGCGTCACCCGCGTGGCCGAATGCGGCCCGGGCAAGGTGCTGAGCGGATTGATCAAGCGCATCGACAAATCGCTGGACGCGCGCACACTGTCCACGCCCGCCGATTTCGAGACGGCCCGCGAGACCTGGGCCGCCTGATGTCTTCCGATCGCGTCCGTGCTGGAATGGCTTCGCGCCAGCCCGGCCGGACCGGTCCCGTTTGAGGAAATGAGATGAGCAAGCCCCTTCAGGGTGAAATCGCACTGGTCACCGGCGCCAGCCGGGGTATCGGTGCCGCGATCGCCGACGCACTGGCCGCGCAGGGCGCGACCGTCATCGGCACCGCCACCACCGACGCCGGTGCCGCCGCCATCGGTGAGCGCCTGGCCGCCGTGGGTGGTCACGGCCGCGCGCTGAACGTCACCGACGCCGCTGCGCTGGAGGCCGTGCTGGACGGTATCGCCAAGGAATTCGGCGCCATCAGCATCCTGGTCAACAACGCCGGCATCACCCGCGACAACCTGTTGCTGCGGATGAAGGAAGAAGACTGGCAGGCGATCCTGGACACCAACCTGACCAGCGTCTTCCGCACCTCCAAGGCCGTCATGCGCGGCATGATGAAGGCGCGCAAGGGCCGCATCATCAACATCGCCTCGGTGATCGGCGTGACCGGCAATGCCGGCCAGGCCAACTACGCCGCGGCCAAGGCCGGCATCATTGCCTTCTCCAAGTCGCTGGCCAAGGAAATCGGCTCGCGCGGGATCACCGTCAATGTGGTCGCGCCGGGCTTCATCGATACCGACATGACCAAGGCCCTGCCGGAAGAGCAGCGCACCGGCCTGGTCAAGTCGATCGCCCTGGAGCGGCTCGGCGAGCCGTCCGATATCGCCAACGCGGTGGCGTTCCTGGCCGGTCCTTCGGCCAGCTACATCACCGGCGAAACCCTCCATGTGAACGGCGGCATGTACATGCCGTAAGCATGTGGCGCAAGGATTGCGCCGCAAGTGGTTGATCCGTTTGATGTTTTGCTGCAATGCAAGGTGTCGCTGGTTTCCACTACACTATCCCACGGTCATCCCTCACCGGATGGCGTCATTTTTGAACCACTACTCCATCTGGAGCGATATCCAATGAGCACCATCGAAGAACGCGTCAAGAAAATCGTCGTCGAACAGCTTGGCGTCAAGGAAGAGGAAGTCACCAACAGCGCATCGTTCGTCGATGACCTGGGCGCTGACTCGCTGGACACCGTTGAACTGGTGATGGCGCTGGAAGAAGAGTTCGAGTGCGAAATCCCGGACGAAGAAGCCGAAAAGATCAGCACCGTGCAGGCTGCGATCGACTACATCAACGCCCACGTCAAGGCTTGATGTCAGGCGGCTCGCGCGCGGCCGTGGCGATCGCTGCGACCGCGTGCGGCAAACCCATGGGGCCGCGCTTGCGGCCCTGTGCTTTTGAGCGTTTTACCGCGTGATACCCGCAACACCCGGGTCAGGAGAATCTGCAATGAAGCGTCGCGTCGTCGTTACCGGCATGGGCATGGTCTCGCCATTGGGCAATGATATGGCCAGCAGTTGGAAGGGCATCACCGAAGGCCGTTCCGGCATCGGTCCGCTGACCAACGTTTCGCAGTCCTACCTGGACCGTTTCACCACCAAGATCGCAGGTGAGGTCAGGGACTTCGACATCACCGCCGACAACGAACAGTTCGGCAAATTCCGGGTCACTGGCAAGGATGCCAAGAAGATGGACCCGTTCATTCATTACGGCCTCGGTGCCGCCTTCATGGCCTTGAACGATTCGGGCCTGGAGATCACCGACGGCAACGCCGAGCGCATCGGCGCCATCGTCGGGGCGGGCATCGGCGGCCTGCTGGGCATCGAAGAGCAGACCATCGATTTCCACGAAGGCAAGAAGATCTCGCCCTTCTACGTGCCCAAGACCATCATCAACATGCTTCCGGGCCAGTTGAGCATCATCACCGGCCTGAAGGGGCCGTCGTTCTCGGCGGTGTCCGCCTGCGCGACCTCGAACCACTCGATCGGCACCGCGATGCGCATGATCCAGTACGGCGATGCGGACGTGATGGTGGTCGGCGGTGCCGAGCGCGGCTCCTCGCCGACCGCCCTGGGCGGCTTCTGCGCGATGAAGGCGATGAGCACCCGCAACGATGCCCCGGCGGAAGCCTCGCGCCCGTGGGACAAGGAGCGCGACGGCTTCGTGCTCGGCGACGGTGCCGGCATCCTGATCCTGGAAGAGTACGAACACGCCAAGGCGCGTGGCGCGCGCATCTATGCCGAGCTTGCCGGTTTCGGCGCCAGCTCGGATGCGTACCACATGACCGCCCCGAGCGAGAACGGCGAAGGCGCGGCACGCTGCATGACCATGGCGTTGAAGGACGCCGGCGTGACCCCGGACCAGGTCGGTTACCTCAACGCGCACGGCACCTCCACGCCGCTGGGCGACCTGGGTGAAACCATGGCCATGAAGACCGCCTTCGGCGACCACGCCTACAAGATGATGGTCAGCTCCACCAAGTCGATGACCGGCCACCTGCTCGGCGCGGCCGGCGGCGTGGAAGCGATCTTCTCGGTGCTGGCGCTGCGCGACAACATCATTCCGCCGACCATCAACCTGCATGAAGCGGGCGAAGGCTGCGACCTGGATTACGTGCCCAACACCGCACGCGAGGCCAAGGTCGATGTGGTGATGTCCAACGGCTTCGGCTTCGGCGGCACGAACGGCACGCTGGTGTTCAAGCGCGTCTGACCGCACGTTCCGTGCATCCCCACCCGGGCCGCCATCATGGCGGCCTTGGTGTATCTGGCCCCCGCGCACGCTGCGCGCCCCCTCCGGTGTCCTGTCATGTTCCAGACGCTTCCGCTGCCCGCCACCACCGACCTGCTGGCCCTGCAGCGCCTGGCCCCGCAGCGCTACCCGCTGCTGATGGAATCCACCGCCTCGGGCACCGCACAGGGGCGCTGGGACCTGCTGCTGATGGGCAACGGTGAAGCGCTCTCACTGCAGGCCGACGGCGTGGTGCGCGATGCCGATGGCGTCGCCCATGAGGGCCGCTTCCTAGAGGTGCTGGACGCGCACTGGGCCGCGCTGCGGCTGCCGCGCGAAGCGACCACGCTGCCGTTCCGCGGTGGCTGGGCACTGATGCTGGATTACGAGCTGGCTGGCCAGATCGAAGACGTGCTGGCCTTGCCGGCGCGCGCCGATGGACTGCCGTCCGCGCTGGCGCTGCGCTGCCCGGCGGCGGTGCTGCACGACCGCGTGCTCGGCCAGTTCCATGCCGTCTGCGAGACCGGCCAGGCCGCGCTGCTGCAGACCCTGCAGGACGACCTCGCCGCGGCCGCCACGTTGGCCCCGCTGCCGACGTGGCAGCCACCGGTGGCGATCGGCGAGGACGCGCCGCAGCGCTTCACCGATGGCGTCGGCAAGGTGATCGATTACCTGCGTGCGGGTGACGTGTTCCAGGTGAATCTCTCGCGGCGCTGGAATGCGCAGTTCGCCGAGGCGCTCTCGCCGCAGGCGCTGTACGCGCAGCTGCGCGTGGCCAACCCCGCCCCGTTCGCCGGGCTGTTCATGGCGCAGGGCAGGGCGGTGGTCAGCTCCTCGCCCGAGCGCCTGGTCTCGGTGCATGGCGATGACGTCCAGACCCGCCCGATCGCCGGCACCCGCCCGCGCTTCGCCGGCGATGACGATGCCGCGCGCATCCAGGAGCTGGTCGGCCACCCCAAGGAGCGCGCCGAGCACGTGATGCTGATCGATCTGGAGCGCAACGACCTCGGCCGCATCTGCGCACCGGGCAGCGTGGAGGTGGATGAGCTGATGACCGTGGAGAGCTACGCCCATGTGCACCACATCGTCAGCAACGTGCGTGGCCGCCTGCGCGAGGACGTGAGTCCGGGCCAGGTGATCGCCGCGACCTTCCCCGGCGGCACCATCACCGGCTGCCCCAAGGTGCGCTGCATGCAGATCATCGCCGAGCTGGAGCAGACCGCGCGTGGCGCCTACACCGGCGCGTTCGGCTGGCTGAACCGCGATGGCGACCTGGACCTGAACATCCTGATCCGGACCGCCGAAGTGGCCGCCGACACCGCCAGCTTCCGCACCGGCGCCGGGATCGTGGTCGATTCGGTGGCCGACAGGGAACTGGACGAAACCCGCGCCAAGGCCCGTGGCCTGCTGCGTGCGCTGGGCAGCGATGCCTGAGCCGTTTGGCGGTGTGCAGCACCCGCGCGGTATGCTGCGCGGCGAAGAAATGGATTCGAGGTGAGCATGGCGGGTGCGAAACGGGGATGTCTGGCCGTACTGGCCGTGTTGCTGGTGCTGGCCCTGCTGGTGGCGGCCGCAGGGGCATGGTTCTGGCATCGCCAGGGCGCCTTTGCCGATGCACCGGTCACCCCCAGCGCGGAGAGCGTGGTGATCGCCTCCGGTGATGGCTTCAGCACCGTGCTCGGCAAGCTGCGCCAGGCCGGCGTGGACGAAGGCAGCGACACCCAGTGGCAGCTGCTGGCACGCCAGCTCGATGCCGCCGGCAAACTCAAGGTGGGTGAATACGCGCTCGATCCGGCGCTGACCCCGCGCGAGCTGCTGACCCGCATGCGCCAGGGCCGTGTCCTGCAGCACCGCGTCACCATCGTGGAAGGCTGGAACATCCGCCAGCTGCGCGCTGCGCTCAAGCGCGCCGATCCGCTGGTGCACACCACCGACGACCTGGATGATGCCGCGCTGATGAAGGCGGTCGGCTTCCCCGGCGAACACCCGGAAGGCCGCTTCCTGCCCGAGACCTACGTCTACCAGCGCGGCGACAGCGACATCGACGTGCTCAAGCGCGCGCATGCCGCGATGGAAAAGGAACTCACCGCCGCGTGGGACAGCCGCGTGGACGATCTGCCGCTGAACTCGCCGTATGAGCTGTTGATCCTCGCCTCGATCATCGAGAAGGAAACCGCACTGCCCAGCGAGCGTCCGCAGATCGCCGGGGTGTTCATGCGCCGCCTGAAGATCGGCATGCGCCTGCAGACCGACCCGACCGTGATCTACGGCATCGGCAGCAGCTACGACGGCAACATCCGCAAGCGCGACCTCACCACCGATACGCCGTACAACACGTACACGCGCGCCGGCCTGACCCCGACCCCGATCGCCATGCCCGGGCGCGATGCGCTGCATGCCGCCGCGCAGCCAGCCAAGGGTGACGCGCTGTACTTCGTGGCCGTCGGTGATGGCAGTGGCGCGCACATCTTCTCGGCCAACTACACCGACCACAACGCTGCCGTTGCCCGCTACCTGCAGCAACTGCGCAGCAGACGTACCAACGAGGCCGCACCCCAATGAGTCCCGCGCTGCACCGGCACCCGCATTTCGTCAGCCTGGAAGGGGGCGAGGGCGCCGGCAAGACCACCGCCATCAACGCGATCCGCGAGGCCCTTCAGGCCCGTGGCCATGAGGTGGTGCTGACCCGCGAACCCGGCGGCACCGCCCTGGCCGAGCGCATCCGCGCGCTGGTGCTCAAGCCGGATGCGGAGATCGCCGCCGAGCCGCTCTCGGCCGAGGCCGAGCTGTTGCTGGTGTTCGCCGCCCGTGCCCAGCACGTGCGCCAGGTGATCGCCCCGGCACTGCAACGCGGCGCCTACGTGTTGTGCGACCGCTTCACCGATTCCAGCTACGCCTACCAGGGCGGCGGCCGCGGCCTGGACCCGGCGTGGATCGCGGATCTGGAGCGCCGCGCCGTCGGCCTGCTGCCCGGCCTGACCCTGCTGCTGGATGTGGACGTGGCCGTCGGCCGTGCGCGCGCCAACGGCCGCGACATGTGGCCGGACCGGATCGAAAGCGAGCACGATGATTTCTTCCAGCGGGTGCGCGCGGTGTTCCGCCAGCGTGCCAGCGAAGACCCCGCACGTTACCGCCTGATCGACGCCAGCCAGGACCAGGCCGGCGTCGCCGGCGCGGTGGTGGCGGCCGTGGAGGCATGGTTGGCACAGGAGCCGGATCGTGGCTGAACCCTTTTCCCCCTGGCAGCAGCGCGCCTATGACCAGACCGTGGCCGCGCTCGACGCCGGTCGCCTCGGCCATGGCCTGCTGTTCTGCGGCCCGGCCGGCCTGGGCAAGCTCGGCGTCGCGCTGCGGCTGGCCGAGCACGTGCTGGGGCAGGGTGAGCCGGCCGCGGCCAAGCGCAGCGCCCAGCTGCTGGCCGCCGGCACCCACCCGGACCTGCAGCGGATCTCGTTCATCCCCAACAAATCGGGCGACAAGCTGCGCACCGAGATCGTGATCGAGCAGATCCGCGAGGTCTCGCAGAAGCTCTCGCTGACCCCGCAGTACGGCGTGGCCCAGGTGGTGATCGTCGATCCCGCCGACGCCATCAACCGCGCCGCCTGCAACGCCCTGCTCAAGACCCTGGAAGAGCCGCAGCCCGGCCGCTACCTGTGGCTGATCAGCGCCGACCCCGCGCGCCTGCCGGCCACCATCCGCAGCCGCTGCCAGCGCCTGGAGTTCAAGTTGCCTCCGCGCGAGGAAGCGCTCGCCTGGCTGCAGACCCTGGGCCACAGCGATGCCAGCGCCCGCGAAGCGCTGGACGCCGCCCGCGGCCACCCCGGCCTGGCCGACCAGTGGCTGCGTGAGGATGGCCTGGCCCTGCGCCGCCAGGTCGCCACGGACCTGGAAGCCCTCGTCGCCGGCCGCGCCGGCGCGGTTGAGCTGGCCCAGCGCTGGACCGCCGACGACAACGCCGCCGTGCGCCTGCGCCACGCCGCCGATCTCGCCCTGGCCCAGGCCACCGGCGGTGGCTTGACCGATCCCGATCGATTGCACAAGCTGGCCGCCTGGTTCGATGCGGCCAACCGCACCCGCGACCTGCTGCGCACCACGGTGCGCGCCGATCTTGCGGTGGTGGAGCTGCTGCTGGCCTGGGGAAAGGTCAACGAACGGCACGCCAAGGGGAATAGAGCATGAGCGCCACCAACGCCCGACAGGGCATCCTGTCCCTTGCCGTCAAGGACAAGGCCGCGCTGTACAGCGCCTACATGCCGTTCGTGAAGAACGGCGGCATCTTCGTGCCCACGCCCAAACGCTACTTCCTCGGCGATGAGGTGTTCCTGCTGCTCACCCTGCCGGACTCCAGCGAGCGCCTGCCGGTGGCCGGCAAGGTGATCTGGGTGACCCCGGCCGGGGCCCAGGGCAACCGTGCCGCAGGCATCGGCGTACAGCTGGCCGACGGCGCCGAAGGGGAGACTGTCCGCCACCGGATCGAGACCTTGCTGGCCGGCATCCTGGCCGCGGACAAGCCCACGCACACGATGTGAAGAAATTTCGGTGAAACCGTTGACGTCAAAATTTGCCGCCCTATAATGAGCGGCTCAGCAGCATCGGGCGGTTAGCTCAGCGGTAGAGCATTGCCTTCACACGGCAAGGGTCACAAGTTCGAACCTTGTACCGCCCACCATGATTCAGTCGAAAAAGCCTCCGGAAACGGGGGCTTTTTTGTTGGGTTGGGTTTGGGTGGTTCAAGGGCTGCGCAGCGCGACGTGGTCAATTCTCTGGACCAGGCGTCCCGATCTCCATCAAGCGCAGATCTGCCGGCGAAGGAGGCAGGCGATGGAACGAATTGCGCGAGCGGAACACCGATGTGCGATCCACGCTGCCGCACCTCGCGCTCGTTAATAGCCTCCACTAGAATCCGGAGGATTGCCAAGACGCGCCGGTCTCTGGCCCCGCTGGAGATTGTCCGTGAGCTACTGGCAGCTGGTTGAACCAGTCTGGGACACCGTGTCCATTTACGACGGTGCGGAGGTGTTTCTGCATCAATATAATGCCGCCCCGGAAGCATCACGCATTTTGTTCGCCGCGCACTGGTGCCAATCCGAGATCAACAATGGTGGTTTTGAGCAGTTCTTCTCGAACAGCACAGGGGTACTCGCCCCTGAAGGTGCTCGAGCCTTTCGTGCCCTCCACATGCCGCTTACCGCGGAGCTGATCGTCAAAGCGATGGCTGCCTTTGGTCCCCGGTATCCGAGAGAGCGAACCGAGCGCGACCTCGCGATGGACGAGATAGGGGCGAACAGCGATGACCAAGCAGGTCCTTTCCATCATTTGGACGAGGAGTTCTTTGTGCTGGTGGAAACCGAGAACGGAGGGTTCAGGAGTGCGGCGAACGCTTATGCCGTGTCGATGGCGCATTGAACCGCCGTTGCCCTCGGTAGCGCTGCTTCGGTCCGCTCGCGTCCGCTTTTCGGCGATAGCGAAGATCCCCTTCAGCGAGCTCTCCCTGCTATGAGTGCTATTCCACCGCACCAGCGGCCAAGCTGTCCCAGATACGTCCGTCACGTTGCGCTTCAGTGGTGACGTTGATCACCGCCTGTTCGCCCAGACGATCACGCAACTGCTGCAGATACAGGCTGCGAGGTGTCACCACCTGGCCCACCGATTGCACGATCCCTGCAGGTTCCTCAGGCGGGAATTTCCCGGGTGCAATGGCGCCCACCTGTCCCACGCTCCAGTTCATCGCGAAGGGCGGCGCCTGGACGACGTAGATGTCGTGCTCGGTGTTCCAGAACATCTGCTGCGCGCCCGCCCACCCGTGCCCCGTTCCGCTGTACCGGCGGTTCTGTGCCCGCAGCATGTATCCCTTGGTGTTGTCATACAGCGTGCCGGTGGACCAGCGATGATGTGGACCACTGTCGTTGCTGTCACCTACGGCGAGGCAGTCCAGAAACACATTGGGACCGGGTACCCGTGCGCCGATGACGAAGGTATGCCTGCCGCCCTGGTTGTAGCAGCGCTGGATCAGATTGAAGGCGGCGTTGCCCTCGTAAAGGAACACATAGCGGCGGGTGCCTTGGGTTGCGCCATACCTGGGGTCGAGATAGGCAATGTCCTGCAGGGTATTGAACTGGGCGCCGTTGCGGGTCACGAAGCCATGCGACACATAACGCACGGTCACGTCGCGAACCCATGAGTCGTAGATTGCACCCAAGCGGAGTGCGGTAAAGGGGCCGGAATCGGCGGTGCCGTTGACCGTCCCGGTCTCGGGGTTACCCTCAAGGCGGAGGTCTTCGATGCCGACCTGCGAGATACGGATGGGATCCGTGCGATAGACGCTGCCGCCACCGAAACGCGTCGCGATGGCATCCATGATCGGGGCATCCAGGCTGATCGTGTCGTGGTCTACGGCAGTGACGACGCGTTCGCTGTACACAGCGTAGTCGCTGGGCGTCCATCGGTATCGTGCGGTATCGATGCCCTCGGGGCCGACCCAGCGGGCATTGGGTTCCCTCGCGATCGACACCGTATCGCCCACGCGATAGCCGGCTGCGGACTTCACTGTGATCCGCATCGCCCCCACCGGCACGTAGTCCATGGTGATGGCGGTCCGGCGTGGGTCCAGAGCGGCGCGGGGAACCGCGGATTCGCTGCTGCCCACTTCAAGAATCCTGCCCTGCCGATCGCTGACTTCGGAGCGGATCACCGTGCCGTCGGCACCTCGACCTTCACCGCGCAACACCACGCCGCTGGCCCGGATGGTCAGCGTCTTGCTCAACCTATAACCGCCGCGCCGCAGCAGGACTACGCCGCGTAGGCCCCGGCTGTCCTGGACACGCACGGCGACCGCGTCGATGGCTGCCTGGATGCGGGGATAGTCGTCACCCTCCGCGTTTGGCTCAAGGACCTCAATAACAGGAATGCTGCAGCGGGTGGGCAGGCTGACACCGCCGCCCTGGTAGCCGGCGCGGGAGAAGTCCGGGACGATGTTGCGCGCGTGATCGCTACCGCGTTCGGAGTACAAGGCATAGCGCAGCAGGCCGTTGCTGCCCAGTGCTACCAAGGGGGCGTCTTCGGCATTGTTGATGGGGTGGATGAAGGCGCTGGTCTCGGAAGCAGGCCCCGCCGCTGATAAGGTAGAAAACGGACAGACCGGCAACGCCACGAGCGTCAGCGCTGCGACTCGGCGAAACGCCGGGAGGAAAGGCATGCGGGCGACGTCCTTCCATTGAGGAGTAGCTTGCAATGTTAGCAACTGCTTCCAACGATGCAGTCCGTGCTGAAGAGTCAGGCTGGTCTGCTTTTCCGGCCGATCGCGGACTTTTCGGACAACAGAAAGGCGCCAATCGCTGGCAGTGTCCGTTTCTGGCCGTCAGCGGCCCCCGCCTGCGAAGGCGGCCAGCTCCTCCGCCTGACCCTCGGGGAAGGATTCCTTGAGCAGGTCGAGCAACGCCGCCACCCTTGAGCTGAGCAGTCGTCGCGGAGGGTACAGCGCCCATATCTCGATGGGCGGGGCCTTCGCATGTCCCCACGACACCAATGCGCCCTCCCTGAGATCGTCGGCAACCAGCGAGAAGGGCAGCATCGCCGCGCCGGTGCCTGCACGAACGGCATCGCGCACCATGGTCAGTGCGCCCAGGCGCAGCACCGGATCCACCGCGATACGTATCTCGCCTCTCGGCGTCACCAGGTCCCAGCCGGTGGCATTGCTGGACGGACGGAACACCGCAGGCGCCGTCTCGCCCAGCGCGGGCAGGGGCAGGTCCGGGTGCGCCACCGCCACGAGGCGGTCCCGGATCAGCACCCGCCCCACCAGCCGTTCATCTGGATCCGGATTGACTCTTATCACCAGGTCATAGCCTTCTTCCACCATGTCCACGGCGCGGTCTTCGGTAGTGACATCGAGCCGCACCTGTGGATAGCGCTTCACGAATTCGGCTGCGATCTTGCCCAGCGCCATCTGCGAGAACAGCATCGGTGCGCTCACGCGCAGCCGCCCACGGGGCGTGTCGCCGCCTGAGGAAATGGACGTGGCCGCTTCGTCCAGTTCGGTAAGCAGCGTCTCGGTGCGCTCGAACAGCGCCCGACCCTCCTCGGTGAGCTTCAGCGTGTGCGAGCCACGCTCGAACAGCCGCACCCCCAGGCTGGCCTCCAGCTCAGCCACACGCCGCGAGAGCGTTGCCTTGGGGCGGTCCGCTGCGCGCGCGGCACGGCCAAACCCGCCGTGGCGCGCCACCAGGTTGAAGTCGGCCAAGGCCAGTAGGTCCATGTGTTCCACCAGCGAGACAGGTGGTCCAAGTATATGGGCTATCGGCCCGCACGCGGATCAACAACCATGAGGCCTCACCACCCACCCGGAGTACCCCATGACCATTCTTGTTACCGGCGCCACTGGCACCATCGGCCGTCAGGTCGTCCAGCACCTCACCCAGCGCGGCGCAAGCGTTCGCGCACTGGTCCGCACCCCCGCCACTGCCAACCTGCCCGCCACCGTGGAACTGGTGCAGGGCGACATGCTGGATGTGGATGCCCTCCGCCAAGCTTTCGAGGGCGTCTCCACGCTGTTCCTGCTCAACGCCGTGGTCGCCGACGAATTCACCCAGGCACTTATCACCCTCAACGTCGCCCGCGAGGCGGGGGTGAAGCGCGTGGTGTACCTGTCGGTGATCCACAGCGACCGCTATGTCAACGTGCCGCACTTCGCCGGCAAGTTTGGCGTGGAGCGCATGATCGAGCAGATGGGCTTCAGCGCCACGATCCTGCGCCCGGCCTATTTCATCGATAACGACCTCACCATCAAGGACGTGGTGCAGGGCTACGGTGTGTACCCCATGCCGATTGGCAGCAAGGGGCTGGCGATGATCGACACCCGCGACATCGCCGAGATTGCCGCCATCGAACTGCTCAACCGCGAACAGGCGCCGGACAACAGCGCGCTGACCCGACTCAACCTGGTCGGCCCGGAAGCACTCACCGGAGAACAGGTGGCCGCCATCTGGAGCGGTGTGCTGAACCGCCCGATCGCCTACGGGGGCGATGACACGGCCGCCTTCGAGCAGAACCTGCGCCAGTTCATGCCGGCGTGGATGGCCTACGACATGCGACAGATGGCCGAGCGATTCATCAGCGACGGCATGCTGCCGGGCGCGGGTGACGTGGAGCGGTTGATGCAGTTGCTGGGTCGGCCGCTGCGTACGTACGCAGCGTTTGCGGCGGAGCATGCGTCAGCGGGATGAAGGCCGAGCCTGAGCAGCGGTTGAACAGCCAGCTGTTAGAGCCCTCAGCCTTCGCCATCTGGAACATCCACTTGGCAAGCAGACGCCGCTTGATCGCTTGGCGCGGCGCTGGGCTTGTGAACGTCCGCTTCTGGCCGAAAGTGGACGTTCGGGGAGGACGGTGGCGCCGACCGCTGGTAATGTCCGCTTTCGACGGCGGTTTCAACTGGTCAATGCAACAGCTTGTTGATATCGCTCGATCCGTGTCTGGAAGTCCCGCGCGACTGGATGAAGAGCGTGCGATAGATCGTCTCGTGTGAGACCTGGCAGCTCGGATCGTCCGGGTAAGTCCGCTTGAGCCAGCCAGCGATCTGTTCGGGCGACCACTGCTGCATCCCGCCAGTCTCCGCGAGAACCCCTCGCACGGACGAGTGATGCAGATCGAACAGCCTCGCCATCTGGTGCAACGACTCGCCCTGCCGCCAGCGGTCCCACATCAGGGCCTTGTGGCTGTCGGAACCGCCACTCAAAGCGGACACCACGGGCGACGACTCAGCGCCATTTCGTCGGCGATCCGGGTGATTCATCGGCGGCTTCTGTGGCTTGGTCGCAAACGGGTAGCCACGCCCCCGCGCGGATGGCAACTTGCAGCGGCGATCACGTCGACCTGGAGCCCCGCATGACCCCCGTTGTCCTGTATTCGCCCGATCCGGCCCGCGGCTGGCTGCCCTGGGCCTGGCTGACGCCGATCCTGATGATCCTGTTCAACGCGGTACCGGTGATCGCGCTGGACGGATGGATGCAGTCGCAGCATTGGTCGACGCCGGGCGGCGATCCGATCGGCCTCGCTGGCTTGCATGCGCTGCTGTGGATCGGCTTTGCGCCGACGCTGGCGGCCGTGCTCGCCTGGGTACGCTTCGTCGAAGGGCGCTCGCTGGCGAGTATCGGGCTGACCGGTCCGGCGCCGCTGAAAACCTTCCTGCGCGGACTGGCCGTTGGATTCGGCACGATCGCGCTGGTCGTAGTCGCGATCTGGATGGCTGGCGGCATGCAGGCGGCGGGCTTGGGGCAGGCCTGGCGGTCGCCCGTCAGTCTGCTGCACATCGGTCTGCTGCTAGTGAGTTTCATGTTCCAGGCGAGCGTGGAGGAAGTCATCTTCCGCGGCTGGATGCTGTCGGTGGTGGCGCGCAAGACCAATGTGACGGTGGCAGTGCTGCTGGTGTCGCTCGTTTTCTGCTTCCTGCACTTCAGTCCGCACCAGCCGCCCCGGGTCATGCTCGGCACGTTCCTGTTCTCGCTGTTCGCCTGCGCCTGGGCGCTGCGGAGCGGCAATATCTGGGGCGTGATGGGCTGGCACGCGGGGTGGAACTGGTTGCTCGCAACCGGCTTCGAACTGCCCGTCACCGGCATGGATGCGCACTTGCCGGCGCTGCTGGTGGCGCTGCGCCCGCAAGGCCTCGACACCCTGACCGGTGGCGCGCAAGGGCCGGAAGGCAGTTACCTGTGCAGCGTCTTCTTCGTCGCCGCGATCGCGTGGATCCAGTGGCGAAAGACGCGCGGAGCTCAGAACTTCTCGCCGACCAGCAGGTGACGCCGCTGCCCGGGCGGCATCGCCCCGTCCGGGCCCTTGCCGATCGGATGCTGGTTCGCGCCGTACCGGCGACGACGTCCGCTCCAGATATTTAGCGAACCCGAGACAGCTCAGGTTCGGGATGCGAGCCACTACCGGCTGGAACCGAGACTGCCTTTGCTGAAGTGTCACCAAAGGGTGATCTGGCTTCCTCGATAAAGCTCGACTAGGGCACCTTCGGCTTACGTTTCGCGACGACTGCTCCTGGCCGGAAGCCGACATGCGCCTCCTTCGCCGCGCTGACCAATCGCGAATGCCCGGCGCGCCCAGCTCGCTGCCCCGCTTACGAGGTCGCCTTGTTGAAGATATCGCTCCACGATGTGCACCTGCTGGCCACTGTCATGCCGTAGATATGGCATATATACCCCCCATGCATGAGTGATATGCGCGTGCGCGCTTCTTCCAGCATGGCCCCGACGGTAGATTTCCCTGACAATCTGTCACGGAGTGACCCATGCAGACACGCACCCGCCTTCGCACTCTGGTGCCTGGCTTTCCCTCCACGCTGATCTGGATGGCGGTTTCCCTCTGTTCCACGGCCGCCATGGCCAACGAGCCACTGCAGATCGAGGCGCAGGGGAGTTTCCTCGCGGGTGGCATGGAAAAGACGGAACCTGGCACGTTCGATCCGTTGAAGCCGTCCAATCCGGAAGGCCAGAGCTACCACGGTGATCACGTCTATGCCTTCTACCAGAAGCCGGTGAATGCGCGTTCGCTGCCGATTGTGATGTGGCACGGTGCGGGCCAGTCGTCCAAAAGTTGGGAAACGACGGCCGATGGGCGCGAGGGCTTCCAGAATCTGTTCCTGCGTCGTCGCTTCACTACCTACCTGATCGATCAGCCACGGCGAGGCAAAGCCGGCCGAAGCATGGTCGAGTCCACGCTGAAGCCCGTGGCAGACGATCAGATGTGGTTCAACCAGTTCCGAATTGGCCTCTGGCCGACGTACTTCGGTGGCAGTCAATTTCCGACAGGGGAGGCGACGCTTGACCAGTTTTTCCGTTCGGTCACGCCGAACACGGGGCCGTTCGACCTCGGGCTGGTCTCCGACGGAGTAGCTGCCGTGCTGCAGAAGACCGGGCCTGCCATCCTGTTTACCCATTCGCAGGCGGGTGGCCCTGGCTGGATGACGGCGATAAAAAGCCCGAATGTGCGTGCCATCGTCGCCTTCGAGCCTGGCAGCAGTTTCGTATTTGCCAAAAACGACGCGCCGGCGCCGATTCCCAGTGCATTCGATACGGTCGCACCGGCGGTGGTTTCTCCCGAAGCGTTCAAGGCGCTGACGCGGATTCCCATTCTGGTGCTGTATGGCGACAACATCCCTGACAAGCCTGTTGACCTGCCCGCGCAGGACAGCTGGCGGGCACGCTTGGAAATGGCGCGCGCCTGGCGCGACGCCGTCAATCGGCAGGGTGGGGACGTGACCCTGATCCATTTGCCGGACATCGGAATCCGTGGCAACAGCCACTTCTTGTTCTCGGACCTCAACAACGTCCAGATCGCCGATCTGGTGAGCGGGTTTCTGGCGAAGAAGAATCTGGATCATTGAGCCGGATTGCCTCGTGCATTGATCGCGCCATGAAAGGCGTGTGGCGCCATGGCGGCTGCGTCGCCCGCCAGATTCATATCATTCATGCATGAGTGATATCCGGCTGATGCTCTTTTTCCATGAGTGCACGGCGGTTAGTTTTACGCCTGATCCCCGCCAACGTGGGCGCGCCACATGCACCGGCCGGGGTAACGTCCACACTGGGAGCAGTTGAATGAAGCACATCGTGCACGCCACGCTGTTGGCGATGTCCCTTGGCTTGGCGGCAGGCAACACGTCCGCCGCCGACTACAAGCTCAACCCCTTCAAATTGGCCTACGAAGGTGCGATCACACGGAATGTGCCCAGCGAGGTCAACGTCCACTCGGTGTCCTATCCGCTGAATGGAATCGAGATCGCGGCAAACTTCTACACGCCGGCCAACTTCGATGCCGCACGGAAATACCCGACCATCGTGGTTGCCCACCCCAATGGTGGGGTCAAGGAGCAGGTGGCCGGCCTGTACGCGCAGCGTTTGGCCGAGCAGGGCTACATCGCCATTACCGCCGATGCGGCCTATCAGGGCGCGAGTGGCGGCCAGCCGCGCAGCGTGGACATTCCTTCACACCGCATCGAAGACATCCACGGCATGGCGGACTTCATCAGTCGATTCCCCTGGGTCGACACTACGCGCCTGGGTCTGCTGGGCATCTGTGGCGGCGGCGGCTATTCGTTGGCGGCCGCGCAGACCGACAAGCGGTTCATGGCCGTAGCCACGATCAGCATGTTCAACTCCGGCCGGGTGCGCCGCAACGGCTATGCCGACTCGCAGCTGGACACGATCCAGCAGCGCCTGCAGCAGGCTTCCAATGCGCGAGCACAGGAAGCCGCCGGCGGCGAAGTGCTGTACTCCGGCGACGCCAACCTCACCGACGCGCAGATCGCCACGCTTCCCTTCGATCTGTATCGGCAAGGTTATGCGTACTACTGGAAGACGCACGCCCATCCCAACTCCACCTTCCGCTATGCGACCAGCAGCCTGCTGGACCTGATGCGTTGGGACGCCACCGACCAGATCGAGCTCATCAACCAGCCGCTGCTGATGATTGCCGGTAGCAAGGCTGACAGCCTGTACATGACCCAGGACGCTTTCGCCAAGGCGACCGGTACCGCCGACAAACAACTGGTGCTGCTGGACGGCGCTACGCATATCGAAACCTACTGGGTGCCGAAATACGTGGACGCCGCCGTCGCCTCGCTGACCACGTTCTACGGCCGGACGCTTGCGCCATGAGCGCGCCTCGTAAATCAACCGCGCAGACGGCGCTGCTTGGCGCGGCATTGAGCGTGGCGGCACCATTCGCTGGGGCCGTCGAAACACCTACGCAGCAGATCACCCGAGCGGGAACGCAGTCGTCCGTTGCCGGTCCGGCAGCGACCTTCGTCGGCAAGGTGCGGGTAGATCCGCTGTTCCCGGCGGACGAGCAGGTGCACGTCTCTTCCGCATACGTCAGCTTCGAACCGGGTGCGCGCTCGGCCTGGCACACGCACCCCTCCGGTCAGCGACTGGTGGTTACCTCCGGCGTTGGGCTGACCCAGGAATGGGGTAAGCCGGTGCAGCAGATACACGCCGGGGATGTGGTGGTGTGTCCTGCCGGGGTCAAGCATTGGCACGGCGCCGCGCCCCACAGCGCAATGACCCACCTTGCCGTGACCGGGGTAGCAGACGGCAAGTCGGTGGCGTGGCTGGAGAAGGTCAGTGATGACCAGTATCGCGAGGCATCAGCAGGCATCGTCGCTCCCGTTGCCGGGCCGCTTTCGCCCAGGCAGCAGGCGATCCCGCTGATTGCGGCCGCCGCCGCCAGCAGCGATATGCCGCAGCTCACCGCCGCGTTGCGCCGGGGACTGGATGCAGGGCTGACGCTGAGTGAGACCAAGGAAGTGCTCGTGCAGCTGTATGCCTATGCGGGTTTCCCGAAGAGCCTCAATGCCTTGGGCGAGCTGATGGAGGTGGTGCGCGTACGTCAAGCGCAGGGCGTCGCCACTGCACCCGGGCAGCCGCCCACCAGGAACGTTCCCGTGGGCGACGCGCTGCGCGCGGTGGGCACCGCCAACCAGACCCGGATCTCCGGCGCCCCGGTGACCGGGCCGCTCATGGACTTCGCCCCGATCATCAACCAGTACCTGCAGACGCACCTGTTCGGCGACATCTTCGAGCGCGACAACCTGGACTGGCAGAGCCGTGAACTGGCCACGGTTGGCGCGCTGGCAGTGATGCCCGGCGTGGAGGCGCAGTTGCGCTCGCACATGGCGGCCAGCCAGCGCGTGGGCCTCAGCCGCGCACAGTTGCAGCACCTGGCCCAACTGCTGGCCCACAGCGGCTACGCAGCCGCATCCGCTCGCGCAGTGCAGGCACTGGAACAGACCCCGGCACCCGGGCCCTGACAGCGCCCCACATGAGACCCCAATGAACACCCTACCCACCAATGCCCAACGCCGCTCCCTTCTGAAGGGCGCCGCTACGCTGGCGGCGCTGCCGCTGGCCGGCGCGCTGGCCACCTCCATGGCAAACGCCTCCCCCGCAGCTGCCGCGCCGCGGATGGACGGCCGCCGCATGCTCGGCAAGCTGCAGGTTTCCAGCATCGGGCTGGGCGTGCAGAACATGAGCCGCACCTACCAGACCACCATCCCCTCGCGCACCGAGATGCACCGCATCATCCGTGCCGCGTTCGATCGGGGGATGACGTTCTACGATGCGGCCGAGGCCTATGGCCCGCATGAAGTGGAACGAATCCTGGGAGAAGGCGTTGCCTCATTCCGCAACGACGTGGTGATCGCCACCAAGTTCGGCTGGAACATCGACCTGGAAACCGGTGCGCGTGGCCCGGGCCTGATCAGCAGGCCCGCACATATCAAGCGGGCGGTGGAGGGCATGCTCACGCGGCTACGTACCGACCGCATCGACCTGCTGTACCAGCACCGCGTGGACCCGCAGGTGCCGATCAAAGACGTGGCCGGTGCGATCCAGGACCTGATGACCGAGGGCAAGGTGCTGCATTGGGGCCTGTGCGAGATGGGCCTGAAGACGCTTCGCCGCGCGCACGCTGCGCTGCCGGTGACGGCTGTGCAGAGCGAGTACTCGATGCTCTGGCGTGGGCCGGAACAGGAGGTGCTTGCCACGTGCGCCGAGCTGGGCATCGGATTCGTGCCATGGAGCCCACTGGGCGTAGGCTTCCTGACCGGTGCGATCGACGCCAGAACACGGTTTGCCGAGGGCGACATTCGCGGCATCGAAACGCGCTTCACCCCGCCGAACATCGAACATAACCTGGCATTGGTGCGCTTGCTCAGGGACTGGGCCGAGCGAAAGCAGGCCACGCCTGCACGGATCGCGTTGGCCTGGCTGATGGCGCAGCAACCTTGGATCGTGCCGATTCCCGGCACCACGCAGATGGCACATCTGCTCGACAACCTGGGCGCAGGCGAGGTGGTCTTCAGCGCAGGTGAGCTGCGGGAGCTCAATGCTGCAGTTGCTGCGGTGGCAGTGCAGGGCGAGCGTCTTCCGCCAGCGGTGCAGGCCTACAGCGGCGTGGAGGCGCCTCTGCGTTAGCGCTCAATCCCGATAGCGCAACGCATCACGCAGCACGGTGAACGCCGGTGACGACTGCCTGCGACTGGGGTAGTACAGGTGGTAGCCGGGGAAGGAGGGGCACCAGTCCTGCAGGACGTGAACCAGGGTGCCCGCCTGCACATGGGCGCGCACCAGATCCTCGGGCATGTAGGCCAGTCCCAGCCCCTCCAGCGCGGCACCCAGGCGCAGGGCGATGTTGTTGAATACCAGTTGGCCTTCCACCCGTACTTTCAGCTCCTGTCCCTTCTTCTCGAACTCCCACGCGAAAATGCCACCGTGGGTCGGGAGGCGGATGGTGATGCAGTTGTGCTGGGTGAGGTCGTGCGGTGATTTCGGCTTCGGATGGTGCTGGAAATAGGCAGGCGATGCGACCACTGCCATGCGCAGGTCCGGCCCCACGCGCACGGCGATCATATCCTTGGCCACCTGCTCACCCATGCGGATACCGGCGTCGAAGCCCTCGGCCACGATGTCGGTCAGTCCGTAGTCGACGATCACCTCGATGTTCAGGTCGGGATTGGCCGGCAGCAGTTTGCCCAGTACCGGCTGCATCACGGTGAGCGCGGCATGCTCACCCGCCGTGATGCGCAGGCGACCGGCGGGCTTGTCGCGGTAAGCGTTGAGCTGGGCGAGCTCCGTGTCGATTTCCTCGAAGCGCGGTGAAATCACCCGCAGCAGCTGCTCTCCGGCTTCGGTGGGCGAAACACTGCGCGTGGTCCGGGCAAGCAGGCGCACACCCAGGCGCTCTTCCAGCTGACGCATCGATCGGCTCAGGGCCGGCTGGGACATGCCCAGCTGGGCGGCAGCCCGGGTAAAGCTGCGCTCCCGCGCCACCAGGACGAACATGGCCAACTGGTCGTAATTGTCTACGCTCATTGATGCGCACCGGATATAAGCGATATCCGATTATGCCTCTGCAAGAATGTGTTTGGGGGGCGTAGATTGGCGCCATGACGATTCCAACCCCCAACCATGGTCGCCGGGCAGTCGTTGCGGCGCTCGCGTCGCTGCCGCTGGGATGCTCCGCTGCGGAGCCGCAGGAGGGCGCGGCCGCGGGTCGATCAGACGCACGGACACTGGTTGCCTGCTTCTCACGCTCGGGCAACACCCGGGTCGTTGCCGGCCTCATTCATCGCAGCATGCCCAGCGACCTGTTCGAGATACAGCCTGCCGTGGACTACCCGGCGGACTACCTGGAAACGGTGGCCCAGGCGCGGCAGGAGCGCGACGATGGGGTAGAGCCGGCACTGCGCACCCGCATCGCCGGCATGGATCGCTATGACACCGTCTACCTGGGCTTCCCCATCTGGGCCGAGACCGCGCCGCCGATCATTCGATCGTTGTTGTCGCAGCACGACATGAGGGGCAAGACGATCGTGCCGTTCATCACCCACGGCGGCTTCGGCGTGGGCAGCAGCCTGCGCGTGGTCGCCAGCCACGCACCCAACGCCCGCATCCTGGATGCATTCGTGATGCAGGCCGACCAGGAACGTAAAACCATGGAGAGCGTCAACGCCTGGTTGACCACTCCGCACACTGCCCGATGAGGAGTCGACCATGAAGACCCGTACCCTTGGACAAGGCCTTGAAGTTTCCGCCCTCGGCCTGGGCTGCATGGGCATGAGCGCGGCGTATGGCCCGGCCGCAGACAAGCAGGACATGATTGCGCTGATCCGCGCGGCGGTGGAGCGTGGCATCACCCACTTCGACACCGCCGAAGCCTACGGCCCCTTTGCCAACGAAGAACTGGTGGGCGAGGCACTGGCGCCCGTTCGTGACCAGGTGGTGATCGCCACCAAGTTCGGCTTCGACATCGACCCGGTGACGGGTGCCCGCGGCACAGGTACCAACAGTCAGCCCGCACACATCCGCGCTGCCGTAGAGGCCAGTCTGAAGCGGCTTCGCACCGAGCGCATCGACCTTCTTTACCAGCATCGTGTTGACCCGGCGGTGCCGATCGAGGATGTTGCCGACACGGTGAAGGCGCTCATTGCAGAGGGCAAGGTTGCGCATTTCGGTTTGTCCGAAGCGGGTGTGCAGACAATCCGCAAGGCGCATGCGGTGCAGCCGCTGACGGCGGTGCAGAGCGAGTACTCGCTGTTCTGGCGTGAACCGGAGAAGGCGCTTCTTCCTTTGCTTGAAGAACTGAGCATTGGCTTCGTGCCCTTCAGTCCGCTGGGCGCGGGGTTCCTTACTGGAAAGATCGACGAGAACACGCAGTTCGATGCAACGGATTTTCGTAATGCGGTGCCGCGCTTCTCGGCTGAAGCACGCCGGGCCAACATGGCATTGGTCGCAGTGGTGAAGGCAGTGGCGGCAGAGAAGGGCGCCACGCCTGCCCAGGTGGCTCTGGCTTGGCTGCTGGCCCAGCGATCGTGGATCTCGCCGATCCCCGGCACGACCAAGCTTCATCGTCTGGATGAGAATCTGGGTGCGGTGGATCTGATGCTGGATGTGGCCGACCTGGCGCGTATCGATGAGGACGTGGCCCGGATCAGTATCAGCGGTGCGCGCTTGCCGGAAGCGGCCTTGAAGATGACCGGCAAGTGAGCGGGCTGGGTGGAAAGCGCTTATATCGACCCAAGCTCCCCGCGCACGTCCTCAACAAACGCCCGCCCCACCGGCACCTCAGCCCCATCATTCAACACCAACCAGTAACGGCTCCCTGACGCAGCATGCAACGTCCGCACATGCGTCAGATTGACCAGATACGACCGATGGCAACGTACAAAGTCCGGCGGTAGCACGGCAGTAATACTCGCCAGCGACTTGTCATGCAGCTCACTCCGCCCATCGCGCATACGTACTTCGCTGTAGTCCCCATCAGCACGAATCCAAAGCACATCGGCCAGCTCCACCATCGCCGTCCCCTGCGCATGCCAGATGCCCAGGTAACGCGCCGCCCCGGACCGATAGCGCCCAACATCCAGCAGCCGCTCCAGCGCTTGCCCCAGTCTTTCGCGTGAGAAAGGCTTCGGCACGAAATCCAGCACCCCATGCTCAAACGCCTGCAGCGCCCGCTCCCGATGCGCGGAGACCACCACGCAGTGATAGCGACCAGCGACCACGCGCTTCAGCAGGTCGAAGCCATCCTCGCCCCCCAGATTCAAATCCAGCAGCAGGCCGTCATACACGCTGCGCTGCAGCCGGTCACCGGCGGCATCCAGGTCGGCCACGGCATCGAATCGGGCGCGGCTGCCGGCCAGTTCGGTGCACATCCGCAGCAGCCGCTGGCGGACTAGCAGTTCGTCTTCGACGATCAGGATGCGCATGTCAGCTCCATGCGGCCGTACCAGTCGTTGCCATCGGGACCTTGTTCAAAGCGCCAGCTCTCGGGGCAGGTGGCGGCCAGGCTTGCCTCGATGTAGCGGGTGCCCGTGCCTTGCCCGCGATGTGGGGCAGTGCCACGTGCACTGCGCAGTTCCAGCATCCAACGGTCGCCCTCGCGTTGAATGCGCAGGCGGAACGGATGCCCGGCACACGCCCCCGCCCCCGCGTGGGTGAGGGCATTCTCGACCTGTGCATGCAGCACGCCGGGCGGCAGCCACAGGCCGTTGTGTTCGCCCTCGACCTCAAAGCCGATGTGGCGATCCAGCGCGAGCCCGACGATGTCCAGGTGGTTGCGGCACAGCGCCAGCTCTTCGTCCAGCGGCACGCTGGGGCGGGTGCTGCTCTCGCGCAGGCGGTCGAACTGCTCGGCCAGCGATTCGACCAGGCGGCTGGCGCGCATCGGTGCCTGTTCGATCAGTTCCTGCAGGCCGGTGAGGGTGTTCATCAGCCAATGCGGCTGGATGCCCCGTTGCAACAGCTGCAGCGAGAGGCGGGCACGCTCTTCGCGCAGCTGCGCGTTGTGGTGGTCCAACGTACGCAGCTGGGCGGCGTGGCGGATCAGCAGGAAGCCCATCAGCACGGCCAGGAACAGGAAGTAGGGGCCGTCGAGGAAGATGCCGCCGGCCAGCGGCACGGCGAGTGCACCGGCCACCACCAGGGTCAGGATTGGCCAGCGCTCGTCGGGCTCGCCGCGGGCGCGCAGCAGCACGTAGGCGGAGGTCAGCAGGCTGAGCAGCAGGAGTGCGGCACCGCGGCCGTCGAAGCTGGGCACGAAGGCGGCCAGCGCCAGCAGTGTGGCGAGATAGGCGACGCGGGCTGTCTTCGGCACCGCGACGCCGAAACGACGCGCCAGGTAAGCCGGCAGCAGGATCGCCGCGGCGAGGTGCAGCAGAAGCAGCATGAGCAGTCGCGGGCCGTGCCACGGATAGCCATAGCCGACCAGCGGCCGCCATGCTTCGACGACGGGCAACGCAAGGCCGACGACCCCCAATGCGAGCAGCAGGCGCGCACCCGGTACCCGTGGACGGCCGCGCTGTGCAGCGAGGAAGTAGAGGCAGGCCGCACCCAGCGCCCCCGTGGCAAGCGCGGCGATCAACCACGGTCCAAGGTTGAGGCTGTAGATCGAGGCAGCCGGCCCGACCGCAACGAAGGCATCCGCGCCCCGCAGTTTGAACCACTGATGATGGCTGGAGGCGAGCAGCACCACCGTATCGGTGCCACTGGAGGAAGAGGGCGGCAGCACACGGATGATGTCCACCTGTCCCGGCTGCTCTTCGTCCGCGTTGCGGCCGACGGTGCCATTGGCGGCCAAGGGCTGGCCGTTCCAGAAGGGCTGGCTGGCGGCGCGTACCGAGATGCGCAGGGCACGGTCGGCCGCGCCGTGTGCTGGCTGCGCAGGCAAGCGCCAGCGCAGCCAGTAAGGGCCGCGCCACTTCACCAGTTCGCGTTGGTTGGCCGCTTGCCATTGCAGTGCCGTCGGTGGTGCGGTGGGCAGTGCGCCGTCGGCATCCAACGTGGCGGGTGCCATCTCCTGTGGCTCGTAGTAGTGCACGCCCGGTGGGGGCGCGACCAACAGCAGCCACGCGGCGACCGCGATGAGCAGGACGACGAGGGCGGTCAGGGTGCGTGGGATCTGCATGCGTCCATCGTATCGGTTGCACGGAGTCACTGGACCCCCGCCTGGAGCTGTTCGGCGGACGGGCCGTCCTCGGCTGCCGTGGGGAAGGTGATGCTGACGGCGTGGTGCATGCGCCGTCACTCGGTGCTCGATTCCCTTACCTCCCACCCGGAGTCCGTCATGTCCAACGTCCCGATGTCCCTGTTCCGTTCTCCTGCTCCCGGCCTGTGCCTGCCGGTCACGCGGTGGGCAGCGCTCTGCCTGACCCTGGTCGGTGCGTCACCTGTGCTGGCACGTGATGCGTCGGCGCCGCTGGTGTTCGCCCCCTATGCGTTCGAGACACAGAAGCACGGCACGATCGCGGCCGAGGCGGGCTACCTGGAGGTGCCGCGCCGGCATGCCGACCCCAACGGCCCGCGCATGCGCCTGCGGGTGGTGCGCCTGCCGGCAACGGGTGGCGATGGCAATGCGTCGCCCGTGGTGTACCTTGCCGGTGGTCCGGGGGGCTCGGGGATCGGGACCGGGCGCGGACCGCGCTGGCCGGTGTTCGATCAGGTCCGGCGCGAAACCGACGTGCTGCTGCTCGATCAGCGCGGGGCGGGTGAGTCGGAGCCGCCGCCGTCGTGCCCGCATGAGCACACGTTCGACGATGCAAAGCCGCTGCAGCACGATGCGGCGCTCGCCGTGCTGCGTGACGTTGCCGCCCGCTGCGTGGCGTACTGGCGGGAGGCGGGCGTGGATCTGGCTGCCTACACCACCGCTGAGAGTGCCGGCGACCTGGAGGACCTGCGGCGCGCGTTGAAGGTGCCGAAGATCAGCCTGTGGGGCATGAGTTACGGCACGCATCTGGCGCTGGCCACGGTGCGCCTGCACGGCGCCGGTCTGGACCGCGTGGTGCTGATGGGGACGGAAGGACCTGATGACACCTTGAAGCTGCCGCTGTCGGCCGATGCGCTGCTGGCGGAGCTGGGCGTGTTGGCCAAAGGAGCGGGCTTCGATGATCTGACCGGCTCGGCCACGCGCGTGCTGGCGGCCCTGCGCGAGCAGCCGCGCCAGGGCCGCAGTGTCATGCATGGCGGCAAGCCCGTGATGATCGGCGCGTACGACGCGCAGCTGGCGATCAGTGCCTGTCTCGGGCGCCGCATGACCCAGCAGTGGCTGCCGCTGATCCTGCGCGATGCCGAGAACGGCGACTACGATCTGCTGGCGGCGATGGTCCTGCTGCTGCGCAGTGAGTACGGCAGCTACGGCGCGATGTCGCTGGCGATGGATGTGGCCTCGGGCCAGACTCCGCAGCGCCGCGCACTGGCCGAGGCGCAGGCACGCGAGAGCCTGTTCGGCGATGCGCTGAACTTCCCGTTCCCGGCACTGGGGGATGGCCTGGGGCTGGTCGATCTTGGCGATGCTTTCAGGGGGCCACTGCGCAGCAACGTGCCGGTGCTGTTCATCAGTGGCACGCTGGATGGGCGCACGCCGCCGGCCAACGCCGAGGCGCTGCGGCCGGGCTTCAGCGACAGCCGCACATTGCGGGTGCGCGGGGCCAGCCACGACAACGAACTGTGGCTCGGGAATCCCGCCATCGCCGCGGGCATCACGGACTTCCTGGCAGGTCGGCCGGTGGGTGATGCGGAGCTGGACGTGGGGGCGCCGGTGTTTGCGCGTAGCAAGAGCGATCTGGTCGATCCGCGGGGGCGCTGAGGGCTGCCGGAAGTGCGACTGTGTGCAGGCGCTGTGGACCGACCGAGGTGTATGGTTTCGGCTGGCCCGGCGCTTGCGCCAACACAGGAGGACGCGATGACCGATCCAACGGTGACTTCCGTGCACGGCACGCCCGATGATTATGGCGACACGCTGTACCGGGTGTATGTCGAAGTCGGGGAATCGGAGGACATCGCCCGCGATGCGATCACCACGTTCCTCGTTCAACGCGCCAGCGACAATCCTGCCTTCGACTTCGACGCCTCGCTCCTGCACGCCCGTCCGCACGGCTATGAAGTGGACCTGCCGATGCAGCTGATTCCCGAGGTGGTGCGTGCGCTGGCCGAGCGGAATATCGCGGTGTACCAGGTGGTCAGGCTCGGCGGGGTATAGGGGCGCCGCCGGGCGCCACGGGACGTCGCTTCCTTGCTTGCCTTGGCGCTATCCTTCCGCCAGCGCCAGCCGCACCCTGCGTGCTGGCCGGATCGATACTCTCAACCTGGATAAGGCAGCAATGGCAGATCCTTACAACAGCGGTGGCCGCGCAGGCCCGGCAACCCGGCTCGACGATTCCATGGTGACCACGGCGATGGAGCTGCCCGGCTTCCGCGTGGTGCGCAGCCTGGGCGTGGTGCGTGGCATCACCGTGCGTTCGCGTTCCATCGTGGGCAACTTCCTCGGCGGGCTGCAGACCATCTTCGGCGGCAACATCACCATCTACACGCAGCTGTGCGAGCAGGCGCGCGAAGAGACCTACCGGGACATGTCCAACCATGCGCGGCTGCTGGGCGCCAACGCGATCATCGCGATGCGCTATGACGCCACCGACGTGATGACCGGCCTGACCGAAGTGCTGTGCTACGGCACGGCGGTGATCGTCGAGCCCACGCACCGCTAAGCATCTCGTGTGCGATACGCCCTGCGTATCGCAGCAAGCTGTCATCGGTATTGGCATCCGCGCTGTCCAGGGCGGATGCTGTCCGCATGACGATCAACGACACACTTTCTTTCGCCGGGCAGGTCGCCCTGGTCACCGGCGCCGCAGGCGGCCTCGGCTTCGCCTACAGCCGGTTGCTGGCCCAGCGCGGCGCGCATGTGGTGATGCAGGACGTGGGCGCTACGCTGGACGGTACCGGCCGTGATCCGCAGCGGATCGATCACGCTGTTGCGCGTCTGCGTGCAGAGGGGCTCTCTGTCGAGGCCAGCCACCAGGACATCCAGTCCCGCTCCGCGGCCGCTGCACGGGTCGCCGATATCCTGCAGCGGCATGGCCGCCTGGACGTGATCCTGCACAACGCGGGCTGGGTCGAGTACCAGCGGATCGATGCGGTGGACGAGGATCGTTTCGACCACATGATGGCGGTCGCGGCCAAGGCGCCGTTGTGGCTCGCCCAGGCCGCGTGGCCGGCGATGCAGGCGCAGGGGCATGGCCGCATCGTGCTGACCACCTCCGACCGCGCGCTGTACCCGCAGTACGTGCAGCACGGGCTGGCGGCCTACGCGGCGGCGAAGTCGGCCGCGGTCGGCATCGTCAATGTGCTGGCTGCCGAAGGCGCCGCGCATGGGATCGTGGTCAACGCGGTTTCGCCCGTGGCCAAGACCCGCATGTGGGGCGTGGAAGGCGAGCCGGATGAGCTGCACCCGGAGGCCGTGGCGCCGGGCGTCGTGTTCCTGGCCTCGCGCGCCTGCATCGAGGGTGGCTGGATTCTGCGCGCCAGCAACGGCCAGTTCCATGCCACGCGGCTGAGCGAGGCCGAGGGCGTGCGCTATCCGCGCGATCTGCGGGCCGTAGTGGCCGGTAACATCGAGGCGGTCGCCAGGCAGTGGCCGCAGATCGCCAAGTCGGCAGTCGAACCACGCTGACACCCGCTCACGTCCTGACGTCCTGCGCTTGCCGGATTTCCCGACACGGCCCGCGGGTGGCAGCCGTCGAGCGTCAGCGCGTCAGCACGGCCTCCAGCGCGGCCATGGCCTCACGTGCCACCGCATGTGGATCGCGGGCCTTCAGCGCATCGTTGAACACCTCCAGCCCGATCGGCCCGCCGTAACCCATCGCGGCCAGCGCATCGATCAGCGTCTCCAGCGGCCAGAGGCCATCGCCCGGCAGGCAGCGGTGATGCCGCGCCTGCGTGGTGACCTGGCCGGGCAACGGCTGGGTCAGCACATCCGACAGCTGCACCAGCGCGATGCGCTCCACCGGCACGTCGTGCAGATCGTCGGCGGTGCGCCCGGCGGCGAACAGGTGGAAGGCATCGACCACGATGTCCAGGTTCGGCGCGCCGACCTGCTCGATCTGCTTCCACGCCGAGGGCAGGGTGGAATGCAGGCGGCTCCAGGCCATGCCTTCGTAGGCGATGCGCAGGCCACGTTCGGCGGCACGCGCGCACAGCCAGCGCAGGTCGTCGGTGACGCGGTCGGGCACGTAGTTGGTCGCGGTGCAGGCGGGCACCAGCACCGTGCCTGCGCCCATGTCGTGCGCCAGCGCAAGCAAGGACAGTGCCTCTGCACGCTTGCCCTCGCGGGTGGCCGCCGAAGCGCCATCAAAATCCAGCAGCACCTGCACGTCGGTGAGCTGCAGGCCGGTGCGCGTCAGGGTTGCACGCACCTCGGCGACGGATGAGGACTCGACATCCTCACGCCACAGCTCGACCTGTGCGAATCCTGCCGCGGCGGCGGCACCGAGTTTCCCGGCCGTGTCGCCGCCAAGCAGGATGGTGTTGAGGAAGCGCGGGCCGGGCAATGAGGACATCGAGGGGTACACCTTGCAGCGAATCAAGCGTCGCCGCCGATGCTAGTGGCTACCGCATCGCGGCGATGTGCAGGCGGCCGGGTGTCAGCGAAGCCCCTCCGCCGCGCAGCGGATGCTCAGCCATGCGCCGCCGCCCGGCGCATCCCCGGCGCGGACCCGGAACCCATGGAGGCCGGCGATGGCGGCCACGATCGAAAGCCCCAGCCCGAAGCCCTCGGTCGTCTCGCCGCCGCTACCGCCGCGGAAGAAGCGCTGGTAGATCAGGCTGCGATCCTGCGGCGGAATGCCGGGGCCGTTGTCGATCACATCGATGCGCGGTGCGCCGTGGTCATCCACCGCGCGCAGCACGATCCGGCCCTGCGCCGGGGTGAAGTGCAACGCGTTGGAGAGCAGGTTGGCCAGCGCCTCGAACAGCAGTTCGCGGTCGCCCCACAGCGTGCCTACCTGCGGGGTGATCTCCAGCAGCAGCTGCTGGTCCTTCTCCTCGGCCAGTGGCAGGTAGAACGCGTGCAGTTCCTGCAGCAGCTCGCCCGCATCCAGTTCGACGAAGGCCGAGCGGCGCTGGTGGCTTTCCAGTTCGGAGACGCGCAGCAGCGCCCCGAAGCGCGCCATCAGCCGGTCGGTTTCGGTCAGCGCCTTGTCCAGCTGCGCGGCACGCGGGTCATCTTCTTCCAGCCCGACACGGGTGCGGTAGAGATGCGCGCGCAGGCGGGTGAGCGGGGTCCGCAGATCATGCGCGATGCTGTCGCACACGCCCTTGACCTCGGTCATCAGCTGCTCGATGCGTTCGAGCATGGCATTGACGATGCTCGAGAGACGGTCGATCTCATCCGGGTGGCCGGACACGGGCAGGCGCTGGCCGAGATCGCCGGCGATGATGCGGTTGGTCGCGGCCTCGATCTGCTGGATCCGTTTGAGCGGGCGCCGGCGCAGGATGTGCCAGCCGGCCAGGCCGGGAATGATGGTCAACGAGACGCCCCACAGCAGCGCATCGAGAATGATGCTGTTGACCGCGGAGAGCTTGCCGCTCTGGCGAACGAACACCAGCAGCCGGCCATCCTGCGTTTCCACGCCGAGCGCGCGCCCGGGCGCCTTGATCGGCCCACTACGCAGGGACCAGCGTTCCACCGCCTGCGCGTGCCCGTCGATGCTCAGGCCATCGGGAATCGCCAGGAGTGGGCCGGACAGTGGCTGCCCGCTGCGGCTGAAGATGCCGTAGGCATACGCCCCGTGCAGGTCATAGCGCAGGCTGTCGCGCAGCGCATCGTCCAGCGCCGGGCCCTCGAACTTCTCGAACAGGTGCGCGCGCTGCTGCAGGCCGGACTCGGCGAGGTCGTTGAGGTAGTCCGAGACGCGCCAGTACATCACCCCCAGCAGTACGCTGGACCAGGCCACGAACAGCACGCAGTACAGCCCAAGCAGCCGGCTGCTGGAGGAACGCCAGTGATCAGACATGGTCGTCCAGGACATAGCCGGTGCCACGCACGGTGCGGATCGGCTGGGCACGCCCGGGCTGGTCGATCCGCTTGCGCAGGCGCCCGATGTGGACGTCGATCAGGTTGGTGCCGGGATCGAAGTGGTAGCCCCATACCTCCTGGAACAACATGGTGCGGGTGACCACCTGGCCGACGTTGCGCACGAGGAATTCCAGCAGTTTGAACTCGGTCGGCAGCAGGGTGATCTCCTCGCCGGCGCGGCGGGCGGTGCGGGTCATCAGGTCCAGCTCCAGGTCACCGGCGCGCAACTGGTTCTCCGCCACGGCTGGCTGCCCGTGGCGACGGATCAACACCTCCACGCGGGCCGCCATTTCGTCCGAGGCGAAGGGTTTGGTCAGGTAGTCGTCGCCGCCGGCGCGCAGGCCCCGGACCCGCTCATCCACATCGGAAAGGGCGCTGATCATCAGCACCGGGGTGGTGATGCCCTGGCGCCGCAGGGCCGTGACCAGGGCCAGGCCATCCATGCCCGGCAGCATGCGGTCCAGGGTGATCACGGCGTAGTCGCCGCGGCAGGCCATGGCCAGGCCGTCCTCGCCATTGCCCACCCGGTCCACCTCGAAGCCGTGGCTGCGCAGTTCCGTGGCGATCTCCTCGGCGGTGACGAGGTCGTCCTCGATGGTGAGTACGCGCGGCATGGGCCACTTTGACGATTGGGACCGGTGCATCGTCGCAACCCCCCGGAGGGACTGCAAATGAAAAATGTTTCATGCGGTTTTCGCCGGATCCTCGCCCCGCTTCTCCTATATTCGCCCCGAGCAGTGGCCCTGCCGCCCGGGGCCATGTGCCCCGTTCACGCCTGGAATACCGTCCCCCATGACCGATCCGCTCCCGTCCTCCCCGGCCCCCGGCCTGTTGTCCGGCCCTTGGCGCCTGCCGCTGCTGGGGCTGGCCGTGGCGTTGGGGCTGGCCGCCTGCAGCAAGGAAGCGCCCAAGGCAAAGGGACCGGCGCCGGAGGTGACGGTGCTGACCCTGCAGGCGCAATCGCTGGCGCTGGCCCAGGAATTGCCCGGACGCACGGTGGCCTCTCAGGAATCGGATGTACGCCCGCAAGTTTCCGGGGTATTGCAGGCGCGGTTGTTCGAGCAGGGCGAGATGGTGAAGGCCGGACAGCCGCTGTTCCAGATCGAACCGGCGCTGTACCAGGCCTCGGTGAACGAAGCGCAGGCCAACCTGCGCACGGCCGAGGCCAGTGCGGTGGCGGCGGGGTTGCGTGCGAAGCGCATGCAGCAGCTCGGTGTCGGTCAACTGGCGGCGCAGCAGGACGTGGATGATGCGGTGGCCACCCACCAGCAGGCCGAGGCGGCGGTGCAGGCGGCGCAGGCGGTGCGCGATACCGCACGCACCAACCTGGGCTTTGCGCGGGTGACCGCGCCGATCACCGGGCGGATCGGCCGCGCGCTGTTCACCCCGGGCGCGCTGGTGACCAACGGCCAGGCCGAGCCGCTGGCGCGCATCCAGCAGGTGGACCCGATGAACGTGGATATCACCCAGTCCAGCAACGAGTATCTCGCGCTGCGCCGCGCGATCGCCGACGGCGGCGTGGAGGCGACCACCGCGCCGGTGCAGCTCAAGCTCTCCGATGGCACCGACTACGCCCTGACCGGCACGCTGGAATTCGCCGACATCGATGTGGACCAGGAAACCGGCAGCATCACCCTGCGGGCACAGTTCCCGAATCCACAGGGCCAGCTGCTGCCCGGCATGTACGTGCGCGCCCGGGTCGGCCAGGGTACGCAGCAGCAGGCGCTGCTGGTGCCGCAGGCCGCCGTGGACCGCAGCCCGAAGGGCGAGGCGCTGGCGTGGGTGGTGGGCGCGGACGGACGCGTGCATCAACGCACCTTCGGGACGGCGCGCGCGGTGGGTGACCAGTGGCTGGTGCTCGAGGGTCTGCGGGCCGGTGAGCAGGTCGTGCTCAGTGGCCGCCAGGGGCTGAGCGAAGGCGCCACGGTACGGATCAAGCCCGCGGGCGAAGCCGCACCGGCCACGGTTCCCGCCGCCGCGCCGGCCGGCGAGGGCTGAGCCGCCGATGCTGCCGCGCTTCTTCATCCACCGCCCGGTCTTCGCCTGGGTCCTGGCCATCTGCATCATGGCGCTGGGCACGATCGCGGTGACCCAGTTGCCGGTGGAGCAGTACCCGGACATCGCGCCACCGCAGGTCAACATCACCGCCAACTACACCGGTGCCTCGGCGCAGACAGTGGAGGACAGCGTCACCCAGGTGATCGAGCAGCAGATCAAGGGCATCGACCACCTGCTGTATTTCTCCTCCACCAGTTCGTCTTCGGGCCAGGCGCGGATCACGGTCACCTTCGACCAGCGCGCCAACCCGGACATTGCCCAGGTGCAGGTGCAGAACAGCGTCAACCAGGCGATCAACCGGCTGCCGCAGGAAGTACAGCAGCAGGGCGTCACCGTGGCCAAATCGCAGGGTGATTCGCTGATGGTGGTGTCGCTGTATGACACCCACCGGCGCATGGAACGGGTGGACGTCTCCGATTTCCTGGTCAGCAATGTGCAGGACCCGATCAGCCGCATTCCCGGCGTGGGCGAAATCAACGTGTTCGGTTCGCCCTATGCGATGCGCATCTGGCTGGACCCGCACAAGCTGCGCGCGTTCGACCTGATGCCCTCGGATGTGCGCACCGCGATCCAGGCGCAGAACACCCAGGTCACCGCCGGTGAGCTGGGCGCGTTGCCAACCGGGCCGGCGCAGGCGCTCAACGCCACCGTCACCGCGCAGTCGCGGCTGCAGACCGCCGAGCAGTTCCGCGCGATCATCCTGCGCACCCTGCCCAGTGGCGCGGCCGTGCACCTGAGCGATGTGGCACGGGTGGAAATCGGCGCGGAAAACTACCAGACCAGCAGCTTCCTCAACGGCTATCCCGCAGCAGGCTTCTCGGTGACGCTGGCCTCCGGTGCCAACGCGCTGGAGACCGCCGATGCGGTGCGCGCCGAGATCGAGCGGTTGCGCCCGAGCTTCCCGCCCGGGCTGGAAGTGGCCTACCCACGCGACAGCACGCCGTTCGTGCGGGTCTCCATCGAGGGGGTCATCCACACCCTGATCGAGGCGATCGTGCTGGTCGTGGTGGTGATGTTCCTGTTCCTGCAGAACCTGCGCGCCACCTTGATCCCGGCGATCACCGTGCCGGTGGTGTTGCTGGGCACGTTCGGCGTGCTGGCGGTCGCTGGCTTCACCATCAACACGCTCACCCTGTTCGCGATGGTGCTGGCGATCGGCCTGTTGGTGGATGATGCGATCGTGGTGGTGGAGAACGTCGAACGCATCATCCATGAGGAGCACCTGCCGCCGCGCGAGGCGACCGAGAAATCGATGGGCGAGATCACCGGTGCGCTGGTCGGCATCACCGTGGTGCTCGGCGCGGTGTTCCTGCCGATGGCCTTGTTCGGCGGCTCCACCGGCATCATCTATCGGCAGTTCTCGATCACGATCGCCTCGGCCATGGCGCTGTCGGCACTGGTCGCGCTGACGCTCACCCCGGCGCTGTGCGCGACCCTGCTCAAGCCATCGAGCGCGCAGAAGCCACCGGGCCGCTTCTTCGCCTGGTTCAACCGCGGCGTGGAGCGCAGCCAGAACGGCTACCGCGGCAAGCTGGGCGGCATCGTGGCGCACCCGCGTCGCTGGATGGTCTTCTACGTGCTGCTGGTGGTGGGGGTGGTCGCGTTGTATGCACGGATGCCGACCGGCTTCCTGCCGGTGGAGGATCAGGGCCAGGTGACGTTCCAGTTCTCCACCCCGGAAGGCACGCCGATGGCGCGCACCGAGGCGTTGGGCGAGCAGATCAGTCGCTATTTCATGGAGCACGAGAAGGACAGCCTGGACGTGGTGTTCGTGGTGGTCGGCCGCAACAACGCCGGCACCGGGCAGAACGCGGGGCAGGGGTTCATGGCGCTCAAGCCGTGGTCCGAACGCGATGCCAGGCACAGCGCCGGGGCGATCATCGCCCGCGCCAACGCGCATTTCCGCAACCTGCCCGATGCGAAGGTCAACGTGCTGGCGCCGCCGGCGGTGCGCGGGTTGGGACAGTCCAGCGGGTTCGAATTGTGGCTGCAGGACAACAGCGCCGCCGGCCGGCCGGCGCTGCAGGCCGCCCAGGCAAAGGTGGTGCAGGCTGCCAGCGATGACGACCGGCTCACCTCGGTGCGGTTGAATGGCCTCGGCGACAAGGCCGAGCTGCATCTGGACATCGATCAGGCGCAGGCCAGTGCGCTGGGCCTGGCCCAGGCCGACATCAATTCAACGCTGTCCTCGGCGTGGGGCGGCACCTACGTCAACGACTTCCTCGACCGCGGCCGGGTCAAGCGCGTGTACGTGCAGGGCGACCAGCCCTACCGCAGCGTGCCCGACGACATCGGCCAGTGGTATGTGCGCGGCAGCAACGGGCAGATGGCCTCGTTCGCCAGTTTCGCCAGCAGCCACTGGTCACGCGGGCCGCAGCTGCAGCAGCGCTTCAATGGTCTGCCGGCGATGCAGATCCAGGGCAGTGCCGCCGAAGGGCGCAGCTCGGGCGAAGCGATGCAGACCATGCAGACGCTGGTGGCCGAGCAGCCCGGCTTTGCGCTGCAGTGGAGTGGGTTGTCCTACCAGGAGCAGCTGTCCAGCAACCAGACGCTGTGGCTGTACGCGGCCTCCATCGCCTTCATCTTCCTGTGCCTGGCCGCGCTCTATGAGAGCTGGACGGTGCCCGTGGCGGTGATGCTGGTGATCCCGCTGGGCGTGATCGGCACGGTGATCGCCACCACCGCGGCGGGCTTCGTCAACGACATCTACTTCCAGGTGGGGCTGCTGACCACGATCGGTCTATCGGCCAAGAACGCGATCCTGATCGTGGAGTTCGCCGAGGCTGAGTACCGCGCGGGCAGCTCGGCGGTGGAGGCGGCACTGAAGGGCGCGCGCCTGCGCCTGCGGCCGATCGTGATGACCTCGCTGGCCTTCGTGGCTGGCGTGATCCCGCTGGCCTTGGCGACCGGCGCTGGCGCGGTGAGCCGGCGCGAGATCGGTATCAGCGTGATCGGCGGCATGCTCTCCGGCACGCTGCTGGCGATCCTGCTGGTGCCACTGTTCTTCGTGCTGGTGCGGCGCCTGGGCAAGGCCCGCCCCGATCCGGTGGCAAAACACTGAACGGAGATGCCCTCCGGACCCCCGATTTCATCTTGTTGACCCATTCCGTTCACGGTTTCAATGCCGGTGCGCCATTAGCGTAGATCGTCCCCACACCGCTTGGAGACACGCCATGAATCCCCTGCAGACGGTCGCTCGGACCATGCGAAACGGGTTGGAAGAAGTGGCGGCCCTGCTGGTCGGCCAGCGCGCCGAGTCACTGCGCCAGGACGATACCGCCGCGCCCGGGGTGGGCATCCCGATGCCGCGCCGGCTGCCGCTCAAGCGCCCGCTGCTGCATGGGCGCAAGGGCATGGCCCCGTGGCAGAAGATCGGCCCGGGCCGTCGCTAAGCGCGGTTGGCATCGGCGGGGTGGTTGACCCCGTCATTCACCGGCACCTCGCCGATATCGAACGGATTGACACCGTCCAGGCAGCCGACGTTGTAGCCATATTCCTCCGGTGAAGAACGTCGCTGATGGTGCGTGTAGATGCCGCACACGCCGCAGAAGTGGTGGCGGGCGACGTGCGTGTTGAACTGATACAGCCGCAGTTCGTCATGGCCCTGCACGATCTCCAGATCCGCCAGTTTCACCGAGGCCACGATCGCGCCGCGGCGGCGGCACATGGAGCAGTCGCAACGCCGGGGCGCGACCACGCCGTCGGGCAGGTGCAGGCGCAGGACGACGGCGCCGCAGTGGCAGCGCAGCAGATGGTGGCGCTGGATCGGCACGCCGCCGATGGTGGTCAATCCCTGCATGAGGGGCGCTTCCCGGGTAGTCGTTGGTGGTCAAGTATGCGATCGGGTGGGCAGGCGACGCCATGTGATGCCGGGTCCGGGGTGAACGCCGGCCCGAAGCTGAACAGGCTCGACATGCAGCGCACACAGGGGTTATGGCTAACTAGCGCCCCGGATAGACGACGGATCGATGCGTGAAGAAGGCAGGACGATGGGGGCTGGCGTTGCTGATGCTGCTGGCGGCGCTGTGGATCACCGGTTTGCTGGCCTACCAGCTGCCAGGTCCGGGCTGGGTGCGGTATGTGCTGGTCGGCCTGTGGGCGCTATTTGCCGTCACCGGTGCGATCGGGGTGGCGCGTGCGCGCGCCGGGCGCTGGCCGGGCGTGCTGTACGGCGTGGCGCTGGTGCTCTCGGGCGTCTGGTGGCTGCTGCTCACCCCACGTCAGGATCGCGTCTGGGCCGATGATGTCGCCCAGCGGCTGAAGGTGGTCGAGGTGGATGGCCCGCGTGTGGTGCTCGACAACGTGCGTGATTTCACCTGGCGCAGCGAGACCGACTACGACGCGCGCTGGGTACGCCGCGAGTACAACCTGGACCAGCTGCGCTCGGCCGATCTGATCATGTCCTACTGGATGGGCCCGGCGATCGCGCATACGCTGATTTCCTTCGGCTTCGACGACGGTCGCTACCTGGTGTTCTCGCTGGAGATCCGCAAGGAGCGCGGCGAGTCGTTCTCCGCGCTGGGCGGGTTCTTCCGCAAGTTCGAGATGACCCTGGTCGCTTCGGAGGAAACCGACATCGTGCGCACGCGCACCAATGCGCGGGGCGAAGATGTCTATCTGTACCGCCTGCACGGCATGACCCAGGAGCAGCTCAAGGCGCTGTTCGTGTCCTACCTCGGCGAGGCCCGCAAGCTCGATGCCGCGCCGGCGTTCTACAACACGCTGACCAGCAACTGCACGACCATCGTGTACGAACTGGCCAAGCAGATCGCGCCGGGCCTGCCGATGGACTACCGGCTGCTGGCCTCGGGCTACTTCGCCGAATACGCGCGCGATCTGGGGGTGCTCACGCCGGGTGTACCGTTCGAGACGCTGAAGGCACGCGGGCGGATTACCGACCGTGCGCGGGCGAGCAATGCAAACGATGATTTTTCACAGGTGGTCCGCCGGGACGTCCCGGGGACAGGGCAGGGAAGCGTTCCATGAGTTCCGCATTGAAGCTGTTGCCGCACCGCGCCTTGCCGATGCTGGCCGTGGTGCTCTCGCTGCTGCTGTCCAGTGGCTGTGCGATGGTCACCATGAAGCAGGTGGCCCCGACCGAATACCTCGCCAACAAGCGCGGCGACGTGCTGACCTCGGGCAAGCTCAGCGCTGCCTCGCAGGAAACGCTGAGCGTGATCGGGATGGACGTGGCGCAGTGCGAAAAGGACGTGGCCAGCTGCCAGAAGACGCTGGAAGAGACCGATGTCCTGCCCGAGGAACAGCGCCTTTCAGCGCAGTCCGAGCTGTGGGTGAAGACCGCGTTGGCGCTGACCCCCAAGCCCAAGGACCGCGAAAAGACGCCGATGTCCGACGCCGCCCTGGATGCGTGGCTGGAAGCGGCGCGGTATGCGTATGCGTACCTGTTCTTCAGCGGGCGCACGCCTTCAGACCGCGCCTTCGAGGATCGCCAGACGCAGGTACGCGATTACTACAACTACGCCGCCGAGCAGACCGCGTCGGTGGTGTTCAAGCGCAGCCGCGAGAGCGCGCTGGAAGGCGAGGATTACAACGCTGCCGTGGCCGGGGAGCGCTGGACGCTGACCTCTGATTTCGATGAGCTGCGCATGCAGAGCATCCCGACCCGGATGGTGTCCGCCTCGGCGGTGAGTTTTGCCGGGCTGCGCAGCACCTATCGCCGCGATGGCTTCGGCGCCGAGCTGGTGGTGATCATGGACCCACCCAAGCTGGTCGCACCGGCCGACGGCGGGAAGGCGGAGATTCCGCAGTACAGCGAGATGTCGGCGATCAACGCCACCGCCCTGCTGCGCTTCAAGGGTGACAATCTGCAGCAGGTGCTCGATACCACCCAGGTGCTGTTTGATGTGTACTCGCCCGAGTCCACCGAGAGCGTGGACCTGCACGGTGAGAAGGTTCCGCTGGCGGGCAACTTCACCGCAGCCTACGGCTTGTGGCTGGCCCAGTCCGGCTTTGCCACGCAGTCGCTGCGCACGCTGTTCGGCCTGAGCGAAGGCATCGGCGCGCCGCACATGTACCTGATGCAGCCGTGGGACCCGAATCGCCGCATCATCTTCATGCTGCATGGCCTGGGCAGCAGCCCGGAAGCCTGGGTCAACGTGGCCAACGAGATCATGGGCGATCCCGAGCTGCGCCGGCATTTCCAGGTCTGGCAGGTGTACTACCCGACCAACGCCCCGATCGCGTTGAACCGCTACGAGATCAACCAGGCCTTCAACAACACGCTCAAGCACTTCGACCCGACCGGCAGCACGCCGGCCGCCAAGGACATGGTGTTCATCGGCCACAGCATGGGCGGCGTGCTTGCACGCCTGCTGGTGACCTCCTCCGGCGATGTGCTGTGGAACGATCTGCTGGCCAACTACGATCTGAAGGGCGAGCGCCTGAAGCGCGTCGAGGCCAAGCTCGGCCCGCTGCTGCACTTCACCGCCGAGCCGAACGTGGAGCGGGTGATTTTCATCGCCGCGCCGCACAAAGGCACGGACATCGCGGGCAACCGGCTGGGGCGCCTGATCGGCCGGCTGGTGCGGTTGCCGATCACCATCCTGGGCAAGTTCGAGGATGTGTTCCTGACCCTGCAGGAATCCGAATCGGCCAACAGCACCACCAAGCTGCAGATTCCCAACAGCATCGACAACCTCAAGGCCAGCGATCCGTTCGTGAAGGCCGCTGGCGCGCTGCCGATCACACCGGGGCTGAAGTACCACTCGATCATCGCCCAGCGCAAACCGGAGGTGCCGTTGCTGCAGTCCGACGATGGCCTGGTGCCGTACTGGAGCGCGCATCTGGAGGGGGCGGTATCGGAGAAGGTGATCATCTCCGGGCACAGCGTGCAGGAGACCCCGCAGGCCGTGCTGGAGATCCGCCGCATCCTGCGAGAGGACCTGAAAGAGGTCGGCGACACGCATCCGTGAGGATGCGCGCGCCACGCCACCGCGCTCAGATCCGCCGCGCCACCGCCACGCTGAGCATCGCCAGCACCAGCATGATCGCGAAGGTCAGCAGGTAGCCCAGGGCTTCCCGGCCCTCCAGGAACAGCGCGAACAACGAGCCGGACACGGCCAGCGTGGTCGCCACGCCCAGGGCTTCGCTGAGCTGCAGGGCGGAGGTGTTGGCGCCCTGGTGGGCCGGCGCTGACAGCGACAACGTGAGCACCGACAGGCTGGGATAGATCAGTCCCATGCCCAGCCCGGTCAGCACCCAGCCCACCATCGCCGACCACAGCGGCATGCCCGGCTGGATCGCCAGCGACGTGGCCAGGATGCCCACGCACATCAACAGCGCGCCGGACTGCAGCAACTGCCGGCGTGACCAGCCGCGCTGCTGGTGGCCCTGCAGCCACGAGCCGGCAAACCAACCCAACGCGCCCAGGCTCAGTGCCACGCCCGCCAACAGCGGGGTCAAGCCGCGCTCGCGCTGCAGCAGCAAGGGCAGGAAGGCTTCGCAACCGAAAAACGCGGACGCCGCGATCCCACGCAGCGCGATCACGCTGGGCAGGCCGCGGCGCAGGGTCAACGTGCCGGTAGGCAGGAGCTTCCAACTGCACAGTGCCAGCACGGCCAGGGCCGGTGCCAGCAGCGCTGGCGCGAGCCATCCCTGCTGCTGGCCGCCGATATACAGCATGAGCGCGCCGAGGGAGGCACCCACGGCCCAGGGCACGACGTTGCGGCCGGTGCTGCCCGCGGCCACCACGGCGATCTGGCGCAGGGCGGGGCGCAGCAGCAACGCCGCCGGAATCGCCAGCAGCGGCACGATCAGAAACACCCAGCGCCAGCCCAGGTGCTGCACGATCAGGCCGCTGATGCTGGGGCCGATCAGCGAAGGCACCACCCAGCCGGCGGAGAAGGCGGCGAACACGCGTGGCCGCATCGGCTCGGGGAACGAGCGCCCGACCAGCACATACAGCGCCACGGAAATCGCGCCGGCCCCCAGCCCCTGCATCAGGCGCCCAAGCACCAGCACCGGCATGTGCTGGGCGAAGCCGGCGACCAGCAGGCCGGCGATGAAGCACGCCAGGCCCAGCCACAGCGGGCGCGCCGGGCCCTGCTGGTCGCTCCAGCGCCCGGACAGCGTCATCCCGATCACGCTGGTGGCCAGGGTGCCGCCGAACGCCAGCGCGTACAGGCGCAGCCCGTCCAGGTCATGGGCCACGGTGGGCATCGCGGCGGCCACGGCCAACGCCTCGAAGCCATGCAGCGAGACCAGCGCGACCATGCCGATCGTGGTTGCCCGGTAGGCCGGCGACAGGATCGAGGGGATCGCCGTGTCCTCCACCGGGACGGTGGCGGGCGGAGAGGAAACTTCAGCGGACATGCGGGTTCCAGACATCGGGAAGTGGGCCGGGCTTGCAGTGCACCCCCAGCGGCGCGCAGGATGCCACCTGAACCATGGTTGAGGTCAAGCAGTGATCGCGCAGGAACTGAGTGTAGGCGAGGTCGCCAAACGGAGCGGGGTGGCCGTCTCGGCGTTGCATTTCTATGAGCGCAAGGGGCTGATCCGCAGCCTGCGCACCGCCGGCAACCAGCGCCGCTTTGCCCGCGATGTGCTGCGCCGGTTGGCGGTGATCCGTGTGGCCCAACGGGTCGGGATGCCGCTGGAGGCGGTCGCGACCGCATTTGCGGCGCTGCCGGAGAACAAGACGCCGACCAAGGCCGAGTGGGCGAAGATGTCGGCGTTGTGGCGCAGCGAGCTGGACCAGCGCATCGAGCAGTTGCTGCTGCTGCGCGACCAGCTCACCGACTGCATCGGCTGCGGCTGCCTCTCGTTGAAACGCTGCCGCCTGACCAACCCCGGCGACACGCTCGGCGATCAGGGCGACGGCCCCCGCCGCTGGGAGTAGTGCCGGCCGCTGGCCGGCTCTCGAAGTGCCCTCCGTCGCCAGGAGCCGGCCAGCAGCCGGCACTACCGGTCCCGGTGATGCAGGGACATCGCGGTACCCGCTATGTGGGAGGTAGTGCCGGCCGCTGGCCGGCACCGCCCTCACCAGACGGTGAACACCTGCCCGCTCTGGATGCCTTCCACGCTGCGCTGATACGCCAGCGACGCGCGCTGCGCCGTCACCGGTTCAAAGCCCGGGAAGTACGCGCCGTAGTCATCCATCGATTCGGCCAGCACATTCGGGCTCACGGCGTTGATGCGCAGCCCCCGCGGCAGCAACTCGCAGGCGGCGGCGCGCACGAAACCTTCCAGTGCGGCGTTGGCTGCCGTGGCATTGGCGCCATCGCGGATCGGCTGGGCGCTGATGATGCCGCTGGTCAGGGTGATCGAGCCGCCGGTGTTCAGGTGATGCTGGGCGGCCAGGCTCAGCCGCACCTGGCCGAGCAGCTTGTCCTGCAGGCCGAGGTTGAAGTCGGCCGGCCGCATCTGCGCCAGCGGACCGAAGTGGACCCGGCCGGTGGTCGCGATCACGGCATCGACCTTGCCCACCTTCGCGAACAGCGCCTGCACGCTGGCATCGTCGGTCAGATCGACCTGCGCATCGCCGCCATGACGGCCGGCGCGGATAACCTCATGGTGGGCGCCCAACGTGCTGGCGACGGCCTGGCCCAAGGTGCCGCTGGCACCGACAAGCAGGATCTTCATGTGCATGTCTCCCGTAAACGTAGGGGTAACGCCACGCCCTGCGTGGCTGCGCCTGGTCGTCAATCATTCGCCGCCGACAATGCCTGCCCACGCGTCGTCGCCGCGTCGATCGCGCGCGCGACCATGGTTTCAAAGCCGTCGGACTGGAAGCTCTCGATCGCGGCCTGGGTGGTGCCGTTCGGTGAGGTTACCCGACGACGCAGCTCGGCCGGGGCTTCGCCGGATTCATCGAGCATGCGCGAGGCACCGAGCAGCGTCTGCACCACCAGGGTGCGGGCCGCTTCGGCCGGCAGACCCTGGGCGATGCCGGCCGCTTCCATCGCTTCGGCCAGCAGGAACACATAGGCCGGGCCACTGCCGGAGACGGCGGTGACGGCGTCCATGCGCGCTTCGTCATCGATCCACACGGTGCGGCCGGCGCTGGCCAGCACGGTGTCGGCCTGCGCGCGCTGCGCGGCGCTGGCCGTGGCGGTGGCGAACAGCCCGGTCACGCCCGCGCCGAGCAGGGCCGGCGTGTTGGGCATCGCGCGGACCACCGCCATGCCACCGCCCAGCCAACGGTCCAGCTGGCCGCTGGTGATGCCGGCCGCGATGGAGACCACCAGCGGCTGCTTGCCTTGGGCGATATCGGTCAGCGAGGCGCAGACATCACGCAGCACCTGCGGTTTGACTGCCAGCACCCAGACCGTGCCCTGCGCGGCGGCTTCGCTCGCGCTGGCGTAGGTCTTGATGCCGAATTCGGCGGTCAGCTGCTCACGCAGCTCGGTCACCGGCTCGGCCACATGGAGGCTGGCCGGGGCCACGCCCTGGCGGACCAGGCCGGCGATCAGGCTGCGGGCCATGTTGCCGCCGCCGATGAAGGTGATGGGGGACGTGCTCATGAACTCTCCTTGGAACGGGCGGGGCGCTCAGGCCGGTCGCGGGCGTGCGCCGAACAGCGCGGTGCCGATGCGGACCAGGGTGGCGCCATGGGCGATGGCCTCAGGGTAATCGCTGCTCATCCCCATCGACAGCGTATCCACCTGCGGATGCGCTGCCGCCAGCGTGGCAAACAGCGCGGCCATCCGGGTGAAGGCGGCCTGGCGACGCTCGGGATCGGGCCAAGGCGCCGGGATCGCCATCAGCCCGCGCAGGCGCAGCTGCGGCGCCGCAGCGATGGCGGCCGCGAGCGTGTCGATGTCTTCCGGCGCGCGGCCGTGCTTGCTCTCCTCGTCATCGATGTTGACCTGGATCAGCACGTTCAGCGGCGGCTGGCCGACCGGGCGGTGCGTGGCCAGTGCGGTGACCAGCTTGAGGCGGTCCACGCTCTGCACCCAGTCGAAATGGCGGGAAGCCAGCTCGGCCTTGTTGGACTGCAGATGACCGATCAGGTGCCACTCCAGGCCCAGCGGCGCCAGCGCCTCGATCTTGGCCACCGCCTCCTGCACGTAGTTCTCCCCGAAGGCTCGCTGGCCCTGCGCGGCCAGGGCCTGCACGGCCTCGGCCGGCTGCGTCTTGGAGACCGCCAGCAGGCGCGGATCTGGCCGCCCGGCGGCAGCGGCCGCGTTGTGCAGGTTCGTCAGGAGGGTCGGCAGGGCTTGGGCGGTCACGGCGGGTCCGGTGGATCAGGGGCTGGCGCGTATTGTGCACATCTCGCTCTATACTGCCGCCCGGGGAAAGAACCTTCCAGTCGCAGCAGTCATGGGGAGTAGCAGCGCATGGATATCGCCGAGCTGTTGGCGTTTTCTGTAAAGAACAAAGCGTCGGATCTTCATCTGTCGGCCGGCCTGCCGCCGATGATCCGCGTCGACGGCGATGTCCGTCGCATCAATATTCCGGCCCTGGACCACAAGCAGGTCCACGCGCTGGTGTACGACATCATGTCGGACAAGCAGCGCCGCGATTACGAAGAATTCCTCGAGGTCGATTTCTCGTTCGAGATTCCCTCGCTGGCGCGCTTCCGAGTCAATGCCTTCAATCAGAACCGCGGCGCGGGTGCGGTGTTCCGTACCATTCCCTCCGAGGTGCTCACGCTGGAAGACCTGGCCTGCCCGCCGATCTTCCGCGAGCTGATTGACCAGCCGCAGGGCCTGATCCTGGTCACCGGCCCGACCGGTTCGGGCAAGTCGACCACGCTGGCGGCGATGATCGACCACATCAACAAGAACGAATACGGCCACATCCTCACCGTCGAGGATCCGATCGAATTCGTGCACACCTCGCAGAAGTGCCTGATCAACCAGCGCGAAGTGCATCGCGACACGCACGGCTTCAACGAAGCGCTGCGTTCGGCCCTGCGTGAGGATCCGGACATCATCCTGGTCGGCGAACTGCGCGATCTGGAAACGATCCGTCTGGCGCTGACCGCGGCGGAAACCGGCCACCTGGTGTTCGGCACGCTGCACACCAGCTCGGCCGCCAAGACCATCGATCGCATCATCGACGTGTTCCCCGCCGGCGAAAAGCCGATGGTGCGCTCGATGCTGTCCGAGTCGCTGCGCGCGGTGATCTCGCAGGCGCTGCTGAAGAAGGTGGGGGGGGGGCGTACCGCCGCCTGGGAAATCATGGTCGGCACCCCGGCCATCCGCAACCTGATCCGCGAGGACAAGGTCGCGCAGATGTACTCGGCGATCCAGACCGGCCAGCAGATGGGCATGATGACCCTGGACCAGCACCTGCAGGATCTGGTCAAGCGCAGCCTGATCACCCGCAACCAGGCGCGCGAGTACGCCAAGGACAAGCGCATCTTCGAATGATGGTAGAGCCGGGCGCTGCCCGGCTTCCTGCACCGCCGGCCGTTGGCCGGCTCCCGGCAATCTTCGGAGCACACCGCAATGAACACCACCACCACCATCGACTTCACCTCGTTCCTCAAGCTGATGGCGCACCAGAAGGCGTCGGACCTGTTCATCACCGCGGGCATGCCGCCGGCGATCAAGGTCAACGGCAAGATCTCGCCGATCACCCAGACACCGCTGACGCCGCAGCAGAGCCGCGACCTGGTGTTGAACGTGATGACGCCGGCACAGCGCGAAGAGTTCGAAAAGACCCACGAGTGCAACTTCGCCATCGGCCTGTCCGGTGTCGGCCGCTTCCGCGTGAGCTGCTTCTACCAGCGCAACCAGGTCGGCATGGTGCTGCGCCGGATCGAGACGCGCATTCCCACCGTGGAAGAGCTGAGCCTGCCGCCGATCATCAAGACGCTGGCGATGACCAAGCGCGGCATCATCCTGTTCGTCGGCGCGACCGGCACCGGCAAATCGACCTCGCTGGCGGCGATGATCGGCTACCGCAACCACAACTCGACCGGGCACATCATCACCATCGAAGACCCGATCGAATTCGTTCACAAGCACGAGGGCTGCATCATCACCCAGCGCGAAGTGGGCATCGATACCGACAGCTGGGAAGCGGCGCTGAAGAACACCCTGCGCCAGGCACCGGACGTGATCATGATCGGCGAGGTGCGCACCCGCGAGGGCATGGATCACGCCATCGCCTTCGCTGAGACCGGCCACCTGGTGCTGTGCACGTTGCACGCCAACAACGCCAACCAGGCGATGGACCGCATCATCAACTTCTTCCCGGAAGACCGCCGCAACCAGTTGCTGATGGATCTCTCGCTGAACCTCAAGGGCGTGGTCGCCCAGCAGCTGATTCCCTCGCCGGATGGCAAGTCGCGCAAGGTCGCGATGGAGATCATGCTCGGCACGCCGCTGGTGCAGGATTACATCCGCGATGGCGAGATCCACAAGCTCAAGGAAGTGATGAAGGACTCCGTGCAGCTGGGCATGCGGACCTTCGATCAGAGCCTGTTCGAGCTGTATCAGGCCGGCGAGATCAGTTACGAAGACGCGCTGCGTTATGCGGATTCGCAGAACGAAGTACGCCTGCGCATCAAGCTGTCGCAGGGTGGCGATGCACGCACGCTGTCGCAGGGGCTGGACGGGGTGGAGATTTCGGAAGTCCGCTGACACAGCGGGCTTCAACAGGCGGCGCGGCGCTGGGATGGTCGCGCCGTCCTGGGCAACCGGGGTGCAGGGGCGCCGGCACCTTGCCGGTATCAACGTATCAGGTGATGGGCATATGGACATGCACGATCCGTACCGCGCGCCGGCGGCTTCCAGCGCGCAGCGTTGATCCAACAGCTGCAGCAGCGGCGATGGGTATCGATCAAGGATAAAAAGGTCACCTACGCGCTGCCGGGATGATGCGTATCTGCTTCATGCCTCGATTGATTAGCCACGCTCATGACCGAACGTACCCCACACCATCCAATCTCCGCCGCCGACAGGGCTATCGTGGCACTCCCCCATGACGCCGGTCCCACCGGCAGGAGCAGCACCATGCAGACACGTGAACTGGGCCGCAGCGGCCTGCGGGTTTCCGCCCTCGGCCTGGGCTGCATGGGGCTGAGCTACGGCTATGGCCCGGCCACCGACCGTACCGAGGCGATCGCGCTGTTGCGCGCTGCGGTCGAGCAGGGCGTCACCTTCTTTGATACCGCCGAAGCCTATGGCCCCTTCTTCAACGAGGAACTGCTGGGCGAGGCGCTCGCGCCGTTCCGCGACCAGCTGGTGATCGCCACCAAGTTCGGCTTCAAGGGTGGCCATGCCGACGCCGGTCTGGACAGTCGCCCCGAGCGTATCCGCGCGGTGGCCGAGGCCAGCCTGGCGCGGCTGAAGACCGACCGCATCGATCTGTTCTACCAGCACCGGGTGGACCCGAACGTGCCGATCGAGGACGTGGCCGGCACGGTCAAGGACCTGATCGCCGAGGGCAAGGTGAAGCACTTCGGGTTGTCCGAAGCCGGTGTCGACATCATCCGCCGCGCGCATGCTGTGCAGCCGGTGGCGGCGCTGCAGAGCGAGTATTCCCTGTGGTGGCGCGAGCCGGAACAGGCCGTGCTGCCGGTGTTGGAAGAGTTGGGGATCGGCTTCGTGCCGTTCAGCCCGCTCGGCAAGGGCTTCCTGACCGGTGCGATCAACGTGGATACGCAGTTTGCGGCCGATGACTTCCGCAACAGCGTGCCGCGGTTTGCCGCGGAGGCGCGGCAAGCCAACCAGGCGCTGGTGGACCGCATCAGCGCGATTGCCGCCGAGAAGGGCGCAACGTCGGCACAGGTCGCCTTGGCGTGGCTGCTGGCGCGCAAGCCGTGGATCGTGCCGATTCCTGGTACCACCAAGCCGCATCGCCTGACCGAGAATCTTGGCGCGGCGGCCGTCGTGTTGAGCGATGCGGAGCTGCAGCAGATCGGTGCGGCGCTGGACAGCATCGCCATCGTCGGGGATCGCTACAACGCCGAGCGGCAGAAGCTGGTCGCGCGCTGAGCGGGGCGACGGGGCGCACCACCAACGGTCGTGCGCTACCCGTCCCACGCATGTCGGGTAGGTGCCGACCGTCGGTCGGCACGCGCCTCACCCGCGAATGAACGCCAACAGATCCGCGTTGATCACGTCCGCATGCGTCGTACACATCCCGTGCGGATAGCCCTTGTAGACCTTCAACGTGCCGTGCCTGAGCAGCTTGATCGCCAGCTCTGCTGAATCGGCGATCGGCACGATCTGGTCGTCGTCGCCGTGCATCACCAGCACCGGCACGTCGATCTTCTTCAGGTCGTCGGTGAAGTCGGTTTCCGAGAAGGCCTTGATGCAGTCGTAGTGCGCGTTGATCGCGCCCATCATGCCCTGCCGCCACCAGTTGTCGACGATGCCCTGCTGTGGCGGCGTGCCCTCGCGGTTGAAGCCGTAGAAGGGAATCGGCACGTCGCGGTAGAACGCCGCACGACCCGCGACCAGTGCCTGGCGGAAGCCATCGAAAACCTCTTTCGGCGTGCCGCCCGGGTTGGCCTCGCTCTTGACCATGATCGGCGGCACCGCACCGATCAGCACGGCCTTGGCCACGCGCCCGGGTTTGGCCTGCGCCACATAGTGCGCGACTTCGCCACCGCCGGTGGAATGCCCGATGTGGATCGCATCGCGCAGGTCCAGGTGATCGGCCAGCGCGTTGACGTCGGCGGCGTAGGTGTCCATCTCATGCCCGCCGCTGGTCTGCGAGGAGCGGCCATGCCCGCGGCGGTCGTGCGCGATCACGCGGTAGCCCTGCAGCAGGAAGAACTGCAGTTGGGTATCCCAGTCATCGGCGCTGAGCGGCCAGCCGTGATGGAACACGAGGGGCTGACCCTTGCCCCAGTCTTTGTAGAAGATCTCGGTCTTGTCGGCGGTGGTGACGTAGGGCATGGCACGGAACTCCTGAGGGGGGGAGGGGCGCAGCGGGGTACCCGTGCATGCTGCGTCTACAGGGTGTTCAGGCGGGATGAAAGGGGGATGTCGATTTCGCGACCCTGGCGCAGCTGAATCAATCTCCCCAACATCTGTCACGCCGATCGTGTCTAATACCGCTCCCCACGTCACACCCCCACCCCCATGTCCCTTGATTCCCATGGCCCCGCGCCGTGCGACGACGCTGACGGCCACCTGGTCACCGCAGGCCCGCTGACCCCGCCACCGGACAGCGCCGGCACCGTGGCCGACGAGAAAGCCCTGCGCCATTCCGTGGCCGAAGACGTGCAGGGCATGGTCCTGGCGACCCTGGTCGCCTCGCTCGGCCTGGCGATCTTCGCCAAGGGTGGGCTGATGATCGGCGGCATGGCCGGGCTGGCGTTTCTGGCCCACTACGCCTTCGGCTGGAACTTCGGCCTGGTATTCGTGCTGGTCAACCTGCCGTTCTATTGGGTGGCCGTGCGCCGCATGGGCTGGGAATTCACCCTGAAGACCTTCGCGGCGGTCACCGCCTGCGGCGTGCTGACCGACCTGCTGCCGCGCTGGGCCGATTTCGCCCACATGAGCTCGCTGTACTCGGCGATCGTCGGTGGCGCACTGGCGGGTCTGGGCATCCTGTTCTACATCCGCCACCGGGCCAGCCTGGGCGGCATCGGCATCCTGGCCGTGTACCTGCAGCGCACCCGCGGCTGGAGCGCCGGCAAGGTGCAGATGTCGTTCGACACACTGCTGATGTGCGTGGCGTTCTCGGTGCTGTCGCCGTCCAAGGTGATGTACTCGGCGATTGGCGCGGTGGTGCTCAGCCTGGTGCTGATGTTCAACCACCGCCCGGGCCGCTACATGGGCGTCTGACGCCCGTTACTCGCCCTGTGGTGGCACCGCAACGACGGTCACGCCGGAGACCCAGCGGCGGCTGCGCAGGTCCAATGCGGCCGCCTGTTCACCCGGGCCGCGGTACAGCCACAGCTGGCAGCACAGGGCATGGTCGCCGGCATAGCTGCTGCGCAGGGCGATGAGCGTGGCGCTGTAGCACTGCTTCCCCGAGCGGATCACGGTGTCGGCGGCGGTATCGAAGGTATAGCTCCCCGCGCCGCGCCACGGCCAGAGGTCTGTCTCACCGGGATCGGTGCCGGCCGGGACCGGGCAGCGTCCCTGCTCATCGCCGAAATGCGCGACGCCGTCGCCATCAACGGTCAGCGCGGCCAGCAGGCGCTCGATGTGCCTGAGCAGGCGCCGGTCCGCTGCGATCGCCGTGGCGGACGCATCCAGCGGTTCGCCGTCGACATGCATCACCGGATCGGCCAGCCGATGCTCGCGGCCGTAGCGCACCTTCAACCGGGTCGTCGGGCTGCGTTCGCGTGGGTCGGCCGACAACGGCCGGTTCAGCAGCAGGGTATCGCCGTAGTAGTCGCCATCGCGGTAGGCGATGTAGCTGACCCCGTCGATACGCAGCCAGTACAGGCCCTGATCGCTGCCACGCCCGCTGAGGCCGTATTGGCCCTGTGCCCAAGGGCGCTGCGGGTCCAGGCTGTCCGGCACCACGAAGCCGCGCTGCGGATCCCGCCGCAGCATGTCCACCTGCGTGTACAGGCCGGTGCCGCCGCTGTAGGCGCTCTGCACCAGGTCACGCTGGCCGTCGCCATCCAGATCGAGCAGGGAGAGCGACAGCTCGCCCATCTCCACCGGCACGGTGTGCTGGGCATCGGTCCCGTGCAGGTAGCGGGTCACCGCGTCCCAATCGGCCGGGGTGATGTTGGCCGGGCGCACCAGCGCGGGCAGCGGCGCATCGCTGTCGCCGGCCACCGGGATCTGCAGGTCGATGCCGGTTTCGTCGCGGTAGCGGGCCAGCACGGTATCGATCGGGGCCGGGTCGTCGACCGGCACCGCGGCGATCTCCGCGCGCAGGCGCTCCAGCACGCCGTCCAGGTCGCTTGCGGCAGCCAGCGGGGGCAGGCTCAGGGCAGCGAGCAGCGCAGCCCGCACGACGGGGTGCGTCACTTCTGGCGCCAGGCCGGCTTGAGCGTGTCGATGCGCTTGAACACCGGGCAGTCCGGGGCGTGCGCGCCGGGCAGGTAGCCCAGGCTCATCAGGAACTCGCCGGTGATCTCCCCGCCGGTGAAGCGGAAGGTCTTCTTGAACAGCTTCACCCAGCCGGCCTTGTCCAGCGGATGGTGGGCATCCAGCCAGCCGACGAAACTGCCGTGGCTGGCCCGCAGCTGCTGGATCACCTGGGCGTTGTGGACCGCTGCGTGCACCTTGAGCCGGTTGCGGATGATGCGGGCATCGTTGAGCAGGCGCTCGATCTCACGCTCGCCATAGGCGGCCACCGTGTCCACGTCGAAACCATCGTAGGCCGCACGGAAGCCCTCGCGCTTCTTCAGGATGGTCTCCCAGCTCAGGCCGGCCTGGTTGATCTCCAGGATCAGGCGCTCGAACAGTTCGCGCTCCTCACGCTGCGGGAAGCCGTACTCGTGGTCATGGTAGTGGCCGTGGACCGGATGGCCGGGGGCGATGAGGCAGTAACCGGACACGTGCAGCTCCTTGCGATGGCGGATCAGGCGCACGGGCCGGGGCACGCACGCAGGCCTGCATTATGTCAGCGCGAAAGCGCACATCACGGCCAGCGGCTAGAATGGGGCCATGTCTGAACTGTCTACTTCGCTTGCCCACCACCTGCTGGTCGCGCTGCCGTCGCTGACCGACCCCACCTTTGCCCGTACCGTGGCGCTGATCTGCCAGCACGACGAGAACGGCGCGATGGGCGTGCTGGTCAACCAGCCCTCCGAGTACACCCTCGGCGAGGTGCTGGCCCAGATGGAAATCACCACCACCAGTGACACCCTGCCTGGCCAGATCGTGCTCAACGGCGGCCCGGTGCATCCCGAGCGCGGCTTCGTGATCCACGACGATGCGCGCAACTGGGATTCCAGCCTGGCCGTGGGCGAGGGCGTGTTCCTCACCACCTCGCGCGACATCCTTGAAGCCATGGCCCGTGGCGAGGGCCCGCGCAATGCGCTGGTCACCCTGGGCTGCGCCGGCTGGAGCGAAGGGCAGCTGGAATCCGAGCTGGCCGAGAACAGCTGGCTGGCCGTGCCGGCCGACGCCGAGCTGTTGTTCAACACGCCGTTCGAACAGCGTTGGCAAGGTGCGGCGGCACGTATCGGCGTGGACCTGTTCCGCCTCACCGATTACAGCGGCCATGTCTGAGCCGGCCACGCCAGCGCCTGCTGCGGCCACGCCGCCGACCATCCGCCGTGATGGCACGGTGCTCGGCTTCGACGTCGGTTCGCGCCGCATCGGCGTGGCCATCGGCAGCTCGTTCGGCACCCATGCGCGGGCGATCGCGGTGGTCGATGTCCACGGCCATGGCCCGGACTGGACCGCGGTGGAGCGCCTGATCAAAGAGTGGCGGCCGGACGGCCTGGTGGTCGGCGATCCGCTGACCCTGGACGGCCAGGACCAGCCCAACCGCAAGCGTGCGCAGGGCTTTGCCCGCCAGCTGCGGGAACGTTTCAAACTGCCGGTGGTGCTGGTCGACGAGCGTTCCAGCTCGGTCGAGGCGGCACGCCGGTTCGCGGTCGAGCGCGCCGAAGGCCGCAAACGCCGTCGCGATGCCGCTGCACTCGATGCAGTGGCCGCGGCGGTGATCATCGAACGCTGGCTCTCCTGCCCGGATGACGCCACCCCCGTTTCCTGACCCTCAGACCCTGCCCATGACCGCCTCGCAACTCGATTCCGATGGACGCCTGCGCCACCTGCTGACCCTGGAGGGTCTGCCCCGCGAAACCCTGCTGCAGCTGCTCGACCGCGCCGGCCAGATCCGCGACGCGGCTGTCGGCCGGGTCGGCAACAAGCGTCATGTGCTCGGTGGCTCGGCGGTCTGCACGCTGTTCTTCGAACCGTCCACGCGCACCCGCAGCTCGTTCCAGCTGGCCGCGCAGCGGCTGGGCGCGGACGTGCTGAACTTCGACGCCTCCACGTCCTCCACCCGCAAGGGCGAGACCGCCTGTGACACGCTGAAGAACCTGGAAGCCATGGGCGTGCGCGGCTTCGTGGTGCGGCATCCCGATGATGGCGCGGTGGCGGCGCTGGCCGCGGTGGCGGGCGAGGGTACCGCCCTGGTCAACGCCGGTGACGGGCGCAGCTCGCACCCGACCCAGGGCCTGCTGGACATGCTGACCCTGCGCCAGGCCAAGGGCAGCGATTTCTCGAAAATGAAGGTGATCATCGTCGGCGACGTGAAGCACTCGCGCGTGGCCCGCACCGACCTGCATGCCCTGCGCACGCTGGGCGTCGGCGAGATCCGCGTGTGCGGCCCGCAGTCGCTGTTGCCGGACGATGACACCCTCAAGGGCTGCATCGTTGGCGATGATTTCGACGCCATGCTGGAAGGCGCCGATGCGTTGATGATGCTGCGCCTGCAGCGCGAGCGCATGGAGGAAGGCCTGGTGCCCTCGCTGGAGCAGTACCACGCGCAGTACGGCCTGGATGCCGCGCGCTTGAAGCGTGCCGGCACCGACGCCGCCGTGTTGCACCCGGGCCCGATCAACCGCGGCGTGGAAGTGACCGACGAGGTGGCCGACGGCCCGCAGTCGTGGGTACTGCGCCAGGTCGCCAACGGCGTCGCCGTGCGCATGGCGGTGTTGGAGACGTTGCTGGGGTGAGCGTCAAGGGTATCGAACCGCATGCGAACCCATGACCGGTAGTGCCGGCCGCTGGCCGGCTCCGCAGAAATTCCGCCAGCGCGCAGGGTAGTGCCGGCCGCTGGCCGGCTCCGCAGCATGCATCGGCAGCCGCCCAGTGGCCGGCACTACCGGTCATCTGGCCAAAGGGTCCATGCGTACGGGTAGTCTCCGATCTGCCCTGACAGACCTGCACGGATCGGATTGCCGAGGATGTACAGCGCATGCCGATGCAGCGACTCGTCGGAACGCACGGCGTGATCGTGGTAACCGGCTTGCCACAACGCACCACCACGACCCTGAGATCGATTGATCGCCAACGCAGTCGATGATTTGAAGCGTCGAGCGATATCGGCCAGTGGCTTCGTTTCCAGTTCCACCATCCAGTGCAGATGGTCGGGCATGACCACCCAGGCAAGGGATCGTACGTATCCACGTTCGTCCATTTCCTTCAGGTGCGACATGGCAATTGCGCAGACGTCGGGATCGACAAACCAGCGCTTGCGGTTATGGCAGACCATGGTCAGGACGTAGGTCTGCCCTGGAATCGAACAGCGCCCCACGCGTAGTCGAGAAGAACTCATGGCGCATCGTGAGTGATCCCGCAGCCCCCTGGTATCGGCCAACGGCGCAGACCGTTATGGCGAAAAAGCCAAATAAGGTAGTGCCGGCCGCTGGCCGGCTTCACGAAGCGCGGGCGATCGATGACGGTTTGCTGCTGAGCCGGCCAGCGGCCGGCACTACCGGGACCTCTGCAGAGCCGGCCAGCGGCCGGCACTACCGGGACCTCTGCAGAGCCGGCCAGCGGCCGGCACTACCGGGACCTCTGCAGAGCCGGCCAGCGGCCGGCACTACCGATCGTGGCCACCCGTCAAGCGTCGCGGCCACCGTGATCCATCAACGGTTCTGCGCGAACATCCACGCCCACATCGCCGCATCGGCATAGGTGGCGTCCCAGGCGTTGTGGTTGCCTTCGGGGTACTCGGTGTAGCGCACGTCCTTCGCACCGGCCTGCTGGAACGCGGCGTGCAGCTTGCGGTCGTCATCCGGCGGTACCAGGTCGTCCAGCGCGCCATGGAACATCCAGATCGGGACGTTGCGCAGGCGCTGGGCAATGGCGGCGTACGGGTCGCGCTGGCCGGCCACGGCCTCCACCTGCAGGTCCGGGCGGCTCTGGTGCGGGGACAGCACCGCGCCGCAGACCGGCACGATGGCGGCAAACCGGTCCGGGTGCTCCAGCGCGATGTTCCAGCTGCCGTAGCCGCCCATCGACATCCCGGTCAGGTACTGCCGCTGCGGGTCGGCCCCAAACTCGGCGATGGCGGCATCCAGTGCAGCCAGCGCGATGCGGTTGTTCTCGCCCGACCATTCCTGGTCATCCGGGGTCTGCGGCAACACCACCAGCGCGGGGAAGGTGGAGGTGTGCTGGCGCAGGTAGGGCCCAAGCCCGGCCTGGGTCTGGCGGCGGCCGTCGCGGCCACGCTCACCGGAGCCATGCAGGAACAGGATGACCGGCAATTGGCGGCGTGAGGCGGCGGCGTTGCGCGGCACGAACACCTGGTAATACGCGGTATGGCCATCCACCTTGACCGCACGGCCGACGAACTGGCCACCGGAGGCCGCCGGGGTGCTCGCGCAGCCGGCCACCGTCATCATCGCCACTGCCCAGAGCAGCCATCCACTCCAACGTCGTGCCATTGTCGTGCCTTGATTGAAATCGTTTTCAGTCTAGGCCTGGTGGCGCGCCGGAGCATCTTGCAGTGCATCAGTGCGGGCGCGGGGCCGCAGCCAGGATGTCCAGCTGTTCGATCGCCTCGGGGTGACCGTCGGCGGCGGCCGCCTGCACCTGCGCCAGACTGGGGTGGACCACCAGCAGGATCGGGTTCTCGCACTGCGGGCAGTCGAACTGCGCTTCGTCTTCGTGCAGTTCCATCGGCATCTGCCGCGCGCTGCCCTGCCATTCGCAGGCGGCGCAGGTATACGTCGCGTCGCGCCAGCCGGGCTGGAAGTAGTTGTCGAGGGTCAGGGCCATGCGGTGTCCAGGGTCAGTGCAGCAGGATCAGGCTGGCCAGGCCGAGGAAGCTGAAGAAGCCCATGACATCGGTGACAGCGGTCACCACCACGGTACCGGCCACGGCCGGGTCCACGTTCATGCGCTTGAGCAGCAGCGGCAGCAGCACACCGGCCAGGGCCGCGGCGCAGAAGTTGATGATCAGCGCCAGGGTGATCACCAGCGACAGCAGGAAGCTGTGGAACCAGAGGTAGGCGATGATGCCGACCACGGTGCCGATCAGGGTGCCGTTGATCAAGGCGACGCGTGATTCCTTCCACAGCAGGATGCGCGCGTTGCTCTGGCCGACCTGGCCCAGCGCGATGCCGCGCACCATCAGGGTCAGCACCTGCACGGCGGCATTGCCGCCCACGCCGGCCACGATCGGCATCAGCACCGCCAGCGCCACCACCTTCTGCAGGGTCAGCTCGAACTGGCCGATCACGCTGGCCGCCAGGAACGCGGTGCACAGGTTGATGCCCAGCCAGACCACGCGACCGCGCACGGCGCGCTTGATCGGCGAGAACAGATCTTCTTCTTCATCCAGGCCGGCGGCGCCCAGCGCCTGGTGCTCGGCCTGCGACCGGATGATGTCGACCACGTCATCGATGGTGATGCGGCCGAGCAGGATGTTGTTGTCGTCCACCACCGGGGCGGACACCCAGTCATGATCGGAGAACTGGCGCGCGACTTCATCGGCGCTCTCGCCGACATCGATCGCCGGCTGCTCGTCATCGATCAGGCGGTTGATCGGGGTGTTGTCCTCGTGCGTCACCAGCGCGGCCAGCGACAGGCGGCCCAGGTACTGGTGGCGGCGACTGACCACGAACAGGTGATCGGTGTGGTCGGGCAGTTCGCCGCGCAGGCGCAGGTAGCGCAGCACCACATCGACATTGACGTCGGCGCGCACGGTCACCACGTCCGGGTTCATCAGGCGGCCGGCGCTGTCCTCGGGATAGGACAGCACCTGCTCAAGCCGCTCGCGGTTCTCGCGGTCCATCGACTTGAGCACTTCATCGATGACCGTGTCCGGCAGGTCTTCGACCAGGTCGGCCAGGTCATCGATGTCCAGATCTTCGACCGCGGCGATGATCTCGTCCGGGTCCATGTCGGCCAGCAGGCTTTCGCGCACTTCCTCGCCGACGTGGACCAGTACCTCGCCGTCGTCTTCCGGATCCACCAGGCCCCAGACGATCTCACGCTTGCCCGGCGGCAGCGATTCGAGCAGGTTGCCGATTTCCGCCGGCGCCAGGGTATTGACCAACCGACGGACCGGACCCAGCCGCCCGCTGTCCAGTGCATCGGACAACAGCCGCAGCTGGCGCGCCGTCTTGTCGTGGCGTACGGCTTCGGCCATGCGCAGCTCCTGCGGAAAAAGAAAAAGGCCGCTATCCGGTAGAGGATGCGGCATGGGCGGTGGTCACCGCGTCATTATCGCGTGCTTGTGTGTCAATCGGGTAGCGCGCAGACGGCGATGCGCGTGGGACGCACGCATTCAACGACGGTAGTGCCGGCCGCTGGCCGGCAACCACGCATACCGATCCGAAGGTTCATGCGGAGCCGGCCAGCGGCCGGCACTACCGGGCCTTCTCGATCCAGCGTTCAATGCCGCGGCGGTCGCGTGCCTGCAGCAGCTTGGGCGCCATCGCCTGCAGCACCGACAGGTCGCTGTCGCGCACCGCACGGCGCACTTCCAGCAGGGTGCCGGGGTGCAGGCTGAATTCCGTCAGCCCCAGCGCCAGCAGCAGACGGGTCATCAGCGGGTCGCCGGCGATCTCGCCGCAGACCGCCACCGGAATGTTGTACGCCTGGCCGGTGCGCAGGATGTGCGCGAGCAGGCGCACCACCGCCGGGTGCAGCGGGGAGTACAGCTCGCCGACCGCCTCGTTGTTGCGGTCGGCGGCAAGCAGGTACTGGACCAGATCATTGGTGCCGATCGAGAGGAAGTCGACCAGATCGATGAAGCTCTCCAGCGCGATCGCGGCGGCCGGTACTTCGATCATCGCGCCGAACGGAATGTGCTCGGCCACCTCGTGGCCTTCGGCGCGCAGCAGTTCGGCCTGCTTGGCCAGGCGCCGGCGGACCGCGAGGATTTCCTCGCGGGTGCTCACCATCGGGATCAGGATGCGCAGCTTGCCGTAGGCCGAGGCGCGCAGGATCGCGCGCAGCTGGGTGTCGGCCACTTTCGGCCGCGCCAGCGACAGGCGCACGCCACGCAGGCCCAGCGCCGGGTTTTCTTCGTTGCTCAGGGTCAGCCCGGTGCGGTCGGCCTTGTCCGCGCCCAGGTCCAGGGTGCGGATGGTGACCGGCCGCCCGCTCATGCCGAGGGCGGCATCGCGGTAGGTCTCGAACTGCTCCTGCTCGTCCGGCAGCTCGTTGCGCTGCAGGAACAGGAATTCGGTGCGGTACAGGCCCAGCCCGTGCGCGCCCAGCGCATGCGCCTGGGTGACGTCTTCGCTGGACTCGGCATTGGCGAGCAGGGCGATATCGACGTTGTCGCGGGTGCGGCTGGGTTTGGTGCGCAGGCGCCCGAGTTCGCGCTGCTCGCGCGCGTGCTCGCGCAGGCGCACGCGGTAGTCGCGCAGGTCCTGTGCCTGGGGGTTGATGGTGACCGTGCCATCGCTGCCGTCCATGATCAGCACGTCGCCGTCGGCCACCTTCTGCAGCACGTTCGGGACGTTGACGATCAACGGCAGGTGCAGGCTGCGCGCCAGGATCGCGCTGTGCGAGAGCGCGCTGCCCCCGGCGGTGACGATGCCGACCACGCCGTGGGCCTGCAGCTGGGCCAGCTCGGAGGGGGCGATGTTGTCGCAGATCAGGATCTCGCCGGCCATGCCTTTGACGTCCGGCGGGCGCTTCTGCAGGAAGGCATGGATGCGCCCGATCACATGGTCCAGATCGTCCATGCGGCTCTTCAGGTAGGCATCGTCCATGCCATCGAAGACCTTGGCCAGGCGGTCGCGCTGCACGCGCAAGGCGTAGCCGGCGCTGTAGGGGCCACTGCGGATCAGTTCGTCCAGGCCGAACAGCAGCTCGGGGTCATCGAGCAGCAGGGCATGCAGATCGAGGAATTCGCCGACCTCCTGGTTGAGCGCGCCATGCAGGCGCTGGCGCAGCTCGTGCATTTCGCCGCGGGCCGCTTCCACGGCCACGTGCAGGCGCTCCAGCTCGGCTTCGATCTTGGCCGGCGCAATGCGCTGCTCGGCCACTTCCAGGGCATGCGGCAGGCGCACCCGGGCACGGCCCAGGGCGTTACCGCGCGAGGCACCGTGGCCGGACAACAGCATCGCCCCGGACGCGGTCCGGGCCGGTGCGGAGGATCCCGATCGCGGCTGCCCCCCCATGCTCAGTTGTCCTCGTCGAAACGCCGCTCGAACAGGGCGACCACCGCGTCCATCGCGGCGGCTTCGTCTTCGCCCTCGATGCGCACGGTGACCGGGGTGCCCTGGCCGGCGGCCAGCAGCATGACGCCCATGATGCTCTTGGCATTGATCTCACGGCCCTTGGCGGCCATGGTCACGTTGCAGCGGAAGGGCGCCAGCTCCTGCACCAGCTTGGCAGTGGCGCGGGCATGCAGGCCCAGGCGGTTGGAAACAGTGAGTTCACGTTCAAGCATCGTCGACAATCGCTCCATTGCGAGTGCCTGCCGCGGCTGTGGCAGGCAGTTGATCCAGTCCCTGTTCCGGATAATTCATCACCCGCATCAACATCGGCAGGCTCAGCGCCGAAACCCGGCGTGCCGGGGTGCCCAGACGAGCCAGTTGCCCGGCCAGATTGCTGGGGCTGGCGCCGTACAGGTCGGTCAGGATCAGCACGCCCTGGCCACTGTCCACCCGGCGCAAAGCGGCCGAGGCGAGCGGGAGCAGGACGTCCATATCTGCGTCGAACGGTACTTCGAAAGCTTCGGTCTTCAGCGGCAGGTGCCGCAGCAGACGGGTCGCCACGTCCAGCAGGGCCGTGCCGACACCGGGATGAGTTACGAGGAGAATGCCACAGGTCATTCCCGAACGTTAACAGGTCAACATGAATTGGCGATAGCACGCGTGAAAGACTGCTGTGTTCCGCGGTTCAGCGTGTCGATGACCTGTCCCCGCCCGGAGCAGGACAAGGCAACGCGGTGCCGTCGCTTCGTGGGCCGGGCGGGCATGGCGCCACGCCCGATCCCCCGGGCTGCCGGCCACTGCCGGCAATCCCGTTTTCAGTCCAGTTCGCGGTGGAAGGTGGCCACTTCGGGCCAGCCCTGATCGCGGGCATGGCGAGCCATGCGCTCGGCCATGTACACCGAGCGGTGCTTGCCGCCGGTGCAGCCGAAGGCGACGGTCACATAGCTGCGGGTGTCATTGCCCAGCCGCGGCAGCCAGGTGTCGAGGAAATCGACCAGCTGGCCCGCATAGCGCTGCACATCGGGTTGTTCGTCCAGATGCTCGCGCACCCCGGCATCGCGGCCGGACAGCGGGCGCAGCTCCGGATCCCAATGCGGATTGGGCAGCACGCGCACGTCGAACACGAAGTCCGCTTCGGCCGGCACGCCGCGCTTGTAGGCGAACGATTCGAACAGCAGCGAGAGCTTGTTGCCATGGGCCAGCGCGAACTCGGTCACCACCTTGCGGCGCAGCTGGTGCACGTTGAGATGGCTGGTATCGATCACCGCATCGGCGGCGGCGCGCAGCGGCGCGGTGAGTTCGCGCTCGCGGGCGATCGCTTCGGGCAGCGACAGCCCGAGCTGGCTCAGCGGATGTCGGCGACGGGTGTCGGCGTAGCGCTTGAGCAGGGTTTCATCGGTGGCATCGAAGAACAGCAGCTGCGCATCCAGGCCGGCGGCCTTGGCATCCTCGCGCCAGTGCGAGAGCTGGGTCAGGTCACTCTGCGCACGCACGTCGATGCCGACCGCCAGCCGGCGCGGGGCCTCGCGGCCGGGATCGCCGAGCAGGCTGCGCACGAAATCCGGCAGCAGGTCGATCGGCAGGTTGTCCGAGCAGTAGTAATCGAGGTCTTCGAAGGTCTTCAGCGCGACCGTCTTGCCGGACCCGGACAGCCCACTGACGATGATCAGGGTGGCGGCGGTCGGGGCGGAGGCGGGGGCGGGTGTGGTCATGGCGTGCGGCGTTCCAACATGTTGCTGTGGCGGGCGATGAACATCGCGGCCGGGTCGATGCCCTTGGTCCGCAGGATGTGCAGTCGCGTGGCGGCTTCGGTCAGCACGGCGAGGTTGCGGCCGGGCATCACCGGCAGGGTGATCAGCGGCACATCCAGGTCCAGCACGTGGCGGGTACCCGAGTCGCCGGTGAGGCGTTCATAGCCGTAGGGGGTGGGCTCGGTCATCGGCTTGGTCAGGTGGACGATCAGCCGAAGGTACTTGTTCTTCTTTACCGCCGTGTCACCGAACATCTCGCGCACGTTGAGCACGCCCAGGCCGCGGACTTCCAGCAGGTCCTGCAGCAGCTCCGGGCAGGTGCCGTCGAGCACGTCCGGGGCGATCTGGGTGAACTCAGGGGCATCGTCGGCGACCAGGCGGTGGCCGCGGCTGAGCAGCTCCAGCGCCAGCTCGCTCTTGCCCGAGCCGGCTTCACCGGTGATCAGTACGCCGATGGAGTAGATCTCCATGAACACGCCATGCAGGATCACCCGCGGCGCCAGCGTGCGCGCCAGGTGGTAGGACAGGTGGTTGAGCAGTTCGTGGCCGCGTTTGGGCGAAATCCACAGCGGGGTCTGCGATTCGTCCGCGGCCGCGCGCAGGTCCTCCGGGCAGGACTGGTTGCGGGTGATCACCAGCGCCAGCGGATGGGACTGCATGATCCGCTCGATGGTCTCCCAGCGTTGGCGTGAGTCCAGCGAGTCCAGCCAGGACAGTTCCTCGGTGCCCAGGATCTGCACCTTGTTGGGGTAGATCGCGTTGAGGTAGCCGGCCAGCGAAGGACGACGGGAGACCTTGTTGCCGGCCTCCAGCTCACGGCGCTCGCCCTGCTGGCCGGCGACCCAGCGCAGGCTCAGGCGGTCACGCTGCTGTTCGAACAGTTCGCGCGCGGTGATGCTGGTATTCATGCGGCACTCGCCGGCGGGGGGAATTCGATGACCCGACGCAGCTCGTCGCCGTCGCGCGCTTCGCGCAGCGCCTGGCGGATGGCCGGTTCGGAGAACAGCTCGGCCAGCTCGGAGAGCAGCATCAGGTGTTGATGGGTGTAGTGCGCAGGCACGGCAATCGCGAAGACCAGGTCGACCGGTTCATCGCCGCCGAATTCCACCGGCGATTCCAGCCGCAGCAGGGCGCCGCGGGGGCGTTCAAGCAGGGGGGCACGGCCGTGGGGAATGGCGATGCCGTGGCCGATCGCGGTGCTGCCCAGCGTCTCGCGCTGGCACAGGTTCTGGTACAGCAGCTCGGCGTTGGCTTCGCGGCAGGCCAGCAGGCGGGCTGCGGCCTTCAGCACGCTGTCGCGATCGGCGGCCGGCAGCACTTGCGTGCGGACGGCCGCCAGAAGATCAGTCAGAGGCATGTCGGGGTGGAAACGAGGGCATCAGCCCTCATTGTCGCCCACCGGCAGCGGTTGCGGTGCGTGCTGCTGCTTTTTCTCTTTGTGCTTGATGACCAGGCGGTCAAGCTTGTCGGCCAGGATGTCGATCGCGGCGTACATGGTGGGGCCGCTGGCGTCCGCGTGCAGAGTCTGCCCGGGAACATTCACACTCGCATCGGCATGGTGCTCCGGCTTGCGGATCGACAGTTGCACGCGAACCTCGCAGTGCTGGTCGAAGTGCTTCCTCAGCCGTTCCAGCTTGGTCTCCACGTACTCGTTCAGAGCCGGGGTGATCTCAAGGTGGTCCTTGCCAAACGTCTCGATGTGCATCGGGTTTCTCCTTTGTTCGGATGTGCCAATGAACCTTCCCGCCGGGCGCGGTGGAGCGTCAGACGATTCTTACCCTTTCGTGCGAGGCGGAAATGTTCATGGCTTCACGATACTTCGCCACGGTGCGTCGCGCCACCGGTATTCCCGAGGTTTTGAGCAGGTCAGCCAGCTTGGCGTCAGAAAGCGGCTTACGCGGGTTCTCGTCATCGATCAGCCGGCGCAGCATGGCCTGGATGGCGGTGCTGGACGCTTCGCCGCCACTGTCGGTATCGATGCCGGAGGCGAAGAACGCGCGCAGCGGCAGGGTGCCGCGCGGGGTGCGCACGTACTTGCGGGCGATCGCGCGTGAAATGGTGGATTCGTGCAGGCCGAGCTCGCCGGCCACTTCACGCAGGGTCAGTGGGCGCAGCGCCTGTTCGCCGAACTCCAGGAACGCGGCCTGCTGGTCGAGCAGGCAGCGCATCACCCGCAGCAGGGTCTCGCCGCGGGCCTCCAGGCCCTTGAGCAGCCAGCGTGCCTCCTGCAGGTGGGCGCGCATGTAGCCGGCGTCGGCCTCGCCGCAGCGGCGGATCAGCTGCTCGTAGCCGCGGTGGATGACCACTCTGGGCCCGGCGTGGCCGGCCAGGGCGGCGCGCCAGACGCCGTTCTGGCGCCAGACCACACAGTCCGGCACCACGTAGCTGTCGTGGGAGAGCTCGCCGATCTGGGTACCCGGGCGCGGGTCCAGCGAGCGCAGCAGCTGCACCGCGACCTCGACCTCGGCCAGTGGCTCGCGCAGCTCGTGGGCGATGCCGGCCACGCCGCTGCGGGGCAGGCGCTCCAGCGGGCCATCGGCGATGCGCCGGGCCAGGGCCAGGCCCGGGGTCTGCGCGGGCAGTACCAGCAGCTGCAGGTCCAGGCATTCACCCAGGGAGCGCGCACCGACCCCGACCGGGTCGAAGCGCTGGATCTGGTGCAGCACGGTCAGGATTTCAGCCTCATCGGCCTGGATGGTCGGGAGCAGGGTTTCGGCGATGGTCGCCAGGGGCTCGCGCAGGTAACCGTCTTCTTCGAAGGCATCGATCAGGGCCGCGCCAATGCTGCGGTCGCGGGCCGACAGGTGCGACAGGTGCAGCTGCCAGAGCAGGTGGTCGGCCAGCGATTCGGTCTCGGCCACGCGTTCGGCGGCGCTGCCGTTGTCGTCATCGTCGAAGGAGCCGCCGCTGCTGCCGCTGGTCCAGTCGCCTTCGCCGGGTGACCAGTCGTCGCTGGCCGAGACCTGGTGCTCGCCATCGGCGTGGGTATCGGTGGGGGCGGGCGGGGGCGTGTCCTCGCCAGGACTGGCCTCGAGCGCCGGTTCAGCGTTCTCGGCCCAGTCCAGCAGCGGGTTGGTCTCCACCGCTTCGTTGATTTCCAGCTCCAGCTCGGCGCTGGACATCTGCAACAGCTTGATCGCCTGACGCAGCTGCGGCGTCATGACCAGGTGTTGCCCCATCGATGTCTGCAGCCGTGCTTTCATGCCTGTGCCGAACGGAAGGAAGGCGTTGCGGCGGCCGCTGGATCAGAGCTTGAAGGTGTCCCCAAGGTAGACGCGGCGGACGTCGGCGTTGGCCAGGATCTCGTCCGGCGCGCCCTGTGCCAGCACGCTGCCCTCGTTGAGGATATACGCGCGGTCGCAGATTCCCAAGGTTTCGCGGACATTGTGGTCGGTGATCAGCACCCCGATCCCGCGCTGCTTGAGGTGGGTGACGATGCGCTGGATTTCACCGACCGAGATCGGGTCGACACCGGCGAATGGTTCATCGAGCAGGATCAGGCGCGGTTTGGCGGCCAGCGCGCGGGCGATTTCACAGCGGCGGCGCTCACCACCGGAGAGGCTCGCACCGAGCTGGTCGGCCACGTGGTTGATCTGCAGCTCGTCCAGCAGGCTGGCCAGTTCCTTTTCGCGGCCGGCCTTGTCCAGGTCCTCGCGCAGTTCCAGCACCAGGCGCAGGTTGTCGGCCACGGTCAGCTTGCGGAACACCGAGGGTTCCTGCGGCAGGTAGCCTACGCCCTGCTTGGCGCGGGTGTACATCGGGTCGCTGGTGATGTCCTTGCCGTCCAGCACGATGCTGCCGGCATCGGTCTCGACCAGGCCGACGATCATGTAGAAGCAGGTGGTCTTGCCGGCACCGTTGGGGCCGAGCAGGCCGACCACTTCACCGGCCTCCAGGGTCAGCCCGAAATCCTTGACGACTTCACGCTGCTTGTAGCGCTTGCGCAGGCCTTTGGCGACGAGCATTACTTCTTGCTCCCGGCGGCGGGCGGAGTGGCTGGCTTGGCCGCGGGCGTGGCCGGCTTGGCAGCCGGGGTGGCCGGTGCGGCGCCCTTGTTCTTGGGCTGGATGACCGTGCGCACGCGGGTGCCGTCGCCACCGCTCTGCATGTTGCCGGTGCGGGTGTTGTACGTCATCTTCTGGCCGCTGTTGGTGCCGCGCGGCGACTCGACCTTGTAGTTGCCGGTGAGGATGATCACTTCGCTGTTGACGTTGTAGTCCATGTTGTCGGCCCAGGCATTCATCTTGGAGCCGTCATCCATTTCCTGTTCCAGTGTGGCCTGCTTGCCGGTCAGCACGACGCGTTCGATATCGCCGTTCTTGCGGAACAGATCGGCGTTGGCGGCGTGGATCACCAGGCTGCCCTGGGTGATCACCACGTTGCCGGTGAACGTGCACTTGCCCGCATCGTCGGTCAGGTTGCAATCGTTGCTGTTGGATTCCAGGTTCATCGGCTGGTTGCGGTCGGACGACTTGGCCAGCGCCACGCCGGGCAGCAGCAGGGCGAGCAGCGCGAGCTTAGCGGGCAGCGTTCGGTTCATAGCGGGTCTTGACCTGTGAAAGGAGTTTGTACTGCCGGGTTTTCATGTCGGCTTCGAAGCCGACACCTGTCTGCGACAGGCCCGGGCGGGTCATGGTGACCCGGGCATCGGTCTTGGCACGGTTCTCTTTCGGGAACACGTCCAGATGATCGGTGCGGAAGGTGGTGGGCGGTGCACCGGCAACCTTGGGGCTGTCGCCGCTGACGTTGCCGATGAGCTTGAGCTGGTCGCCCTTGGCGCTGACCCAGCCACTGTCGCCACGCATTTCCCAGTGGTTGCCGTCCTGGTCGGGCAGCAGGAACACGGGCGTGGTCAGGGTCATCGTTTCATCGCTGCGCGCACGCTCCAGCAGCGGGGCGCGCAGGGTGGTGGATTCCTTGCCCTGTTCGTCCAGCGCCACGATCTGGAAATCATGCAGCACGTAATCCTTGGTGGCATCCTCGCCCTCGGCCGCGGGGGCCTTGTCGCGATGGTGCAGGGCCAGCCAGCCGGTCAGCAGTGCGGCGACCAGCAGCAGGCCACCGATGGCGGTACGCACGTTCATGCGCCGAACCTCGCCAGCACCGCATCCACATGGCCCTGGGCGGCCAACAGCACGTCGCACAGCTCACGCGCCGCGCCCTTGCCGCCATCGCTGCGGGTCTGCCAGTGCACCCGCTCGGCGATCCACGGGTGGGCATTGGCCGGCGCGACCGCCAGGCCGACCGCGCACAGCGGGCCGAGATCGGGCAGGTCGTCACCCATGAAGGCCACCTGGTCCAGGCCGATGCCGTACTGCTCACACAGCGCCTTGACGCTGGCCAGCTTGTCGCCAACCGCGATCTGGGTATCGATGCCCAGGTCCGCCCCACGCTTGAGCGCGGATTGGCTGTTGCGCGCGGTGATCAGCACCGGGTGGATACCGTGGTGTTGCAGCAGTTTCAGGCCGAGTCCGTCCTGCACGTAATACGCCTTGCTCTCGTTGCCGTCCTTGTCGTAGTAGAGCCGACCGTCGGTGAGCGTGCCGTCCACGTCGAAGCAGGCCAGCCGGATACGGCCGGCAGCGGCATGCAGGTGGGACGGGAAACCGGGCAACGGGGAGTAGGGCATCGTCTGGGGGCAGCTCAGCTGAATGGAGGAAGGCAACTGTGGTTTAAACCACCCGGGCCCGCAACAGGTCATGAATGTTGAGCGCGCCGACCAGGCGGCCTTCGGCATCGACCACCATCAAGCCATTGATCTTGTGGGCTTCCATCAGCTGCGCCGCTTCGGCCGCGAGCTGATCGGCCCCGATGGTGCGCGGGCCGCGGGTCATCACATCGGCGATCCGCGCGCTGCGCACGTCCAGCTCGGTATCCAGCGCGCGGCGCAGGTCGCCGTCGGTGAACAGGCCGATCAGACGGTTGTCGGCATCCACTACCGCGGTCATGCCCAGCCGCTTGCGGCTCATCTCCACCAGGGCTTCGCTGAGGCTGGCGCCGACGTCCACGCGCGGCAGCTCATCGCCGCTGTGCATGACATCGGTGATGTGCAGCAGCAGGCGGCGGCCCAGGCTGCCGGCCGGGTGGGAGCGGGCGAAGTCGTCGGCGGTGAAGCCGCGGGCATCGAGCAGGGCCACGGCCAGCGCATCGCCCATCGCCAGCGAGGCGGTGGTGCTGGAGGTCGGGGCCAGCGCCAGCGGGCAGGCCTCGGCCGGCACGCTGACATCCAGGTGAACGTCGGCGGCGGTGGCCAGGCTGGACTGCGGGCGGCCGGTCATCGCGATCAGGCGGTTGCCCTGGCGCTTGAGCACCGGCAGCAGCATCAGCAGCTCATCGGACTCGCCCGAATAGGACAGCGCCAGCACCACGTCGGCCTCGGTGATCATGCCCAGATCGCCGTGGCCGGCTTCACCGGGGTGCACGTAGAAGGCCGGGGTGCCGGTCGAAGCCAGCGTGGCGGCGATCTTGCGGGCGACATGGCCGGACTTGCCCATGCCGGTGGCGACCACGCGGCCCTTGCTCTGCAGGACCAGCTGGCAGGCCTGGCTGAACGCTTCGCCCAGCCGCTCGGCGACCGCGCCCAGCGCATCGCGCTCGATCTCGAACACGCGGCGGCCGCTGGCGACCAGTGCCGCAGCGTCGGCCGGATGGGGAAGTTGGGGCGAGACAGCCATGCGAGCGCCACGTGGAAGAGTAGAATGAGCGCTCATTTTATTAGGAAAGCCCGTTGGACGCCGAGACCATCCGCAATCTGATCGAAACCGGCCTGCCTGGCGCCCGCGCGGACGTGCAGGGTGACGACGGCGTGCACTTCGAGGCCACCGTGGTCTGCGACGCCTTTGCCGGCAAAATGCCGCTGGCGCGTCACCGCATGGTCTACGCGACCCTGGGCGATCTGATGGGCGGGGCGATTCATGCGCTGGCGCTGAAGACCGTCACCCCGGGCGAAGCGGGTTAGTCCGCGGACCGATTAGATCAGCCGACCAATCAGATCAGCCGACCAACGGTCGGCTCTACCTCAATTCAAGTAGATTCCATGGCCAAGATCGTAGTGACCGGCGGCAAGCCGCTGCACGGTGAAGTGAACATTTCCGGCGCCAAGAACGCTGTCCTCCCCATCCTGTGCGCGACGCTGCTGGCCGATGCGCCGGTGGAGATCACCAACGTGCCGCACCTGCACGACGTGGTCACCACCGTGAAGCTGCTCGGTGAGCTGGGCGCCAAGGTCACCATCGACCAGGGCACCCTCTCGCGCGGCAGCGCGATCGTGGTCGACCCGCGCTCGGTCAATCAGCACGTGGCCCCGTACGAGCTGGTCAAGACCATGCGCGCCTCGATCCTGGTGCTCGGCCCGCTGCTGGCCCGCTTCGGTGCGGCTGAAGTGTCGCTGCCGGGCGGCTGCGCGATCGGTTCGCGTCCGGTCGACCAGCACATCAAGGGCCTGCAGGCCCTGGGGGCGGAGATCACCGTCGAGAACGGCTTCATCAAGGCGCAGGCCAAGCGTCTGAAGGGTGCGCATTTCACCTTCGACATGGTCAGCGTCACCGGCACCGAGAACGTGCTGATGGCCGCCGTGCTGGCCGAAGGCACCACCGTGCTGGACAACGCCGCAATGGAGCCGGAAGTCACCGATCTGGCGCACTGCCTGATCGCGCTCGGCGCGAAGATCGAAGGCCTGGGCACTGCCCGCCTGGTGATCGAAGGCGTGGAGACGCTGTCCGGTGGCCGTCATGAGGTGCTGCCCGACCGCATCGAAACCGGCACCTTCCTGGTCGCCGCGGCGATGACCGGCGGCAAGGTCACGGTCAATCGTGCCCGCCCGAACACCATGGATGCGGTGCTGGCCAAGCTGGTGGAGGCCGGTGCGCACATCGAGACCACCGAAGACAGCATCACCCTGGACATGGGCGGCAAGCGCCCGCGCGCGGTCAACCTGACCACCGCGCCGTACCCGGCGTTCCCGACCGACATGCAGGCGCAGTTCATGGCGCTCAACTGCGTGGCCGACGGCGTGGGCGTGATCAACGAAACGATCTTCGAAAACCGTTTCATGCACGTCAACGAGCTGCTGCGCCTGGGCGCGGACATCCAGGTCGAAGGCCATACCGCGATCGTGCGCGGTGCCGAGCAGCTGAGCGGCGCGCCGGTGATGGCGACCGATCTGCGCGCGTCGGCCTCGCTGATCCTGGCTGGCCTGATGGCCGAGGGTGACACCACCATCGACCGCATCTACCACCTGGATCGCGGCTACGAGAACATCGAAGAGAAGCTGTCCTCGCTGGGCGCCACCATCCGGCGTATCGCCGCATGATCCTGCGCGGCCGGTTCACCCGCCGCCGCAAGGCGCTGCTGGTGCTGGTACTGATCGTGCTGGCGTGGCTGGGCTACGCCTGGTACGCCGGCATCGCGATCACCCAAGGCATCCAGCAGGAAGACATGGACTGGAACGCGGACGGTACGGTCAGCCGTACCGAAGTGTTCCAGTCGTTCTATGCGGTCGGCGTGGACAAGAGTGTCGACGGCAACCGGCAGTGCAGCACCTACTACTGGCGCGACACGCGGCAGCAGATCCGGGTGGACTGCAAGACGGTGTTCGGCGAGGCCAGGCCGGAATGAAAAAACGCCCGCGAAAGCGGGCGTTTTTCTTGGTCAGTTCATCCCTTTGATCGTCAGATCCAGCGCATCCTTGCCGCTCTCACGCTGCAGCAGACGCGCCGGCACCGGAAACTCCGGCACGATCCAGGCGATCAGCTCCTTGTTGCCGTCCACGCGCGAGACCTTGGTCGCGTCGTAGGACTTGCCCGCCACGGTGATCTTTTCCTTGCCGACCACCTTGTAGGACATCGGCTTGATCCGGCCTTCGTCCACCATGCGGTAGTTCAGCGGCTTGCCGGCGGCCAGATCACGCGCGATCGCCAGGTTGATCAGCAGGGCATCCATGTCGCCGGGCTTGAGCGCCACCGGACCACGGCGGTCCGGCTTGACGTCGCCGGTCCAGGTGGCCTGGTTGCTGTTCCAGTTGTAGTTGGCATCGACATTGCGCTTCTTGACCAGCAGCACCGAGCGGTCGTTGCTGGTCAGCGGGCGCAGGCGGCCGTTGGCCTCTTCGAACACGGTGGTCTGGCTGAGATCGGCCAGCTGGTTCTTCACGTTCAGGCTGTAGCGCCACTTGTTGGCGCCTTCGCTGGCCAGGGTCATGGTGCCGTTGGCCTGCATGCCCATGTAGCTGGCCTGGTAATCGGCCTTGAACGGCTGCAGCGCCATGGCCGGCAGGCTCACCACGGCAAGGGCGCCGGCGGCGATCCAGGTCAGCGGACGGTTCAGTGTGGTCATGCTCAGACTCCTTGGTATTCGATCAGGCGCAGATCAATCCGATCTTCGCCGTCTTCGCGTTGCAGGATGCGGACCGGCGTGGGGACACCGTTGGCGATCCAGAGGATGGTTTCGTCATTGCCGCCGTTGGTGCGATACACCCGCAGCGCGTTGTAGGACAGATCGCCGACGGGCACGTTCTCGGTGTCCGGTGCGGCCTGGTAGTCGTGCTGGCGGACGCGGCCCACGTCCACGTAGCGGTAATGCATCTGCCCGCCGGGACGCGCATCGCGCATGATCGCCAGGTTCAGCAGCAGCGCGCTCTGGTCGCCGGGCTGCAGCGGGATCGGCTGGCGGCGTTCCTTCTTCAGATCGCCCAGCCATTGGGCGGTACCGGCCTGCCAGTCATAGGTGCCGGTGACCTTCTTGCCCAGGAACAGGCCCTTGCGGACCGTGCTCTGGCTCAACGGCACATAGGTCCCGTTGCGGTTCTCGAACACCGTGCTCTGCTCCAGGTTCAAGCCGAGCACGCTGGCGAAACCGCTGCGGCCGACCACCTGCATGTCCACGCGCCACTGGTCACCGCCGGTGTGGGTGACACGCATGGTGGCATCGCCGGCCTGCTTGCCCTTGTAGAGGGCCTGGTAGGTGGCGGTGAACGGCTGCAGCGGCGGCGCTTCCCAGCTCATGGCAGGCAGCGCGGGCAGCGGTGGCGTGGCCGTCTCCTGCGCGTGGGCAAGGGCGGCGGTGCACAGCAGGGATGCCATCAGCAGCACGGGCTTGAACAAAGGCGTTCTCATGCGGGCCGGTCGGTGGAGGAGGGGAAAGAATGCCAGCGCCGGGATCAGCGGCGTGTGTGCGCGGCGCTTATCGGTTCAGCTGTCCGGCGCAATCTAGGCGCAGCGGGCTAAACAGGGGGTGACCATCGAGCTGGAGCTGACCTGCCTGTTCAGTTACGCGGCCGCTGACCAGCAGCGCGAGGCTGGCGATCAGCAGCGGATGCTCCACGGCCAGCACCCGCAGGGCCAGGGCGTCGGCGGTGTCGCCGGCCTGCACCGGCACCCGGGCCTGGGCCAGCACCGTGCCGGCATCCAGTTCGGGCACCACGAAGTGCACGCTGGCGCCGTGCTCGGCATCGCCGGCCTCCAGTGCGCGCGCATGCGTGTGCAGGCCCTTGTAGAGCGGCAGCAGCGAGGGATGGATGTTGACCAGGCGGCCATCGAACCGGGCCACGAAGGCCGGGCCGAGGATGCGCATGTAACCGGCGCAGACGATCCAGTCCGGCGCGAAGGCATCCAGCGCATCGGCCATCGCCGCATCGAAGGCGGCGCGGTCCGGGAAGTCCTTGGGCGAACGTGCCCAGCGCTGATCCGGGCTCACCTTGAGCAGGGCCGAGGCTTCGGGCTTGTCCGAGAGCACGGCCACGACCTGCGCATCCAACCGCTGCGCGGCGATGGCATCGAGGATGGCCTGCAGATTACTGCCCCGGCCGGAGGCAAGGACGGCGATACGGCTGCTCATGCGGTTGGGAAGGCCGCCTTGACCGCGGGGCGCGACAGCACCACCAGGGTGAACACGCCCAGCGCAGTACCGAATGGCATGAAGATGCAGGCGATGCCGGCCACCACCATGCACAGCAGGTAACGCCGGCGCTGCGCCAGGCAGCGCCCGGCATAGGCCATGTAACCGGCCAGCACCAGCCCGGCAACGCAGCCCAGCCCGCCGATCAGCACGAACACCCACCCAAGCAGGCGCGGATCGAACGGCGGCGGCGCCTCACCGGGCGCCAGCGGCGCCGGCGCGGCGAAGATCACCGCCACGCCCATCAGCAGGTAGATCAGCGGGAACAGCGAGAACAGGGCGGTCAGACCGGCCAACACATAGTGGAAGACCGACAGCAACTGCAGCTGCGAGGTGTCGCCCGCCGTGGCCGGCAGGGACGGCGCCGCTGCGGTGGGCAGCGACGGCGGTTGAGCGGCGGCCTCCGGGCGGGGCTCCATGACCGGGCTCAGCCGATCTTGACGCGTTCGGCGCCGTCGGCGCGGGTCACTTCACCGATGGTCCAGTGGTCCAGGCCCTGCGCGGCCACCGCGGCACCGACCGAGGCGGCGTCGCTGGCGGCCACGATCAGCACGAAGCCGATGCCGCAGTTGAAGGTGCGCCACATCTCGCTGTCGGCCACGGCGCCTTCCTTCTGCAGCCACTGGAACACCGGCGGCAGGGTCCAGGCGTCGGCCTTGATGTCCAGGCCCAGGCCGTCGGGCACCACGCGGATGATGTTCTCGGTCAGGCCGCCACCGGTGATGTGGGCCATGCCGTGGATCGCCGCGCCGTGGGTCTTGAGCAGCGCCAGGATCGGCTTGACGTACAGGCGGGTCGGCGCCATCAGCGCATCGACCAGCTTGACCCCGCCGTCCAGCTCCAGATCGGCCGGCTGACCGGCGCGGTCATAGATACGGCGCACCAGCGAGTAGCCGTTGGAATGCGGGCCGGAGGAGGCGATGCCGATCAGCACGTCGCCGGCGGCCACGCTGGCGCCGTCCTTCATTTCGCTCTTCTCGACGCCGGCGACGGTGAAGCCGGCCAGGTCGTACTCGCCCGGGGCATACATGTCGGGCATTTCAGCGGTCTCACCGCCGATCAGCGCGCAACCGGCCTCGGTGCAGCCGTTGGCGATGCCGCCCACGACCGCCGCAGCGGTGTCGATGTCCAGCTTGCCGGTGGCGAAATAATCCAGGAAGAACAGCGGCTCGGCACCCTGGACCAACACGTCGTTCACGCACATCGCGACCAGATCGATGCCGATCGTGTCGTGGCGGCCCAGCTGTTGTGCGAGCTTCAGCTTGGTGCCCACGCCGTCCGTGCCCGAGACCAGGACCGGCTCGCGGTACTTGTTGGAGAGGTCGAACAGGGCGCCGAAGCCACCCAGTCCGCCCATGACTTCCGGGCGGAAACTGCGCTTCACCAGCGGCTTGATGCGCTCGACCAGCTCATTGCCCGCGTCGATATCGACACCGGCGTCGCGGTAGGTCAGGGGAGAGGGATTGGACGGGGAATTGGTCACGGGCGTCGGCGCTGCGCTGGGGTGAAAGCGCGATTTTAACAGGCCACGTTGGCGCGCAGGCCCTATTCGGGCAACAATTCCCCCCGGATACGCTCAATGGAAGTCCTGATGCGCCGCAGCCTCTTTTTCATGATGTTCCTCGCGTTGTGCCTGCCGGTGGCCTCGATGGCCCAGAGCGGCCTGCGCACCGAAGGCGATGTGGCCAGTGCCAGTGGCGCTTACGAGGCCGAGGTCCCGGTCAACAGCCAGGCCGATTCGGACCGCAACGGTGCCCTGGCCAGGGCGCTGGGCAATGTGCTGGCCAAACTCTCGGGCGACCGCAGCGTGATGAGCCGCCCCGGCGTGATGCAGGCCTTGCGCAATGCCAAGGATTACGTGGCCAGCTATGACTACCGCCAGGACCAGAGCACTTCGGCCGGTGGCGCACCGAGCTACCGCACCATCCTGGTGGCGCGCTTCCGCGAGGATGACGTCGATGGGCTGATCTCTGCCCTCGGGCTGCCGCTGTGGCCGCAGCCCCGCCCGAAGCCGGTGATCTGGCTGGCCATCGATGATGGCTCCGGCCCGCGCCTGGTGACCGTCCAGCAGGCCAATGCGGCCCGCCCGCTGCTCAACCGCGCCATCGAGCGCGGCTACAAGCTGGGCCTGCCCTCGGGCAGCGCCGCCGAGCAGGCACTGGTCGGCGCGATCTGGCGCCAGGACACGGCCGCCGTGGCGCGGGCCTCCGCGCGCTATGCCCCACCGATGCAGCTGATCGGCAAGCTCTACCGCGATGGCAGCGGCTGGGTGGCGGACTGGGTGTTCGTTGATGGCGGCAAAGAACTGAACAAGTGGACCACCAAGGACAGCGACGCCCGCCGTGCGATGGCCAGCGGTGCCGACGGCGCCGCGGATGCGCTGGTGCGCCGGTACGCCAAGGCCGGGGCCGCCACCGGCGCCGCCGGGACCTACACGATCGTGGTGCTGGGCCTGAACAGTGCCGAGGATTACATGCGCCTGGCCGCCGGCCTGCGCGAGACTGCCGTGGTCCGCAACGTCACCCCGGTGCGCGCCTCGGGCGATCGCCTGGAGCTGTCGCTGGAACTGACCACCGGCCTGGCCGGCCTGAACCGCATGCTCGGCGACAACGGCGTGATCGCGCCGACCGCGCCGCTGGCACTGCCGGTGCCGATCGATGAAACCAACCCCTCGGCCCTGCCGCCGCCGCCCAGCAACGAGTACCGCCTGCGATGATCCTCACCCCCGAAGCGGAAATCGCGCAGTTCCTCAGGCGGTTGAAATACGTCCTGGTGGCGCTCGCCGCCGGCTGGGTGATCTGGCTGCTCGGCCCGATCCTGACCCCGTTCGTGCTGGCCCTGGCGTTGGCGTGGCTGGGTGACCCGCTGGTCGACCGGATCGAGGCTACCGGCCGCTCGCGCAACACCGGCGTGGTGCTGGTGTTCGTGGCGATGATCCTGTTGATCACCGCCGCCTTGCTGATCCTGGTGCCGATGATCGAGCGCCAGGTCGCCACCCTGGTGGCGGCGATCCCGCAGGCCCAGCAGTGGCTGATGGAAAAAGGCATCCCGTGGTTCGAGCAGAAAACCGGGCTGGAGATCATGCAGTGGATGGACCCGGATCGCCTGATCGAATGGGTGCGCAGCCATTGGCAGCAGGCCGGCGGCTTCGCCAAGACCTTCTTTGGCTACGTGCAGCGCTCGGGGTTCACGATGGTGACCTGGGTGGTCAACATCCTGCTGCTGCCGATCCTGGCGTTCTACTTCCTGCGCGACTGGGACAAGCTGGTCGAGCGCGTGGCCTCGATGATTCCGCGCAACCATGTCGGCACCATCACCAAGCTGGCGCGTGAGTCGGACGAAGTGCTCGGTGCGTTCATCCGCGGCCAGTTCCTGGTGATGATCGCGCTGGGCGTGGTGTACGCCGCCGGCCTGTCGCTGGTCGGCCTGAAACTGGGCCTGTTGATCGGCCTGGTGGCCGGCCTGATCAGCTTCATCCCGTACCTCGGCGCGACCACCGGCATCGTCATGGCGGTCGCGGCGGCGCTGGTGCAGGCGCAGGGCTTCGATCTGAAGCTGCTGATCCTGGTCGGCGTCGTGTTCACCGTGGGCCAGCTGCTGGAAAGCTACGTGCTGACCCCGCGCATCGTCGGCGACAAGATCGGCCTGCATCCGGTGGCGGTGATCTTCGCGGTGATGGCCGGTGGCCAGCTGTTCGGCTTCCTCGGCATGCTGCTGGCCCTGCCGGTGGCGGCGGTCAGCAACGTGCTGCTGCGCTATGCACATCAGCGCTATCGCCAGAGCGATCTGTACGCCGGTGAGAAATCGGCGATCGTGCTCGATGCCTACGTCGACAAGCCCGAGATCGTGATCGTCGGCACCCCGAAGGGGCCGGACGCACAGTGAGTGTCGTTCCGCAGTTGCCGCTTGCCCTGCGCTACCCGCAGGACGAGCGGTTGGAGACCTTCATCGGTGCGCCGGATGGCGCGCTGGCGCAGCTGCGCGCCATTGCCGTGGGCGCCGCGCACGACTGGGTGTATCTGGAGGGCGCGCCGGGCACCGGCAAGACCCATCAGGCGCTGGCGATGTGCTCGCTGGCCGAACAGGCCGGCCGCCAGCCGACCTATCTGCCGCTGAAGGCGGTGGTGGGGCGTACGCGCGCCGCGCTGGAATCACTGGAAGGCCGCGACCTGGTCGCGCTGGATGGGCTGGATGCCGTGGCCGGGCAGCGCGAAGACGAAGTGGCGCTGTTCGATTTCCACAACCGTGCGCGCGCGGCGGGCATCACCCTGCTGTACACCGCGCAGCACGCGCCGGATCAACTTGGGCTGGTGTTGCCGGACCTGCGCTCACGCCTGCAGCAATGCGTGCGCGTGGTGCTGCAGCCGCTGGATGACGAAGGCCGCGCGGCGGTGCTGCGCGAGCGCGCGGCGCGACGTGGCCTGGCGATCGATGAAGCGGCGATCGAATGGTTGCTGACCCGTACCGGCCGCGAGCTGGGCAGCCTGGTCAGTCTGTTGGATTGGCTGGACCGCGAATCGCTGGCGGCGCAGCGCCGCATCACCGTGCCGTTCCTGCGCCAGGTCCTGGAAGACGGCCCACACCTGTTGTAGAGCCGACCGTTGGTCGGCTGCTCAGGAGACGGCCCCACCGTGTAGAGCCGACCGTTGGTCGGCTGCTCAGGAGACGGCCCCACCGTGTAGAGCCGACCGTTGGTCGGCTGCTCAGGAGACGGCCCCCGCCGTGTAGAGCCGACCGTTGGTCGGCTGCTCTGATGGGCTCGGTCGGAGAGCAGCCGACCAACGGTCGGCTCTACCATCGGGCGGAGAGCAGCCGACCAACGGTCGGCTCTACCACCGGGGCGGAGAGCAGCCGACCAACGGTCGGCTCTACCACCGGGTCGCCCAAAGGGGGGCGCGGTGTTTTATCCGTGCGGGGATTGCAACTGGGCGTCCAGCTGCGCCAGACGCTCCGGCGTGCCTACGTCGGTCCATCGGCCGCGATGGTGCTGGCCGGTCACACGGCCCTGCGCCATCGCGTGGCGCAGGAGGGGGACGAGGCTGAACTGCGGCGGTGTCGCGCCGGCCCCGGTGGTGTCGCCGATCACCGCCCGCCAGCCGTCGAGGATCGCCGGGCGGTACACGCCGATACCGGCATAGGTGAGTCGCGCGCTGTCGCCGTCATCGCTGACGCGACCATCGGCGTGCAGGATGAAATCACCGCGCGGGTGCTGCGCGGGATTGTCGACCAGCACCAGATGCGCATCGCCGGCAGGCGTGCGCGGCAACGTGGCGACCTCCATATCCGTCCACACATCGCCGTTGATCACCAGGAACGGTGCCTCGCCGAGAATCGGCAGGGCATTGAGGATGCCGCCACCGGTTTCCAGCGGCACGGCGCCCTCATCGATGAAGTGCAGGCGCAGCCCCCAGCGCGCACCGTCGCCCAGCGCGGGTGCGAACTGGTCACCCAGCCAGGCGGTGTTGATCACCACCTCATCGATGCCGGCGGCAGCGAGCCGTTCCAGGTGCCACACGATCAGCGGCTTGCCCCCGGCCACCAGCAGTGGCTTGGGCGTGTGCAGGGTCAGCGGGCGCATGCGCTCGCCCTTGCCGGCCGAGAAGATCATGGCCTTCATGGGCGCGCCTGCACCGGTTCGGCGATGCGGGCCAGGGCCGGTTTGATGCGCAGCTCGAACAGGTCGTGCAGTGGGGCCAGCTCGGGATGGCGCGGCAGCACTTCATCCAGATAGCGGATGAAACGGGGGGCATCCTCGAAGTAGTGACCCTTGCCGTCGCGGTCGCGCAGGCGCACGAACAGGCCGAGAATCTTCAGGTGGCGCTGCACGCCCATCCAGTCGGCGTCGCGCAGGAACTGCGGCCACGGCCGCACCGGCAGGCCGGCGGCCAGGGCGAGCGCGTGATAGCGCGCCAACCACGCGTCCACGCGTTCGATCGGCCAGCTCAGGAACGCATCCTTGAACAGGCTGACCGGGTCGTAGGCGATCGGCCCGCGCACCAGATCCTGGAAATCCAGCACGGCCGGCCCGCCGTCGATCGGCATCAGGTTGCGCGGCATGAAATCGCGGTGGGTCAGCACCTGCGGCTGCTGCAGGGCGTTGTCCATCAGCAGGCGGTGCATGCGCTGCAGGTGCTCGATCTCGCCGCAGTCCAGTTCCAGGCTGAGGTGACGTTGCAGGAACCATTCGTCGAACAGCCCGGCATCACGCTGCAGCAGCGCCTCGCCGAAGCTGCCCATGCCCTCGGGCACCGGGATGGACTGCAGCCGGATCAGTTGCGCGAAGGCGGCATCGAACCAGGCATCGGCGTTGTCGGTGTCGATATGGCGGGCCAGCGTCGGGCCGCCCAGGTCTTCCAGCAGCAGGAAGCCGTTGTCTTCATCGCGCGCCAGTACCTGCGGCACGCGCACGCCGTTGGGCTCGAGCAGGTCGTGCATGCGCAGCCACGGGCGCACATCCTCCAGCCCGGGCGGGGAATCCATCACGATGTGGCTGCCGCGCGCGCTGGTGGCGCGCCAGTAGCTGCGGAAACCGGCATCGACCGACGCACGGTCAAGCGCGGTGGCCGGGTCGCCGAGGGCGGCGCAGGTCCACTGCCGGCGGTGTTCGGCGCGCAGCGGATCGGAAGCGGGATCGTTCATGGACGGGTACGTCGAAGCGGCGCCGGAAGGCGCGCGGGAAGAAAGAAGAGGGCGATGCTCAGCGCTTGCTGCTGAACAGCCGGAGCACGGCCAGGACCGCGACCGCGCCGAGGATCGCGCCGATGAAACCGGCAGGCTCGCCGCGGGCATACCAGCCCATGTACTGGCCGAACCAGCCGGCCAGCAGGGCGCCGACGATGCCGAGCACGATGGTCAGCAGGCAGCCCATGCGGTTGTTGCCGGGCATGAAGAAGCGCCCGAGCAGACCGACGACGAAGCCGACCAGGATGATGTAGAGCCAGCTGGTGCTGCCAAACAGTCCGTTCATGCCAAATGCGTCAGTAGAGGTGGACGCAGCCTAGCAAGGCCAGGCTGCGTCCGCCAACGTCAGCAGCAGCCGTGACCACCGTGACGGGTGCCGCTGTCGGCGGCGACCGGCGAACCGCTGGTCTCGCCACGCAGGCTGGCCGCGTAATGCTCGCTGATCACCTTGGACACGCACGAGGTCACGCGCTTGCCCATCGGGATGTGCAGGAACTCGTTCGGGCCGTGTGCGTTGGAGTGCGGGCCGAGCACGCCGGTGATCATGAACTGCGCACCCGGGAACTTCTCGCCGAGCATGCCCATGAACGGGATCGAGCCGCCTTCGCCCATGTACATCGCCGGCTTGCCGAAGAAGGTCTGGCTGGCGTCGTCGATCGCCTGGGTCAGCCACGGCGCCATCGCCGGGGCATTCCAGCCGCTGGAGGCCTTCTCCAGGTCCAGCTTCACTTCCGCACCGTTCGGCGGATCGCGCAGCAGGGCTTCTTTGAGCAGCTCGCCGCAGGCTTTGCCGTCAGCGGTCGGGGGCAGGCGCAGCGACAGCTTCACCGCGGTATGCGGGCGCAGCACGTTGCCGGCCGAGGCCAGCGGCGGCAGGCCGTCCACACCGGTGACCGACAGCGCCGGGCGCCAGGTGCGGTTGAGCACCAGTTCGGCCAGGTCGTCGTTCATCGGGCGCAGGCCGTCGACCATCGGGAATTTCTCGAAAATCGCGGTGTCCACCACTTCAGCGGCACGCTTGGCCTGCTCCTGGCGCTCGGCCGGGATTTCGACATTCATGCCGTCGATCAGGATGCGGCCGGTGTTCTCGTCCTCGATGCGCGAGATCAGCTGGCGCAGCAGGCGGAAGCTGGACGGGATCACGCCGGAGGCATCGCCGGAATGCACGCCTTCGTTGAGCACCTTGACCGAGAAGTTGCCGCCGGTCAGGCCGCGCAGCGAGGTGGTGCACCACAGCTGGTCGTAGTTGGCGCAGCCCGAATCCAGGCACACCACCAGCGAGGGCTTGCCGATGCGGTCGGCCAGGTGGTCGACATAGGCGGGCAGGTCGTAGCTGCCGGATTCTTCGCAGGCTTCGATCAGGATCACGCAGCGCGCGTGCGGCAGGCCTTGTTCCTGCAGCGCCAGCACGGCGGCCAGCGAACCGAACATCGCATAGCCGTCATCGGCGCCGCCGCGGCCGTACAGCTTGTCGCCGCGCAGCACCGGGATCCACGGACCCAGGTCGTCGTCCCAGCCGGTCATTTCCGGCTGCTTGTCCAGATGGCCGTACAGCAGGATGGTGTCGTCGCCGGTCTCGGCGCCGGAGGCCGGGATTTCCAGCAGCAGCAGCGGGGTGCGGCCTTCCAGGCGCACGACCTCGACGGTCAGGCCCGGCAGGTTCTGGGCGCGGGCCCAGGTTTCCATCAGGGTGACGGCCTGTTCCATGTAGCCGTTGGCGACCCAATCGGCGTCGAACATCGGCGATTTGTTGGGGATACGGATGTAATCGACCAATTGCGGGACGATCTCGTTGTCCCACTTTTCACTGACGAATTGGCCGAGCTTGGCGCTGTCCATCTGAACTCCGGAGTGCTTTTGACAAGTCCCGCCATTCTACGCCTGCGCTGGGGTAGGTATTTCCCTACACCACGTCGGGTGTTAGGCCTGCTGTGTGAAGGTGCCGTGGACGATAGGCTGTGTGTATGTGGCGAGGGACGCTGGAACCTTCGACAGGATTGCCGGCAGGGGCCGGTTCCGAGCCACAAGGAGTTACACGGTGGGACCTTGGTTTTCGTGCAGGGCGCTGGTGCTGGGACTGCTGTTGAGCGGAATGGCCTTCGCGGCCGATCGGATCAACATCAATACGGCGGACGCGTCGACGCTGCGGCAGGGACTGGCGAACGTGGGGCCGATGAGGGCCGAAGCGATCGTCGCGTACCGGCGACAACACGGACCCTTTGAACACGTCGAGGATCTGGCGCGGGTGAAGGGGATAGGGACAGCTACCGTCGAACGGAATCGACAACGGATGACGACCGGGGCCAGGCAGGCGCCGGACGAGGCACCGCCCAGGAGGGCAGCGCCGGCCTCCGTACCAAGGCGCTGAACAACAGGACAGGTCGGGACAGGCAGGACGCCGGTCACTGGTCGCCACGGCAGGATGCCGCGGCGGCACCGACAGCTGCAGGGAGGCAGCACGCAGGGAGGCGGCGCGGAAGGATTGGCGCGGACCCACCAGGACGGTGGCATCCAGACCCCGGGAAGGGTTGAGATGGCGGAAGCATATACGGCCGAGTGCAGGATGCATGGCCGGCACCCAGACTGGGCAGGATGCACAGGGGGAAGGCGGGATGCCGACAAGGATGTATCGATTGCCCGGTCTGCACAGGATGTGTGGCCGGGCAATTACTTTTTGGGGCGCACGAAAACCGGCAGCAGGGCTGCGCGTGTTTTCGCGAACGCATGCAGGCACTTCGTGTAGCGTGGCGGCATCTCTTCGAATGGATGCACGACATGGCAGTACGCAGCACGCTGTTGAGTCTGGCCCTCGGGACGCTGCTGGCGACCGGGATGCTTCCCGCCACGGCCGCCAACAGTGCGCCGACGGCCAGCAAGACGACCGAGGCCCCGCGCGGTCCCACCGATCTCAAGCCCGGCGAGTTTCTCTGGCATCCGGAGATCTCCCCGTCCGGCCCGATCGTGCTGGTGGTCAGCCTCGATGAGCAGCGCGCCTACGTGTACCGCAACGGCATCGCGATCGGCATGAGCACGATCAGCTCGGGCAAGACCGGGCATGAAACCCCCACCGGCGTGTTCACGATCCTGCAGAAGGACAAGGACCACAAGTCCAACCTCTACAACAGCGCGCCGATGCCCTACATGCAGCGCCTGACCTGGGACGGTATCGCGCTGCACGGCGGCAGCCTGCCCGGTCACCCGGCCTCGCACGGCTGCGTGCGGCTGCCACAGGCGTTCGCGCAGAAGCTGTTCGGCGAAACCCACCGTGGCGATACCGTGGTGGTGGCCGATGCCAAGAGCGCGCCGATGACGCTGGCCTATCCGGCCGTGCTGGCGCCGGTCAGCAGCACCGGCAAACCGCTGGTCGAGAGCACCGACGCCCCGGCGCATTACTGGAACGATGCGGCGGCCCCGGCCGGCCAGGTCGGCATTCTGGTCAGCCTGCATGATCAACGCCTGTATGTGCTGCGCGATGGCGTGCTGATCGGCGAGTCGCGGTTGGAGGCCAAGGCCTTGCCGGCGTTCGAGGGCACCACGTTGTTCGTGATGGGCCAGGGCTACCAGGACAACCCCAGCCCGCTGGACCCGCACCGCCCGCTGCACCGCTGGACCGCCTACCCACTGCTGGGCCAGACCGCCGCCAATGCCACCCCGGACCTGCTCGCCACGCCGAGCCTGCCGATGGCGCTGCCGCCGGAATTCGCCGAACAGCTGTACAGCGTGCTGGTGCCCGGCACCACGCTGCTGGTGACCAGCCTGCCCGCGGTTCGCCCGGTGGCCGATGAACAGAACCTGCAGCCCGTCTTGGAATCCGACGCCGGCGGGTCCACGTTGTAAGGGTTGCCTCCGGTTGGTGTGCTGCCCATGCCCGTTGTGAAATTGCTGCCTGCCGCGTTCTGCGGCCTGATCGCGTCCGCCACGGCGGGCGCGGCCAGCCCTGCGCCGGCCCCGGAGGCGACTCCGGTGCAGATGGCCGAGATGCTCTCCAAGGCCGCACCGGCTGCGGACAAACACGTGTTGCAGCTGGCGGCCCGCGCGATGCGCTGTGCGTTGCGCCGGCCGGAACTCGGCGTCGACCCGGGCAAGTTGAGCGTGATCGATTACTCGCGGCCGTCGACCGAACCGCGCATGTGGATTTTCGATCTGACCCGCCAGCGGCTGCTGTTCGAGGAGTGGGTCGCGCATGGGCGCAACAGCGGTGACAACCGTACCCAGCACTTCTCCAACAAGGACGGCAGTTTCATGTCCAGCCTGGGCGCGTTCACCGCCAAGGAGACCTACATGGGCGGCAACGGCTATTCGCTGCGCCTGGAAGGGCTGGAGCCGGGCTTCAATGACCATGCCCGCGACCGCGCGATCGTCATCCACGGCGCGCCGTACGTGAATCCGGCGATCGCGCGCCTGCAGGGCCGGCTGGGCCGCAGCCTGGGGTGCCCCGCTGTGCGGCTGTCCGTGGCGCGGCCACTGATCGACAGTCTGCGCGGCGGCACGATGGTGTTTGCGTATTACCCCGACAAGGACTGGCTGGCGCGTTCGCGCCTGCTGGAACCCGATTGTGGCGGCGTGTCCTGAGGCAGCTCTGCTGCGTCGGCTCAGGCACACTGGCGCCATGTCGACCGATACCGTCCTGAGCGCGGCCAGCCGCGTCATCCCCTCCTTCGAATACCGCCGCGAACGCTGGCGCAACGGCCTGGGCTGGACCCGCGAGATCCTGCGCGTGCCCGACAACGACGATTGGCAGGTGCGCCTGTCGATCGCCGAGATCGAGCAGGACGCCGCGTTCTCGGCCTTTCCCGGGATCGACCGCGAACTGGTGCTGCTGCGTGGCGAAGGCCTGCACCTGCGGTTCGCCGATGGCGCACTGCATACCCTGATGCCGCCGCACGACCGCCTGCGGTTTGCGGGCGAAGCGCAGGTGACCGGCGAACTGATCGACGGGGTGACCCACGATTTCAATCTGATGTGGCGGCGCGATGCCGTGCAGGCCGAGCTGCTGCACCGGCCGCTGGTGGGCAGCATGTTCTTCTTCACCGAACCGGAGGCGGCGTGGGCGATTCATCTGCTTGCCGGCCAGGCCGAATTCGAAGGCGAGCCGTCGCTGGCACCGCTGGCCGCCGGTGATACCGCCTGGTTGGCCGCCGGTGACCGCCACCGGTTTGCCTTGCACGGCGGCGGCGAGTTGCTGGCGATCCGTGTCACTGCGGGGGGCCGCAACGCCTGAGGGCCTGCCGACAATCCTCAGTACACGTCGCGCCGGTAGCGCCCGGCCACGATCAAGGCCTCTTTCCCGTCGCGGCCCAGCGCCTGCTCGATCACCGCATCCACCGCCGGGGCCATGCCCTGCAGGCTGCCGCAGACCAGGATCGTGGCACCGTCGTGCACCCACTGCTGCAGCGTGTGGATCTGCGCCTGCAGCCGGTCCTGCACGTAGTGATGCTCACCACCGTCACGACTGAACACCGTATCCAGACGCGCGATCCAGCCGTCGCGCTGCCAGGCGCGCAGGTCGTCGCCGAAGAAGAAATCGTGCGCGGCCGTACGCTCGCCGAACAGCAGCCAGTTGCGGCGCGCGCCGGCACTGATCCGCTCGCGCAGGTGGGCGCGCAGGCCGGCGATGCCGGTGCCGTTGCCGATCAGGATCAGCGGCGTTGCCGCTGCCGCACCGTGGAAGTTCGGGTTGCTGCGGAAGCGCAGATCGATGCGCCCATCCAACGCAGCGTGATCGCACAACCAGCCGCTGCCCAGCCCCGGGGTGCCATCAGGACGCAGCTGACGGCGCAGCAGCAACTGCACCTGGCCTTCGGCAGGCAGGCTGGCGATGGAGTACTCCCGGTGCGGCAGCGGGCGTAGCGCGGCGATCAGCGCGTCTGTGTCGGCAAACGCGGCCGTCTCGTCGCTGCTGGGCAGATGCGCCCGCGCGAGATGCGCACGCAGCGGCTGTCCATCGATGTCCGCATCGCCCTCCCAGGGGGTATCGCGCAGCCAGGCCTCGACCTCGGCCGGCGAATGCTGCGGCCCGATCTCGACCACGTCGCCGGCCTGCCACGCCGGCAGCACGCCATCGGCAGGTACCAGGGTGATGCGGTAGGTCGGTGCGCCCGGGCTGCCCGGGTTTTCCAGATGGCGCGCCTGCAGTTGCCACGGCAGATAATCGGCCGGGGCCCAGTCCGGCAGTTCGGTCGCTTCACCACCGAGCTGGCCGAGCAGTTGCTGCCAGTGGCGCAGTGCGCCGGGATCGGCGTTGTCTACCTCCACGGTATCGAACAGCGGATGCGCACCGTGCTGACGCAGCCACGCATCGAGCTGGTGGCCAAACGCGCAGAAATGCCCGTAGCTGCGATCACCCAGCGCCAGCACGCCGTACTGCAGCTGCGGCAATGCGAGCGCCTGTGGCATCACCTTGCGCAGGAAGGGCAGGGCATGATCCGGCGCATCGCCTTCGCCGGTGGTGCTGACCACGAACAACACCTGCCCGCTGCGCTGCAGAAGCTCGGCCGTCACCGCATGCAGCGCGCGGATGCGGACCGGCAGGCCGGCAGCGCGCAACGCCTGCGCACTGCGTTCGCACAGCTGCTGCGCGAAGCCGGTCTGGCTCGCCCAGACAAGCAGGATCGGTGCGGGTCCGTTGTCGGCCACGTGGTCTTCGCGCGCGCGCTCGCGCCACCAGATCAGCGTGCAGAACGCGGCATAGCCCACCAGGCTGCCCGCTGCCCAGCGCCACTGCGAGGCCAGGGGTGCGCTCTGCCACCACGCGTCACCCAGATGCAGGCGCAGCATCGCCCAGGCGATGACCGCCAGCAACAACATGACCGCCAGGTTGCCCAGCCACGCACGGGAAGGACGCAGACTCATGCCGCGCCCACGCGGTCGTCGGCGAGCAGGTGCTCGAATGCGGGACTCATCTGTTCCTCGATCCCGTGCGCGCCCCGGCTGACAACGCGGGCGGCCAGTGCATGGGTGCGCGCAAATGCGATGCCCTCGTCGGGGCCCATCACCGTCAATGCGGTGGCCCAGGCATCGGCCTGCATGGCACTGTCGGCGACCACGGTGACCGCGGCCGCAGCGTGCGTGACCGGTGCACCGGTGCGCGGATCCAGCGTGTGGCTGAACTGCTCGCCGCCCTGTTCGAAGTGATGCCAGCGATCACCGGAGGTGGCCACCGCCCGATCTCCCAGCGCGAGCACGCGTGGCGGATGGTCTGCCTGTGCATCGTCTTCCGGGGCCGATTCCACCAGCACGCGCCACGGCTGGTCATCAGGCTTGCGGCCAAAGCCGTGCAGCTCGCCGCCGACCTCCACCAGTGCGGCGTGCACCCCGTTCCCGCGCAGCCACCTGCTGACCTGATCGACACCAAATCCCTTGGCAATCGCCGACAGATCCAGCGCCAGCCCACCGGGTTGCAGCAGGCGACCGGGCTGCCACTGCAGCCGTTCCCACCCACACCGCGCACGGGTGGCGGCGAGGGCGGCCGCATCGGGAATGCGCCGGGCCTGCGCCTGTGCGCCGAATCCCCACAAGGCCACCAACGGGCCGATGGTCGGATCGAAGGCGCCGCCGCTGCGCTGTGCGATGTCCAGCGCGCACTGCATCACGGTGTCGAACAAGGGCGGCAGCGCCTGCCACTCACCCGCGGGCGCACGGTTGAAGCGCGCGATATCGCTGTCGGCTTCCCACGTGCTCATCTGCGCCACGATGGCGTCCAGCTGCGCCTGGATGCCGGCGTGCAGCGGGTGCAGGTCGCGGCTGCGCGCCACGGCCAGCTTTACCTGCCAGGTGGTGCCCATGGTGTGGCCGCCGAGGCTGGCGATGTCGAGATCCGGGTTGTTCATGGGGATGGGCACGTCGGGCCTAGTAAGCCCGATGGCCGGACTGCGTCGGGTGAAAAGCCCCCGTCGTGTCGACGGGGGCGGGGTGAGGTGGACGGCGCGTGCAGCGGCCGCGCCGAAGGCCGTTACTCGGGCAGCACTTCCAGCGTGGCCACGTAGCTCAGGCGACGCTTCTTGGCTTCCTTGATCGAGGTCTTGCTGTCCTCGGTGCCGGTTTCCAGCCAGTACATGCCTGCTTCCGGCCAGGTGACGGCGAACTCGCCCTTGGCATCGGTGCTGACCTTGATCTCGTCCTGGGCGTTGCGGTACCGGGTGCCGCCGCGCGTGATCTCGAACGCCAGGCCGGCGGTTGGCTTGCCGTCGACCAGCACGCGGAAGCGCGCGGCTTCACCGGCGACCAGATCGTTCGGGTGAGCCAGGGCGATCATCTCGATGCCCTGGTTGGTCGGCTTGAGCGCGGTGTCGTTCGGGGTGCCGTTGGTGACGAAGGTTTCCACGCGACCGACCGACTGCGAGACCTGCAGGTTCCTGGCGTTCTTCGGCACTTCGGTGGCGAAGGTGGCCGGCGTACCGCGCCAGCGCTTGGGCTTGCCGTCCTCTTCCCAGCTGGCCGACAGACCGTTGTTGATCGTGGCCAGGCGGTATGTGCCCTGCTGGGTCAGCTCGACATCGAACACGCTGCGGAACTTGCCGGTCGCCGCGTTCTGCGGCTGCACGGTGCTGCCGTCCGGCGCGGTGATGACCAGGTTGTCCAGGCGCAGCGGCACGTGGTTGAAATAGAACAGGTCGTTGGAGACCGCCGCATCGACGGTGATCCACGGGTTGGTGCCCGCGATCACGGTCTGCGAGGGCTGCAGCCAGGCCTTGTGGGCCAGGGCGGAGAACGGAAGTGCGGCGGCCATGGCGGCGGCGAGGACGAGCGTGCGCTTCATCGAAAAACTCCAGGTGGATGGGGGATCAGGGCTTGGCGGTCAGGGTGACCAGACCGAGTTCGGTCGCGCCCTGGGCCTTGCCGGACTGGGCGGACGTGGCCGGCCAGGTGAAGGGGATCTTGAGCAGTTCGCGGCCGCCGACTTCGCGCACCGCTTCCACCACGAGGGTGTAGTTGCCCGGTGCCAGCGCCTTGAGCGCCGGCTGCTTGTCGCTGAAGGAGAGCGCGTGCTTGCCGACCGGGCGGGTCGGGCCGGTCACGCCGTCCACCGGCACCTCCAGCGTGCGGCCGCTCTTGCGCCACCACTGGCGCAGGTCGGGCAGCCACTTGGTGCCATGGCCTTCGGCGTTGCCGGTCTGCTGGTACCAGACGGAGAGGTTGGCGGCGACCTTCTGGTCGGCCCCTTCCAGCCACACGGCCACATACGGGCGGTGGTACTCGGCCACGTTGAGCTTGGGCACCTCGACGTTGATGTCCAGGGTGGTGGCATAGGCCGGCGAGGTGGCCAGCAGGCCGCTCAGGGCGATGGTCAGGGTGACGCGCATGGTGCGGCTCCGGAAGGGACGGTCAGTGGATGAGGATCAGGGCGATCAGCAGCGGGATCAGCAGGCCCAGGCCGACCAGCGGCCAGGTCATGCGGCGCTGGCGGGCATGCAGGTGCAGCAGGAACAGGCCGGTGATGCAGAACACCAGGCAGGCCACGGCGAAGATATCCAGGAACCAGCCCCAGGCGGGCCCGGCATTGCGCCCTTTGTGCAGATCGTTGAAATAGGACACCCAGCCGCGTGCGGTGGATTCGTATTCCACGTCGCCCGTTTCGCGGTCGATGCTCAGCCAGGCATCGGCCCCCGGGCTGGGCATGGAGAGATAGATTTCGCCATCGGACCATTCGGCCGGGCGGCGCCCGATCGAGATGCCGAGCTGCGCATCCAGCCAGCGGCTGGCCACCCGGGGAATGGGCGCGTGGCCATCGGCGCGGTCGCCCAACTTGCCGAGCAGGTCAGCAGGCAGCGCGAGCTGGCGGCTGACCACCTGCGGCGTGGCTTCGATCCTGGCCGCGTGGTTCAAGGTGATGCCGGTCGCGGCGAACAGCAGCATGCCGATCAGGCACACCGCCGAGCTGATCCAGTGCCACTGGTGCAGCGTGCGCAGCCAGAAGCCGCGGCGTTGTTGTTGCACGCTGGAAGAAGGAGCGCTGGTGGCCACGGTCGGGAGAGAGAGTACTGAGGGCCGAATTACACCATTGATGAGAATGATTCGCAATTTGTGAAAAAAGAAGGCAGCGTTCCGTCGCCGGCGCGCTGCCCGAGGTCAAGGCCAGCGGCGACGTCACTCAGGACGCCGCCGCGGTGTGCCTCAGAACTTGGCGTTCAATGAGATCCAGTAGCTGCGACGCTGATCCTTGGTGGCGTAATCGTCCACGCAGCTGAACTCGCTGTCGCTGATCAGCACGCAGGACTGCGAGACGAAGTCCTTGTCGAACAGGTTGTTGACCCGCGCGTTGACGGTCAGCCACTTATTGATATCCCAGCTGCCGCCGAGGTGGAAGATCGTGTAGTCCTCGTAATAGCGGGTCTGCGAGCTGCTCACGCCGCCGACGTTGCTGACCAGCGTGTCGCGGTAGCGGTCGTAGCGGCCTTCGCCGATCAGCGACAGGCTCACCGCCTCGCTGATCTGCCAGTTCAGGCTCGCATTGGCCATGTGCTTGGCCGGGTTGCCGGTGATCGGCAGGCCCTTGCCGGTACCGCTGGTCTGCTCGCTCTTGGTCCAGGTGTAGTTGCCGCGCAGCTGCAGGGTGTCCAGCAGATCGACCTGGGCCGCCGCTTCCACGCCGCGGGTTTCGGCCTTGTCGATGTTCACACTCTGGCCGAAGGTGCTGTAGCCCAGCTCGGCCCAGCCCGGGCCGATGTCCACGCAGTAGCTGCCATCGTTCGGGGCGACTTCGCAGTTGGCGAAGGTGCCGCCGCTGGCGATCTTGTCGTCGAACTTGTTGAGGAAGCCGGTGAGGTTGAAGCCCCAGCGATCGCCTTCGTAGTACGCGGCGATTTCGTAGTTGGTGCTGGTTTCCGGCTTGAGGTTGGGCGAGCCGACCAGCGGGGTCACGCCCTGGCCGCCGAAGCCGACGATGCCGGGGAACAGCTGGTCCGGACGCGGGGTCTTGTAGCCGGTGCTGACGCCGCCCTTGACGGTCCAGGCATCGTTGGCATTCCACACCAGGTAGGCGCGCGGGCTGACGTGGCTGCCGAAGATGTTGTGGTCGTCATAGCGCACGCCGACCGTGGCGGTCAGGGTGTCGGTCAGCGACCAGTTGTCCTCGGCGAACAGCGCCCACATGCGGTGCTGCTGCTTGACGTTGGTCTTGTAGCCGTTGCCGTCCATGCCGAACACGCCATCGACCATGTCGGTGTCGTTGTACTGGCCGCCGACGGTGAGCTTGTGCGCGCCGAAGGTGAGATCGAGCATGGTGTCCAGCACGTTGCCCTTCAGCTCCATCGTGCGCAACGGGCGCGGCAGGAAGGCCTGCAGGCGCGCCAGCTCGGCGGCGTTGAGCGCGCCCAGTCCGTTGCGTGCGCCGGCCGCGCAGTTGGCGGCGGCGCCGGTGCGGCGGCAGACGTCGTTCCACAGGCCCTGCAGATCGGCGCGCTCGTCCAGCGTCAGCGGCAGCGAGCGGCCGAGGTTGTTGCTGGTGATGTGGGTCAGCGTGGTCTGCCAGGTGCCGAACTCATAGCGGCCCTGGTGGGTCAGCGCCAGCTGGTCGCGCTCGTAGCGCTGGTAGGCGGTGTAGCCCACGCGCGGCTGCACCACGCGGCGGGTGATGTTGCCCGGGCCGTTCGGATTGCGGATCGTCGCATTGCCGACGCGCCACAGGCTGGCCAGGCTGTCCAGGGTGCCGGTCTGGCCTTCGCTGTTGTCGTACTTCTGGCGCGACACGTCGTAATCCAGCCACAGCTCGTGGTCGTCATTGACGATGAAGTTCAGGCGCAGGCCGGTGTTCCAGTTGGTGTTGGCCACCGCCTTGCCGCCGCCACCGAAGCCGATGCTGCGCGACCACAGCGTGCCGTCAGGCAGCGGCAGGTCATCCCATTCCGGGTTGGAGGCTTTGGCGTCGTAATAGCTGCCGCGCACCGACAGGCCCAGGCGGTCCTTGACCAGCGGGCCACTCAGGTAGACATCGGTGCTGCGGGCATCACCGAACTGGTCGTCCTGCTGCAGGGTGAAGCCCTGGGTGACCGCGCCATGCCACTCGGTCTGGTTGCGGCGGGTGATGATGTTGATCACCCCGCCCATCGCATCGGAGCCGTACAGGGTCGACATCGGGCCGCGGACCACTTCGATGCGTTCGATCGCATCCAGCGGTGGCATGTACGAGAACTGGCCGCCACCGAAGTTGTTCGGGTACAGGTTGCCGGCGTTGCTCTGGCGGCGACCGTCGATCAGCACCAGGGTGTAGTCCGAGGGCATGCCACGCATGGAAATGGTGGCGCGGCCGTTCTTGTCGGTCGGCTCCATGCCCACGTCGATGCCTTCCACGTCGCGCAGCGCATCCACCAGGCTGGTGTAAGGGCGCTTGCTCAGCTCCTCGCGGCTGATCACGCTGATGCTGGCCGGGGCATCGGCGATCTTCTGCTCGAAGCCGGCGGCGGTCACGACCACCTTGTCCAGCGTGGTCGGGGCGGCGGCCTCGCCGTTGGCGAAGGCCGGGGCGCTCAGCGCACCGAGAAGGGCGATGGACAGGGTGCAGCGGGACAGGGACGTGCGACGACGATGGCGCTGGGCCATGGGGGTAACCTCGGAAAGAAGAACGCGGACGCAACGCGGCAGGCCGCAGGGCGGCAACACGCGCAGGAATCAGGGAGGCCCGGAACGGGCAGAGCGTGCGTGACCGCGCGGGGCGCGATGGCGCCGCGGGCAGTCGGGATCAGCCCTGCGGAGGGGCCTGGCCGCGCTGGACGCGCAGGCCGGGTGCAGCAGGCAGCGGCGTGGCCGGTGCCGAATCAATGGCGGGTAGGACGCGTGGCGGCTGTGCTACCAGCGTGGCCATCAGCGCATCCAGCGATTCCACGACCGGTGGCAGCGACGGCTGCGGCGGTGGCGTGGAAGCAGGGCGCGCGCTGGCGACCCGGCGCGGCTTGGCCGGGGTGTCTTCCTGCACCGCGGTCTCACCGCCGCCGACAGGACGCTCGTCCATTGGCATCTGCAGGACCATCACGGTGCTGCCCGGGGCAACGCGCTCGAGTACCGGCAGGCCGGTAAACAGCATCGCCAGCACCGCCAACCACGCCAGCACCACAGGCAGCGCCGGGCGCTGCCCGCGCATGGCGGTGGCAAAGCTGCGATGGCGGTGGGGGTGGCGCAAGGGAAGATCCCGAAAGGGCGGACCGGACCTCCGGTTCGCAACGCGCCGAGATTGTAGTGAGAAATGTTCCCAAGCGCAAATGGGAACGATTTGCGATTGCGGGGGCCTATGGCGCCAGGCTTAGATCTCGCTCCAGCGTCGCAGGAGATTGTGATACACGCCGGTCAACTGCAGTACGGCCGCGCTGTCGGCACCGGTGGTGCGCAGCGTTTCGATCGCACTGTCCATCTCCAGCAGCGTGCGCCGCGCGCTGTCATCGCGCACCATGCTCTGCACCCAGAAGAATGAGGCCAGCCGCGACCCACGGGTGACCGGATTGACGCGGTGCAGGCTGCTCGAGGGATACAGCACCAGATCGCCGGCGGGGAGCTTCACCTCGTGCTCGCCGTAGGTATCGCTGATCACCAGCTCGCCGCCGTCATAGTCGTCCGGCGCGGTGAGGAACAGCGTGCACGATACGTCCGAGCGCAGATGACTGCGCTGTCCGTCCAGCTGGGTAATCATCACCGCCCCATCCACGTGGAAGCCGTACTCGCCGCCGCCCTGGTAGCGGTTGAAACGGGGCGGCAGAATCCGCAGTGGCAATGCCGCCGCGAAGAACAGCGGATGCCGGTCCAGGGCGCCCAGCACGATCCGGCCCAGCTCGGCCTTCAGGGGCGAGGCGTCGGGCAATTGTTCATTGCGCTTGACCTGCGCGCCCTGCGCGCCGACGGTCTCGCGCCCATCGGCCCATGCCGCCTCGGCCAGCGCGCGCTGGAGGTGGGCCAGTTCATCCGCGCTCAGTACGTCGGGAACATGCAGCAACATGACAGGGTCCTTGTACGACGCAGGGGAGGGCTCCCCTGCGTCGGCCGGTGGTCAGAAGCGGAAGTCCGCACTGAACAGGACGGTGCGCGGGGCACCCGGGGTGTAACGGTAGCCGCTCTTGTTGATCGCAGCCACGTACTGCTTGTCGAACAGGTTGTAGGCGTTCAAGCGCAGCACCAGGTGCTCGTTGATGGCATACGAAGCCACCGCATCGTAAACCGTGTAGGACTTGGTGAAGGCCGGGGTACCGACCGCACCGTCGGTGCCGCGATGCATCTGGCCGGCGTAGCGCACGCCGCCGCCGATCGTCAGGCCGGACGGGAAGGCATAGCTGGTCCAACTGGTGAAGGTGTCGCCCGGGGTGTAGGTCAGGTTGCGGGTGCCGTCGGCGGCGACGTTGGCGCCTTCTTCCACCTCGGTATCCAGATGGCTGTAACCCGCCGAAACCGACCAGTTGTCGGTGATGCGGCCCACGGTGGAGACTTCGATGCCCTGCACCGACTTCTTGCCGGTCTGGGTCGGGTTGCCCGCATCGTCCAGGACCTGCGTGTTGATCTCGTTGCTGACCTCGGTCTTGAACAGCGCCACGTTGAAAGCGAGTGCGTCATCGAGGAAGGCCCACTTTGTCCCCACTTCGATGGTCCTGGCTTTCTGCGGCTCCAGGCTCGGATTGTCAGCGCTGCTGGTAGAGGCGCTCAGCTGGAAGTTGCTGCCGCCCGGCGGCTGCTGGGAGAGGGCGTAGTTGGCGTACAGGCTGACGATGTCATCGACCTTGTAGACCGCGCCGAGCTTCCAGTTGAGCAGGGTGTCCGAATGTTCAAGCGAGGGATTGGCGATCACGGTGCCAACCGGGTTGGCGCCACAGGCCGGACCACGGCCGCCGCACACCGACGCACTCTGGTACTCGGTCGAGTAGTGGTCCGCGCGCAGACCTGCGGTGACCAGCAGGCTTTCGCCGAGGTTGAGGGTGTCGAAGAGATAGATCGAGGAGGTGGTGGTTTTGCCGTGGCTGTCGGCGCTGTTGTGTGCCCAGGTCAGTCCGGTCGCGTTCCAGTCCGGGGCATACAGGTTGGCCGGCGACCAGGTGGTGCCACCGGTGGCGGCCTGGCCGAAGCTCTTGAGCTCCTCGCGGGTGAATTCCAGGCCGGCGCTCAGGTTGTGCACGATCGCCCCGGTGGTGATATCCGCCCGCAGGTTGAGCTGGTCGGTCAGGATCGTGTTCTGCTGGTCCTTGAAGGTCGGCAGGCTGCGCGCGATGGTGTAGGTGGCTGGATCGGCCGGGTTGGTGAAGCGGATGTTGCCGGTCGGTGCACCATTGGCACCGCGCGTGCCGGTACCCATGAACGCGGTCAGCAGGTAATCCTGGTCGGTGCGGCCCCAGCGGGCGGTGTTGGTCACGCGCACGGCGTCGTTGATGTCGTGCTCGATGCGGAACGTCGCCATCTTCGCGGTGACATCGTCGTGGTCGGCGCGGGTGCCGTAGAAATTCTCCGGATCGACCGGCTGGCCGGCCAGCTGCTCCAGGCTGGGCTGCGGCGTCCAGCCCGGCAGGCCCAGGGTCGGCACGCCGCCGTCGGGCACGTTGTCCTGGTCCACGTAGAGCAGGTTGAGGAAATAGCGCGTGCTGGTGCCCAGGCCGAACGCCAACGACGGTGCGATGCCCCAGCGGCGGTTGTTGACGTGGTCGCGGCCGGGTTGGTCGCTGTCCTGCCACATCGCATTCACGCGCAGCGCACTGGTTGCGCCGAGCGCCTGGTTCCAATCGGCGGTGCCGCGCTGCTGGCTGTCGGTACCGGCCGAGACCGTGCCCGACACGGCGTTGTGCAGGTTGGCCTGTTTGCTGACCATGTTGATCGCACCCGTGGGTGCCGAGCGTCCGTTGTCGGTGCCGGCCGGGCCCTTGGCCACCTCCACCTGCTCGGTATTGAACACATCCCGCGAGATCGAGCCGAGGTCGCGCACGCCATCGACGAAGATGCTGCTGGAGGTGTCGAAGCCGCGCATGAAGATGCTGTCGCCGGTGTTGGTGTTGCCGTTCTCACCCACGTAGAACGTACCCACCCCCGGGCTGTTGCGCAGCGCATCGGTCAGCGTGGTCGCACCCTGCTGATTGAACAGGTCGCTCGTGATCACCTGGATCGTCTGTGGGGTGTCCTGCAGCGACTGGGTGAACTTCGGGGAAGCGACCTTGTCGGCCTTGAAGCCGCGCACGCCGCGCACATCGATCTGATCCAGGGTCTGCGGCGTGTTGCCACTGGACTGGGCGTGCGCGATGACCGGCAGGACAGTCAGGCTCAGCCCGGTGACCAGGCCGGCAGTGGCGCGACCGGCAACGGTGCGCGGAAAGGAAGAATGCTTGCGGCTCTTGATCATGGTGTGGACGATCCGGGAAGGGAAAGACGGGCGGCGCGGCACGCGCGGGGAACAGCGGCCGGCAATGGAGACGCGGGCACGCGAAGCCGTTCGCACTGCGCACAGGCGCAGGCACGGCACGCCCCACGCGGTGCGTGGGGCAGGGATCAGGCGTGGGGAGGCGCGTGGCCGGGATTGAGCCGCAGCGAAGGTTCCAGCCGCTGCCGCCGCAGCGCATCGGACGGCCACAGCGGGACCAGGGTCGTCCAGGCGGTGCGCCGCTGACGCAGGGGCACGCCGACATGACCGAGTTCGGGATCGGGGCCGGACTCGGCGGCCGACGGGGGCTCTGTCGCCGGGAGCTCGGGCACGGGCATGGCCGGGGCGGTCGCCGTCGGCGAGATGTCCCAGGCCAGCGAGGTCCGTGCCGGCGCCTTGCCTGGCTCAGCGCCGCGCTGGGGTCCGCTCAGCCCGCGGCACGCCAGCAGCACCACGCAGAGCGTGGCCCACAGGGCAAGAGCGCCAAGAAGAGAGCGGTGGGCGGACACGGGCTACCGGACAGGCGCGACCGGCTGGCCGCAATGCCTATCGTAATAGGAACAATTCGCGTTTTCAAAACGCCGACGTTCAGCCCGGCTCAGTCGCGGTCGTCGCGGGCCCAGACCGCGTCGTGTTCCCGCTTGACCGGGAACTTCGCGACCGGCGAGTAGGCCGGGGCGCACAGCGCGGCGCCGTCGCGGATATCGAAGCGGGCCCCGTGCAGGACGCACTCGATGCTGGCCTCGCCGGTATCGAAGGTGCCCGAGGACAGCTCGAACTCGTCGTGGGTGCACTGGTCTTCCAGCGCGTACAGCTCGCCGTCCAGGTTGAACACCACGATCGGCGTGCCGGTCACTTCATCAAAGGTGCTCTTCATCTCGCCCGGCAGCAGCTCGGCGCTGGCGCAGACGAAGGTCCAGGTGTCGCTCACGCCGGCACCGCCAGCGGCTTTTCCAGGATCTCGAAGCGCAGGTCGTCGCGCTTGGGGATGCCGAAGCGTTCATCGCCATACGGGAAGGGCTTCTTGATGCCGGTGCGCTGGTAGCCGCGGCGCTCGTAGAAAGCGATCAGTTCGTCGCGGATGTCGATCACCGTCATCTGCATGACCGGCACGCCCCACTCGCGCGCGGCGTGGGCTTCGGCGGCCAGCATCACCTGCTTGCCGACGCCGCCGCCCTGCTGGGTCGGGTCCACCGAGAACATGCCGAAGTAGCCCTTGCCCTGGTCATCGGCGATATGTGCGCAGGCCAGCAGCTGGCCCTCGCGCTCGGCCAGCAGGATGGTGCTGCGCGGGCGCTCGATGTCGGCCTGAAGACCCTGCGGGTCGATGCGGGCGCCATCGAGGATGTCGGCCTCGGTGGTCCAGCCGGCGCGGCTGGCGTCGCCCCGGTAGGCGGAGGTGACAAGGGTGACGAGGGCGGGGATGTCGGCCAGCGTGGCGGCGCGGTAGGTCAGGGTGCTCATGCCGCCATTTTAGGCTGGCCGGGGCCCGGACGGAAACGACCGGGGCGGGCAACGAAAAACGCCGTGGCAGGCCACGGCGTTCCAGGAAGACACAGACGAGGCGGGCTCAGCCCAGCAGCTTGCGCACCTTGTTCAGCGCCACGATGAAGCGCTCGATCTCGTCATGCGTGTTGTAGAACGCCAGCGAGGCGCGGCAGGTCGCGGCGACGCCGTAATACTGCAGCAGCGGGTGCGCGCAGTGCTGGCCCGAGCGCACGGCAACACCTTCCAGGTCCAGCAGGGTGGCCAGGTCGTGCGAATGCGCGCCCTCCACCAGGAAGGAGACCACCGCCGCCTTGTCCGTCGTGGTGCCGAAGATGCGCAGGCCGTCGATCTTGCCCAGTTCTTCGTTGAAGTGCGCCAGCAGCTCGGTTTCGCGTGCTTCCACGTGGTCCAGGCCGAGCGATTCGAGGTAGTCCACCGCCACGCCCAGGCCGATGAAACCGGCGATGTTCGGGGTGCCGGCTTCGAACTTGTGCGGGGCATCGTTGAACACGGTGCCCTCGAAGCTCACTTCCTTGATCATCTCGCCGCCACCAATGAACGGCGGCATGGCGTCCAGGTGTTCGCGCCTGGCCCACAGCGCGCCGGTGCCGGTCGGGCCGCACATCTTGTGCCCGGTGATGGCATAGAAGTCGCAGCCGATCGCGGGGATGTCGACCTTGCGGTGCGGCACGGCCTGCGAGCCATCCACCACGGTGACGATGCCGCGCTTGCGGGCTTCGCGGCAGATCTCGCGGACCGGGTTGACCGTGCCCAGCACATTGGACACATGGGCAACGGCGAGCAGCTTGACCTCGGGGGTCATCGCCGCACGCAGTGCGTCCAGGTCCAGGGCACCCTCCGGGGTGATCTCGGCCACGCGGATCGTCGCGCCGGTGCGCTGGGCGACCAGCTGCCAGGGCACGATGTTGGCGTGGTGTTCCATGCGCGAGACCAGGATGACATCGCCGGCCTTCAGCCGCGGCAGTGCCCACGAATAGGCGACCAGGTTGATCGCGAAGGTGGTGCCGCTGCACAGCACCAGTTCGCTGGCGCGCACGTTGAGGAAGCGCGCCAGCTTGTTGCGCGCGCCTTCGTAGGCATCGGTCGCCTCGGTGCCGAGCGCATGCACCGCACGGCTGACGTTGGCGTTGTAGCGGCGGTAGAACTCGTCCAGCGCGCCGATCACCTGCACCGGCTTCTGGCCGGTGTTGGCGTTGTCGAAGTACACCAGCGGCTTGCCGTGCACTTCGCGCATCAACAGCGGGAAGTCCAGGCGCACGCGGTCCCAATCGGGCGCGGCGCCGGTATCGGCGACCGGGCGCGGCGTGGACAGGTTCATGCCACGCCCGCCAGGGCCAGTGCACGGGTGAGCTGGGCGGTGAGCTGCTCGGTCAGGCGTGCGTCGAGCGCGTTCAACGGTTCATGGCAGAACGCCGCGCTCAGCAGCTGCTGCGCGCGATCGGCCGGCAGGCCGCGCGAGCGCAGGTAGAACAGCGCATTCGCATCGAGCTGGCCAACCGTGGCCCCGTGCGCGGCCTTGACCTCGTCGGCATCGATCACCAGCGTGGGCTGGGTATCGATCTCGGCATCGGCCGACAGCAGCAGGTTCTTGTTGGACAGGTTGGCGTCGGTGCCATCGGCGCCTTCGCGGATGTGGATGCCACCGTGGAAGACCACGCGGCTGCGGTTGGCCGCCACACCACGCCAGACCATTTCCGAGGCGGTATCGCGTGCGATGTGCTCGATGCCCAGGCGGGTATCGACATGGCGGCGGCCGTTGCCGAGCAGCACGCCGTTGGCGGTCAGCTGGGCGTTGTCGCCTTCCAGGCGGACGTTGAGCTCATGGCGGCTCAGCGCGGCGCCCAGTTCCAGATCGACACGACGGTACTGCGCGTTGCGGGCCAGCACGGCGTCGGTGCGCAGCAGCGAGGTGGCGCGGGTGGCGTCGGCCTGCACACGGGCGTGCGAGAGCACGGCATCCTGCGCCAGGTGGACGTGCACGAGGGTGTTGTCCAGGTGCGCGGCATCACCGACATGCAGGTGGTGCTCGACCACGCCCAGCGCAGCGCCAGCGCGAAGTTCGATCAGGTGGCGGTGGTGCCAGGACAGATCGGTCTCGCCAGCCACGCTGATGAAGACCAGCTGCAGCGGCGTCTCGACCTGCACGCCGGCTTCCACGCGCAGCAGCACGCCTTCATCGGCGAGCGCGGCGTTGAGGCGGGCGAACACTTCCTCGCTGCGCTCGAAGCGGCGGCCGAGGAAGCGAGCGGCTTCATCGCCCGCGGCCAGCGCCGAGGACAGGGTCGCCAGCTGCACACCGGCCGGCACCGCGGCGACATCGCTCAGCGCGCCGGACGGGCGACCATTGACGAACACCAGCCGCGGCGACGGAATGTCGGCCAGCAGGGCGGCATCGACCACGGCCGGGGCGAGCGGGGCGGGCTGGAAGCTGCGACGCTCCAGCTGGCGCAGGGAGGTGTATTTCCAGGCTTCGGTGCGCGGGCCGGGCAGGCCGGCCTGCAGGGCGGCATCCAGCTCGGCGCGACGTGCATCGCTGCCGCAGAAGCCGCTGGCGAGGGAATCGAGCAGGGCGCTCATCAGACCGCTGCCTCCGGCACCACGCGGTCCTTCAGGAAGTGGTAGCCATGGGCTTCCAGTTCCAGGGCCAGTTCCGGGCCGCCGCTCTGCACGATCTTGCCGTCGGCCAGCACGTGCACCACGTCCGGCTTGATGTAATCGAGCAGGCGCTGGTAATGGGTGATCACGATGAAGGAGCGGTCCGGCGAACGCAGCGCGTTGACGCCGTCGGCCACGCTCTTGAGCGCGTCGATATCCAGGCCGGAGTCGGTTTCATCCAGGATCGCCAGCTTCGGCTCGAGCACGGCCAGCTGGAAGATCTCGTTGCGCTTCTTCTCGCCACCGGAGAAGCCTTCGTTGACGCCGCGGTGCAGCAGCTCGTCCTTCAGGTGCAGCACGGCCAGCTTCTGGCGGACCAGCTTGAGGAACTGCATCGAATCCAGTTCTTCCTCGCCGCGCGCCTTGCGCTGGGCGTTGAGCGCCGCGCGCAGGAAGTAGGTGTTGTTCACGCCGGGGATTTCCACCGGATACTGGAAGGCCAGGAACAGGCCGGCGGCGGCGCGTTCTTCCGGCGCCAGCTCGAGCAGGTCACGGCCTTCGAACTGCACGCTGCCTTCGCTCACGTCATAGCCGTCGCGGCCGGCCAGGACGTTGCCCAGGGTGGACTTGCCGGCGCCGTTGGGGCCCATGATGGCGTGCACCTGGCCGGGCTTCACGTCGAGCGAGAGGCCCTTGAGAATCTCTTTTTCGCCAATGCGTGCGTGGAGGTTGTCGATCTTCAACATGTCGATAATCGTCTTGTCAGATAGGGGAACTGGAGGCAGCGCGACTCAGAGGTCGTATTCGCTGCGCTCGAGGAATTCGTTGCGCAGGTAAGTGACCCGCGTGGTGGTCAAGGCCGCCTTGGCGCCGGAATACAGCATCGGATACATCGAGCCGTACAGCAGGCGCGGGTTCTCGTCATCGCCCACCGGGTAGCGCGCGTCCAGATCGGCGTCGCGCAGCTGGACCCACAGGCGCTGCGCTGCTTTCATCTTTGCCAGTGCGACCGGCTCGCCGGCCAGCTTGGCCACGATCTGACGGTACACCGCGTTCAGCTCGGCATCGGCCTGCTTGAACGCGTTGTCGGCGCAGGCATTGAGCTCGAGCTGGTTGCCACCCGGATCGCATTGCACGTCCTGCGCGGCCACCGGCGCCACCGCGCCCAGCAGCAGACCCAGGCTGATCAGGGCACGGATCATCCGACCGAGCCTTCCAGGCTGACTTCCAGCAGCTTCTTGGCTTCCACGGCGAACTCCATCGGCAGCTCGCGGAAGACCTGCTTGCAGAAGCCGTCGACGATCATCGAGACCGCGTTTTCCTGGTCGATGCCACGGGCGCGGCAATAGAACAGCTGGTCGTCGGAGATCTTGGAGGTGGTCGCTTCGTGTTCGACCGTCGCGCTGGGGTTCTTCACCTCGATGTAGGGGAAGGTATGCGCGCCGGACTTCTTGCCGATCAGCAGCGAATCGCACTGGGTGTAATTGCGCGCGCCTTCGGCGCCGCGATCGATCTTCACCAGGCCACGGTAGGTGTTCTGGCCATGGCCGGCGCTGATGCCCTTGCTGACGATCTTGCTCTTGGTGCGCTTGCCGATGTGGATCATCTTGGTACCGGTGTCGGCCTGCTGACGATGGTGGGTCAGCGCGACCGAGTGGAACTCGCCGACCGAATCATCGCCAAGCAGCACGCACGACGGATACTTCCAGGTGATCGCCGAGCCGGTCTCGACCTGGGTCCAGGTGACCTTGCTGCGCGCACCACGGCACTCGGCACGCTTGGTGACGAAGTTGTAGATGCCGCCCACGCCGTTCTCATCGCCCGGGTACCAGTTCTGCACCGTGGAGTACTTGATCTCGGCGTCTTCCAGCGCGACCAGCTCGACCACCGCGGCATGCAGCTGGTTCTCATCGCGCATCGGCGCGGTGCAGCCTTCCAGGTAAGAAACGTAGGCCTTGTCCTCGCAGATGATGAGCGTGCGCTCGAACTGGCC